>TARA_R110001592_G_scaffold29135_5_pt1 | contig 36146 bp, 30 predicted proteins | sample TARA_R110001592 | Tara Oceans TARA_R110001592 (sample SAMEA4398387) | marine metagenome | biome: Polar Biome; feature: [SRF] surface water layer (ENVO:00010504); material: water (ENVO:00002006), including particulate matter (ENVO:01000060) such as... | depth 5 m | reverse complement strand
TCAATGGAAGGGCGACCTCGTCCCTCTGCATAGCAAGAGGTGGTCAGTTTGCGGATGAATGTCGGTTCGATCATGCTGTTAATCTGCCGGAGCAAGTGATTTTGTGGGATGAACGACTCCAGATCAATGACCGTCCTGGTCCTGGGCTCAAAACAATGCAATCCTTGCATAAACGTCTCCATGATGGAAAACAGGGAGATTGGACAACAAAGCGAACCTGCTCATACCGCCAAACCGCTTCACAGATCAAGATCAATCACCCGTTGAACCGTTTATTTCAAACAGACTTTTTCAACACGCCCGTTCGTTTTCGCGGACAGTAAGAAAATCAGTATCTCATTACTTTAATCTACACGTGATGATTTCGAACTTGCTGTAAGTGAAATCAAAATACTTTTATTCGTCTGTAGATTCCCGCTTTCGATATTACAGATCGATTCCAATCCGAAAAGGAGTTCTTAATCTGTGTCATCGATCGCGGTCTGAAGAGATGTTTTGAACACATCTAGAATATGGTATTTCCTGAAAATGAGACCAGCCATCAATCGTTCAATTCAATTGATGGCTGGTCAATCATTTCGTCACCAGGGTACCTGCTCCTGGTGACATTCGTCGGGGGCTGATGCCTGCTGCGGCTATACTATCAGGATCGAAGTCCCCGTCAACTTTTTATCATGACCAGCTAAGATAACAGGTCAAATACCAGTGTCCATTTCAGTGATAGATACTTTGCGATATCATAGCGCGATGCTTTTCGCAGATCATCTGAATTCGCCCCGGTAAATCAAGTTCACCTACTCCAGTAACAGTGAGAGATCAAATGCAATTGTCGGTTGATGTGATATCAGATGTAATCTGCCCGTGGTGCTATATTGGGAAACGCCGACTTGAAAAGGCCATCATGGACCTGGATAGCCAACATGAAATTCAAGTCCGCTGGTATTCCTTTCAGCTCAATCCACTGATGCCAAAAGGCGGGATCAGCCGTAAAGAATATCGCACGAGAAAGTTTGGAAGTTGGGAGCGTTCAAAAGAACTGGATGCCAGGGTGGTCGCCGTCGGGGCTGCAGAAGGAATTCATTTCCACTTTGATGCGATTGATAAAACACCAAATACGGTTGACGCGCACCGACTTATCGGGTTGGCCGAACAGCATGGTTGCCAGGATGCGGTTGTTGAATCCCTGTTTCAGGCCTATTTCGTTGATGGTCAGGATATAGGCAACCACCAGACGCTCATACAAGTCGTGTCTGCAGCAGGTCTGAATCCACAGGCTGCAGAGGCACTGCTGTTATCTGATGACGGGATGGATGCGATGGACCAGGGCAAAATTCTATCTCAGCGACACCAAATTGACAGTGTTCCCTGTTTTATCATCGACCGGAAAATCACTATCTCAGGGGCAGAGCAGGCTGAGGTATTCCTGGCTGCATTCACGCAGATCGCTGCTGCTACTTAGTCCTGGAAGCATTCCCATCCTGTCTTTTAGACTGTGTCCAGTTTAACTGTAGCGTTTCCAGGTTCATTTGGACCCAGTATAATAGATCGAGAGACGCTATGGTTAATCGCGATACGCTTTAGAAAGATCTGGTCATGTCCCCGATAAAAGTGATATCGAAGTATCTGCTGGCGATGTTCATGGTCGGAGCGGGCACAATGCACCTGGTCAATCCTGATTTCTTTCTGAAGATCATGCCACCATACCTTCCTCTGCATGATGAACTGGTTTTTGTGAGCGGTGTCTTCGAGATACTGCTGGGGGGACTGCTGCTGTTGCCACGGTTTTCTTATCTGGCGGCATGGGGGATCATGGTTTTGCTGATCGCCGTCTTCCCCGCAAATATTTATCTCTATCAGCATCAAGAGATCCTACCAGCCTCTCCGATCATTCACCTGCTGCGGCTCCCATTGCAGGGAGTGTTCATTCTCTGGGCATACTGGCATACGCGAGCCACAATCAGGAACAGTCAGGAGCATAGGCTTGAAGTTGATGACTCACTGGAAAAGCTTGATTGATTTCAGTGTACAGCATGGGTACTGTAGTGTAGGGCTTTTTAAGGGCAGGCGTCATGATGAAATTATGCCTGCCAGTGTTTTCATTCGCTGAGTTGTTTTCAGGATGAACTGTTCAGGGGAGTCAAATCGTCGCTCTCAGAGAGTCTGCGGCGGATCAACGCACACAGAGTCCAGATAAGTAGCAGGGAGGGATGCATGTCACGCTGAACGTTGAGACAAAGGTGAGCCCTACCATGACCAAACTGACTGTGAGAGACCTGCGCCGGCGGTGGAAACCCCATAAAACACGTTTACAGGATCATCAGCCGGATCATCCCACGAATATTCGCTTTCATCGCTGTTGCAGCTGGCTGGACCAGTCCCAGTCACTGATGGAAGCGATCAGATGCAGCTCGGTCAACCGACGCAGGGGGTACACCCGGGAGAAAGCGGACAGTCACTTCTGGAGTATCTGTTAAGGGACCATGCCGTCGTTCCTGATCAGCTGGGAATCTTTCTGGATCAGACCTGGCGGATGCATCCAGGGGTCTGTGAATTCATTTCGCAGATGGTATATGAAGGGAATCTGAAATCTCATCCCGGAACCGCCCACCGGATCATTAAAAATCCGGGACAGGCCGGTCATCTGGGAGACAGACAGGCGGGGATTCTGTTTTCTCCGGTAGAACATGCTGGCAATACGCAGGCCAGTGATGAAGAAGTCGAGCGGATTGTGGAGTTGACGCGGGAGTTGCTGAAGTGCCAGCATACCGGGGAAGACCAAGAACCGCTGGGACACTTGCAGATCCAGGATATTCTGTATGTTGCCCCTTACAACATGCAGGTGCGAAAATTGCGTGACCGCCTGCCTGAGGGAGCCCGCGTGGGGTCGGTGGATAAATTTCAGGGACAGGAAGCACCGGTGGTGATCATCTCGATGTGCTGCAGTGCAGGGGAATATGGCAGTCGCGGGTTGGAGTTCGTCCTCAATAAAAACCGGCTGAATGTTGCCGTGTCCCGGGCGAAGAGCCTGGCAATCATTGTAGGAGACCCAGCGATTGCACATACCTCGGTCAATTCTCCGCGGGAAATCGAGTGTGTGAACCTGTTTTGCCGGCTGTTGGATGAGTCATGCTGAACTGAAATTGTCTGTTCTGACATCGGGGTAATGATGTCTGGGTCGGGAGTAGAATCCACCTGCTCAGCTGATTCCCAGGATCCAGCCTTCCAGATCACACTGCGCACGTTGTTCCTCGGTCAGCGCTGGTGAAAAATAGCGTGATAAAAATCCCTGCTGGTCCATCTCAGTCAACCAGCGCGCTGTGCTGTATGCATCCTGCTAATCTCCCGTCCGATTGTCTTTCGGGTAACGCGATCGAAAAATCGAGGGATAGACTTAGGCAATCACGGACCGGTCAGCGGGAATCTTCCAGCCATCAAAGGGCCAGAAATGCAGGTGATCGCCGACTTCTTCCCGCATGCGTAACAGCCAGGGGAGTCCAGCGTGTGTCGATTTGGCAACCTGTCCCTGGACATCGAACTGGAAGACGGATTTGGCAGAACTGGTCCAGTTCTCAGTCAGTCGAAATTCATTGTTTGAGCCGGTCCGCGCAGGGGGCCCCTCTGCCTGATCTCGAATAAAATCAACGTACATGTGTGGATCAGCGGTAGGCCAGTGTTTACAAAAATCGCTCAAGAATTCATTCCAGGATGTAATGTCATACCGTTCGAAATAGGATAGCGGGAAGGAAAATCCATGGTCGATTCCGACGATGTACGTGATTTTTTTTCGGGCCTGCTCGATCAGCCATGCGGCGATCTCCTGGCGGCACCAGTTTTTGAAGGTTTTTGAAGTGGCAGATGGTGAGCGGATGCGGCGAGGATCTTCATCACCGAAAGCAGCATAAACCTGTAATGCCGCTGTACGCGATGTCGGTGTTTCCCGTCCGGAATAGTCGATACCGATATGTAAATCAAAATTCATAAATCAAACCAGAGTGGATTGGTCCTGCGATCAGGAAACCGTCAATGCAGATTGATCACCAGAAATTCATGGTTCCACTGACTCCGGGTATATACGACGCAGCAGGGCAGTCAGTTCCTTTACCAGTTTTGGTGAGGCGCCGACCTCGGCGTGTGAGACGGTCAGCCAGGTTTCGTACCCACCCAGTGCATGCTGACGCGGAGACGGCAGATAGCCGAGATCTCCGTTGGCGAGACCGAAAACGAACGTCTGCTTGCAGGGGCTTTGTTGCTGAATATCAAAACCGATTTCTACAAATACTTCAAAAGGGAGTGCAGCCAGTCCCAGATCGCCAATACGCAATGCCTGCACATAGGCCTCCGCCGTTTCAGGCCATACCGCCGCTTCAAGTGCACGGCGGGCAAAAATAATGCGTCGGGACAGATCGCGATCCTGCTGGGCTTCAGGCGGCGTATGCTTGAGTAACTCCTGTGCACGCCAGACCTGTGCGGTCGAGGGACGACGACGCTTCAAAGTGACTGTTTCTGCTGCAGCGCCCAATTTGACCCAGTCGTGATATCGAATCGTTTTTTCAACCCGTTTGACCTCCTTAGTCACATCAGCGGCTACTTCATGCATCTTTTCATACCGTGCATAACGTTTCTGTCCCGGCTGATTATAATTTGCGTAATCATTATTGTTCACATCGCCACTGGCACCGTTACTGAGCAGCCCTACGAAGGGAGGATCCTGTCCCGGTTCAGCGTATAGCTCTTCCAGTTGTCTGGCAAATACCCCAAAGTAATCCGCGGATATATGCCCCTGACCCACACCACCCACATAGTGCAGCCAGTAGTTGGCCAACAGAGCAATGGGGCGACCGGTATGAGATCGGACGGACAGTATGTAGACCTTGGGATTGACGGGACCTGCCGGTTTGTTGAGCAGTTTGAGCAGGCTGCCAGGATTCATGGCTGCCTGCTCTTCCTCACCAAAGGGGCTCGTCACGGTCTGTCCATTTTTCAGCAGCCAACGGCGGTTAAATACATGTTGAGGAACCTCGCCTTGCCCCCACCCGATGCGTGCGGGTTCCAGGTTGTTCATCGCCCGCTGAACGCTATCTGCAATGCGGCGTACCACAAACTTCTGATACTCGTCCAGCGGCTCACCGAGCTTGAGATAGCTGGTGCCCCGCAAGCTGGGCGCTGAGTGGGTGTGTGTGGCCGCAATCAGTACGTTTTCCGGAGGCAGGCCGGTTGTCTGCTGGATCAGTTTCTTGGTTGGTAAGTGGATCTCTGTGGGAAACTTGACATTATCAATAATGATAATCGCCAGTTTTGTATTACCATCATCCAGGACAAGGCACCGCGCATGCAGATCATCATGGATGTGGGTTGAGCCACGGGGATTGAATCCACCGATGAGATCCGTCCCCAGGAATGGTGTGATATTACTCGTGGCAGCTCCCGCACGAAAAACGTTCTGTTGTGTTGGTTCCGCCTGAGCAACTGCAGGAATCAACAAAGCCATGATCAGAGTACGGAATATCATGTTTTAGCCTTGTGTTACAGGATGGAGCGAGGAGCAGTCAGCATGAGAATTCACACCAGGTACCAGACTGAAGTTTACTTATTTGAAAGATCGCAGACAATCCTGGGGTGCTGACACCCTCAGGGGATATAGGAGTAGAGATCTGCATTCTTAAGAATGAATCTAATTTTTTTATCTCCGTCTAGTTGATGTGACGCCAGCGTTTTCGTGCGCCAGCGCAATATGTGTGCTACGGAATTTCCCGTGAAGGGGATACACTCATGTCTTGAGAATCCCTTGAGGACTTTGTTGTCCTGGTCAAGGATCTCCGCGATCACAGTCCCCTGAGGTCCAGTCCTGGCGTTGATGGTGACAACTGGTTGCTTGAGAGACTCCCGTCGTGAAATCAACCAGCCTTCTTCCGCCCCTGCCTGCAGGGAACAGAAACCATCCAGCCGCAGTTTGGCCAGTCCGATGGCGTGATGGCGGGGGTTGATGTAACGACCTCGTGCGCCGCCGTAGTAAAAAAACAGTTCATCGCCTACTACGACAGGAGCAACGGCGGTGTGAATCGAACCGCAGTCAAATTCATTCTGTTCACGATTACCCAGTGCGATGAATGGTTTCCGCTCCGGCGAGCGTGTCCAGTTTATCAGATCCCAGCTCCAGGCCAGTTGCACATCGGTCGTCGCCGGGCTGCCTTTTTCGGCTTCTGCCATCTTCTGGTCTGTGTATCGACCTTCCTTGAACCAGCGTGCATGGAACACCCAGGGTTGACTGATGAATAATCCCTGATAAGCAAAGGTTGGAGCATTGTAGAACTGCGTGGCATCCGGATCCAGGTCATCGGGAACCAGAACCGGGCCAGCAACCGGGGTGGTCCAGTCGAGTACATCTCCCGGCTTTGACCAGGCGATGCCCACCGCGCGTCCGCGACCTCCCCGGCGTCCCGCCAGTCCGGAGCTGCCAGTCTTTCGCATGGCGATGTAACGTTGCGAATAGGGATCGTACCCATAGGTGGTTGCATCGCCGCCTGGTATCAGGCCTTTCCGGGCGGTCTCGGCATTAAAGTTCCAGCGCAGACCATCAGAGGAGAAGGCGACCCGATGCCGGGGCGGTCTTAGCATATACCCGAATAGCAGGTAACGCTGATCGGCGGGGACGTTTCCGGACTGTTTAAATACCATGGCCGTATGGAAGCGTGATCGTGCTTCCTTAACGTCAGTGGGAACATTCAGGTCTGATTCGGGCCCCAGGAAGATGTTATTCGCTGTGGAGCCATTGTGTTGATAGAGCCCCAGTTCCGGTTTGGTCCAGTGGATTCCATCCTCTGATTCGGCATAACAGAAAATCTCCTGCGGGGTGTAGCAGCGATACCACATCCGCAGTTTCCCCTGATCTGACATGACCGACCCATACAGGTAAGGGCCAGGGTAACGTCCCGTTTTCTCCCAGGGCTGGTCAGCAATGAGGACCGGGTTCTGTTCATGTTTTTCTGCGGCATGGAAGACCCGCTTGAGTCCCTCTGACTGTTCGACGACCATCGCATCCAGGAACAGCCGCCGCCAGGGGCCATTGACAGGACCTGCCATGCGGTCTGATGCCGGTATGGATTGTGCTTCCGCCTGCACAGTGCCCGAGCAGACTTCCAATGCCAGGGCAAGGACCACCAGGAAAAAGAATTTTGACATGTCTGAGCACTTTCTGTGATACAACCGGTTGATAATAAACAGACTGGTTCAGGAAAGGTTAGAAACAGTCAGGCAAGATCATGTTCTGAGGCAAACAATCTCGATACTACTTTGTCAATGTGTGACAAGCAAATTTTTCTCAGCTGATTCAGCAATTCCGGTTGTTGAAAAAGGATGTCCCTCTAGGGGAGACTGTTGTTGCTGGGACAAATTGTATGATTCCCTGGTCCGAAAAGTCACTCGAAACTGTCTGGAATGTCGTGACAAACAGCAGGTACAGAAATTATCGCCAATTAAGTCGTGTTGTTTCGTCTGCGTCTGCGAAGCGACTCGGATTTACCGATAATCTTCCCCAAAATGAGAAAGGGGCAGGTCGAAAAAATGCTGTCATTGATTGTAAGATCAGTTACAATGTCCATAATGCAACGCGGTCATTTTTATCTGTACCACAAATAATTTAATCTGGTAAATTCTATACAGGTTAAAGCAGTTCAAATGAATCACTGCTGCAGCGTACATCTCGACGAAATGTATTCTCCACTGATACTCGGTCTTACAGTTACTTTTTGTGTTTATTCCGAGGAGCAAAAGTACGATGTTGGGACGATTGTTTTTTTGTTTCGGCTTGTTACTACACGCCAGCCTTGAACTCGCGGCGGACGAACGTCAAAATTCCCCGACATCTCTATCGTCAACTGGGGCAGACAACGAGGCTGAAACTGGACCGGCCGGTTTTGGAATCGATTTCTTCGAATCAAAAATTCGTCCTGTACTGGTCAAACACTGCTACGATTGCCACTCCACCGTGTCAGGGACCGCTGAGGGAGGCTTGCGCGTTGATGATCGCCTCGCAATCCGTACGGGAGGTGGTCGCGGTCCGGCAATTGTGCCTGGAAAGCCGAAGGCGAGTCTTCTGCTGAGTGCGATTTCTCACACTGACGTCGATCTCAAGATGCCTCCAAAAGAAGCGAAGTTTTCCGCTAACGTGATTCGTGATTTTGAGAAATGGATCAAGATGGGGGCACCTGATCCGCGCGATGGTGATGCTGGGAGTATTCCCGGTGACTGGTCAGGGATGCAGGCCGCGAAGACACATTGGGCTTATCAAAAACCGATCACAGCGGCGCCCCCGCAACTTGAAGGCGATGGCTGGTCACGATCCAGCATTGATCATTTTATTCTGGCACGCTTGAGAGAACATCAACTCAAACCCGCGGGTGATGCGGAACCGAAGATTCTCTTGCGACGACTGCATTTTGATCTCGTCGGTTTACCACCCTCGCCTGAGGTTTTGAATCAGTTTGTGGAAACGTGTGAAGCCAGGGGAATCGATGAGGCGCTTTCCAGAGAGGTCGATCACCTGCTTGCATCACCCCGGTTTGGAGAGCGTTGGGGACGGCACTGGCTTGATGTGGCTCGTTTCGGTGAGTCCAGTGGTAAAGAAGCGAACATTCCATTTCCTCATGCATGGAGATATCGAGATTATGTAATCGACAGCGTGAACCGGGATGTGCCGATCGATCGATTCTTTACCGAACAACTTGCGGGAGATCTGCTGCCTTATGAGTCTGCTGAGGAACGAGCGCGCCTGCTGATTGCAACAGGTTACCTGGCGATTGGCACGAAAAATCTTTCCGAATCGAATGAAAAACAATTTCAGGCAGATATTTACGACGAGCAGATCGATTCGTTGAGCCGGGGAATGCTGGCGAGTTCAGTGGCCTGTGCGCGATGTCACGATCACAAGTTTGATCCCTTTTCCATGCGGGACTACTATGCACTGGTGGGGATCATGGGCAGTACGAAGACCTACTTCGGTACGTTTGTTTCACCAGCGAGTCAGCAGGGGGGCGAACTGATTCCTCTGCCTCGTTTACCAGACGAAGTGATACTGCACAATGGTGTTACCCAAAAACAGGTTGCTGAGATGCACAAACAGCTTGCCGGTCTGCGAGCGGAAGCAGCCGAGATGAAAGCCGCTCAGATGGCCCTCTTCTCGGGGAAGAAACCGAAAAAAGTCTTCACGCTTCGTGATGCTCTGGCCAATATCTGGAGGACGGGTCCGCTGGTCGGCAAACTGCAGACAATTGACGAGCAGGGAAAGCCGATCCCCATTGCCATGGGAGTTCTTGATACGAAAAAGATGTTCGAATCACCGGTGTATTCCCGCGGCGATGTGACGCGTCCCGGAGAAACCGTATCGCGCGGCTTTCCACGTGCCATTGAGGTGTCAGATTCCATCACCGTTCCCCCGGATGAAAGCGGCCGGCGGGAACTGGCAATCTGGCTGACGCATCCCGACCATCCTCTCACAAGTCGAGTATTCGTCAACCGGGTCTGGCAACATCTGTTTGGTACCGGTATCGTTTCAACAGTCGATAATTTCGGGACCACAGGTGCAGCACCATCTCATCCCGAGTTACTCGACTCCTTGGCGCTGCAGTTCATGGAAGAGGGCTGGTCGTTGAAATCACTGATACGAGAGCTGGTTCTCTCGCGAACTTACCGTCAGGCTTCGTCATTCCGTAAAACCGCATTCCGGGTCGATCCAGAAAACCGGTATCTCTGGCATATGCCGAAACGCCGACTTGAAGCCGAAGTAATCAGGGATGCGATGCTTGTTGTGTCGGGAGAACTGGATACAACGCGACCAGAGGGCTCTCTCGTCGCCAGGGTCATCGGAGACCGCCCCATCTCTCTGATCGGCCTCGATAAGCGACTGCCGCCCGATCTGGATGGGACACTCCAGCGTTCGGTTTATCTGCCGGTCATACGTGACCGGTTACCGGACGTTTTGGAACTGTTCGACTTTGCCGAGCCGAGCCTGGTTACGGGTGACCGTGAACAAACGAATGTTCCCGTTCAGGCCTTATACCTCATGAACAGCCCGTTTGTTTTGGCACGGGCCCGCAGCCTGGCGATACGATTGATGAATCAAGCTGACAACGATCAAGATCGACTGCGACTTGCCTATCGACTCTGTTTCAGTCGCGAACCAGATAAAGTTGAAGAACAGTACGGCATGAAGTTTCTGGCGGAGGTGACTCAAACGAACGCTAAATCTCAGTCGGACGCATCTTTAGGACTGGTCAGCTTCTGTCAGAGCCTGCTCGCGACTGCAGAGTTTCGAAATATCGACTAAGAGCGGATTACTTAATTAGATCGTCCCTGCGATCATAGCTGGAAGAGTAAAATACTTTTTAGCGACAAACCCAGTATCAGATCATTAATATAATTTTATCAGATAAGCGGAGAAACGATTGTGAAGCTGCCTCAACCTCAACTCTCTCGTCGCCGTGCACTACAATCACTTGCGTCAGGGTTCGGCTATCTTGCGTTTGCGGGACTCGCCCATGATCAAGCTGCGCGGGGACAAAATTCTTCAGGCCAGGGTCTGGAAATCAAACCCACTCACTTTCCTCCCCGCGCCAAGCGTGTGATTTTTCTGTGTATGAATGGTGGCCCGTCTCATGTGGATCTGTTCGATTACAAACCCAAATTGAGTGACAAGGCTGGACAGAAGACTGCCGAGAGCGTCTTACGAGGAAATGCTGCACTGTTGGGGTCACCATTTCAATTCAAACAGTACGGCGAATCGGGACAATGGTTTTCGGAATTGTTTCCAAACCTGGCTTCGCACGCCGATGACATTTGCTTTCTTAAAAGTATGCACACGGACCTGCCGAATCACGCGCAAGCATTTATTCAGATGCATACTGGTAGTTTTCAGTTTACAAGACCCTCCGTCGGTGCATGGTCAATATATGGTTTGGGAACGGAAAACGAAAATCTACCGGGATTTGTAACACTGAATCCCCCGTCGGATAACGGTGGTGCCCAAAACTACGGAAGTGCATTTCTTCCCGCGATCTGCCAGGCGACTAAGATCGGGACAAATCAGATTCCCGGGTTTTATGCAGCTCTCCTGGGCGTAGAAAACGAACCTGGTCCACCACTGAAGAATATCGAGAATACACTACTGACGAACAAGCTGCAGCGGAAGCAACTCGATTTGATCCGCGACTTGAACGCACACAAGCTGAGTCAGGATGTCTATCACCCCGAAATCGAGGGAGCGATCGAATCATTTGAACTCGCATTTCGGATGCAGGCTGAAGTTCCTGAACTGCTTGATGTCTCCTCCGAAACCAGGCAGGCTCTCTCAGCATACGGTGTTGGAGCCGGCAAACCGACTGACCTGTTCGGCAGGCAATGTCTGCTCGCCCGTCGAATGGTGGAAGCGGGCGTTCGCTTTGTTGAAGTGACGTCTCCTGCGAAATGGGACCATCACTTTTTACTGAAATCGGAACTGCAAAAGAGTTGCCAACAGACCGATCTGCCGGTGGCGGCACTCCTAGCCGACCTTAAGCAGCGAGGGCTGCTGGATGACACGCTCGTCATCTGGGCGGGTGAGTTTGGTCGAACACCGTACGCACAGAGTGGAACGGGGCGTGATCACAACAACAAAGGATATACGCTTTGGATGGCAGGAGGTGGAGTGAAGGGGGGACTCAGTTATGGCGCGACTGACGAGCTGGGATACCAGGCCGTAGAGAATCCTGTCCACATTCACGACTGGCACGCAACGATTTTGCATTTGCTCGGTCTTGACCACAAGCGGCTGACATACAACTATGCAGGACGCAATTTCCGACTGACCGATGTATATGGAAGCGTTGTGCAAGACATTATAGTGTGAGTGGATGGAGCGGCTGCGATGTATGTGCTGCATCTCAAGAGCTTTACCAAGCTGAAGAGAGTCCGGTCCGGACTGTTTGAGTAAGATCCCGAATCAGAATTGAAAACAGCCACTTAGGAAAAAATGCCAATGACTGAGTAATATGTCAAGTTCTGGAGTCTGTTAAGGGGGGCACGTCATTTTTAGATGCTAATTAGTGATGAGGAATGATTCAGGTTTTGCAGACATATTCTATGCCCTTTAACCGCTAACTTGCTATCAGGTAACCATTTGCTACACTGGGAATTCGTGCACACTTACCAGGCAGGATTTGTGTCTGTGCGTGCTGGCCGTGGTCGAAAAACAAACATTTCACACTCCCCTCCAGAATCAGCAACAGGAACCAGTATGGCGAAGAAAAAAGCAGCCCCCCAAAAGACCGAAAAAGGCTTCGAAGAGTCCCTCTGGGATTCCGCGAACCGGCTGCGGGGCAGTGTGGAATCTTCGGAATACAAGCACGTCGTCCTCAGCCTGATCTTCCTCAAGTTCGTCTCCGACAAATTCGAGGAACGCCGGGCCGAACTCATCGACGAAGGCAAAGGCGACTTCACCGACCAGGTCGAATTCTACACGATGAAAAACGTCTTCTACCTGCCGGAGAAATCCCGCTGGAGCTATATCCAGCAGCAGGCCAAACAGGGGGATATCGCTCTCAAGATCGACACCGCGCTGACCCAGGTCGAAAAGAACAACGTCTCGCTCAAGGGGGCACTGCCGGACAACTACTTCTCGCGTCTGGGGCTCGACCGCAGCAAACTGGCCGCGTTGATCGACGCCATCAACAAGATCGACACCGTCAAAGACAAAGAGCAGGACGTCGTCGGCCGCGTGTATGAATACTTCCTCGGCAAATTCGCGGCTTCGGAAGGCAAACTGGGGGGCGAATTCTACACGCCCAAGTGCATCGTCAATCTGATCGCCGAAATGATCGAACCCTATAAGGGGAAAATCTACGACCCCTGTTGCGGCTCGGGGGGCATGTTCGTGCAGTCGCTCAAGTTCGTGCAGAGCCATCACGGCAACACGAAGGACATCTCCGTCTACGGGCAGGAATACACGTCGACCACGTATAAGCTGGCGAAAATGAACCTCGCCGTCCGCGGCATCAATGCCAACCTGGGCGATGTTCCCGCCGACAGTTTTTTCAAGGACCAGCACGCAGACCTCAAAGCCGACTACATCATGGCCAATCCGCCGTTCAACATGAAGGACTGGCGCGGGGCCGACGAACTGGTCAACGATCCACGGTGGAGCGGCTACGAAACCCCGCCCACCGGCAACGCGAACTACGCCTGGATTCTGCACATGCTCTCCAAGCTCTCGCAGCACGGCGTCGCCGGCTTCGTCCTGGCCAACGGTTCGATGTCCACCAACACCAGCGGCGAAGGGGCCATCCGCCAGAAACTGGTCGAGAACGACCTGGTCGACTGCATGATCGCGCTCCCTGGCCAGCTGTTCTACACCACGCAGATCCCGGTCTGCCTCTGGTTCCTGGCCCGCAATAAAAAAGCCGACAAGAAACGGGACTTCCGCAACCGGCAAGGGGAGACCCTGTTCATCGACGCCCGCAAACAGGGCACGATGATCAGCCGCACGCAGAAGGAACTGACACAAGACGACATCGCCGCCATCGCCCGCACCTACCACGCCTGGCGCGGCGAGAAGAAAGACGGCAAATACACAGACCAGCCCGGCTACTGCAAATCCGCCACACTGGCCGAGATCCAGAAACACGACTATGTCCTGACCCCCGGCCGCTACGTCGGCGCCGCCGACCTGGAAGACGACGGCATCCCCTTCGAAACCAAAATGACCGAACTGAGCCAGACGCTGTATCAGCAGATGGCCGAGTCCGCCAAGCTGGATAAAGTGATTCGCAAGAATCTGGAGGGGCTGGGTTATGGGAAGTGAGTGGAAGACCAGAGCTCTAAAAGACTGTGCAACTTGGTACTCAGGAGGAACGCCACGCAAAGGTAATCCAGAATATTGGGGTGGCAACATTCCTTGGATAAGCGCTAAAAGTCTCAAGGAATTCTTTGTCTCCGATTCGGAAGAAAAAATCACCGAATCTGGATTAGATAACGGATCCAGGTTGATCCCAAAAAACTCGATCCTTTTTGTCGTTCGAGGAATGAGTCTAAAAAAAGAATTCCGCATGGGCATAACCACCAGACCAGTTGCATTCAATCAAGACTTGAAAGGGTTGGTAGCAAACGAAGACATTCTTCCTTATTTCCTAGCTTACGCAATTCGCGGAAAGACGAAAGAAATCTTAGATTTGGTTGGAGAAGCAGGTCACGGTACAGGTATTCTTCCCACAGATCGTATTCAGGACATCCAAATCCCATGCCTTAATTTGAAAGTTCAGCAACGAATTGTCGATTTCCTAAAAACGCTGGATGACAAGATCGAATTAAACCGGCGGATGAATGCGACGCTGGAAGGGATGGCGCAGGCGTTGTTCCAAAGCTGGTTTGTGGACTTTGCCCCGGTACTCGACAATGCCCTCGCCGCCGGCAACCCGATCCCCGACGAACTGGCCGACCGCGCCGCCATCCGCCGCCAGGCCCTCGACAACGGCACCGCCAACCGCGAAGCCGCCCAACACTTCCCCGCCACCTTCCAGTTCACCGAAGAAATGGGTTGGATACCGGAAGGATGGGAAATACTTGAACTTGAAAATACAGTGTCAACGATAATTGATCATCGAGGTAAAACACCAAAGAAACTGAAATCCAATTGGGTAGAGTCTGGGTATCCTGCTATTTCGGCAAAGAATATCAAAGCTGGCAAGTTAGTTAGAAAAGATACAATCAGATTTACTGATCATGAATTATATGAAAGATGGATGCCAGTAGAATTAAAAAAGGGGGATTTGTTAATGACATCTGAAGCCCCACTTGGAGAAAAATTATATTTGGCAAAAAAATTTAAATGGGTACTGAGTCAACGATTATTTGGACTAAGGGCAAATGAAAAAATTAGTGGTATATATCTTTATCATTGGCTAAATACAGAAACCGCGAAAGCCGATCTTGAGGGGCGCGCTTCAGGAACAACAGTTCAAGGAATAAGGCAGAGTGAATTACGAAAAGTGAATGTTTTGACTCCATCTCAAGAATGTATATCGGTCTTCTCAAGAGCCTCAGATTCAGTAATGGAAAAACGAGCCACAAATGAATCAAATACAGAGATGTTAACCAAACTCCGTGACACCCTCCTCCCGAAACTAATCTCCGGTGAGCTGCGCATTGCTGATGCAGATAAACTGGCAGAGGAAGCGATGGTATGAAACTCACCGAGCTTAGAATTTCCAATTTCAAATGTTTTGGTCCTGAACCAGAAAAAATCTCAATTGTAGATTCAACTACGTTTCTGATTGACCCCTTTTATACCCACCCGTGACGTAGAACACGACGTGGTGTCGTGATAGAAATTCTGAGAATACACTGAAGATCGGATCGCGACACGAATCGCGACATGGTGTCGCGATAGACTGTCCAAATCTTATTCTATTTTAACCGTTTTTAGATAGCGTTGTGATTTATAAGTCTATATGTGGCTGTTGTTTATTTATTTCATCGCTACCCGCATTAGCTAGTAGATAAATATGAACAATATTAAATATCTAGTGAAATGAGACCATAAATGAAATTCACCGAAGCCCAACTTGAAGCTGCGATCATTGCCCTGCTGGGGGAGGCCGGGTATTCGCATCGGCTGGGGGAGACGCTGGAGCGGGGGCCGGAGGAGGTGTTAATCAAAGCCGATCTGCGGGCCTTCCTGGCGCAGCAATATGCGGCGGAGGGGATTACCGAGGGCGAGATCGAGTCGGTCATTCAGCAGCTCGAAAGTCTGTCCGCCGCCGACCTCTACGGCAGCAACCGGCAGATCATGCAGCGGGTCGCCGACGGCTTCACACTCAAACGGGAAGACCACACGCAGAAAGACCTCTATATTCAGCTCATCGACTATGGACCGCTGGACGCGTCCCGCACAGCCGGGAGCGAACCTGACGACCTTACCGGCGGCAACATCTTTCAACTGGTCAGCCAGCTTAAGATCCAGATCGCTCACGGCAGCGAAGTCCGCATTCCCGATGCGATCCTGTATATCAACGGTCTGCCGCTGGTCGTGTTTGAATTCAAAAGTGCGATTCGCGAAGAGACGATGATTCATGAGGCCTTTGTCCAACTGACGACCCGCTACCGCCGCGATATCCCCGAACTGTTTAAATACAATGCGTTCTGCGTGATCAGCGACGGGGCCAATACCAAGGTGGGGGCCTTCTTCGCGGACTACGATTATTATTACGCCTGGCGGAAGATCGACGGCAGCGAACTGATCGACAAGGACGGCATTCCCGCATTGCAGACCATGCTGCAGGGACTGTTTCACCCACTCCGCCTGTGCGATGTGATCCGCAATTTCGTCTACCTGCCCGATAAGTCGCATGCGGATGTGAAAATTCTCTGTCGCTATCCGCAATACTACGCCGCCACGAAACTGTTTCAGAATATCCTGGCCCACAAACGCCCCGCCGGCGACGGGAAGGGGGGGACCTACTTCGGTGCCACCGGTTGCGGCAAGAGTTATACGATGCTCTTCCTCACCCGGCTGTTGATGAAAAGCGTTCAACTGGGCAGCCCGACGATTATCCTGATCACCGACCGCACCGATCTCGACAGCCAGCTTTCCAAAATGTTCGTCAACGCCAAGCAGTACATCGGCGACGAACTGGTGCTGAGTGTGGAGAGCCGGTCGCACCTCCGCGAACTGCTCAAAGGGCACCAGAGCGGCGGCGTCTTTCTGACCACGATTCACAAATTCACCGAGGACACAGAGCTGCTCACCGAACGGGACAACGTGATCTGCATCTCGGACGAAGCGCACCGCAGCCAGGTCAACCTGGATCAGAAGGTCCGCGTCACCGATAAAGGGGTGAAGAAGACGTTCGGCTTTGCGAAATATCTGCACGATTCGCTTCCCAACGCGACCTACGTCGGCTTTACCGGCACGCCGATCGACGCCACGCTGGACGTCTTCGGGCCGGTCGTCGATTCCTATACGATGACCGAATCGGTGGCGGACGAGATTACGGTGCACATCGTCTACGAAGGCCGGGCCGCGAAGGTACTGCTCGATCACCGCAAGCTGCAGGAGATCGAAGACTACTACGAACAGTGCGCAGACGAAGGGGCCAGCGACTACGCGATTGAGTCCAGCAAAAAAGCCAACACACAGATGGCGCTGATCCTGGGGGACCCGGACCGTCTGAAAGCACTGGCCCGGGATTTTGTGAAACACTACGAAACCCGGATCGCCGAAGGGGCCACCATCGCGGGTAAAGCAATGTTCGTCAGCAGTAATCGCAGCATCGCGTATGCGTTCTACCAGGAAGTGATCGCCCTGCGTCCCGAGTGGGCCGAGGCCCGGGCGTGTGCGGAGGGGGAGGACCTGAGTGAGCAGGAGCAGAAAGAAATCAAGCCGATGGAACGCCTGAAACTGGTGATGACCCGCGGCAAAGATGACGAAAAAACGCTGTACGACATGCTGGGGACCAAAGAGTACCGCGAGGAACTGGCGAAGCAGTTCAAGAACGAGAAATCGAATTTTAAGATCGCGATTGTCGTGGACATGTGGCTGACCGGCTTTGATGTGCCTGAGCTGGATACCATCTACATCGACAAACCGATCCAGCGGCACAATCTGATTCAGACCATCTCCCGCGTGAACCGCAAAGCACAGGGGAAAGAGAAGGGGCTGGTCGTCGATTACATCGGCATCAAAAAGCAGATGAACCTGGCGCTGGCCCATTATTCCAAGGCTGACCAGAGCAACATCGAAGAGATCGCGCAGTCGCTCGTCGTCGTCCGCGATCACCTGGACCTGATGCGGGCCATCTTTCACAAATTCGATGCGAGTCCCTATTTCACCGGTCAGCCGACCGCGCAGCTGGCTTGTCTGAACCGGGCCGTCGAATACGTGCAGCTGACGCAGGACCTGGAAAAACGGTTCATGTTCCTGGCCAAACGGATGAAAGCCGCCTATGACATCTGCGTCGGCTCGGATGAGTTAACCCAGGACGAACGCGACCACGTGCATTTCTACCTCGCGATCCGTTCGATCATCTTCAAGCTGACGAAGGGGGACGCCCCCGATCTGGCCCAGATGAACGCCCGCGTACAGCAGATGATCGCCGAGGCCATCGAGAGTGAAGGGGTCGAAGAGATTTTCAAGCTGGGTCAGGAGAATGCAAAGCAGGTCGATATCTTCGATCCCGACTACCTGGCGAAAATCGAGAAGATCAAGCTCCCCAACACCCGCATCAAGCTGCTGCAGAAACTGTTGACCAAAGCGATCGACGAATTCAAGAAGGTCAACAAAATCAAAGGCGTGGATTTCTCGCAGCAGTTCCAGACGCTGGTTGAAAAGTACAACGACCGTAACGAAGATGACACGCTCCGCAGCGAAGTGCTGGATGATTTCACGGAAGAGATCATCAAGATGTATTACGAGATGCAGCAGGAAATGGGTTCTTACGCCGACCTGGGTATCGACTTCGAAGAGAAGGCGTTCTATGACATTCTGAAATCGTTGACGGTGAAATACGATTTCGAATATCCCGACGACAAGCTGCTGCATCTGGCGAAACAGGTCAAGCTGATCGTCGACGACAAGGCCCGCTATACCGACTGGAGCCAGCGCGACGACATCAAAGCCGAGCTGAAGGTGGAACTGATTATTCTACTGGCGGATAACGGCTACCCGCCGATCGACCGGGACGAGGTCTACAAAGAAATTTTCGAGCAGGCGGAGAACTTCAAGAAGTACCAGGGAGAGCGTGATAGCGAATAGGCGCAGAAACCTTGTTTATTTTCCAACTCCTTGCAAGGGCCATTTTATATCATTTAGATGCCGTTAATCTGTAGGTCAGATACAGGTTTTGAAGAATATGAATAATTTTGTAGAAATATTGTCGTAGACAATCTATTATTCATAGACTTAATCAAATGAAAGTTCGTACCACTCTTTGAACCGATATGCTCTCCGGACGGGAAATAAACCATCGAGCCGGATCGATTTGCAAAGGTTTGACATGAGTTATGCGAAGTTTCGAGGCTTATTAACATAGATCAAATTCCCAACACTAACGCTGAAAGTTGCGGATTGTGATCTGTTTGATGACGAAGCCATTACCGACGAATTGAGCACAATTCGATTCGGCTCCCAGATTTTACTGTCTGGTTACTCACTCCCTACGCCGCTTTCTGAATCAGAAGCGAGGCGTTTCTGGAAAGACCTGTTTTGAGGCTTCCAGCGCAAACGGTCCGATACCGTTTGCTTACCTCTTACTTCACCTTGATTCTCTCTGAAAAGAGATTCCTGTACCCCCTCGGCAACTGGTTTGGTTTGTTGCCACTTCTATTCAAACACAAAAATCCTGTTGAAAGTAGAGAGACATGGAAAATTCAAAAATTGGCTGGACTGATCACACCTGGAATCCTTGGAAGGCATGTCACAAAGTCTCTGAAGGTTGCCAACACTGTTACATCGGGCGTGTGTTACGTCGCTCCGGAGTTGCCAATCCCTTTGCTGGACCGATACGTACCAGGCAGGCTACGTGGAACAATCCTCTGAAATGGAATCGGAAGGCTAAGTACGCAGGAGAAGTTCATAAAGTATTTACCTGTTCGCTTTCTGACTTTTTCCATCCGGATGCGGATGACTGGCGCCCCGCGGCATGGGAGGTCATTCGAAGCTGTGATGCTTTAGACTGGTTGATTCTGACAAAGCGTCCGGAAATGATCAAAGATCGATTGCCTGTTGACTGGGGAGCAGGTTACGCCAATGTGTGGTTAGGGGTAACGGTTGAACTACAGAAGAATTTGAAGCGTATTCAGACACTTTCTCAAATACCTGCTCAGGTTAGATTTGTTTCTGCCGAGCCATTACTCGGTCTCGTCCGGTTTGGGAAATCGATTGCGAAGCTGGACTGGATCATTACCGGATGTGAGCAGGCACATCGGGAGAAACGGACCCCGATGGACTTTGAATGGGTGTGTTCCATCAGGGATGAATGCGATGCCGCCGGTATTCCGTTGTTTCATTAACAATATTACCGCGGAAACCAGATTGAGACCGATGGGCTGATTGAGGGAGTGGTAAGGCAGAGTTACCCGCAATCCTGTAATGTCAACATATTGAGTTATTCGGGCAAGTAACTGCTCGATGACATGCGGATCTTGTGAAAATTCTGATACTAGCCAGCCATCAATGGTAATCGATTGATGGCTGGTTTCTCATTTTCCTTTGTCGCAGGCTACGAAAACTCAGCCTGTCAAATCCCGTTTCTCGATCTGCGAGAATGATCTGATCTGCAAGAAATTCACTTCCTGTTGGTGGATATAAATGAGTTGTATCTATTCAGACCCGTTAAATTGATTCAAATGACGATGAACGGTCATCCGTGATTTCCCGGTGACTTCTGAGATCTCACGCACGGAGGCACCCTGCTGGTGCAGTTCCCGGATCTGGTCGACCGCTTTGCGTGTCGTGTAAGCTTGCGGCTGACGCTGGGTGGGATCACCGGGGACTTCGGCAAACACGGGCTGCAGGTAGGCTTCGACTTTACGAATGGCCTGGTACACTTTCCCGAACGGGCGGTTGGTGTAAACATCGGAGAGCTTGTCTGCTTTGACGGGCTGACCATGCAGCAGGAACACCCCTGAAATTTCTCCATCAGATTAGCGACGGATCAGGTCCCCGGCCGTTTTTCGCAGGCACTTGAAGGGCAGGTCACTGATCTGGTTGTGATCATCGCGAATCCGTTTCTTGAGACAGGCGAAGGAATTGGGAATCTGCCGCGAGGGGTTGCCATTGGGGCTGCGCTGATCCAGGGGCTTGCCTTTACTGGTGAGGATGAGACGCTCTTCCGGGGCAGGGTTGGGTTGTTTGAGTCGCCGTGCCAGGCACCATTCCAGCATTTTCGTGGTCTGTTCGAACAGCAGGTATTTGCCCACGATGGTTGTTTTGTTACGGACCAGCGAGAGAAATGAGTCGTTGGTGCTGGACGGGCAATCGAACATTTCCTGTTCGTCTGCAGCGAGTGCCTGGTGCAGAAAGACTTCGCCGATGGTCAATGTTGCAATTTCCTTGGCGCCAAAGCCGCAGTTCAGTCCCAGCAGCAGGTAGAGACGTTCAATGGGGGTGGCATACCGGTTCAGCAGCGGCAGTTCTTCCAGTCGGAAGGTATCCACATTGCGGATCCGCTGTTTGACCATTTCGGTATCCTGGGGGATACGGCGATCGATGTCGTTGAAATCTTCGGGTTTGCGCCAGCTGAATTCCCCACAGCGATGCAACCATTTGAAGAAGCGATGCAGTTCTCCGATGTAGTGACGGATCGAATGGCGGCTGATCCGGACCTGAGTGCCATCGTGAGTCATTTTCAAGGGGCGTTGCCGCCAGAAGCGATACATGCCTTCGATCTGGTTGTAGTCGATTTTATGCAGGGGAAGGTCTTCGTGCCGGGATTTGAATGTTCGCACCTGGCCGATTTTGGTATGCGCGTGCTCGGTGATGTCATTCAGGTCAATATCAAAATAATGTTCCCTGATCCAGGCCTCATAGCTGTCCAGGGCCTGGTGTAGCGTCGCGTTGTCTTCACGGGCCTGGGGAGAAGAGGAGCTTGCAGGCTGTAGCAGGGGCTGGTAATCATAGGCCACGATGCCCGTTTCACTGGTCGGCTGCAGGGGAGGTGAGAGTACTTTCTTTTCCAGGTATGATTGGAAATAATCTGCCGGATCCCCCTTAACACGATGTCTTTGAGTTGAAAGGCGCGCTCTCCAATCCCTTCCGCGTAGCGCTGCTCATCGGTCGGTTGGAATTTCAGGAACGGAAATCGGTCCTGGGTTGTCTGCAGCCGTTGTGCATAACTGATTGCAGATTCCTCTTCCATCAGCGGGGGCAGGGGGATGCGGTCTATTCCCTTGGCGACCGCTTTGGCGATTTCCAGCGTGTAGTCATCCCAGAGTGCGGCCTGTTGCCCCGCCTCCGCTTCGAGCCGCTCCCAGAGCTGACGGAGTAATTCATCCCGTCTTTCCGCTTCCCGCCGGTCTGTTCCCAGGCGGAATTTATGTTGTACTTTCTGTTGCCGGGAATTGTGTTTCCAGCCCAGTTGGCGTGCGTATTGTCCTGAGCGATCCGGCCTGGTCAGGCGGCCTGTTCTGGTTGCCATAAAGTTCCCCTTTTTGTCCCACTTGAAGATGGAGGCAGTGTCCGATAAGCAAGAATACGGGGGAAATCGGACACAGAAAAGCCCCTTATCGGACACTGAGTCGGACATTTGCCCCAAAATGGGGTGCTGGGACAGCACTTCTGGGACAGCAGAATTTTGTAAGTCCAAATGAAAAGGCCACTTACAGATTTCTGTAAGTGGCCTTTAAGTGGAGGCGGCGGGTTTCCAGAACGGAAGTCGTAAATACTTAAAAACAAGGGGTTTGCGGAGAGACTGTTTCTCTAATTGGACCCGCGATTGGACCATTTTGGCCGCCTAATTGGACCTCTTCTGGACGGTCATTCTTTTCGCTTTCATTGAGGTTGGGAATCGCCATCCCCTGGGCAATATGGACTTCGGCTTACGAGTGCTTCGAAGTGATCTGTCCGGATGAAAACGCCTCTGGGCATGTTCGCCTTCTCCTCAAGAGGGGCAGAATCCTGATTAGTATCTCGAGTACTGGATGCGGTTAAGGGGGGCACGTCAGGATAGTAACCGAATTGTACGATTCAGTGAGTATTTTTCTAAAGTTCTGACTGTTGTTTTCAGGAAGGGCAATCTCAAATGACGATAAAATGAACATGAATCTGACTAAACTTCAAGCCTAAGGAATCTCTACCAAAGTCGGAATTCAAATTCGTGTGACAGGTGTCGTTCGTAGAATGGGTCATTGTTCAACGGGAACATATCAAGCCTTTTGGACATCCCTGGGCCGAACCGCTGAGTATCTTAGTCCCGAAAACATGGAGAAATCTATCGTGTATAAGATATTGACGATTATGTTTTTAATCATGATGCCTGAAACACTTGCTCTCGCAGAGGAATATCCTCATAGTTTTTTTCATGCATCCCAGCAGGGAAATAATAAAGTCGAGACATACCACATCTTTATTTGGGCGAATCCTAAAGCAACGGAAGGCACTATTTTCAAGGCGACTCGGATGAATTTTAAAGAATGGGGTCTGAAAGCAGGTGTGGTGAATGCCAGTTGTCTCGATGAAGGTATTGATCAATTTACGATTGAGTGGAATAACGGCGAGAAAGAAGTCGGAAGATACCACTTAGGTAAATACAAAATTCTGTCTCATTCTTCAGACGAATTGGCAATAGGAACGACACAGAAATGGGAACATCAATCAGTCCCCTTCGATCTAAAGCTTAAAATGAAAGTCTGGATGTCTATTCATGAAGTCAAACCACTGCCCAAAACGAAGTCCAGAAAACGAAAAAGTTTCCAGATTTTACGTTTGCAAGACCCAAGCGTGAAGAAAAATTTGTAGTCTCGCAGCAATAAATACGAATATCATTCGTCGCGTACAAAACCGACCTGAAGTTCCCCTGTAATGACACCAGTCACACGACTTAGTTTTCTCTCGACTGCTTCAGCTCCACTTCAACAAGCGAGCAGAACGGCTTTGCCCTCTATTTCCGGGATCTATGCGACCTGATGAAGTTGTATTCTTCTCCAGCATTCGATTAGCGTCTTGGCTTCCCGGAGCTGGGAATTAGTCTGTTCAGACGAATGACGCTTGGTAGGTATGTTTGCCTACTCTTCCTCAATTGGTCCAAAAATCCTGATTAGTCTGCCAAATTCTGGATGCGAACTAAGGCAGCACGTCAAGAATTGATTCTGCTCATGGGAAACCGCCGAAATCTGATTACTGGATTTCTTTAAGATCGAAAGAGAATTCATTGGTCCCTGATTGTACATCGACGGTCAGTGGGCTGGTCTGAATCTTGCGAACCTTCTCAGGGATATTCGCGTACTCTTTGGGTTGCTTCTCGGGTTGATCCATGCCGGGAGCAATGGGTTCCTGTGGGGGCGGATTCACAGTTAATGTGTAATTACCTACGGCGACCATTTCAATCGTGGCGGTTCCCGATTCATTCAGCGGGCCTCCTCCACCTTCTCCTGTCTGTTCATTGACCAGGTCGACCTGCCCTTCTGGGACAGGATCACCACCATTTGTAATTGTGATTGAGATTTCACCACGAGGCTTGTCTGAACCTGGAGTTCGACTGCAGGCATTATTCAGAGTGATGAGGAAAATGCAGAAGGCTATCAAAGCGAATAAACGGAAAGTATGTAAAGCAGAAGATTTTTTCATCGCGATTCCAATGGGATAAATGGGTGATCTCAAGGGGGATCACCTCCCCTGGACCGAAGCCTCAGGGGAGGTGATTCACTAAACATCTATGGTTTAGAATTCTCCAACGACCTGTCCATCATCACGTACACATAGTTGGCGGAGCGTGTTCATGTCAATGTTTTCAGACAGGAAGCGAACGGAGCCATCGGTCAGTACGGCGTGTACGCCACCCACGTGATGTGAGTTAATGACCGTGTTAGCAGAATAGGCACTGTTGGCGTATCCGGGGGCTCCGGAAGACCAGAAGGCATTAGGAGGATTCCGCACAGTCGTAGTCCCGGCTGTGTACCAGAAGCCGCCGGAGCTAAGGGGCAACGTTGTGCCGGCATTCCAAGTGGAAAGGCTTGCGTTGGCCCAGCCATGCCAGGCACCTAGGGCGTTAGCTCCTTTTTGACGTCCATTCACCTGTCCAGATTGTTCCGCAAGGATGACGGTATTCGAGGTCCCGTCGATACAGTCACGGAAACGTATGCTTTTGTAAGGGATCATCATTCCAGTGTTACAGTTGCTGGAACTGCTCGCCAGTATGTCCCCGGTGCAGACATTGGTGCGGCCCACAGGATCGGGGGTAGCACCAGAGATGCCGACGTAATCGACGATCATGCTCTGCAGGCTGGGATTAGAGGTACTGTCAGAAAGACTGTAGTCAGTCGTGTTGGTCATGCCGAAAGGGTTAGAGGGGCATTTGTAAACGGGGAGGCGCACCGAATACAGCACCGTATTCCCGGGGAAACCGCTGTGGGCATAGTAACCATTCGGACGTGTCAGCTGAGAATAGATGTTGGCTTGATCAAGGTAGGGGAGAATAGCGGCTCGCCAGTTAGAATACGAGCCGGTCTGGGCCCCGATGGGGAGTGCCTGAAAATTGTCATTGTAATTATGCAGGGCGAGTCCCAGTTGCTTCATATTGTTTTTGCAGGTTGAGCGACGAGCTGCTTCGCGGGCCTGCTGGACTGCTGGCAGGAGCAGGGCGATCAAAATCGCGATGATGGCGATCACGACCAGAAGTTCGATTAAAGTAAATCCTCTTCTCAGTTTGCGTTGTGGGTTCATGGAGTGCCTCTTCTTTAAAAGGGTAGGATCATGTAAGGAAGGAAAAAGTTATGGACTCAGACGTATGAAGTAATGAGATCTAAACTTGCTGCTCTGAGTTAGTTGGTAGCGGATACCAGGTAGGAGTGTAGCAAGTGATTACTTTATTATTTAATAAACAATCTTAATATAAATGTGGGCTTATGTTTCTGCAATAGGAAGTTTTGATCGACATGAAGTTTATCAAAAAAATTACAGTTGTCTTTTCACGACATCTTGGTGCGATTACATAATCTCCCCCTGGTATTCAGATTTGAGAAACGGGCCGGCAATAGCACTTTTTAGTACAAATATCGCGTAAAACTCGGCGACCTGACTCGACTATGACACGGGCTAAAAGGATTAGTGGCCTCTCGTTTTCAGGGCACTACTACTGGCTTGTTGGAGCAGTATATCTGCAGGCAGCAGAACAGCTTCGCTTCCGCCCTCTATTTCAGTGAATTGTGTGGCCTAATAGAATCGCAATTACCCGGTCGAGATGTCCTTCGGTAGAGGGGGCATCGTCACGTATGGATGTGTAATCACTGGAGTAACAGCAAGATAATGAGCATCAACGAAGTGATAAAAGCGAAGACTGTCCGGATCGCATTCCAATACTTCCATCGAGCTTCAAACTCATCGCGAGCAACCCTTAAGGCATCTGCATCCATCTTCTCGACACTGAGAGATTGCAGTTTATTATTGAGTGGAATATTTATTGCCACTGTTGGCAACTGCACAGACAGAAGGTACAGAGACGTGGCAATGACCAGTAATGCCTGCTGGACACGGGATAATTCTGAAATGCCCAGAATCGTAGATATAACTATCATAATGAGCGAACCAATCCAGACCAACATAAAGATCGGTTGATTTTTCTGAATCACACGATCCATCGCACGGAAAGCACGTATGAAATCCTGGTCACTCAGACTGCTGATGCCCGGCATGACGACAACGGCAAATGCGAAGAGAAAACCAGCAACTAATGAGCACAGTAATGTAGTTGTGATCAAAGCCAGATGAAAGATTTCCATTTTTATTTCAGGCGAATTGTAAGTTAATAGACTAATTGTAATGTTTGACGGATTTAGTATCTTTCGATTCGATGCAGTATGAATCTGACTCTCAAAATGGATGAACTATTATCATCTTCCATACTCACTCTGGAAAGTGGCGGTCCTGATGGTTCAGTGCAGCATGGATCGTCTCAAATAGAACTTGTGCGGGATAAGGTTTTTCAAGAATCGCAAATGCACCTGACTTTTTCGCAGTCATCTGGGCACTGTGGTTCATAGAGCCGGAGGCGACAATGAAGGGGACTCTGTAACCCAGAGCCTGTGTTTTTCTCAGTAAATCAATTCCGTTCCAGTTGCCTTTCAGCTCATAATCAGAGACCACACAACCTGATATGCCAGGGGCTGTTTCTGTCAGAAAGGCCTCTGCTGAGTTGAATAACGCGGTTTTCAATCCCTGCGTCTCCAGTAGAGTAACCGTGGATTGGGCTACGTCCGTATCATCATCAATGATGTAGACTTTATTCTCTCGCGTCAAATTCATAAGTCATCAATTGATTCCAGCCAAGGATTGTCTCTTTATTTCCTGCTGAATGTTATTATAGAGTGGATGGGATACCACCGAGCGTGTAGTGGCACAGCCAAGTTAGGGAAGAGTCAAAACAGAATTGTGTATTTCATAAGAAAATAGGATCATCTTAAAGATCACTTTAAGCTGGTTTTGTCTGGTAAAGCTCAATCATTCCTTCAAAAGTATTTACTGCAGCATGCTTAATGTTTTCAAACTGCTGAGGTAGCCCGACAATATGATTCATGCTTTCCTTGAAGCGATACCAGTCTTTGTACCATGGCTCCGGGGTGCAAAGAAAATAACTGGCCCCTGTTGCGTCCTGGAGGGACAGTGCATTCATCAGGGGCTCGGTTAAATATACTGAGCCCAGACGCGATCCTTCCAGAACATACAATACGCCAATCAGCGTAAAGTTATTTTGCTGATACATGGTTGAAGTATTCTGAAGTAGCTTTTGGGTTGTTTCATGGATAGCAGGCATGTCACCATTCACGAGCAGCTCAAGATCAGCCTTGATCGTTTGCAGGCGAGAATATTTTTTAAGGTCGAAGAATCCAGCGAGATTACTGTCTGTCTGCCAAGTCGGCTCCAGAAAATTATGAAGATAGTAGAGCTGTGTCAGAATCCAGGAATACTCCGGCTTCGAAATGATTCCATGCATCATACGAAATGCAAGATAAGTCGACTCGATCTGTTGGTGCAATTCATGAACCGCTTCCCGTATCTCTGTTGCGAAATCTTGCATTACGAAGAGCTTCTATAGAGCTTAGACAGCTTGCGTGGATGAAACACTGAAACACCACAAATCACAGACAGGCATACTGAAGGGATTTGATAATTTAATTTCTTGGGTGATTTCATTCCCGTCGGAATTACTCTCAATGGTAGTTGTAGGCAACCAACTATTATTTACTAATTGAAGTTCAAGTATTTCACAGATTTCTCATAAGAATAGACCCATGTATTTTTGTGAATCATCTGAAACTATGTTCGACGATGAGATGTCTAAACTGATCAATCAATCGAATGGTCGTATCTACTATTAGTCTAGAATTCTGAATAGTAAAACAATCTCTGGTTACGGTTAACGGGGCAGATCAATCTGCACTGATGACGAGAAAGAAAATCGTCGATTTGAACCAGTCAAGTATAGTAGTGGAGTCAGATTAAAAGCGGATTCTTGGACTATTGCTCTTAAAATGACTAGATAATATCTCGCTCGAATCCACCTTTGCATAAAACTATTTGCTATTATACCTTCGCTGGAAGCGGGCACTGATTACAGAAAGGGATTTTGTGGCAGAGGAAAAATCAAAGCGGCTGATCGCGATTGGTGATATTCACGGGCATAGTTTAGCATTGCAGGCATTGCTGAGTCAGATTTCCCCTAAGAAAGGCGATGTCATTGTCACCTTAGGAGATTATATCAATCGTGGTCCTGACAGTTGTGGAGTTCTGGATACGCTCCTGGGACTTCAGGAGCAGTGTCATCTGATTCCGATCCTGGGAAACCACGAAGAGATGATGTTGGACAGCCGCGATGATCATCATGCAGAACAACGGTGGCGGTTTCACGGAGGAGAAGCCACGATACAATCCTACGGCGGCAATTCTGGAATCGAACAGATTCCTCAGACTCATTGGGACTTTCTTTCTCAGTGCCGTTCGTATTATGAAACGGAGGATTTCATATTCACCCATGCGAATTATTGTTGGTACTCTGCACTCGATGATCAACCTTCTTCGCTACTCCGCTGGCTCTCCCTCGAAGAATCTGTCCCACAACCACATGTCAGCGGCAAAACCGTAATCTTGGGACACACGCCTGGTTCGGTTCGGGATGAGGGGTTTTACCGATGCATTGACACAGGGTGTGGCTTTGAAGGCCTCCTTACTGCAATGGATGTTGAATCAAAAAGAGTCTGGCAGGTTACAGAGACAGGTGAAATCCTGGAAGCTCGAATTCGCGATCATTAGTAATTTTATGGATGTGACCCACCTTTGTCATAAGTGCGTAATAAGATGGAAATCATGACTGGTCCCTTATTTTCTCAGAACATGTCAATTTGATGAATTCCAAAAAGAAAAAATTACCACCAGATTCCAGTGTCCCCCGTCGTCCAGATCGTGATCGGAGAGTTCGGCAAAATGCACGCATCGCACGCGTGCTGGGGGTCCTGAATTTAATTCAGTCTCGAGGGAGATGGAATCTGAAGGCGATTGCCAGCGAACTGGACTGCTCTCCCAGAACTATACAGCGGGATCTGGAAGTACTGGAGTTTGCTGGAGTGCCCTGGTATGTCGATCCTGCCGATAAATGTTACCGGGTCCGGGCAGACTATCAATTTCCCACATTGATGCTCACTCAGGATGAAACGATCGGACAGGTGGTCGCCACAGCACTGACCAAGGCTTCGGGACTGGATATCAGTTCTGGTGCCAGTCCCACAACACGAAAACTGGCTGCAACTGGCAATGGTGAGATACAGCAACTGATTGCCGATGCGGCTCGCATGGTTGAAGTCTTTGATCTCAAACTGGTCGATCATAGCCAGCATCAGGGAGTTGTAAAAACGCTGCAAAACGCTTTGCTTCAGGGAAAAAAAGTTTCTGGAAGGTATGATTCACCTTATGAGGACCGTGACGTTCGGCTGACAATTCATCCCTATCGTCTCTGTCTGGTCAAGCAGGCCTGGTATGTCATCGGTCATGCTGAAGGAGAAACAGAGGCAAAAACCTTCCGAGTGGCACGTTTTAAAAGCCTGCGGATGCTGGAAGCGGCTGCGTTGATACCTGAACAGTTTGATCTTGGAGAGTATTTTGGAAATGCCTGGTCTGTTTATCGTGGAGAGAAGTCTTATCAAGTTGAATTACAGTTTGAGCCGCAGGCAGCCAGAATTGCTACGGAAACCATCTGGCACCATACTCAAGAGGTCAAACAACATCAAGATGGCTCTGTGACGCTCAGCTTTACCGTGGATGGCCTCGATGAAATCCTGCACTGGGTCTTAGCCTGGTCCGGAAAAGTGAAGGTGAAGGCTCCCGAAACGCTCAGAACGATGCTGCTTCATGAACTGAATGCTGCAATCAGTCTCAACTCGACCAATCATAAAGACTGAATATGATGACATCTGGCCATTACGGTCTCATTCAGTTTCATGTCCCGTAATAGGACAGAAGGGCAACTTATGCCGACAGTCGATGAGTATCTGAGTGAGTTACGGATTAACCAGCCAGAATGGGTTTGTCATCAACCAGAGTTCACTGCGGAAACGATCAGGCGGTTTTTCTCATCAAGGGTGGTCTACTATCCCGGGGCTGGCACTGACGGGAGAGCGATCGCGATCTTTAATTCCACAAAAAGTGCTTATTGCTTCGTCCATATTGACTTAACCACAACAGCTCAGCAGGTAAGCGACGATTTAACAGCGGGGCCGCCTCAGGGCTGCAATGGTTACACTCCTGTAGTTTCTTCAGAAATCTCTGCCAGGACATTCCAGAAACTATTGGACCTTGATATGACACACCCGGTTCAGGATCAAGTGCCTGCTTTAAAATCCGTATTTTGGACCATTCTCGAGCGAGACCAGGATCGTGCCGACGAACACGGATTTGAGTATCTGGCTTTCTTGCATATTCAGGCTGAAGCTGTCTGGGCATGTCAGAATCTGTGGTCGCAAGCAGAAGTGAACCCGTTCGCTGTGGTTCTCCAGGATCATGCGTGGGGTGGAAATTATGCTTCTTTCGGTGGTGAAGAGTCGCCCTTGTATCAAGCGGCACAACGCACAAAGCATCCGGATCTGTTATTAGTTGCCAATAACACCAAGGTATGGTCAGATTATCAAGCGGTCTCTGAAAGAACACATCGAGTGAGAGCTCAGAATCGGCTTTTTTTATCGAATCAAACAAGCAGTCAAAAGTAGGACCCACCTTTGTCGTTACCTTCGGGTACTAAAGAAAAGACTTACTCAATCTTTTCCAGTGTTCGAAGGAAGCCAAAATGAAATCACGAAAATCCTTTTCTTTACTGTTCGCAGCCATCATACTTATCCAGGGATGTGGAGCGGGACCAGAAGGGTCAGAGCAGGCGGCCAGAGCCTATCTGGCAGGTGAATTTGATAAATGGATGTCAGGCCAGGACAATGAGGCCGCCACCTTTAAAGCCCGCTTGCAGTCGCAGGTAAACCCCATCAGCTACGAAATTCGAAGCGTAGTTCCGGATAAACCAGATCCCTTAGCGATTGCCAAACCAGCGAATTTGACGAAGGACTGGAAAGAATGGCCAGCCTATCGTTTAAACGTAGTCTATGGGTCGATTTCGCGAGCTGGAACACCCTTGGAGCAGGTCGCGACATATACGCTCACCTGGAATGCTTTTGAAAAGAAATGGTATGTAAAAGACAGAAGCTGATAGAAGCTTCTGTGTTCAATTGGGGAGATGGAAATGACTGTGGAAGAGCGGCAGATGATTATAGATGCCATTCTAGAAATCTTACTCCAAGAGGATCATCAATATCTTGGCTCAGTATATGAGAATCCTAGTCCATCAGAACCAGGGATCTGGGTCGAAATCAACCGCTCCAGAGCCTTTTTCGGGATGACTGTTCAAGCGGCCGTATTCACTGCCGAGCAGATGGACTGGTGGTACCCCCTCCGGGATGGAAAACTGCTGAAAGACGATTATGAGTGGTTTGAGTTGCGACCTACATTGGGGGACAACTGGAAAGCATCAGAGCCCAGGCTGATGAAAACAGAGAGTCGGACTCGAGTGGCACTCAATATCCAGATGGAGACAGGCGTACCGGAACATGAGCCGGATTATCTGGCTTTACAAGTTTCCCATCCACAGAATTCAGAACGAGATATAGATTACTGGGAGGATGATCCTCTGACGCAAATTGAATTTCTTCGTGTAAAGGGCTGGGAGGGGCTTTGGATTCTTGATAAAAACAAGACAACATTCATCAAAATTCGTCTCTCGGGGACGCGTGAAGGCTACAGAGTGCTTATGGGGGAATTTCGTGAGCATAAGCCAGGTCGAGAATATATGACTGTTGCCCGACTAACTTGTGATGAGGAAGACCATATCGTGAAATTGGAGTTCCTGGGACGGAACCCAGACTCTCCAGAAGTGGTCCTGGAACAGACTGACGACGGTCAAATTCAGGTAAAGAATATTGAATTAGGATAATGCATTGAAGATTACAGTTCATCGAGGGGCTCAGGAAGTGGGTGGCAGTTGTATCGAAGTCAGCACTGCAAACTCACGAATTATTCTGGATATCGGCCTGCCATTATTTGATCGTAATCGCCAGACGCTGGACAGCTCTAAATTGAGAAGGATGTCAAAAGAGCAGCTTCGAAATGAGGGGTTATTGCCAGAGGTTCCGGGTTTATATGAAGGGGCAGGGGCCCCTGATGCCATTCTGCTGTCCCATGCACACATGGATCACACAGGGTTGTTGAAACAATGTCAGTCTGACATCCCTGTCTACACCACCTCGGGTACGAGCAAAATGATGCTGGCAGGCAGCCTGTTTGCAGCCCAGGTGGGGCTGTCGCGTGAGCAATTCCGTGAAGTCGAACCAGAATCACCCGTCACCATCGGGGATTTCAAAATTACAGGGTTCCCGGTAGATCATTCCATCTATGGATGTTTGGCATATTTAATAGAGGCTGAGGGGCAGTCGATTTTGTATTCCGGTGATCTCAGGTCCCATGGCAGAAAACCGGGAATGAACCGTCGGTTGATCGAAGTGTTCCAGGAGAAGACCATTGATGTGATGTTGATGGAAGGCACTCACTTCGGTTTTCCAGATGGAAATACGAAGAACGAATACGAACTCGAAGAGGAAATCACCGGGCTCGTTCGGGAAAGCAAAAGCCTGGTTCTTGCCTCCTTTTCGCCGCAGCATGTTGACCGTCTGGTGGCCTTTATGCGTGCGGCCATAAAAACAAAGCGAACCTTCGTGGCTGATGTCTATACTGCTTTCATTATGTATCTGCTGAAAAATGAGATCCCAACAATACCGCAGCCCAAGTCTGCAGGATTGGTTCGGGTCTACGTCCCTGAGAGCCTCAGGCAGCCGAATACACGCAGGGGGAGAGTTCAGCAGGTGGAGCGATTCGAGCATGCAGAAATCAAACTGGACGAGATAATGAAGAGTCCTGAACGGTATGTGATGGTCTTTCGCTCTTCGATGCTGGATGATTTTAAGGAGGGACTTCCCCAGGAAGTCTGTTGTCTGTATTCACGCTGGTATGGTTATTTGGAGCAGTCAGGCTGGGAATCTACTCGCCATTCCATAATGCAGGTCGATGGAAAAATCCATGAGGTTCATACCAGCGGACATATGCTTTCAGCAGACATTGTCCAACTTGTGCGGAACATCAATCCCCAGGCCATTGTTCCAGTTCATACGTTTGAGCCTGGCCGATTTCTAGAACACTTTGAGAATGTGCAACTTCTTCAGGATGGTGAACCATTCTTGGTTGAGGCATGATCTGCTAAAGCAGCTTAATGTTAAGAGGCGTTGTACACAGACGTGTCAAAAATCAGAGATTGGCTACCTGGTTCCAGCACTAACGGGCTACCTGTCATTCCGCAGAGAATCAGTCCGGCAGCCTCTTTCTCTACTGCCTCGCGGAAGACAGACCATTCACCCTCTCCGTTAAGCACAGATTCAATATCCTGTTGACTGCACCCACCGATGACCAGAAGTACTTTTTTCATCAGTTGGGAAGGTCCTGAAGGTGGTATGGCCTCAACCCCTTCTGACAGACCGATTTGACGTTTGATTGCTACTGTCCTTTGATAAGTATCAATCATGGTCTGGTGATGCTTTTCTATTTGTTCGCGAAATCGTTTTAATTGCTGGATAATTTCAGGGACTTGGTCGGCATCCGCTTTGAGCCTGGAATCATGAATCATATTGATTTTCACGAAGACCGTGGATTGGTGTTGTGTGTCATAATGACAAAGATTGAGTTTTTCAGAGAGAGAACTACCTGTGGTCTGAAGTAGGATTTCCTGATCAATAATCACATTAGCGGGATGAGATGCTATGTGATGGATAATCTGTGATTCACTATGCTGAACTACAGATCGCATCTTTCGTTTGAACTCATTTAAAACATCTTGACCACAGTCTCCTAAGTTTTGTGGTTCCAGATTGTTTTCAAACCGTAATCCTTGAGCATTACCAGAAAAACGGAGGTATTCTGAACCATCGGTGGTATGTACTGGCACGTATTTGAAGTGCACATCTCCGGTGAAAGTCTCGCCTGACGGGGAGAGATTTCGTATCAGGGCAGCACCGCGATAATAAGCAGTGACTGAATTGTCGCGTATTTCAGGGTGAAGTTCTGGATCATTGATAATGGATGACCAATGTTCTGGTAGTGTTTCTCCCCACGCGAGCCAGTCATCAGATAAATGGGGTTTTGACATAACAGCTCTTTTCAATGACAGGCCATGAATTAGGAAATGGCTTCTCGATGTCGAATTTCTTAAAGCTATTAATGTAGCAACTCATTTTTGCAAGGGTGGGACCAGCAAAATCACGGAAGGAAAATTATGCACTAGCTACCAATTCAGGCTAGACATACTGGTTTTGAAACAAGGCCAACTTGCCACAACTGGCCTGCGGCATTTTTCAGAACAGTGTATTTCTCAAATGCATCGGGTATCGTACTTTGAAAAGCAAGATTGATGCTTTTCAAATTCTGCATATCCTTTGTGGACTGACTGCGACCATATTTCAAATTATTTTTAAGCTATCTAAAGTGAATGCCTGACAGCTTTCAATACCGTAGCCAGTGTTCTGCGTGAACGAGGGCGTTCCGAAAGCCAAAGTCCTGTAGCTTCCACGGGCATCGCACGCCTATTATTTGGGTATTGGCTGGTAAAATCACTTTATCCACGGTCGTGCCGCGGAAGTCAATCGAAGAGATTCCCGTTTTCGTATAATGGAAAGAGCATCTGGAAATTGCCTATAATTTCGTCTAGATTGATATCATCATCGTTGGATTTGATGCTTGGTTCTTCGTAATAGATCCTTCTATTGTCCATCTTGTCTTCGAGATCATGATAAAACGTAATGAACTCGTTACTTAGTACATTACATCTAAGGGACATCTCAATGTTCAAGTTCTCACGCTCCACCAATTGTGCAAGACCATTGTTGAGAGCATTTAGTAACCAAGCTATTTCGAATTCATTGAAGAATTCCGCAGGAGCCAAGACTACGAGATTAATCCTGTTCACTCCTCTTAAGTATGTTTGCGGATCAGCATCTATAATCAGCAAATTATTCCGGGCCATCAGATAAACCAGTCCATACTCAAGTATTTCCATTATTGCGTAAAGTGGGTGGTTAGCTCCCCCGTGATCCCTCGCATACTTAAGTTCAATGAACTCACATTCATGCTCACTGATCCGTCGAGCCAGGTCAATGGCTCTCTTACCTTCTGATGCCCATGTGAATCCGCTGCAAACAGGGACCTGATTTACCCAGTCATCATTCAATATAGATGCAGCTAGTTTTTCAAGCCGCTTTTCGCCAGAGTTATGAGCTTGCATCGTTAGTTGCTTTGACCAACGATAGTTCGAATTTTGCGGTGGTCTAGGTCCACGAATCAATGCATTCTGGTGGTTATTCTGGATCTGTTGAAATGCTTCTGTGATCGGTGGCAAAACTTCAGTGGCACGTGTGAGACAGATCTCTCTTGCAATAGCCGGTGAATTGCCGTAGTCGGCAGTCGAATTCGGTTCGTCGAGCGGCCTAGTGTCTAGCTCAAGCCATTCGTAAAAGAGGTGGTCGACTCCGTATAGTGTTCCCATGATTTATATTGTCTCTTCGTTAGGTTCGTCAAAGTTCTGTAGCTCTGACCCAGGTGTATCAGAACAGCTTCGCTTCCGGTACCGGGGCTCTGTAGCCCAGTGAACTGTGCGGTCTGATGGAATTGTAATCTTTTCTCCAGCGTTCGATCAGCACTTTGGCTTCCCATAGCGTATCGAAGATTTCACCGTTGAGCAATTCATCTCTCAGCTTTCCGTTGTAGGATTCGATGTAACCGTTTTCCCAGGGACTGCCTGGTTCAATGAACAAGGTCTTCACTTCAACCCTGCGGAGCCAGTCTT
>TARA_R110001592_G_scaffold277408_1_pt1 | contig 36150 bp, 32 predicted proteins | sample TARA_R110001592 | Tara Oceans TARA_R110001592 (sample SAMEA4398387) | marine metagenome | biome: Polar Biome; feature: [SRF] surface water layer (ENVO:00010504); material: water (ENVO:00002006), including particulate matter (ENVO:01000060) such as... | depth 5 m | reverse complement strand
TCTTTAGATCTTGCGACCTTAATTGTGAGCCTTGAAATGCATACTGGTTTAGATCCATTCAGAGCAGGGTTTAAAGCGTTTTATAATGTTGGCCAGCTTGTTGAACTATACGAGAGTATTGAAAAATAGTGTTTTTGCAAAGGGGATCTTTCAAGCTTATAGAGCAAGGGAAAAGCTATGAAACCAAAGACTTTTCTTACTCGAAAGAACCAAGCTTAAAGGGGTATGTTGAGTTATCTGGTACGGGCCATAATCCTCAACAGAATCCCGTTGCACAAATGCTTCAAGCAATAGTTGATGGGATCTCAGCAAATATCCCTGTGATATTTAATCGCAACGATCAAACTATTAACTTTGATGGGCTACCTAAAGAGTTTTGTATTGGTTTGTTCACCTCTGGAACCACTGGCCCGGCAAAGTTAGTGTTTCACTTTTTGCATGATTTAATGCCAAACAATAAAAGAAAGACTGAGACAGCTAGTTGTTGGTTGTTGTGTTATCACCCAATGAGTTATGCCGGTTTACAGGTTATTCTGCAAGCCATAGCCGCAAATGATGTGTTAGTTGTTGATGTAAATGCAAATGTTAAACAAAAAGCCCAGTTGGCGATTACACAACAAGTGAACGCCCTAAGTGCTACGCCATCTTTTATGCGGGCTTTATTATTGTGTTGGCAAAAAATCAAACCGGTTATTCATTTAGTCAGCCTTGGTGGTGAAATTGCTGACCAAGCTACCCTTGATGCTGTTAAGGAGAGCTTTCCTGATGCAGCGCTGCGACATATTTACGCTACAACGGAATCAGGCGTTGTTTTTTCGGTGAAAGATGAACGTGCTGGCTTTCCTAAAAAATGGTTACAAGAGTCCTTTAACGGATGGAATATCCAAGTTAAAGATACACTTATTTTAGTAAAGAATTCTTGCCATATTGATACAGGGGATTGCGTTGCAGTAATTGAAGATAGAGTGCTATTCACAGGTAGAAAAGACAATATTGTGAATGTAGGTGGGGCTAAAGTTAACTTAGAAGATATTGAGCGACAGCTAATAATGCTTGAGTATGTGAAAGATGCAAGAGTGTTTGTAAAAGCCAATCCCATTACAGGTGTATTAGTCTGTGCTGAAGTTTGTACTGCTGAGACTGAATCAGCCAAACAAGCTATTAACTCTTTTTGTCAACAGCTTGCTGCTGAGGCTCGCCCCAGAATAATAACCTATTGTGAACAATTGACTCTAACTCCGGCAGGGAAAAAACAAAGATGTCTTTAATGAAACATGTCATCGTAAGTGGAGGTAGCAGAGGTTTAGGGCTAGGACTCGTTAAGTCTTTGCTGCAAAACGGCTATCAAGTATCGACCTGTAGCCGCACTAAAACTGATGCTATGACCGAACTGGAAGACGTTTACTCTTGTTTTAAGTGGTTTCCTTGTCAGATTGGAGACGCACAACAAACTGCCGAGTTTGTTAAAGCTGCATGTGAGTGGGCACAAGATATCCCCTTATGGGCTGTCATAAATAATGCTGGTATTGCGAAAGAAGGGGTTTTAGCTACATTTCCTAACCTAGAATCTGATGCCTTACTACAAGTTAATTTGAATGGTGCCCTATATCTTGCACGAGAAGTACTAAGGGTTTTTCTAAGGCAGAATAGCGCCGGTCGCATTGTTAATATTAGTTCTATTATCGGTACTCGTGGATATACAGGCCTGGCAGCGTACTCAGCGTCTAAAGCGGGGTTAGACGGCTTGACTAGGGCTTTGGCGAGAGAAAACGGGCGGCGAAACATTACCGTGAATTCCATTGCTCCAGGTTATTTAGACACTGAAATGTCGTCTACGTTATCGGATAAAAAGCGTCAGCAAATTATACGTAGAACGCCCATGCATAGATTAGGCACGGTCGACGATATCACCCCAGCAGTGGAATTTTTACTATCTGATGGTGCGGCATTTATTACCGGGCAAACCATTACTATTGATGGGGGCATTACTAACTAATATGTCAGATGCACCTTGCAGATTATGTGGAGCCGAACAATGGGAAAATTTTTCATCCGTTACATTTGGCGTATGGAAAGAAAGTGACAATGAATTATTAAGAGACTCCAAACAATACCCTTTAGGTGAATGTCAGCAATGTGGACATGTTCAAGTTACTTGCGAATATACAACCGAGCTATTCAGTACCTTGTATTTTCATTCTACTCAAGAGGCGGTAATGTGGCATGAAGAACTTATTGGTAGTGATTCCCCATATCAAGATATGGTTGAATTTACCTTTAGTGATAAAGAACCAAAACTGGTTGTGGACTTTGGTTGTGGAGAAGGAAAGCTGTTATCCGTAGCCAGCTCTATTTACGAAAGTAGTCAGTTAATTGGGATCGATTTTAACGATAGGTTTGTGCTAAAAAATGCAGATTACGTGTCACATGACCTGAATAACTTAGCCGATTTGCCCTGCAGCGCTTGGCCAAATGGTATCGATTTAGCTACCGCCTCACATGTGTTAGAACATGTGGTTGAGCCGGTCGACTTTTTGTCTCACATCAATTCACATCTTAACCAGGATGGTACTATTTTTATTGAGGTTCCCGACTTTACCCATCCTCATGATTCAAATCTAATAGGTAAAAGCAACTTAGTGAATTTACAGCATATCCATTACTTCACGGCTGATTCACTCACTTATGCTGCACAGCAAGCTGGGCTGCAAGTCATTAAATTACAGCATGTCACCACAGGTTACATTCCTAGATTACAAGGTCTATTTAAACGTGGTACGGGGCAGAGTTCTCGTCAAACTAACTTTGCTAAATTCGATGCAATAAATGCGGTACGTTATTATCAAGCTGTTTGTCGAGGTCGCAGACAAAAGTTTGCTCAAGCACTATTACAGCAAATTGAGTTCAATAAGGTGACAGGAATATGGGGGCTTGGAGCCGATTTTTATGAATTACTAATTGAATCGCCTGAGTTAATACAAGCTATTAAAGCTGGAACTCTGGTGCTGTTTGACTATGCACATAAAGGCAAACAGTTTTTATCTCAAACTATTCTATGTAGTTCCGATATCTCTAAGCAGACATTCAAAGTATTCATTTGCCCAGTGTTAGTCGAAACCGCAATAAAAATGCGAGAAGTCAGCCAGCATTGGCAAAACGTTGTAGAGTTTAATGATAATGAGTGACTTCATGGAGCCTAGTTACGAACAGCAAAGGTGCCAAGTTTGCAAAGATAAAAACTGGCGTCAGCTTGATACATTAATCAGTGGTATTTGGGATAAAACTCAACAAGAATTAAGCCGCCAAGAACTTATCCTGCCTATAGGTGAGTGTGGTTGTTGTGGCCATGTTCAGATGATGAAAGTATATGACGAGCAAATATTTAATAAGCTCTACTTCTCGGATGTAAGAGAGCCATCCATGTTTATTGAAGCAAAAGGGAGTGAGTTTTCTGCGTATCAACAAATGATAAATTTCTTTAAGCCCTATTTGTTAGAAGGGGGCAATATTGTCGATTTTGGATGCGGTGCAGGTAATATTTTTAATGAAATGAAGAAGCAGGTTTTACCTGAAATGGCCATGACCGGTGTCGATTTTAACCCCGTTATTGATGATCCAAATATTGGGGCATTTCCTTGGGATCTAAATTCAACAGATGAAATGCCCAAACAATATTGGCCGAATGGAATTGATCTGGCGATCAGCACTCATGTTTTAGAACATGTTGTTGACCCAGTACTCTTTCTAAAAACTATTCAGAAGCAACTATCAGATACAGGTAAAGTATATATAGAAGTTCCCGATTGTAGCCCAAACACTGACTTATCAGATATAGCTTTTACAAATGTTGTTCATGGACAGCACATTCATTATTTCTCACTTAGTACGTTAGACATGATCGCTCAGCAAGCTGGTTTTCGCATTATCGCAAGCAAACAGATCATGACTAGAACGACACCTAGAGTATTGCTCATATTAGAGAAAGCAGAGGTCAAAACCGCGTCTCAGAAAGTGCAAGAAAATGCCTCAAAAGTTGTCTGTCAACAATTTAAAGAAACTCAGATACAGCACAAATTACTAGCAGAAAGTATTTTAAAAACCATAAAAGCTAAGGGCAAAGCCGGTTTGTGGGGAGTAGGCGGGGATGCTTATACTTTACTAAATAACCACCCAGATCTTGTCGAGGCACTTGCCGATGAAACGCTACTATTATTTGATTTAGAGCTAGCTGGTCATACTTACCTAGGGGGGACTATACACTGCAGTCGTTTATTACCATCAATAGACATAACTGTGTTTATGACACCGCTATTTGCCCCCACTAGAGCTAAAATGCATTTGATTAGTAAAGCTTGGGAGTCAGATGTGATTGACTCTTATGTTGGAAGTAGGAATGGATAAATCTTTTGAAAGTCGCTTTTCTTGTCTCGTTAAGGGAAAAAGATGCATTGTTGTAGCTCCGTCGGGCTTTTTAAAAGGAAAAGGAGAGAAATCTAGGCGTTTTATTGAGTCCTTTGACCTAGTCGTTAAAAATACCAATATGTGTGAAATTAAGGATGATGACGGTGAGTTAGGTAATCGCTGTGATGTCTGGTATGGATGGCCTGCCACTGAAGAGTGGGAGTTATCAATAGAATCCTTGCAGCAACAAAATATCCAATATATTCGGCTTCATGCTGGTGCGGACAATTATAAAAATGCACTGGAAAAACATCTCCCTGATTTTATGCATAAAGTGTCACGCCATAGCATCCCATTTAGTATCGTTAGCCGCGAGAGCTACGGTGAATTAGTGACAGAGTTAGATTGCATTCCTTTTACAGGAGTTTTAGCGATATATGACTTGTTAGCTAATGGCGCATCACAAGTGTTCGCTTACGGACATGACTTTTATCGCACAGGGTATTTTAGTGGAAGAACCACTTATCAACCAGTAGATGTTCAGTGGCATAAGCAAGAACCTCAAATGAAGTACTTATATGGTTTATTACAGAATGAAGGTCGTTTTGATTGTGATTTCAACCTAAAAACTATCTTGTACAAACATTTCGGTGACAGTCAGAAGTTCTTGGAGTCCAGCGCTTTGTTACTTGAGAGTGAGTTATCTAGATTTACCTTTGCTGGTAATCAATTAATAATACGCACCTGTAATATCAATATATTTAACTCAATGTTATCGAAGTTGATACTTAGCTGTAAAAAAGATCTATTGACCCTTGTTTGCCAAGAAGGAGTAGTTGAGCAAATAAAGCTTGTTGACAATATTTATATCTACAAAGGTGCAGGTGTTTATAGTTGTGATGAACTTGAGGCTCAATTTAATTTAGCAGATGGCAACTATAATCGATGTATCATTCCATATAACGGTCGGCCTCTAATCGAATATTATGAAGTCTTTAAATGGGTGAACTCATTAAAGATAAAAGAGGTACTTTTGATGTCAGAAAGAGGGGTCATAAAGTTGATTGATAACCTTGATGAATACCTGAAAGAAATTATATGGTACGTTGAAAATAGACGACGGGCGCTTGAGGCCATATCCGAGTTTGATAGGCATAACCGATTATAGATGTTTTATTCATTAATTTTTCTAAGCTCCAATTAACATAATTGAGCAGGGTTAAGCAGCTAATATAGGGGATTGAATGTGATGTTTCAGAAAGCACTTTTCGATTGGTCATTTATAAAATGAAGAAAAATGATATTAACGCGAGAAAAAGTATTGCTTTTGTTCCTGCTCGAGGAGGCTCGAAGGGGGTTCATAAAAAAAACCTTCAAATGCTTGGTGGTAAACCATTAATGTTTCATACATTGCAAGCGGCGCTTGATAGTGGTTGTTTTTCTGATATTTGGGTTTCTACTGATGATATAGATATATATGACACCTGTATGCGGAACTATGAAAATCAAATAACAGTATTGTTGCGACCTTCGTCATTGTCGTCTGATTTTAGTCGTGTTGAAGATGCGATGGTTTTCCATTTATCCCAACAAAATATACAGTCAGGCACTATAACCTTGTTGCAGCCTACATCGCCTTTGCGTAATTCAGAGCATATTAACGATGCTTTCGGATTATACAATACTCTCCAGTGCAGCTCATTGCTAAGTGCAAAAAAACTTGAATATCCGGCGCAAAAACTTGTATTCATTGATAATACAGGTAAATGTAAACCTGTGATTGATTGGGAGTCGTTAGGTAGCCCTCGACAAACACTTGGTATTTCGTATAAACCTAATGGGGCTATTTACATTACCTCGATTTCTTTATTTTTGAAGAATAAAAGTTTGTATACAGAACCTGTTCAACTCTATCCTATGATAGATCCTTTTGACTTGGATATTGACAATAGAAAAGATTTTGAGAAAGCAGAAAATTTTATATAAATGTGATCACACTGCTTACCGATTATAAGTTTTTCTAAAATGCTCGTATCTTGTCACTTACTTTTTTATCTTTAGTAAAAATATGACAAAACTTATTGGGTTTATTCAAGTTATTCTATTTTTATCCGATATTTTTAATTTACTAAGTCTTACAATGTTCGAATATGAAATTATTAAAATTTTGTATCTTTATAGCTTTTAACCAGAAAATACCATACTGGTATCTTTGATTAGAAATTAATTTAAACTAGTTTTGGTTGATAAATTAACAATCTGAGGATTATTTTCAAATGCCCGAAGTAAGCATTGCTGGTCGGTTGGTAGGTGAAGAACATCCGCCTCTTGTTATCGTAGAAATTGGTATTAATCATGAAGGTTCTTTAAGCTTAGCTAAATCTATGGTGGATGAAGCATGGCGTTCGGGAGCAGAGGTGATTAAGCATCAAACCCACGTTGTTGAAGATGAAATGAGTCAGGCCGCCCGCAAGGTGATACCTGGTAATTCTAACGACTCTATTTACGATATTATAGAAGGGTGTGCTCTTAGTGAGCCTGATGAAGTTGCGCTCAAAGAATATGTAGAATCAAAGGGGATGATTTTTATTAGTACGCCGTTTTCTCGTGCGGCGGCTGATCGCCTCGAAAAAATGGGTGTTGTTGCTTATAAAATCGGTTCGGGTGAGTGTAATAATTATCCCTTGATTGAGCACATCGCAGGGTTTGGCAAACCAATTATCATTAGCACGGGAATGAATGATATCCAATCTGTTGGTAAGGCAGTAAAAATATTAGAAAAATACAATATTGCTTATGTATTGCTGCATACGACTAACTTATATCCAACCCCCATGCATCTTGTGCGCTTAGGAGCATTAACGCAGTTAAAGGAAGCTTTTCCTAACGCGGTTATTGGTTTATCCGATCATACAACATCTAACTTGGCCTGTTTTGCTGCCGTTGCACTTGGAGCTTCAGTCTTAGAAAGGCATTTTACCGATAAAATGGAGCGCAGTGGCCCAGATATTATTAACTCTATGGATCCGGTTGCTTTGCGTGATTTGATTTTTAGTTCCAAAAGTATTTGGAGCATGCGTGGCGGTAACAAAGAAGCAGCAGCAGAAGAGCAAGTTACTATGGACTTTGCTTTCGCTACCGTTGTGTCAATTGCACCCATTAAGAAAGGCGATAAATTGAGTAAAGAAAATATTTGGGTCAAAAGACCAGGTACAGGTGAAATACCAGCCGAGAGCTATTCTGATTTAATAGGAAAGAATGCTTCTACCGATATACAAATAGATGAGCATCTTTGTTGGAATGATATTAAAAATTAAAAAAAATATGGATATTGGAAGTACCTATTGATGATTAACTCTACTCAGAAATTGCTTGTTTTATGAATTCTATTTTAGATCTTCTTGGGCGAAAGCATGAGCTGTTTATTAGCGACATGGCAAAGCATGAACAACAGTTATTAGATGAAGTGAGTTCGTGTTCTTTTTTAGTTATCGGCGGTGCAGGCTCTATTGGTCAAGCTGTAAGCAAAGAGATATTTAAACGTAACCCATTAAAACTCCATGTTGTTGACTTAAATGAAAATAGTCTTGTGGAGTTAGTTCGAGATATCAGAAGTTCTTTTGGTTATATCTCCGGTGATTTTCAGACATTTGCTTTAGATATTGGAAGTATTGAATATGATGCTTTTATTAAAAGTGATGGTAAATATGATTACGTACTGAACCTATCTGCACTCAAGCATGTACGTAGCGAGAAAGATCCCTTTACTTTGATGAGAATGATTGATGTCAATATTTTCAATACTGAAAAAACGATTAATCAAGCTATTGCAGGTGGAGCTAAAAAGTACTTTTGCGTATCCACAGATAAAGCCACTAATCCAGTTAACATGATGGGCGCGTCTAAAAGAATTATGGAAATGTTCTTAATGCGGCGGACGTCAGATATTACTGTCTCAACAGCAAGGTTTGCAAACGTTGCATTTTCAAATGGCTCGCTTTTAGATGGATTTAATCAAAGGATACAAAAAAACCAACCCTTGGTAGCCCCAAATGATGTCAGACGTTATTTTTTAACACCAAAAGAATCTGGTGAGCTATGCCTAATGTCATGTATCTTAGGAGAAAATAGAGATGTATTTTTCCCAAAGTTGAGTGAAGCGTTAAGTTTGATAACATTTTCTGACATTGCGGTGAAATACTTACATAACTTGGGTTATGAACCACATATTTGTGAATCAGAAGATGAAGCAAGATCTTTGGTTCATGAATTACCTAAAAAAAATAAATGGCCTTGCTTATTTACTCAAAGTGACACCACTGGTGAGAAGGATTTCGAAGAGTTTTACACTGATAGTGAACGTTTAGACATGCAGCGTTTTGTTAACTTAGGAATTATTAAAAATGTGGAACTCTATGATTCTCAGAAAATCTCCTTTTTTGAAGATGAGATAAATAGAATTAAAACTGAAGGTACTTGGACAAAAGCTGAACTTGTTGAATTGTTTTTTAAAATCATTCCTGATTTTGGGCATAAAGAAACAGGAAGACACTTGGATAGTAAGATGTGATGGTCATTAATGAGTCTTTATATTTGTGTTTTGAACTCTATTTTCAAACATATACTACTTTTGAGATTAGAAATTGAATGAAATTATTGTTATTGGTGCCAGTGGATTCGTGGGGCGCGCGTTAACTTTATATCTAAATGAACATCAGTACTCATTCAAAGGAGTCTCTAGATCTAACAAAGAAGGCCTGACCCAAGTTCATTCTTATCGTGATTGTCCCTCAGGAAAATTGTTAATACATCTCGCTGAAGAATCCGATATACATAAAGCCAACTCTTTGGGAGAAGAGTATTTAATTGAATCAAATACGACTACCCAACACCTGTGTGATAAGTTCGAAGGCAAAGTCATCTACTGCTCTTCAGCGGCTGTTTATGGCGATAAAAATAAACAAGCGAATTCTGAACAATCACCAATAGTTGAGTCCAGCTTATACTCAAGGCTTAAACGTTTGAATGAAAAAACGGTTCTCGATCGAGGAGGATGTGTACTAAGAGTCGCAAATATTTATGGGGGCGATATGTCTGTAAATAATGTTCTTTCTGATATTATTAACCAAATTGGCCGACTAGGTCCTGTCCGCCTAAGAAGTACCTCTCCAATCCGCGATTTTTTGTATATTCAGGATCTTATTTCTGCTATTGCACTGGTTATAGATGATTTTCATTCAGGCTTGTTTAATGTCGGCTCTGGAGCTGGATTTTCTATAGAAGAATTGGCAAAAATAATACTAGCAGTTTCAGGAGAGACAAAAAGACAGATTATCTCGGTAAATACAGAACAGCAATTTTCTGTCAATTTTTTAGATACGACAAAAATAAAGAGTGTATACGGGTGGCACCCGAGATTACCGCTTCAAGAAAATATACGAATAATGTTACAGAATCGAGTTTAGGGTAGAATGATATGCGGAAAATAGCTGTATTTACAGGGAACAGAGCTGAATATGGACTGCAATTTCCAGTATTGAAGGCCATCGAAGAGCATCCAGAATTAGAGTATCAGCTCATTGTTTCTGGAGCACATTTAGACACTAGTTTTGGAAGCACGCTTAGTGAAATTAGAAATGATGGCTTTACTATAAGCGCAGAAGTGAAAATTGAATTTAATCAGGACTCTAGCTCTTCCACCGCCCAAGCTATAGGCTCGGGTATCGTTGCTATGGTTGGTGTGTTAAATCAATTGAAGCCAGATATCTTGGTGGTGTATGCCGACCGTTTTGAAGGCTTTGCGGCAGTTATTGCAGCGAGTCAAATGAGTATCCCAGTCGCACATATTGAAGGTGGAGACTTGACCGAAGGTGGTGCTCTTGATGACTCTGTGCGCCATGCAATGAGTAAACTATCTCATTTACACTTCACCACTAATCAGCAAGCTACTAATCGACTACTCGCAATGGGAGAAGAGCCATGGCGAGTTCACACTGTTGGTTTGCCTGCAATCGATGTGATCTCTGATGGCTGTTATGCTGACTCAAACACAGTTGTTGAGCGCTTAAATCTAGATTTATCAAAACCAATTATATTGTTTACTCAGCATTCAGTAACAACAGAATTTGAGGACGCACTTAAACAAATAAGTCCTTCTCTTGAGGCGTTAAAAAAAGCAGCTCAAGATGGAATGCAAGTTGTAATTACTTATCCTAATAACGATGCGGGTGGTAAAGCGATTATTGATGCCATCGCTTTATTGGATGCAGAGTCATTAAGTGGCATTCAAGTTCATCGTTCTTTGGGCCGATACCTCTATCATGGTGTGCTTGGTTTAGCCAAGGAGCCCTCTATTAAGATTGTTTGTGTTGGAAATTCGTCATCAGGTATTAAAGAGTCTCCCATATTTGGATGTCCAACGATTAATATAGGTTCCAGGCAAAGTGGCAGGTTAAGAGGGAGTAACGTGCTGGATGCTGATTATAACGAGATGGAAATAACTGTAGCGGTAAAGCGGTGTTTGTTTGATATTGATTTTCGTGCTGAATGCAGTCAAACAATCAACCCTTATTATATTGGACGAGCCGGCCAAGCTATTGCAGATACCCTATCGAAAGTAGAGTTAGGGCAAGCAATGATTAGGAAAGGGATGACGTTATTAGGTGAGTCAAAAGATGGATGGCATAGATAAATACCTCTCGCTAATTAAAAAGTAGATGAATTTTGAAATATACACTAGAACCCAATTGGCGTAATACATTACTCAGTGGGGAATCAATAATTGAAGATGTGATCAAAAATTTAGACGCGTCAGCAATGCAAATATGTTTAGTGACTAAGGCTGATGGCCAATTATTAGGAACTATTACTGATGGCGATGTAAGACGTGGTCTTTTAAAAGGACTGCAATTAAGTAGCCCTATTGATTCGATTATTAAAACAGAACCTATTGTGGTCCCTCCTAATTTTGGAAGAAACACCGTTCTTCAATTTATGAAAGCTAATATGATCCACCAACTACCAGTGGTTGATAATGAAGGCGTTGTCGCTGGTTTGCATCTGTTAGATCGCATTATATTGCCCAATAAAAGAGAAAATATAATGGTAATTATGGCTGGCGGACAGGGAACTAGATTACTTCCATATACTGAAAATTGCCCTAAACCGTTACTTGAGGTTGCTGGGAAACCAATGTTGCAACATATTATCGAGCGTGCTGCTGATGAAGGGATATATCGCTTTATCATTGCAGTGCATTATCTTGCTGATATGATTGAAGATTACTTTGGCGATGGTAGTAAATTTAATGTCGAAATAGAATATCTGAGGGAGAATAATCCTCTCGGCACAGCGGGCGCCTTAGGCTTGATAAAAAATATACCAGATGAACCTTTTATCGTAACGAATGGTGATGTGTTAACTACGATTCACTACTCAGAGTTACTTGATTTTCACAGTCAACAGAGCGCCGCTGCTACTATGGCTATTCGATTGTATGAATGGCAACATCAGTTTGGTGTAGTTAAAACAAATGGCCTTGAAATACTAGGATTTGAAGAAAAACCAATTTACCGCAGTAACATTAATGCTGGAATTTATGTGTTAGAGCCCGAATCTTTGAGTGTAATTAAAAAAAATGAACATTGTGATATGCCAACTTTATTTAAAAGGTTACAGACGTCTGAAAAAAGAACCATTGTCTACCCTATGCATGAGTCATGGGTAGATGTTGGACGACCATCGGATTTTGAGTTTGTAAACCAGATTAAATAAGATTTCTTACATTAACTAAACGCGTGAAATTTTATTTCTGTAATTGATTTAATTCTCGATATTGTAATTTATATGGTGAGTTATCACGTTGTAATATTGAGACCGATTTCTATAAGGATAGTTAAGATTTGAATTGTTCTATAAATGATAAAATAGAGTTGATTAATCATTATCTATTAGACAAAGATTTTGAAAGTCTGCTTGCATCATCTGAAGAACTTTTAAAATATGCTCCAAATAATACTGAGATATTGGGGTATAAATACGAGGCACTACTGGGTTTAAACCTTCACTTACAAGATATTGGTTTTTTGAGAAAAATCTGCTGGTATTCCGGTATTTGTGCGAGATATTTTGATTCCTTAACTGAAGCGTATTGGTTGATTAAAGAAAAAAAGAATGCCTTATGTTCTTTGTTGTTTGCAATAAGTATCGAAGATACTCCTTCACGCAGAAGTATGCTGAAACGCTTGTTAGATGATATAGGGGTCGCTTCTGTTAAATTGTTCTTTTTAAGCTCAGATCGCATCGGTCATTTAACATGTGAGCCTGACGCTTGGCTGCGTAAATATCAACATGAAGGTACTTGCGATAATGTATTACGTATATTTATGTGTGCGGGTAAGGTTTGTAACGATAAGCTTGTTACACTTCTTTCTCGGAAATTAACAATCCTTAAATCAGACTTTTTTCACCGTTTTCATCTTTCTAGACGTTCATTATTAGCAGACGAATTTTACGACAATATGCCTTACGACCTTGCTTCTGGTGATAGGCTAGAACAAACCATTGATTCAAAAATAAATAGTTTGTGTTCGGTGTACAATCATTTTCCAAAAGTCTTTTATTTAGAAGACAAGGACTTTTTAGAAGTTCAAGGTGAGCTTCAAACACTTGGTTTGTCATTGAATGAGCCATTTGTTTGCTTGCATGTTCGAGATAGTGCTTACCTGGATACCTTGTATCCCGAACTAGATGTCAGTTATCACCGATATCGAGATGCTTCAATTAAATTTTATGAAGAAGGCATTAAATACTTGCTTGAGCAAGGGTATCAAGTGGTCAGAATTGGTAAAGAAACAAATCAACATTTGAATCGTAGTCTTGCAGGATATTTTGATTTATGCGGTAAAATAACAGATGGTTTGGAACTTGTTTTAATTGATCAATGCAGATTTTTTTGGGGGACTAGCTCCGGCCCTTTTGGTACCGCCGCTATGTTCGATATTCCTGCTTTATTAGTTAATTGTGTGCCGGCGATTAATTGTTACTCACGTAACGGGCGTACTATCAATAAACCTTTAAAAAGGAATGGTCAGCCAGTATCTTTTAGCTCTATCATCGATGGGGGAACATTATCTCCTGATCACTTTACTAAAATACTTGAATGCTATAATGCAGATGAATTGGCAAAGTACGGTTTATGTTATGAAGAAAATTCAGCTCAAGAAATTCTAGACGCTTTAATCGAATTTGTAGAATTGGTAGAGTCTGGAAAAAGTAGCTTCGAGAAATTTGGACCGTTGCAACAATGCTTTCTAAGTAATATTCCAGAATGCGGTTCATTTAGGGGGCGTACTATTCCTACTGAGTCTTTTTTACGTAAATATAAACAATCCTATGGTGGTTTTGTTGAAGAGGGAAATAGATGAAAAATATTTTAGTAACCGGAGCATGCGGTTATAAAGGTTCTGTTTTAGTCCCCAAGTTACTTAAAGCTGGTTACTCAGTGGTAGCTTTGGATACTCAATGGTTTGGTAACGAGCTGCCTAACCATGAAAATTTAAATGTGTTAAAACAAGACGTGCGCGATGTCACCAATATAGATTTAACTGGCATTGATGGCATCATTCATTTGGCGTCTGTAGCCAATGATCCTTGTGGTGACCTTGATCCTAAATTAACCTGGGAAATCAGTGCTCTTGCCACCATGCAATTGGCTGATTATGCGGCTCGAGCAGGGATTCAGCACTTTATTTATGCCTCTTCTGGCAGCGTTTATGGTGTTAAAGATGAAGAGCAAGTCACCGAAGATTTAGTACTTGAACCTATATCTGAATACAATAAAACTAAAATGGTATCTGAAAGGGTGCTATTAAGTTATGCCGATAAAATGACGGTACAGATCATCAGGCCAGCAACCGTTTGCGGGCTTTCACCACGCATGCGGTTAGATGTAGCAGTAAATATGTTAACCATGCAAGCTATTAAAAATGGTGTGATTACCGTATTTGGTGGCGATCAAGCAAGGCCTAATATTCATATAGAAGACATCACTAATTTGTACATGTTTTTGTTAGAACGGTCTGATGTAAATGGTGTATTTAACGCCGGGTTCGAGAATATATCTATTCTGGATATTGCTAATCGTGTGGTTGAAAAGGTTGGCGCTGAAATAGTAGTGACTCCTTCTAATGATCCTCGTTCATATCGTATAAATTCAGATAAATTACTCGCTACTGGTTTTAAACCCCAATACTGCGTAGCTGATGCTATTGACCAAATAATAGAAGCCTACCAAGCTGGTAAATTACAAGACGAAGACCGTTGGTATAATCTTAAGTGGATGCAAAGGCATGTATTTTAATGATTGAGTTAATAAATACGTATAAGCAAAGTCTGCAACAACAGTTAGATAGTTTTGATTGGGCCCCAGTAGAGAAATTGGCTGGGGTTTTATTAAATGCAGCCCAAACTCGCCAACAAGTTTTTATTTGTGGCAATGGCGGTAGTGCTGGTAATGCAGTGCATTTGGCGAATGACTTTATTTATGGTGTCGACCCTAGTGGCAAATATGCTTTAAATATAGAGGCACTAACAGCTAACTCTAGTGTGTTAACTTGTTTGGGTAATGATATTGGGTACGACAATATTTTTGCTCATCAATTAAAAGTAAAAGCCAAACCTGATGATGTATTAATAGTGTTATCTGGGAGTGGCAATTCAGCTAATATTGTCACTGCTTTACAGCAAGCAAAATCGATAGGTATGCAATCTTCAGCTATTTTAGGCTACTCAGGTGGTGCAGCACTTGGTTTATCAGATATTCCCATTCATTTTCCTATTAACGATATGCAGATCGCTGAAGATTTACAGATAATTGTTGGGCATATGTTGATGCGTCAACTATTTAAACAGTTAAAAGATATTAATGAATAAAATTTTAGTATTAGGCAGTAATTCTTTTGCCGGTAGTCAATATATTACGCACAGTCTAAGTGACGAAAATCAGATGTTCGGTATTAATCGTTCTACTGAACACAGCCATATATTTCTGCCGCACTTAGACAGTCCGTCTATCTATAATTATGAGTTCAAACAATTAGATTTGAACTTAGATTTTGAGGGAATTCAAAAAGTACTATTAGATTTTGAACCTGAGGTGATCGTCGATTTTGCAGGGCAAGGCATGGTGGCAGAAAGTTGGCAACAACCAGAGCAGTGGTATCAAACGAATATTGTTGCAAAAGCAAAATTGCATAATTTTTTAAAAGATAAGTCTTGGCTGAAAAAATATATTCGAATATCAACACCTGAGGTATATGGCTCTTGTGAAGAAAAAATCGACGAAACAGCGATTTATAATCCGTCTACGCCTTATGCAGTATCCCATGCTGCAATTGATATGAGTTTGAAGGCTTATCAAAAACAATATGATTTCCCAGTGATTTTCACTCGTTATTCTAACTTTTATGGTCCTGGACAACAGTTGTATCGCATCATTCCTCGCACCATTATTTATGCCTTGACCAATCAAATGTTACAACTACATGGCGGTGGCAAAGCAATTAGAGCCTTTATTCATGGTCAAGATGTTGCATCGGCCATCAATGCCAGTATCAAAAAGGGTGTAGTGGGTGATACCTACCATTTTTCAACGGACTCATTTGTTTCAATAAAAGATCTTGTGAGACAAATTCATGACTTAATGGGGCTAGAACACGATAAGTTAGTGACCGTGTCTGAGGATAGGCCGGGTAAAGATCTGCAGTATTTAATGGATGACTCAAAGGCGAGAGAACAGTTAAATTGGAAGCCAAGCGTTTCTCTTACTGATGGTCTAAAACAAACTATTGAATGGGTTACGCTAAATTTAAACGAGATAAAATCATTATCTCTCAATTATCAGCATAAGGTATAAATCATTGGCAAACTTTTATCCTCAGCAGTATAAAGATACTGGCGATTTTCCAATTAATCATAACTATTTGCCAGAGCAATTTTCTGATTATGAAGATATTTGGCAAGAAGTTAAAAAAGTAGTGCAACAAGGTGATTTTACCTTAGGCAAAGCGGTTGATAAGTTCGAGAGTACTTTTGCCACCATGAATGGCGCTAAGTACGGCATTGGAGTGGGTAGTGGTACCGATGCCCTTTTTTTGTCACTTAAAGCCTTAGGCATTGGCCCAGGCGATGAGGTGATTACCACGCCCTTTACTTTTTTTGCCACAGTAGGGGCTATAGTAACAGCTGGGGCAACCCCTGTTTTTGTGGATGCGAGTCATGATTTTAATATTGATGCAAAAAAAATAGAAAAAGCGATAACCAGCAAGACTAAAGCCGTAATACCAGTGCATTGGTCTGGTAATCCATGTGATATGGATGAGATTAATACTTTGTGTGACAGCTATCATATAACTGTTGTTGCAGATGCTTGCCATGCCATACAAGCCACTTTGCATGGGCAAGGTATCGCCCAATTTTCTGAACTAACGTGTTTTAGTATGCACCCTCTAAAAAACCTTAATGTGTGGGGCGACGGTGGCATGATTTTAACCAATAACGAATCATTGGCTAAAACCCTTTACTCTATTCGAAATCACGGATTAATTGACCGAGATCGTTGTGAAACTTTTGCCTATAACTCTCGCCTAGATACAATTCAAGCAGTGATTGCTCAATACTTAACAGATAATAAATTAGCAAACATTAGTCAGCAACGTATACAACATGCAGAGTATTTTGATGCTGCGTTCAGTGATATTAATCAAATAGTTTTGCCGGTAAGAAATCCGCTGAAAAAATCAGTTTATCATTTGTATATGGGGTTATTCGAAAGGCGAGATGAACTACAAGCTTTTCTTAATTCTCAAGGAGTTGATGCCAAAATCCACTATCCGATCCCTATGCATTTACAACCCGCAGCTAGAGATATGGGCTATAAAAAAGGTGACTTCCCTGTTGCTGAGTCAATATGTGATAACTGCTTATCTTTACCTGTGCATGAATATATTACGCAGGATCAACAGGATCATGTCATTCAGTGTGTTAAAGAATTTTATAAGGTGTAGGGAATGCATGTTCCATTTGTTAACTTAACTATTCAATTTGCTGAACTAGAAGAAGAGTTAGTACAAGCATTTAGGCGAATAGGCCATACTGGTCAATATATAATGGGGCCGGAGGTAGAAGCGTTTGAAGCCGCATTAGCTAATTTGTGTGAGACTAAGCATGCCATTACTGTTGGCAATGGTACCGATGCGTTAGAACTTATATTGCGGGGATACAACATAGGCAAGAGTGATGAAGTGATTACTGCTCCTAACTCATTTATAGCGTCTGCAGGGGCTATCAGTGCCGTTGGCGCGACCCCGGTATTTGTTGATGTACAAGATGACCTGAACCTAGACCCTAAATTACTGTTAAAAGCCATTGGTCCTAAAACAAAAGCGATTATCCCTGTACATCTCACAGGTAACCCAGCTGATATGGATGCAATTTTATCGATAGCCAAACTACATAATCTAAAAGTCATTGAAGATGCAGCACAGGCAATTGGTGCAAAGTACAAAGGCAAAATGGTCGGCAGTTTAGGTCATGCGGCCGCCTTTAGTTTACATCCTCTAAAAAACTTTCATTTATTAGGTGATGCAGGATTTATTAGCACCAATGATGATGATTTAGCCAATACGATTAAAAAGCTACAAAACCACGGTTTGATCAATCGAGATGAAAGTGCCGTTTGGGGGCGAAATAGTCGATTAGACGCTATGCAGGCAGCATTTGGGCTAATTAAGCTAAAATATTTGAGTAAATGGACATTACGCTTTCAAGAGATAGCGGCTATCTACACTCGAGAGTTAATCGGGGTGGTAAATTGCCCGATAAGTGCTGAGGATAATGACGCTGTTTTTCATAATTATGTGATTCAGGTAGATAACCGCTCTCAGTTAATGGCTTTTTTGGACGATAACAATATAGGAAGTAAAATTCATTATCCTATTCCATTACATCTAATGGCATGTAGTCATGATTTAGGTTACAAAAAAGGGTGTTTTGTAAAAACTGAATTGCAGTCGAAAAGAATAATGAGTTTACCGATCTATCCTGAATTGACAGATGACCAAGTGTATTATGTATGCAAAAAAATAAGAGAGTTTTATGCCGAATAGGATAGGTAAAGAAATAGATTTGATGATTAATTACCCTCGTTCTAAACGTAACGTAGAAGCGAGAGGTGATGAAAAAACACCTGAAGACAGGGCCTTAGCTAGAGAGTTTGGCAAAGCCTTTTTTGATGGTGAACGCTCTCATGGTTACGGTGGGTTTTCTTATCATCCAAGGTTTTGGCAGCCGGTTATCCCTACCTTTAAAGAACATTTTTCTTTGACAAATAATTCGTCATTATTAGATGTGGGTTGTGCCAAAGGTTTTATGCTACATGACCTTCGTCAGGCATTTCCTGATATGGCTCTAGCTGGGATTGATATTTCTGAATATGCCATCGAAAATGCTTTACCAGACGTGAAAGATGTAGTGTCTGTTGGTAATGCTATTGAGTTGCCATTTGCCGATAAAAGTATTGATGTCACTATTTCTATCACCACCTTACATAACCTTGAAAAAGATCAGCTTGCTATCGCTTTACAAGAAATCGAAAGGGTGACACGTCAAGGTAGTTTTATCACAGTTGATGCATACCGTAATGATGAAGAGAAAGCTCGAATGGAAGCCTGGAACCTTACCGCTAAAACTATGATGCATGTGGATGAGTGGAAAGCATTCTTTAAAGAAGTTGGTTTCACTGGCGATTATTATTGGTTTATTCCTTAGTATGGCAATTCAATTACAAGATTTAGATAATTTAGCCATATACAGAATGATGCAAGTGATTCGGTTAACCGAGCAGGGAATCGCCGCACGATATAATAAAGGTGAAATGCGTTGCCCTACACATTTGTCAATAGGACAAGAATGTACGCCAGCGGTGTTAAGTCAGCTTTTAGATAACGACGATTTAGCTGTTTCTACTCACCGAGCACATGCCCATTATTTGGGGAAAGGTGGTTGTTTAAAATCTATGCTTGCAGAGATTTATGGCAAAGTTACTGGTTGTAGCAAAGGTCGTGGTGGTTCAATGCATTTAATTGATCAGTCTGTTGGCTTTAAAGGCAGTACTGCCATTGTAGGTAACACTATTCCAATTGGAGTGGGTTTAGCTTTATCTAAAAAAATAAAAAAGCAATCAGGTATTGCCGTGGTTTTTCTGGGGGATGGTGCGACAGAAGAAGGTGTGTTTTACGAATCCGCTAATTTTGCAGCGACTCAACAATTACCGGTGTTATTTGTCTGTGAAAATAATCTTTATTCTGTTTATTCTTCATTATCAGTTAGGCAACCTGCTGGACGTAAAATACATGAAATGGCTAAAGGGTTAGGCTTAAATAGCTATAATGCCGATGGCAATGACGTACTCAGTGCTTACGATACGTTGCAGCAAGCAATCAATTCAATTAAAACTGGCAAAGGCCCTGCTTTTGTTGAGTTATCAACCTATAGATGGCTAGAGCATTGTGGCCCAGGTTATGATAATGATATTGGCTACCGCACTGAACAAGAGTTTTTGAACTGGAAAGCTAAAGACCCAATAGCCCGTTTCGAAAGCACTATTATTGACCAAGGTTTAGCGACTAAAGAGCAGTTAACTTTGATTGTTCAAGAGGTTAGTGAGCAAATTAACGTCGCGTTTGATTATGCAAAACTGTCAGCGTTTCCTGAATACGATAAAGCTACACAGCAAGTGTTCTGTGAGGATAATATATGAGTCAATCCAATATGACTTATGCCCAAGCGGTGAATCAAGCTATGCATCAGGCTATGGAAATAAGCCCTGATGTTATTTGTTATGGGCTTGGCGTCGACGATCCAAAAGCAATCTTTGGTACAACCGCGGGATTAGCTGAAAAATTTGGTAGCGAGCGCGTATTTGATATGCCAACGTCTGAAAATGGCATGTTAGGAGTCGGCATTGGTGCCGCTATTAGCGGTTTAAGACCAGTCATGGTGCACCAACGTTTAGACTTCTTTTTGTTGGCTATGGATCAATTAGTAAATAGTGCAGCTAAATGGTTTTACATGTTCGGTGGGCAACAAAGTGTGCCTATTACTATCCGCCTGATGTTAGGTCGTGGATGGGGACAGGGACCTACTCATTCCCAAAATTTACACGCTTGGTTTGCTCATATACCTGGTTTAAAAGTAGTGATGCCTGCTACGCCAAATGATGCCAAAGGTATGCTATTAGCTAGTATTTTTGATCCCAACCCTGTGGTCTTTTTAGAGCATAGATGGTTACATCATCAACAGGGAGAAGTCGAGCCGCAAAACTCGCTACGAGTGCCTTTAGATAAAGCTAAGATTATCCGAGAAGGAACAGATATAACGATTGTGGCCATATCGTATCAAGTTGTCGAAGCAATTCGGGCTAGCAAGGCGTTAAGTGAACAAGGTATCAACGCTGAGGTAATTGATCTTCGCTCTATTCAACCTATCGATTGGCCAACCATTTATGAATCAGTTAAAAAAACAGGTAGGTTGTTAGTCGTGGATACTGGTATGTCGACATGCTCTTTGGCTTCAGAGATAGTTGCAACGGTAAGTGAGAAACTATTTTTATCACTTATAATTGCTCCTAAAAAACTTGCTATGCCAGATATGCCAGAGCCCACTAGTTTTGGTTTAACAGCAGATTTTTATCATGGTGCATATGAAGTCGCTAATACCGCACATCAAATGGTAAAAGGTGATTATTGTGAATTATTATATTGTGAACTGAAAGTTACAGATAACCACGATGTACCCGGTGAATGGTTTAAAGGACCTTTTTAATGATTGAAATACAAAATCATTTAGTTAACGATGGCTACTTTATTCATGAATTTACCAAACTTGATGCATTGAAAAAAATCAGAGAGTTATGTCAAGAAGAGTGCTTCAAGTATTTTCCTTCAGCATTTTCTGAGTTAGCAAATTACCATAGAATCGATAATACCTCAGATCAGCATGATGATTTTCAATATCATCTTTTTTCATCCCTCAATAAGTTGAAGCTTCATCATCAATTTGTGAAGGATAACCTTAGTTTTTTTACTCAGCTGTTCGGACCTGATTTGGACGTACAAACCCAAGCATATCTAAGGATTTCAAGGCCTAACCAAAAACAAGATAATATTGGATTACATCGAGATACTGATTACGGTAATTCTGCTTATGAAGTTTCGTTCTCTCTTCCTCTTATTGACCAAACAGAAGGTGCAGGACTCAACGTAATTGCAAGTAGTCATAAATATAAAGAATATGAGATTGAACAAGTGGTTCGTCAAGATGTTGCTAAGGGGGACCCAAAAAATAGGATGGGTTTTTTATATGCGCCTAAAACGCCAGTAAATATTGACTATAAAAACTTGAAATGTATATCACTACCTTTTGGGGCTGGATTAGGTTTCACTTTAGGGCTCATTCATGGACAAATTCAGAATACCAGTGATATGACTCGTTGGAGTATTGATTTTAGAGTCAAGAATAGCTTTCATCCAGTGACTAAAAATTTAAAAGATGATTATTATAGTTCTTTTCGTTCTGGCTTAATAAGTAAAATTGCAAAAGAGTATTATGACAACAACCCCGAAGAAAAAGGTACCCTCATATTAACAAGTAATAGAGCTGGCAAATGTTAAAAGTTGGTATTGTTGGTATTGGGTTAGCGGCTAAGCACTTTCACATACCTATATTGAAAGCACTTGATTCAAAATTTCGGATAACTGCAGTTTATTCAAGTCAACCTCATGAAAATATTAAACAACTAATAGGTCCAGTTGAGGTATTTAATGACTTCCTCAAATTTTGCGAGTCGGCTCATGTAGATCTAGCGGTTTTGGCGACACCTAGTCAATTGCATTATTTAATGGCTAAACAATTGTTAGAGGCTGGTATTCATACAATAGTTGATAAGCCCGTAGCTAATAATGTTTTGGAAACTTCACATTTATATCAACTTGCAAAAGTTAATCACGTTATCTTAAGTGTTTTTCATAATAGAAGATGGGATAGTGATTTTCTTACAGTAAAGAATTTATTAGAAAGTAAAAAACTAGGTGAACTGACCTATTTTGAATCCAGATTTGATAAATACCGCCCTATGCTATCCCATCGTTGGCGAGAACAGGATTTAGCCTGTTCTGGTATCTTATACGATATAGGGCCTCATTTGATTGACCAAGCGATTGTTCTTTTTGGGTTACCTTTGTATGTTCAAGCCTCGATTCAAATACAGCGGGTAGACGCTAAGGTTGATGATTATTTTAGTATTACTTTAAAGTATCCCTCCCTAGACGTATTGTTACGCTCTAGTTCCTTAGCTGCGAAAACTCCATTCCGATTTTATCTTGAGGGTTCTGCTGGAAGTTTTATTAAACACGAAATGGACGTACAGGAGAGCTTTCTCGCTGAGAATATTATTCCAACTCGTAGTATTGATTGGCCTAAGGAATCCTGGGATCTATATGGTACTTTTTATGCGGAAAATATAGTCGAACGAGTGATAAGTGTTGATGGAGACTATCGAGAGTATTATAAGCATATCTATGATGTCATCTTGAATGGGGCCTCCCCCGTTATCACTCAACAAAATGTAAAGAGTGTTATGCAGATTATAGAATTAGCACAACAAAGCAGTGAGACAAAAAGCATTATTGCTTTTGGAAGCTCTTAGGGCAATGGTGAAAGGAGGGCTTTCTCTTATTTAGCTCTGTGTTAGAAATTGCAATAATATTCAATAGGCATTAGTTGATTGTTGTTGGAAAAGACGGCAAAACAACTTTACAAATTAAAGACTGTATTGTCTCAGTCGATAAGGTGACTCACGCTATTGCTCAGTGCAATTCAAGAGCACTTTGATTTCAAGTCGTTTGCATCCATTGTGGCAAAGTTAGCAGTACCTTTTCTTAAAAATTATAGAAGCGGGATTTTATGGGAATATGTAGGTTGTGTCGTAGTAATCAATTACTGCCAGTTATTGATTTGGGGTATTTACCAATCGCTCATCAGTTTTCAAATTTGTTAAGTGAATGCCAAGCGAAGCTTGTATATCCTATGAAATTGGAAGTATGTTCGCAATGTGGGATGGCGCAACTTGAGCAAACAATTTCTCCAGAAATTCTCTATTCAGATTATAACTACTGTTTTAGCTCATGGAAGAGTCAGCCGCATATTGCTGATGAGTGTGAGCTTATCCAACACTATTTACCCTCAGGTACAATTTTGGAAGTGGGCTGTAATGATGGTCTGTTTTTATCAGAAGTTGCAAAGTACGGTGATTATAATTGTATTGGTGTGGAACCTAACAAAGTGTCGTCTAAAAGTGCTAATGATAAAGGTATCAGAGTGATTAATCGTTTTTTTGAGGATGCCATTGACGCTGAACTCAAAGATATATCATTACAAGCTCTAGTTGCTAGGCAAGTGCTTGAACATATTATTGATGTCGATTTATTTTTGGCTGCAGCTAATAAGATGCTTGATTCTGAAGGACTTCTTTGTATTGAAGTGCCAAATACAAACATTGCCTTAACAACAGGAGATGTCAGTTGCTTGTGGGAAGAGCATGTTAATTATTTCACACCACTGAGCTTACAAAGCGCGCTCGAGGGCTTTGGGTTTGAAGTTCTAGTTAATAAAACTTATCAGTTTAGTGGTGAAGCTATATTGATTATTGCTAAAAAAATTGCTGATGTAACTATATTTTCAAAACCATCAGGCGTCGATATTGGAGGTTTTTTAGGTTATGCAGATTTAGTCAGTGATTATAAAGCATGTCTACTAAACGTTATTGAAAAGTATCGAAGTAATAATTTTAAAATTGCACTGTATGGTTCTGGTTGCCGTGCATCTACAGCTGTCCATGGGTTGGATTTGATTCCTGTAATTGATTTTATAATCGATGATCAGGCAGAGAAACAGGGGTTATATATGCCTAAAGTGCCAGTTTCTGTGTCTAGTTTGGATTCTATTAAAGATAGCGAGCAAGTGTTAATTTTGCTCGCGGTGAATAATGAGAATGAGCAGAAGGTCAAAGAAAAAATCTGTAGGCTCGGTTTAGGTCAATTCGAAACATTGACATTGCACTCTCCCGCGAATATTGATGATGATTTACAACGAATAAGTTCAAACATAGACTATGCAGTTTAAGAAATTTAACGACGAAGTTTTCTATCTTGATGAAAAATTCAAAAGGTTTGATCATAAATTATTTGAATTTCTATTAAATAAATCGTTAGAAAATAAGCGGCGTCGATGCAGAATATGTATGCATCATGCCCCGGATAGTAATTTACACGAAATGTTTATTATGCATCGTTACGGTAATTACGTTCCTGTCCATAAGCACCTCAAAAGTGAAGAATCTTCTTTAATATTAAATGGTGAAGGGGCTTTGGTTTGTTATGAAGAAAATGGTGATATACAAGAAGTTATTTACTTAAACTCAGACGCCACCCAAGGCTGTAATTATCTGCGGATCCCAGTTGAGCAGTATCATTCAATTTATATACATAGCGAAGTCTTTTGTTTTAAAGAAACTATAGAGGGGCCTTTTAGTAGAGAACATTATCAAGAAGCAAGCTGGACACCCAAAGAAGACGATTTGGAAGGGGTGACAGATTTTACTGCTAAGTTACTATTATTATATCAACAGGCGAAACAAAAAAATGCTAGCAAAATTTAAACCGGTGACGTCGTGCCGAGCATGTCAATCAACTGAGTTAGAAAAGGTTCTTGATTTTGGATTATCGGCAATTGCTGATGATTATTTTATAGATAGAGACAATAGTGCCAAATACCCGTTAGCCTGTTTTTTATGTAATAGTTGTGGATTGCTGCAGCTTGATCACGTCGTTGATCCGTCTGCTATTTATGATGATTATATATATTGGTCTACGTCATCCCCAGGGTTAGATGAGCATTTTAAACAGTATGCCGATAGTGTTTATACTTTCTTGGAGTTATCTGATACTTCTTTGGTTATGGATATTGGTTGTAATGATGGGATGTTGTTGCGTCATTTTAGGCATAAAGGTTGTAGAGTCTTAGGTATAGAACCCTCTACTCAAATAGCTCAACATGCTAATGAAGATGGACTTGCCGTTATTAATAATTATTGGAACCTATCGACGGCTGAGGAAGTTAAACAACGATACAGATCAATAGATTTAGTGACGGCTAACAATGTTTTTGCAAATGTCGACGACATTTATAATTTTGCAAAATCTGTCCCTTATGTGCTTGCTGAAGAGGGGGTGTTTGTAATTGAAACAGGTTCTCATCTGAGTCTTATAGAAAATTTTGTCTTCGACAATATATACCACGAACACTTGTCCTATTTTTCTGTGTCGGCATTGCAGCACTTCTTCAAGCAGTTCAATATGGAAATTTTTCACGTTGAGCAAGTCAATACAAAAGGAGGATCAATTCGCGTGTTTGCCTGTTTATCTACTTCACAGCATACCATTGATTCAAGTGTCGGTATTGCAATAGCCCAAGAACAAAAGGCTGGTTTGTTTCAACTAAAAACGTACAAAGAATATATTAGCAGAATTTATGAGCTAAAGCAGAACGTACATGCTTATCTAGCCAAAGCACAAGAAGATGGTAAATCTATAATTGGGTTTGGCGCGTCTGCAACTGTTACGACGGTGTTACATACTTTGGATATAGGTGATTTCTTTACGTTTCTGGTTGACGACAATGAATCCAAACAAAATACTTTTAGCCCCGGCTATCATATTCCAGTCAAACCTACTAAAGCCATGTATATAAATGGGCCTTGTTGTGTGATTGTTTTGCCTTGGCGGTTTGCAGATATGTTTATCTCTAATAACCATCACTTTATGAACGTTGAACGAAGTATTGTTAAAATTATTCCGCATATTAGTGAGGTAACTGAGTAGATGCTGATAGGAATTAGCTTGTAATGGATATAAAGACCAGTTCAGTTTTAAGTGAAGTCGACGGAGAGAAAGGTTTTTTTGTTGGAAGCATGATTACTGAAGATATTAACGTGCTTCGAAATTTAGTTCGAGAGCAGTACTTGTGTCGAATTCTTACCTTATGTCCACTCTATTCAAAACAACTCTTTGAATGTTCTATGAATCAGTATCACAAGTTTTCAAAAAGAATTGACCATAAAGAGTTATGGCCCAAAAGAGCTAGGATTTTGGGCCCAAGTAGTTTGAATACTTTCAAAGGTCTTCGTTTCTTTAAAGACCTTGAAAAGGAACTAAACATTTCGGAAATAACTGGTGAAGAGCAAAGTGGATGGCAAGAAGTTTACTGGCGGATCGTTAGACCTGGAAATGCTGATATTGGTAACTTTCATGCTGATAGGTGGTTTTGGGACATGGGGCATGGTGATATTAAGCAGGGGTGTAGGCGCTTGAAAATCTGGATCGCCCTCGAAACTGTCATCGGTAAAAGTGGTTTGCGGGTTTTACCAGGCTCCCACAAAAAGCAGAATTGGAAGTATCATGGTCAAAATGACCATACAGGTGTAACAAAGCCTGTTTTCAATGAAGATTTAAGCCAATTGCATATTTATGATGTTCCTACTAAGCCAGGCGACTTTATAGTGTTTCATGACGATTTGGTGCATGCCGGTATGCCAAATCAATCAGATTTGACCAGAGTTAGTTTAGAAGCAACATTATTGATACTGTAATAATAGCTAATGAGCTGTAGTCGATAAGTTATTTTAATTTTAAATATTTATAAACAAAGGTAAGTTAAGTGGAAACAGAATACGCAGATGGAACGTTTGAGATTTTACCTGAAATGTATCACCTTCCTTGCAGCGCGGCTAAGGCGGAGAAAGATCGTAGATTAAATATTGAAGCTAATATTAAAATAAAAAATTATTTTTTTGCTGATAATTTACTTCTTTTTATAGGTTTACCAAAATCAGCCTCTTCTGTTATGTCTTCTACTGTTGCAGACTTAATGGGAGTAAAGAGAACTTACGCCTCATATATGTTAAAAAATCAAGACCCTGATTTACGAATTGAGTTGGTTAAAGATTTTTTAGATGGTGGAGTCTTAAAATACCATCCATCGGCAAATATTAAAAATTTAGCGGTTATAGACAAGTTAAAACTCAAATATGTGGTGTCAACTCGTCATCCGCTAGATCAAATCACATCATTGTATTGTCATCATTTAAAGCAATATCGAAGTGTAGACTCTAATAGCCAAAAGTATTTGGACGATCCTATTTTTACTATGAGTATGGATGAGTTCGCTGCAATAAAAGAAGCAGATAAATTATTGTTTTTTGTTGAGCAAGGTTACATGTCAGCGATGTTAGATTGGATTTCTAGTTGGTTAAAATGGCGTGATAGGAAAAATTCAATGGTACTTAGATATGAAGATTTTTTTTCTAACGATGATTGGGTTGATGAGTTTAAAAGTCTATGGGGTGAATCTCGATTGAGAGGCGATAATAATATTGATTTAAAATTACATGCTAAGAAGTATGAAGCGCTAAGAAGTGCCACAGAAGTTGACTGTAGCACTAATATTTACCTTGATAATAGTACCTATGAAAAAGGGTGGACAGGTAAAGTTGGTACTTGGCGAGATTACTTTGACGATAGAACGAAAGCCGCTTACGATAATGTCGTTGAGCGCTTTATCAAACAAAACCCCAATGCAAAGTATCTGATTGAACAATATCAAGACCTGTTTGATATCTAGCTTGAATTATTGTGCAATCTTTAGATTGTTTCATTTCCTTAAACAGGATTCAGGTTAATTATTCTTCAGTAGAGAGTTCATTACATTATTTGTTGTTTTCTGTAGGTCGATAAATTCGATTTTTTCCATCCTTTGATATATTAAATGTTTCACTTTCAAAGCCCCAACTATTTTTTTAGGTCTAGTTTCACTATTTGAGCTTTTGCGACGAACTTTCTCATTGTTTTTAGAAAATAAACTGATGTAAAAATTGTAATCAAAGGCTTCATATGATTTATCTAGATAATCAGCTATCATTTTTTCTTGCTTCGTTGTATCGCAAGTTCTAAATTTCGGAATAATTAAATTGCACTTTGAGTTACTTAAGCACGCTAAAATTGTGACTTTAGCCAAGAAAATAGGATTGTTTAATGATATTTCTTTTATAAAAGGAGGTTCCTTAATAAAACTAATCCCATCGTATGCAAGTGAGAGATAAGGGGCATTGGGTTTTAAATTGACGATTGTATTCTTCAATCCTCTTACTGGGATATTGATTAACTCTTTTAAATCGTAAACAACATAATCTGGGACCCCCAGATAAGAAACTATTTCTTTGGAGTTTATAAACTCAACGTTTTTAACCCAAGAGAAATTCTCAGCTAAAACAAATTTAATAGATTCTTTAAATACTATTGAATCTGTTACGAACAATATGGAACAATCACGACAATTATAGTGCAGACTTTTACTTTCTCTTTTCATCAAATTGAAATGAGAAGTATCAAAATCATCAAACTCTTTTTCGATTATCATTTGTTTGATGATTTTTAACGTATCTAACCATTTTTTATTCGCTTGCTTAAAAGATCTAGGGGCTATTGATGTTATTGATGATTTGTTATGAAGTAACTTAGTTAACACTGCATTGGCGTAGTTCATTGTTCCGTATAGATAATAGAACAATAGTGACTGTCCATTTTGATAGGATGCAAATAACAATTCTTTTTGTTTGTTAATTAAATCATTAGCTTGTTCGACCGTTGAAATTTTTTGTTCCAAAAGGTCTTGTAATGCAGTTAACTCTTTAATGAGTATGGAGCTTGAAAACTTGTTTTCGTACCGTTCAATAAATTTTGTATTGTACTCGGTTGAAAATATTACCGATTTAACTTGCCTTAGTGCGTGAGCTTTGTCCTGTGTGGTTGACATGATGAGTAAGTTATCCAATATTAGTGGATTGGTTCCTTGGATTTTTGCACCATCGCTGCAATTGTAAAATGTTTGAAATTTGGACTTTTGTTGTGTGACTTGTTCTATGATTTGTCTGGATATTTTGAATTCATGCTTAGTGTTAACCGTTGGGCGAAAGTTACCCGGTACAACGAGTGATGTATTGTTGCTTTTGGCATAGTCGTAAGTCTCTTTACCATCTTCTTGGTAATATCCTGAAGATTTTGAATGATGATGCTTCACATCTACAAAGCCTAAATCTACACCCATTAAATAAATGTGGTTAAAACCAATAACACTAATTAAATTGGTGACAAAATTACTCACCGTAGGGAAGGCATTCTGGAGTTTCTCGACGTTTTCTTCACCCAGTATCGTAAGTGCTGATACCGTTGATGATTCACCTTCTTTAAACGCGACGAGAACATCTTTATAAAGGTCGCAGGTATCTGGGTGTATGCCGTTGCAAGATATTAAGGTGATCTGTTTTAAGTACTCTAAGTCGCCAATAAGCACAGCCCAATCGTAGGTACTGCGATTTTGTTCGATTTCCGCATGAAAGTCAGGGGTTATACCATGCTTGTGTAATGCTTGTAGTGCAGTACCACAGCTAATAATTATAGCTTGGTCTTTCCACTCCTTAATTGCTTCAATAGATAAATCTAAAGAGGGGCCATTACCTACTATAAAAACGGGCACTTCTTTGTCGTCGTAATTAAGTTTGCTCGATGGGTTTTTAGTTAAAACGGGTATGTTTCTCCTAAAGCCTTCTTTAGTATGTTCAATCCCATAATAGGCATGGTCAAAGTACTCTCCCATTGATATGACTATTTGTAATTGCTCTCGTAATTGGGCAATGGCTGAGTTCAATGAGGCATTGTAATAGCTTTGGTAAAAATAGGTGTTGTTCAGAATATAAGGGCCAATTGAATGAAATTGGCCCAGTAAATCGCGAAACAGGTGTGAGCCATCGTCACCAATATTTAGATAGATACGTGCTTTGCTGTTATCTACGGTCTCAAAAATGTGTTGCCAATCAATTGCAAATAAAGATGCGTAAAAGAAGTCTCTGTTGGGCTCACATAAAAATAGTTTTTCTACGCTATGCTTTTCAAGTAAGGTTTCAAGTTGGTAGCCCACACCTAATCCAAATAATATAATCGACGCTATATGTTCGGGTAATGCACCTAATTCTTCTTCTGTTTCAGTTAATAATTCTTCGGTTTCTTTTACAAATTGATAGTGTAAATAATGAGCTAGCTTTGTGCCTTTGTAGCCTAAAACCAAACCGTCTTTGTGAGGTTGTTCATTGTAGTTTTCATAGTTGTATAAACAATCTTGTTTGGGATTATTGCTATACCAAGGGGTTAATGAGTCTTTTTTAATAACATTAATTTGACCGTCAGCACTTTGTATTGGTACCCATGTTTTAGCTTGGTAATCTTTAAACTCACTGTAAATATTAGGAAAATACTTTTTTAATGCTTCTAAATTTTTTATATACCTTGTGGACTCAGTACTACAGGTTGTGTGGCTAGGTAAATCAATACAAGGTGTCCATGTTGGAGTATATTGATTGTGGTCTTCTTGAAAACTGAAGGAGATACCGTTTTCCGTTAATTTGCTCCAAGGTCTTGATGTGAGCTCGAGTTCAAGGGCATTAAATACAGGGTGGTTGTAGTGTTTGTATAAATAGAATCCTTGGATACCTATGTTGTCGTTTAATTCAGCAATGTCACTAAGAAGGTCTCGTCCGTCTTTTCCTATTTGTAAAAATAATTGGGTGTTATTTAGCTTGGCCAGTTTGAATATTTCATGCCATTTAGTCACTAATACCGAGCACTGAAAATACTGTGTTTCTGGCTCGTAAACGATTATGTATTTGATTTTTCGTTGTTTGACTAAGTCATAAATGTGGGTGCCTAAGCCACAGCCTAATACCACTAAACACTCGATATTATCCGTGCAGGGTGCAAAAGCTTGATTTCGATTGTAGGCGTCTAATTGGGTTAAACCGTTTGCTTGCGAATTGGAAGCCGGTTCTAGAGTCTTTTTAGATAGTGATATATAAGGAGGGTGCTTTATAAATTGTTTAACTTGTTCTGAAATTTCTTGCTGAGGATGAAAATTATATAAGGTTCTGCCAACGCCATAATCTACGATATTTATCTCACCAAATTTATTGCAAAACAATGAGTGACTTTGCAATTTAGGTGATTGTACTAAAGGTAAAAGAGAGGGGATGTTTCGCGTAAAACTATTAATATTCTCATGATGTGTAGACAATATTGTAGTCGCTAGCTTTTCTTCTAAAAGTGCTTGTTTCTCTTCATCTTTTTCTACATGTAGGCGTATATTTTTAAGCATAAATCATCTAATTCAGGTTTTTGGGATGCATACATTCCAATTCGGATTATATGTATACAGTCATTAATTTAGTGAGCGCAACTTGTATTCTTTTAACATGAGTAAATACCGTTAAATAGTTGTTGTACTCATTAACTCATGGATTGTGCTTTTTCGTAACTTATTGGCGTTCCAATATCACGATGATAGTCGGTATTTTTCCAGCCAATAATTTCACCTAAAAAATTTGGAATAACATGATTACTGATATCAGTTACATGGCTATTCGATATCTGGCGCATCACATTAGGAGAAAAAATATAAACTGCACCATTTGCTAAATTACTAGGGGGCATTTCGATTTTTTCATGCATGGCGGTGACGACTCCATTCTTATCTAGTTCAACGATCCCACATAGTTTTGGGGAATCTGTCTCGAATAACATCATACAAACTTCTATGTTTTTAGAACGTTGATGATAACAAGCAATAAAATTTGATAATGAAAACTGAGATAAATTATCAGCATGAATAACTATGACATCATCATTTTTTATTACGTTATAGTTAGCTTTTAAAGTACCAGCCGTGCCAAGTAGTTTTTGTTCATGCCATATGGTGATTTTATTGCAGTGACTCCAATTTGTATTGATATGCTCAATAACTTGTCGTTTTAAGTAGCTTACATTTATAAAGATTTCATCAATTTCATCACAGGGTGACAGCATTTCAAGCCAGTAATCTAGTAATGCTTTACCATTAATAGGTACCAGGCATTTAGGAATTGTTAGTGTTAGTGGCCTTAATCGCGTGCCTTCTCCTGCTGCAAGTAGAACCGCTTTCATTTAATAAACCTATCAATTTGTTCAATGATAAGTTTCTTTGTAAGTGGCACGTTACCACGAATATTAACTTGCACTGATGATGCTATGTTACCTACAAACGCGGCTTGCCATATATTGGCCCCACCTTTCAACATCAAGCTTGTTGTAACAAGAAAAGCATCTCCGGCACCTGCAGTGTCTATCGCATTATCAGAAAAAGCGGGTAAATTATCTGTCTCTAACGTTTCTCCTCTATGCCTGATAAGTACTCCTTCTGCGCCAAGTGTTACTATGAGATTGTCAGCATTTAGCTTTGACGTTAAGTCAGATGAGACCTGAATTAATCCATTGGTATCGTCTTGCGCTGCTTGTCGTGCTTCTATTTCGGTGGGTGTCGTAAGGAGTAAGTTTTTAAATTTAGTCAGATCTCCCACTTGAGATGATGTTTGGCTGTCTGCAACCATAGAAACTTTATGCTCTAAACAGAGTGCGTTAATTGTTTTTATTAAGTTAGTTGAGGTTACCCCAAAGCTAAAGTCTGAGAAAATAACCAAATCATATTGCTCTATATTTGCAGTAAATACATGAATTAACTGGGTTGCCAAGTCTTGCGATATATCATGGCGCCTATAGTTGTTGACCCGTAATAACGTTTTGCCTTTGGCTCTATAACGTAACTTGTGAGTGGTAGGGCGTGAGCTATCATTAATGAGTAATCCCGAAACACCATATTCACTTAGTTTCTCTCTTGCAAATTCACCTAATGGATCTGTGCCACAAACAGAGTAAAAGTCGACTTCAGCGCCCAAATTTGCAGCATGAGCACCCACAATTCCTGCGCCACCAAGGTATTTGAATGACTCCAATGGACTCACTGCAATGGTTGGATCTTCTTGAGACATGCCAATGGCCAAACATTCTTGATATTCGTCAACAATTAGGTCCCCAAATACAGCGACCTTGAGGTTATTAACGTTTGCTAGAGCATTATTTAATATAGTCTTATCTAGTTGATATCGGCGATGATATTTTTGAATCGCTATATGGACTGCTGAGGCCTCATTTACCTGGTTGAGAAGTAATTCTCGACTTGAAAATTGTTTCTCACCTGAGCTAAATAATAATCTACCGCCATATTGTTTGAGCGTTGTGAGTTCATCGTTTTCAAGTTCCTCATACTCTTTACCTTTTACCACTACATCTGGTTGCAGCGATAACAATTTTTCATGAATATCATTGTGAAGCACGACCACATAGTCGATGAAATTTAATGCTTGTAATGAAGCCAAACGTTCTTCGTTTTCAAAATAAGCACTAATGGAACAGTCACGATCATGTAGACCAACGATTAACACATCTGCTTGTTCTGCTGCAAACATCAGAAAACGTATATGACCGGGATGGATGATATTGAAATCTCCAGAGACAAAACAAAGGGTTTTATCTTGTTTCTTAAGATGAAGTATATCTTCGAAGCGGTTTATATCCTTGGGGCTCAAATTGGGTTTACCTCTACAATTGCTCGCATAACTTTTTGCTGTTCCAAGTCGCTCAGCGCTCTATTGATATCTTTTAGTTCATACAAGTTGGACATAAAGGGCACTAAGTTGATTTTTGACTTATGCTCTGAGACAAAGGTGCTCATATGCTCGGGGTGTGAACATCCTCCCCAACTCCCTGTAATGGTTTTCCCACAAATCAATTCAAATGGGTCGAGTTGGATCTTTTGTCCCGCCGGTGGATGAGAAGCAAAGATACAATGCCCAGTTTGTTTGTTTATTAATGAAAAAGCTAACTCAATTGTTTGACAGGAGCCTGCTGCCTCTACTGCAAAATCTAACATGTTTCCTGCTGTCAATGCTTGGATTTCTGCATGGACGTCTTGCTTAGCTGGATTGATACAATAGTCGGCACCTAATGTTTTGGCGAGTGCTAACTTTTGTTCATTAGTATCTATAGCAATCAGTGATTGATGGGGTAGACAGGTTGTACCAATTAATGCGCTCATGCCAATGCCACCTAAACCTACAATACCTATAGTTGTGTTTTCATTAGGTTTGATTTGGTTGGTAACTATGCCCATGCCTGTCGGTAACGCACAGCCAAGTAGCACACCTTCTTGCATTGAAATATTGTTAGGTAGTAAATAACACCTATTCTCAGATACCACAGTGAGTTCACTAAAGGTTGTCACCGCACCTGAGTTGATATTACCAATAGGGGATTGGTATACAGTGCCCCCCGCATCTTCGCCGTCACCCTTTAACCAACCGAGAATAACCTTGTCACCGGCTTTTACTTTGGTGACGTTTGGGCCAACCTCTAATACTACTCCTGTGCCTTCATGGCCGAGTAAGTGCGGTAGGTATTTATCTTCACCGCGCTTGCCTTGTTGTTCCATTAACTGACTATGGCACACACCTGCGTAGATCACTTTTACTAATACTTGACCTGGTTTTAATTGAGGAACTTGTATTTCAGGTACAAATACTAGAGGTTGGTTTGTATTGACTAATACCGCACCGGTAAACTTCATTAGTATTACCTATTCATTTTTATATTATTGTTATCGGGGTATTCTATCTTTTCTGAATGAAAATCAAAGGCAATTACCGACTTATTACGGATGACTACTAGTAAAATGAATAAAGCATTTTTTTTAGATCGTGATGGTGTAATCAATATTGATGGTGATTACGTGAGCACAATTGAGGACTTTCAACTTATTGATGGCGTTTTTGAGGCTTGCAAGATTATTCTTTCTCAAGGTTACAAGATTATTATTATTACTAATCAGTCTGGTATTGGAAGGGGATATTATACAGAGGAGCAGTTTTTTGAGCTAAACCGTTGGATGATCGACAAGTTCAAAGGCGGCGGAATTCATCTGACGGATGTGTACTTTTGCCCCCATCACCCAACAGATGCAGTCGAACCTTATAATATCGATTGTGAATGCCGTAAACCTAAACCAGGCATGATTCAAAAAGCAAAAGTGCAACATGATATTGATTTAGTCAAGTCTGTTTTGGTGGGAGATCGACTCTCGGATATTACCTCAGGTAAAAGTGCTGGGGTCGGCACTTTATATTTAGTCAGTGACGGAAAAAAAGTTGAATCAGACGCTTACAAATGTCACAGCTTATTGGACGCTGTTCAGCAGTTTTTTAATCTTTAATCCGTTGCAAATTGATTTTACAGTTCGTTAGTTATGACTTTTGTCTTATAGGTATTAAATTTCAAACCTATGGATGGTTAACATTCGAACAATTATTTGCTATTTTCTTCTATAGGTAAATGAGGAAAAATCTATGATTAGTTTTAACACTGAATCAAATACATCGTTACTACAACAAGTTCAGAACAAGCAGGAGTCGATTTTTGAGAAGCTCGCATCAGGTAAAAAAGTTAACAGTGCGGCTGATGGCGCTGCAGCTCAGCAGATAATCGATCGGTTGACCTCTCAGGTAGAAGGTAATCGTCAATCGGTTACCAACGCTTACGATGGTGTGTCGTTAACACAGGTGGCTGAAAGTGGCCTATCAGGTATAAATGACGATGTGAGTCGCATTCG
>TARA_R110001592_G_scaffold362475_1_pt1 | contig 36316 bp, 30 predicted proteins | sample TARA_R110001592 | Tara Oceans TARA_R110001592 (sample SAMEA4398387) | marine metagenome | biome: Polar Biome; feature: [SRF] surface water layer (ENVO:00010504); material: water (ENVO:00002006), including particulate matter (ENVO:01000060) such as... | depth 5 m | reverse complement strand
GATTCTGAAGTATTCTTCAGGAGTCCGCCAGTCCTGGGCTATCGCAAAGCTGGATTGTTCGTGTAGTTCGTCTTCCTGGGTTTTTGCTTTCTTGTATGAATCGGCTGCTTTTGCAGCAGCAGCCATTGTTGCTAGTCCAATGAGAGTATTCCCACCTGATAAAATTGTCGAAGCAAAAGCACCTACAGCCAGAATGGAGTCTATAAGGACATTTCTGTGAAGAGTTTGCAAGCGTTTATCAATTTTCAAAATGGGGGTCTGAATAAGATCTCTCACAACTTCATCGATGCGTTTTTGCCGTTGATCTTCTTCCATCGATTCTAATTCGGAAAATGCTTTGTCAAATGCAGTGCGAAATTCTTGAAACGCCATTTCGTCTTTCCTTGCATTTGCGAGTTCTGAGATCTCAACATTTGATAAATACGGGAGCTCAACCTCCAGTAGTGTTTTTAGAATGTTTTCATTCGAATTATCAGAGTTAAGGTCTAAGCTAATTATGTCTTTGGATGATGGGATATTAGTTAAAAAATGAGCTCGAGCTTTTGCTGCAAGGAATAAGTTGGTATTGAGCTCATCCAATCTTTCTCTAATATATTTTTGTGATTCACCAATTACCCAATGTTCGAAGGTATTTGCATCTAAATCATCTGTATTGTCATCAAGTGGAAATACCATGGATGCTTCGTTTGTGATTTCACCTTTCTCATTTTTATTAATCGACATAGAACCCAAAAAATACACTTTGATCGCAACATCATCAGCAAAACGAACGGCTATCATTCGTCTCGGCTTATCTAAATCTTCATCTGTGTAAATCATCACTTTATCATTTTTGAACGAAGCAGGTGAGATGCGAATATTGGAATTGATATAATCAGCAAGCCCAGGTGGTAACTCCATCACAGGGGGGGCTACCGTACCGTCATTTAAATTCCCCTTCGGACCATATAGATCGGTTCCATATAATGCTCCTGGTTTGCGTTTTGATTGTACTAACTGTGAAGGAACTACATAGACTACACCGAGAGTGATTAAAGGTTGTATATCAAGAAACTGTTCTATGACAACTTCAAACTCGTTTCGGTAATTGGCAAGTCGATCCACTCGATTGGGACTTCTTAAAATTAGCTCAAAATTTGTGTCCAATGAATTAAACCGCTCCCATAAGTCGATTATGGGGTCATGGATATAGATGCGGTTTACGTATATGCATAATTGACGAATCATTGTTAATGGTATACGACCACCAATACTATCTGGAAAGACGTCTGTAGATCCACGATCTGCTAGTTGGACTAAATCTTGCTCTCGAATTACATTCATGTAATCTGAAAAGAAATGTTCAAACTGCTGTTCTTTCCAGTCGTTTATTCGATTTTTAACTCGATTGCTGGATAAACCATAACTCTCAAGTAAGTCAAGTGTTTTCATGTGTTTTCGCCGATAGATTTTAGAAGCAATAAAAACCGTTGTTTTTACTCCTTAACTATTTCTATTCGATATTTCCTTTGGAACCTTTTTCGGGTTGAGTTCTATTTCATTCCCCGCGACATTCAGCTTCAATTTTGAAGAACTCCCTATAATCGCTGAAGCTAATTCATCAGCAGGGTGAATCACATTCTCTTCTTTATTTGAATTAGAGTTGAACAGGTTACGTGTGATGCTGTTTAAGAGTTGTTCTGGTACTTCGGATTCAGTTTCTTTTCTCCATTCCAGACAACTTTCAATCACCCAGTTTGCTCGATTGACATCGAGATTGAACTGTTGCAATTCAAATTCCAAATCGGAATGCTGTTTGGCCCATTTGTCCTGCCATTTGATGGCGTAAAGGATCGTTGAAATCAACGCGAATGATAGAATCGAAGTCTTCGCGATTTGCCAATACCAAGTGTATTCAACCGATCCATCAACAATAAACTTCTTGTCTTTGATATTTAGAACTTCATTCTCGCCAGAATTGGGACTACTGCTTTTCTGAGCTTCTGCGAGTAATGGGCGACTCAACAGAATGTGATATTCATACAGGGATAAGATCAATAACCCTAGAATTACTATACCCAACAATAAGATGCCCCTAAAAACAGGGGTACGCTTTTGCTCTGTTGATGGAGAAACACCGAATTTCTTAATGCGGTTTGTGACATCTTCAAGCATCTTGTCGCGTATCTCTCGACGGACAACCGTATTATTCCGTGCGTCAATTTCTGCAAGGGTGGCATCTAAGTCAGCTTGCCTCTCAGTCAGTTCTGATTGTCTCTTGATATACTCTTGTTTTAGCTCTTCAGCTTTTTTTTCAATTTTTTCTTCTAGTGTTTTTTCTTTCTCTAAGTAATGCGATTCTGATTCGCGGCGAAACGAGTCTGCGTCTTCTATGAGTTTGACGTTAAGTCGCTCAAGTCGATTGAGCATTTCATCATGAATGGAAAATGCCTGATTGAATGGTTCCGGGACATTCCATTGAGCGATTTTACTGGGATCAAACGGATTGAGTTCTTTTGCTAGATAAAAACCGATCTCTAACCTTTCACTCGGGGAAAAAATAGATTCTTTTGAGTTATTACGATTCCAGTCAATAATTACTGTATCGAAGAGTGCTGATTTTGGGTCTTGAGTTCCACCTCTGTAATACTGTATGTGTATGCCTCTATGGTTGGATTGGCAGAGATTAATAATCGTAGAATCCGCTTCCAGAAGAAGACGTAATTCTTGTGATTCTGGATTATCTATTTCGGAAATAACATCATTGATGGGAACGCCCGTTACGGTAGCAATCGAAAATGTTGGAAAACCAAACTGAGTGCAAAGTCCCCGAAATGTTTCGATGACTTTGACATCAGGAGTTCTTGGAATAGTGATCGATTCTTTTGACATGGCTTGTTGCTTTGTGCTATTATTAAATTAAATGTTTATATATGCTTGTATGTACTGTATGCCTTTGTCAACAATCAATGTGTGCATTGGTTTATTCCCGGATAAAATACCTCGTCATTTCAAAGTGTAGACGCGTTGCCCCGTGCGTCTCTGTCTGCCCCTGTTAACCGACGCGTCTTGAGGAACATTCTGATGCAGCTGTTACGGTCCACGTTGATCCTGTCTCTGGCCCTGGTCGCTTGCAGGTCTGGATCGGTTCCAGGCTCAACCCGGATGGGAAATACCAGCGAATGATGATCACAGTGCGCATCTATCACTTGTTTCGATGACAGCCAATTTCCAAAAGAGGACACGCATGCACCCTGTCTTGAGATGTCTCGCAATTTTATCGCTTGTGGCCTGCGTGGGGTGCGGCGGCCTGATTGAATCCAATGGGCCATTGCAGTTGCACCTCGCGGCAAACGAGGACGGCAGTCTCAAACAGGTTACCCTCAATGGGCAGAAAATTGGCAATGACGACAACTCGTTTCGACAATTCGAGAGTGCCGTTGCTGAATTCGCCCGGAACAAGGAGCGAGCAGAAGCTAACGAATGGACGGTTGATATCGACGCCGACGAACAGCTCCGGTTTGAGTTTGTCCATCGCGCAATCAATCTATGTGCCGGTCGTCATGACGAGAAAACGGGAGAATCGGTCAGCCGAATTCAGAAAGTCCGACTGGTCATACCAGAGTCAGATTCCCAACCCAATGCCCCGCGTGAGTTTCTCATTCCCGTCCAACCACAGATGGACACCAAGACCAAAATTAAGTTTTTTCTTGATATCACGTTACGATTGACGGCGGACGTCGATGGCTCACTAAAAGAGCTGCAGCTGGGATCCCTTAAGTTGGGAAACGACAATCAGACATTCGATCGGTTGAATCACGAAATCCTGCGATTCATCGTCAAACCGGGCAACCCGATTGCCAAAGACTTCGAACTCACGATTGATGCCGACATGGCATTGCGATATCAGCACGTCATCCAAGCGATTACGGCGTGTAGTGGGCGCCACCACCCCAAAGGATGGATCCCTTACCTCGAGAAGTTCAAATTCACTGGCATCGGAAATACAAACGACGAACCTGATGAAAAGTAAAGGGGGGTAAAGGATAAAAGGTTCCAGGGCAGAAAAGCCTGTATCCAAAATCAAACAGTGATGTTCGGATGGGAATGGTACTCCCATTCCCGGCAAACCCGATTCAAATATCTTACCAGAAAACGGTGCCTGCCGTTCTGACTTCCAGGCACGGCAATCTTCAAGCCTCAGCCACCATATCTCACTTGATCAACTGATACCCCGTGCGTGATGTCTGGTATTTGATTTCATGCGCGCTGCCGAATCCGCGTTTTTTTCCGTCGCCGGTCATTGTGCCGTTTTCACAACAGGCGACGACTTTCAACACGCCTTTGGCCTGTACGCTGACCGGTTCGCTGATGGTGATGTCGAACGTGCCGTCTTTCTCCACACGGGCCACGTAGGGCTTTTGGAAATACTGGGTTCGTACATCAGGAGCCGTGTCGTAAACGATAATGCTGTGAGCCGGGACGTTCGAGGTAATCCGTCCGGTCAGATGTGCCACCCGCTGCTGGCGATCGTTCTTAACGGCGAGGTCATGCCATTCGACTTTGGGAATCTGATAGCGACGCTCTGCGGTCCCCGTGAATAATGGATGCTTCCACAGGATCGCCGCTGAGGCTTCCGTGACGTAACCTCGTTCTTCCCTGTTTTTCATCACTCTGCGATAGTTGGCGATGGTCGCCCCCATCAAAGGCATTCCGAGATCCTCTTTGATGAGTGGCCCATTGTGCGGCAGCCCGAGTGCATGACCGAATTCGTGGATGGTGCCTTTCAAGGTCAGGTCTTTCAGCAGAGGGCCCGCCAGCTTGTCTTCCACAGAAATCTCACCCGGCAGATTCGTATAGTTGACCTGCGACAATCCGCCCGCTGCCGCGTTCCCCGAACCCAGGTAGCTGCTGTACTTCAGCGGCGGATCGCCCACGTACACCCAGACCCACCAGACGTCTAATGTTTTGGGAAGCTTGAATTTCTCCATTGCCAGCAGCTTTCCCTTGCGCGACAGGTTCCCGTCCTTCAACGGAAATTTTCCGCTCGCCAGCGTCTCCGGCGATTTGACGAATAGAACCTGCACGCTGCCATCGGCGTTTCGCTGGAAGATCTGCTCACGCGCGGGCGGATAGTCCCACGCTTTCATCCACTTCACCAGCATCGTTTCCGTGTAGTCAGCCACTTGAGTGAGTCGCCGGGAGACACCGGTCGGCGCATCGACGTCTGCCGGGGTTAAGAAGACAATCTGGACCCGGGGCATTTTTGCCTGACCAAAGGCCGAGATCGGGGAAGACAGTAAGAGCACAGCTAAGAAGAGTGAGCGCATCATTCTTAACCCTCGACACAATGAGGTTTCCACCTGAGAGATCAATTGTTAATTAATGTTACCCTCTAAATCCCGAGTCACAAGCACAAAACCCACAGGGAGGAGAATTTGATCTATCGGAAATGAAGCTTCTCAGGAACGTTTTCTCCCGCCTTACGAGAAAGTGAGACCTTTCTCAGTCAGTGGGCAGAGGCGCAGTCAGTACCGTTCCATCGACCAGACCCAGGTAGCAGACAGTGATTCGCAGCAGCAGCGGCATGGCGATTCTCATTGGCCTGATTCGCGGGATGCGAATCGTGATAACCATAGAGATATACGCGCCGTAAAGAGAAGTCAATCCGGAACTCGCTTCACAGGCGGTTTCCGTTCTACACAATGCAGGCGGCTGGTTCGGAGAGGGGCAGGGGAACTGCTTACAGACTGAAAAAGGGGCAGGGATTTCTGTTCAAATCCTGCCCCCGTTTTAGTGCCTGTTGTGCCGGACGTTGTCTATTTCGAATCGTGTTTTTTCAGGGCTTCTGAAATGCTTTTCGCCACTTGTGTTCCCAGTTGTGTATAGCCTTGTTCGTTGAAGTGCACGTCTTTGGGGTTTTGTGTTTCTGCGAGTTGAGGTGTGATGAAGGTAAACAGATCATCGATTTCGATGCCGTGCTTTTTCATCACCCGCGCCGCGATGACGTTCCGTTCTTCGATGGCGGTTTTGATGGAAGGACCTTCTTTCCAGTCGGAGGGAACCGGTGTGGTGCTGGCCCAGATGAGTGTAGCTCCCGTTTTCTGCAGTCGTTCCACAATGGTCTCCAGGCGTGCTTCATAATCGGCGGGAGGCGTGCGGCGGTCGTGGATTCCGAAATTGAAATGAATAACATCCCAGTCCCCGTTACCCAGCCAGACGTCGAGTTGCTTTAACGCGGTCGCCGTTGGTCCGCAATTGGCAGGGGCGCGATGCACGTTTGCTTTGCCTGCCAAAGCGTTTCGCGTCGCCACGGTATAGCCGCGGGAAACCGAATCGCCGATCAGAATAACGCGCGGCAACTGCGGATCGTCGGCAACATAATCCCAGGCGGTGATTTCTCCCTGCAGCTTGGCGCGCTGATAATGGGGGAGATAAAACCCACCCAGATTTTCTTCCAGTACCGTTTCCCATGCCTGCTGTTCGGGAGAGAGTGTGGCTTTCCAGGCGGCGAACTTCTGATTCAGGTCGGCTGCCTGTTTTGCTTTTTTGGCAGCTGCTTCGCTGGCATTGGTCGGTTCTGTCTTTTGATCCTCACCTTGGGACGGCACTGCGAATAATGTGATTAACGCGCAGAGAACAAGACAGGAGCGTACATCATAAGTGGAACGGAACATGATTTTCTTTCTGATTGCGAGACGCTGATTTAGAGAACAGGGCAGAGGCATGCTATCTGGTTTTGGTTTTCGGTTTTGATTTCAATTCCAGATTGATGACATTATCCCCTTCGGTGACTTTGGCTGTCAGTTTGCTGAGTGATTGATCGAATTGTTTGTAAGTAATGATACTCACATCATGGTCGTCGACTTTGGCACCATAGGTATTCCGGTTGAACAGCAGCGTGTATTCGCCGTTTTCGTCAGTCATGCCTGTGGAAGCGCGACCCGATGAAGGCTGGAACAGAATTTCCGCTTCGGGCAAAGGTTGACCATCCAGAGTTACGACACCGGATACCGGTGCAATTTTCGGCATGTCGTCTGGCTGATAAGAACATCCTGCCAGAAACAGACCGCACAGAAACAGGCCGCACAGGCTGACCCATTTCAGCGTGTGTGGTGAATGAAGCAAGAGCATAGCGCACCTCTTGAGAGATAATAAAAAATTGATACTGATTTGTTGATCGTTCGTGCATAACTGTCACGAACCCCACAACGCCGGGGCTCAATATGAGGCACCCGGGTTGCTGGTATTGAAAAGGCAGCAGAATCAGAATTCGCCAATAATTTCGCCACCGCCGATCGATGTTAAGGCGTTCAATACGGAGAACTGATCGACATTTTCACTCATGAAGCGGACAGACCCGTCTGCCAGTAAGACATGCGCGCCCCCTTCATGCTCACTTCCCGCTCCGTTTCGGTTCACTCCGGGAAAAGACGGATCGGTGTAGATTCGATTGATGCCGCGACCGGGAATATTAATCCAGTACACGTAGGTGTAAGCGTTCCAGTAAGGACCGTTCCAGTCTTCCTGTCCTTTCTTGCGCAATGGTGTTTCCGCCATGCAGAGAACGTTGGTCGTGCCATCGGTTAAATCCCGGATCCGGGGCGAACCGTTGGGCCCCCACATCCCTTTCTTGGGGTCAGAGGTATTTGCCCAGGTCGTCGTCCAGTTCCCGTCGTAGCGGTCTGTCACCAGTCCATAGCTGGTTCGCTGGGCACCATTCCCCTGTGAAAAGGCATAGTCTTCCGATCCTTTAGTCGGTCCGGGATCAGACGGGCAAAGGAAAACCGACACGGGAGAAGTGACTACCGAGAGCTGATCGGTGGTAGGAGTCGTACCCGTACAACCCGAGCCCGCATAATTTGATTTTCCACTCGGTAGACTGAAATTGTAACTGTTGTATAAGGCGGTCTGTTCGAGGTAAGGCAACAGCATCTGGTAAGCCGTATGATTCAGAATTCTGCCTGGTGCAGGCCCGGTTACGGCATCGCAGCTTGCTCCCGGTGCAATCGCTCCTGGTGGAAACAGGCTGTGGGAAGAGTGATAGTTGTGCATCGCCAGGCCAATCTGTTTCAGATTGTTTTTGCAGGTGCTGCGTCGCGCCGCTTCCCGCGCCTGCTGCACGGCTGGAAGTAACAGGGCAATCAGAATGGCGATGATGGCGATCACCACCAGCAGCTCGATCAGCGTGAAACCCTTTCTTCTTTGATTCTGTTGTTGAGAGCACATAATCAACTCCTCTTTCTATAAAACGAATGAAACATGGTTATCTTGAATGCGGTGATAAATAGCAAATAAAAACTTCTGGTCTCTCAATTCTGTAATGGCAGGTCATCTCAGTCAGGCGAGCACACCAACGGGAGTGCGAACCATTTCAGTCAACGCGCCATTCCAGTTCTGATCAGACACTACTCTGAGTTTCGAATAAAATAAGTTCCGTCGAGCATGTATTCCCCCAGATTCACTTCGCCGCGGAACCGGTCCGGGATGAGCTGCAGATCACCTGACTGATATCCGGAAGCGATACCGTGAATGTGGTCCTGTGTGCCGGAAAAATAGGTGATCTCTCTTTTCTTCGGCCCCTTGGGGGGGCCAGAGGATTCAATCAAAGCCAGTACTAAATCAGTCGCGGCAGGGGTAAACGGGATCAGGCTTTCGTTACTCGGCAGCTCCCACTCGGCTGTGGTTTCATTGAAATACACAACCGCATAATGTGGCGAGATTTCCGCCCGGGCCGATAAGAAATTCGCATCCTGGATGCGATCGAACAACGATGTGGGAGAATACAGCAGGTAGGATTTCCCCACGTGTTCATCGGCGCCAAAAATGTTTTGAACCTGCTCGGGCAGGAGAACGATGTTCGGCGTCAGAGCCTGTTTATTCTGCTGAATGACCGAGTAGAACTTCCGGGAAAGACGCGATTCCGACAGCCACTGGTCCTTACCCGCTGCACGTTGCATTGTGTTTCCCTCGATGAGTTTGACCGTAACTCCCCGGGAATCAGCGAGTTCGACTTCACCTTTGAAGACCTGCACGCCCGACGTGCCCGCGTTGTCGATCTCGACACCAAACAGCGTTCCGATATCGCGCACCGGTCCGCCCGGTGTTCTGACAGTAAAGCCTTTTCCTTTGGGAGTGGTCACTTTCGCCATCAGGATGCCGGCGGAGACATTGATTTCATTTTCCCCCGTGATCGCAAACGTGGCAGGCGCGGTAATCGTTGTTTTTACTCCGGTGATGAAAAGCAGTTCCAGCTGACCGCCGTCCAGTTTGTAAATTTTGTCGCCTTCCAGGTGATCGCCGATACTCAACGGGTCATGATTGAAAAACCTCACTTCATGAGTGTCGGCGACTGTCACATGATAATCGACGATTTCCGGTACGATCACCTGAACCGCAACGGGTTTTTCGACAGGCGGATCGGGAAGTTGACTGGTAATCCAGACACAGATCACCACGATCAAGGCAGCAGGCAGACCCATCAGCATGAAGTAAGGCATTTTCGAAGGGGCTTTGGGCTCCTGGATGAGGGCATTCAGACTTTCTCTGTTCGAAAAACCGCCTTTATGAATCTGTTCCAGTTGCGAATGGATTGCGATGAAATCGACGTAGAAATCCCGGGCCGACTCATCGATCTCCAGCGTATGCTGTAATTGACTGAACTGTTCTTCTGAAATCTTACTGTCCAGATGCAGTGATATCATTTTTCCCAACGCATCGATCTCCAGGGGCGAATTGTCCGACTGTGAATTGTTCATAAGCCGTCCTCCAGCTGGAGCGACTTGTCGACGCAGTCAATCAACGCCAGTCTCAGTCGATATAGTAATGAGGTGATACCGTTGTAGGTTCGTCCCCAGATGCCGGCGATTTCTTCCAGCGTTTTTTCTTCCTGATAACGTTGCTTCAGCAATCGCTGGTGATCGTCAGGCAATTGTTCCAGGCAGTGAAACAGAGAGCCCAGCCGCCTGTCATACTGCTGGTTTTTTGAGATCGATTTCTCAGAGATTTCCTTGAGGAGCTCCGCGTTAAACAGTAACGTATCCCGCTGTGCGTCCCGGTGGTAGGAGAGCACTTTATAGTAGGCAATTTTCGAAGCCCAGGCCGAAAAAGAGGTGCCCGGGGTGAAGTCGGCCGCTTTCTCCAGAACGCTTTTATTGGTTTCCTGCAGAATATCGTGTGCATCGTTTTTGTTGCCGGTTAAAGACAGAACATAACTGTAAAGCTTCGTCTGGCAGTCGATCAGATTTAATACAAACTCTTCTGAAACCATCATTTGCGCTTGAATCATCTCTAAAATGAGAAAGTGGGTTGAACTGGCTGCTATATTAATATTCCATAAAGAGCCCGTTTTTGTCGAAGTGTTTGCCAGATAAATCCAGGAATATTCAAGATGAGTGTTCAACACGCTGAATCTGGTCCACTGCCTCCCGCTTTTGCATTTCCGGGCAAATCAATCATAATGCAGCAACAAACTCACAACCACTAACGAAAACGCTCCCATGCTTTCTGAACTCAAATTCCTCGACGCCACACTGCACCGCACGGAAACAGAAACCCGCATGCCTTTTCGGTTTGGGATCGCGGTGATGACGGCGGCCCCGCATGTCTTCCTTAAGTGCCGTTATGAAATCGACGGGCAGGTCGTCACCGGCATCGCCGCCGAGGGACTGCTGCCCCGCTGGTTCGATAAGTCACCCGAGAAACAGGCCGACCAGGAAATCGACGAAATGCTGCAGGTCATCCGGCAGGCGGTCGGCTTTGCGCGGCAGGCGACAGCCGCTCCCGCGTTTGACTTCTGGCGGCAGGTTTACCAGTCACAGGTGATGTGGGCGAGGGAGCAGGGCTTTCCGTCGCTGCTGGCGCAGTTCGGCGTCAGTATGGTTGAACGCACCATGCTCGACGCGCTGGCCCGGGCCGAGCACTGTAACCTGGCCACGCTGCTGCGGGAAAACCGTGTCGGCCTGGATCTGGCCACGATTCATCCCGAGTTGGCAGGCCGCACGCCAGATGAGTTTCTGCCTGCACAGCCGCTGCCCAAAATCATCGCCCGGCACACGGTCGGATTGTCCGATCCGCTGACGGCTGCCGACCTCACGTCCGAAACCCGTATCGACGACGGCCTGCCACAGACGCTGGAAGACTGTATTCGCGTCTACGGTTTGCGGCACTTCAAGCTTAAGGCGCAAGGAGATGTCGAACGAGACCTGGAGCGACTGCGTTCTGTCGCGCAGGTCATCACCGAACATTGCGGCAAGAACTTCGCGTTCACCCTGGATGGCAACGAGCAGTATCGCGAGTTCCCGCGCTTCGTCGAACTCTGGGACGGCATCCAGGCGGATGCGGCTCTCTCTGCCTTCTTTGAACGTCTGATCTTCATCGAGCAGCCTTTGCATCGCAGTGTGGCTTTGGACCCTGCAGTCGCGAATATTGCCGACTGGGAAAACGGGCCGCCGGTGATCATTGACGAATCGGACGCCGAGCTCAGCGCGCTGGAACAGGCGCTGCAACTGGGTTACGCGGGCACGAGTCACAAGAACTGCAAAGGCATCATGAAGACGACCGCCCATCGCTGCCTGATCAATTTTCGCAACGCGCGCGAAAACACGAGCCGCTACCAGATGAGCGGCGAAGACCTGGTGAATATCGGCCCGGTCGCATTGCTGCAGGACCTGGCGGCGCAGGCGGCTTTGGGCAATACGTCGGTCGAACGCAACGGCCACCACTACTTTCGCGGACTGACCCCGTTCCCCAGGCAAATCAGCGAGATCATGCTGCAGCAGCACAGCGATTTGTATACGCCGATGGCCAACGGCTTTGCCCGCGTCAACATCACGAACGGCGAACTCGACCTGACGTCAGTCAACGCCGCCCCGTTCGGCGTGGGCGTGGAAGTTCCTATGGACGGGTTTCAGGAGTTGTCGCTCTGAGTAATTGAGGATGTGGTATGTTTGTATAAAGCAGTGCAGTGCAGGGAAGTAATTCTACTACATTCGTTTCAGAACCAGTATATTCGAGGTCATGTCTGACTTGAATTCCTGGGGTCGTTCTTCTGAACTGCTAACACAAAGTCTGGCTTCAGTACCATTGATTTCAAAAATTCCGGTTCTCTTTTTTCCTGCGAGTGGTCCATCGACAATGGCCATATTAATTGAGTAAGGAGTCGTGGTCAAATCGAGTGTGTATTCTTCATTCGCCAGAACCTTTTCAGCCTGCTTCATTGTATGTTTACCATTCTGAAACTCTGCAATGATCGGGGCTCCGCTTGCATCGAGGGCTTCTTTGCCATTTCGGATTAATGACACGAGCTGCCATTTTCCAGATAGTGTCGGAGCAGAAGAAGCCTGCGATGATTGAGGCTGTGGCGTCGCATTTGACGCAGCTTCAGAATCTGAGGATGAATCGACCGGTGTACCAGTAGAGGCGTTACATCCCAGGGCGATAGTAAGGAACATAAAACAGAAGTAACTACGCATTCAAAACTCCTTTAAGTCACATTGGTGTTTAGAACGACAAGTTCAGATCGCATGAACAAAAATGAAGATCTCAAATATAAGACTGCATTTCTCTCATCAAGTCAAGATATTTATCTTCTGTGAAACGGAAGGCGAAAAGTTCATTTCATGGTCATCAGTAATGCCCATCAACACCGTGGAAGTAAGAAAAAAGGGGACTGGATGGCTGGCAAAGTGAATGTCCCGGCTCCGTACAGGACCAGTTGGCCCGCTAGCCATGAAGTCGCCTGATGCAACTTTTTTATCAGTAAATGAGAAATTCTTACCGAAGAACGTGGAACAACATTAAGATCAGCAAGAAGAATTATTCCACTGGCAGCCCAGGCGGTTTAGTTGCCTTGGGTGAGGCTGTTGCTGGGGCGGGTGGGAGTGGCAGGTGGAGCAGTCTGATTACTGATTCAGGCGAGGTGGATTCGAATTGACGACAGATGCTCAGGAGGAACCGAATAGCTGACCAAGTTTTCGATCAGAGAACCTGGCAGTCATGATTCATCGCGCGTCAATTGCCGTCTGCATTGTTCTCCCGCTGGCTTACTGTATTCAGACAGTGTTCGTCCCTTTATAATCGGGGGCAGGCTTGCCAGGTACTTTATATCGAATCGGTTTCAACAAGAGAGTGAGAGTCAGCAGTGGCAGACATGAACGACGGGGAACGCCTTCAGGCTTTCATCGAGCAGTTGCAGGGCCAGACCGGTCTGAACGCGGCCCGGTACGAGCGGATGCTGGCGGAGTTGAACGCGACTCAGCCGCGGGATGGACACGATGCGGAAGGCCGTCGGCAGATTGCGTTTTTTGATGCGAAGCAGTACGACCTTCATTCGTTCTCCGCGAGAAACGACGACAGTTTCCAGCTGATCGCCATCGAATCGCCGCTCAATGAGCAGACGGTTTCGGCGGCTGCCGGCTGCAAGGTGGTTTGTATCTTCGTGAATGATGAAGCGCATGAGCGAGTCATCGCGCGTCTGGCGGAGCTGGGGGTGGAACTGATTGCATTGCGTTGTGCCGGCTTTAATCATGTCGACCTGGAGGCCAGTCAGAAGTATGGCATCAGTGTCGTGCGGGTTCCCGCTTATTCGCCGCATGCGGTCGCCGAACATACAGTCGCGTTGATGCTGATGCTCAACCGGCATTTGCACCAGGCTTACCTGCGGAACCGGGCCGGGGCTTTTGTGTTAGACGGGCTGACCGGTTTCGATATGTATGGAAAAACCGTGGGCGTCATTGGCACGGGGAAAATCGGGCAGTGCGTTGTGCAGATCCTGAACGGGTTCGGCTGTCGGGTGCTGGCATATGACGTGCAGGAAAATCCCGAAGTCGCCTCTCTGCCACAGACAGAGTATGTCGGTCTGGACGCATTGTTTGCGCAGTCGGATATTGTCACATTGCATCTGCCGCTGTTCGAGGAGACGCATCATCTTATCAATTCCCAGACCATCGCCCGGATGAAGCGGGGCGTGATGCTCATCAATACGTCGCGGGGAGGCCTGGTGGAGACGGTCTCTCTGATCGAAGGCTTGAAGTCGGGGCAGATCGGTTATGCCGGGCTGGATGTCTATGAAGAAGAAGCGGGTATCTTTTTCCACGATATTTCGAACCAGGTGCTCGACGATGACGTGCTGGCGCGCCTGATGACATTCAACAACGTGGTGATCACATCGCATCAGGCATTCCTGACCCGCGAGGCACTGGATAACATCGCCGAAACCACCTTCGCCAATATCGCAGAATATTTCGCCGGCAAACGAGGAACAGAACTGACGCACCACGTGGGTTAAACTGACCCTTCGCAATCGAAAAATGAGCATGAGAACCAGGCCAGCCTTGACGATTGAGGAGATGCGCAGAAAAAAGAGGCCTGAGGAGAATATCACAGGTTCCGATGATCAGGAGCCTCTGAAGTCTTAGTGAAGGTCCGTTTTTCCCACGAGAGAGCAGATAGTGAAACCCTTAGTCCGACTATGATTACCGTTCGAGGCGGGGGGGATTTGAATCGACGACAGAAGCCCAGGAGGAGCCGATACGTAATTCGTCAAACAGGTAGTTGCCTTTTGTTCCGACGTGCAGGCGTACCAGGTCCCAGGTATTTGAGTCGTGAAAAGGGGTGGAGACGCAGGTCCAGACCGGCGGTTCCCGCTTCGGTATCGTTTCGGTTTCGGAAAGGACCCGCATGAAAACCTGGTCGGGAGCATTCTTGCTGGCAACGATTTTGGCCACGATGAAATACGGTTTTCCCGTTTGCAGCGGCGGTGCCTGTTCCACAATCTGCATGTCGGCCTGCAATGTCGCATAACCTTCCGAGCTCATGCCAAACAGGATTTGGCGGGAATGCGCTAAAACCTTTGAGGTCTGCAGCGACAGATTTCCGAACTGTTCATCCTTTATATTCGGGCCACTGTTGTTTTTCTGCAGATAAAAACTGAGATAATAAATGGCGTTCGTATCCATGCGGATCGGTTTTTCTAACGCGCGCCAGGCCATACTTCCATCGCGGAGTTCAATTAATCCCAGCTGGCTTTCTGCCAGTTGAGTTCGAGACAGCGACTTGCCGGGGTGACTCTCACCCGCAGCGGGTTCGCTGCTGTTCTTGGCTTTTGTCCAGGGACTTTTCCAGCCAGTGCCCGCATTCTGCCATTCCGAAACCGTTTCCGGATCTTTGAGGGCTGCAGGATGAAAACTGTCGTAGACCCGTAACTCCTGTTGAAGAGCGAGCGGCGTTTTGGAATCGCCGGGAACTTCTCTTTTGAAGTTTTCCGGCAGCAACTTAATCTCGTCGCTCTTGTTGTCTTTCAGCCGCCGGGCCTGGCCTTCCTGGATGATAATTGATTCCGCGAACTGTTCGTTCTTATGATTGGCGTCGACCCGGACCGCACCTTCGAACACGTGCAGGTCCACTTCGCCATCTTTCTCAACGCGGGCACCGTATTCAGTGCCGATATCATGCAGGGTGAGCAGGGGAGTGATTAAAGTGAATTCGGGCGAGGCTTCATAGCCATGCAGAACCATGCTGCCATAATCAAGATGGGCGCAGCAGCCTGTGACCAGTTTGATTTTAGTTGGTCCTTAGATCACCAGGCGGGTACCGGAGTCGAAACGAAACTCGGCGATCCCCTGTTCCAGAATGAGGTCTTCCGTCAGCAGCCGCTGCCCGGAAAATTCGGGTCGGGAATTTCCTCCCCAGACACAATCGGTAGCACGGGTGAGTGTTGCGACGTAAGGCAGCTCGGCGCGAATTGTATCTGTGATCGCATTGGGTGCCCGTTCCCAGAGGAAATCGCCTGTGGACATCCATTCTGCCATCAGTAAAATTAACATGGATGCGGCAGCGACCAGGACATACTGAATGAAGGCCGGTTGTCGGGCCGGGGGGGTATCATATGTGATGAGCGGAGCCGGGGTGAGTGGGGGCACCGGTTCTGGTTCTTCAAGGCTCCTGGCTTCCAGCTCCTTTAAACGTTCGAGCATATCCGGCTGAATTCCCGAATCAATGTCGAGATACTCAAAGTAATGCTGCATTGCCTCGGGATTGGTGGCAAGATAGTCGTGGAATGTTTCGAATTCGCTATCCGTAAATTCACCGTCCCGGTTGTTTAACAACTGGTTCAGTAACTGTTCGAATTCGGGGGAGAGATCCTGGATAGACATGAGACCTGTTACTCACTCTGAAGTTTACTCAATATGCATTCCGCCAGTTCACGCCTCAGAATCGCCAGGCGGTTGTACAACGTCTGCAGCGCACGATCAGCCGTTTTCGCGAACTCTTTGATCGACTGTTTTTCCAGAATCGTTTTCTGCAACAACTGCTGATCTGTCGGGTTCAGACATTTCATGCAATCACGCAGATACTCAATTCGCGTGTTGTATTTGCTTAAATCGTGCTCCCGTTGTTGAGCCATTGTATCAATGAGCTCCTGGCTGAAATAATGCCGATCTTTTCGCATGCTTCTGCGGTGATTACAGACGGTATAAAACGTAATTCCACAGGCCCAGGAAAAGAAATCCCGTTCCTGATCAAACTCATCAAATTTTTTCCAGAGCGTCAGGCAGACGTGCTGATAAACATCTTCCGCATCAGAATAATGTGGTACGAGCGTCCGGATATAATTGAAAATCCGTAAACGTTCCTGATCTAACAGAGAGGAATACACCTTTCTGGAACTGGCAGTGAGCGGCGAAATGGAATTCGACATAAACCCGGTTACTCCTTTCAGAAGCACAGCGTGAAATGCAACCAGTCTGCTAACCTGGAAAGTGCAGTTCAGGAGAATTAAATGGGGCGGACGTTTGTAAAAAAAACGGGTGTTTTTGCCTATAACTGATGTTAATAACAATACAAACGATTAGTAAACATGCAAGCAAAAAGTGATGCCCATTTCCTAATTGTTCGCAAAGCAGTCAGGCAGTCCAACCGGTTATTCTGGAATTTGCAAATTTTCAGTTGAATAACTTAGCAGAGAGGGAAATGGATAGAATGATCTGTTTTCCAATCGGACATTTTCCTCTTTTAAAAGATTACTATGGGAACTTACCATCCGACTAAAACGAAATGCCGGCAACCGGGTGGAGTGTCGTTCTCAGAATCTTTCGCAAAGAAATGGCGCACCTGTTCTACTAATTCACAGATTTCAAATCAACTCCATCAGCACCAGCATAACAGCCCTGCACGGACGATGAATAAAACGGCTATTCAATACGGGGGATCGCCATATGCAATGTATAGAAGTATAAAAGCGAACCATAAAACAGATCCCAGATAAGGGTATATTCACCTGGTTTATCGCGTACCAGCGCGATGATCAACAGCAGCGGATAGAATAACAGCAGGTAAGAGATGAGCAGCCACGCGATTGGTCTGATGAATACACTGGGAGTACTGAGAAAATCGAAGAGCAATCTGAGGTGACCAATTGCTGGCAGATATAAAAAAATAATCACAACAAAAGTGTGGATCCATAAAATGCGACGGACTGTCATGGAACACTGGTCCTTTGTAAAACTATCATGATGGTTCCATTCTAGTTCAACAGCTCTCACACTGCCAAAGAATTCCTCTCCAACGCACATCTTGGGTGAGCCCGAATACAATTCGGGCCGAGCGCAGCGAGCAGGAAATTGTCAGCACAAGCGATCAACCCAACAACAGCATGCGATCTCCAGAAATGTAGGGGAGGACCCATGTGTCCTCCCGCTTGGCGACTCGCAATTATATTCAGACTCGCAAGGGGAACAGAATGAACCATCCTACCCTGGCCAGTCCACTCGTCACCCCGCATCACCAAACTCAAACAGCCGCGCGTTCCGCATCGTAAATTCTACACGAACCGGAACCCCGTTGATTACTGTTCGAGCACCAGTCGGGGGCGATCGGGATCGACGACTGACGACCAGGTACTGCCGATGCGCACTTCATCGAACAGGTAGGCGCTATTCTTGCCTGCATGAAGTCGAACCACGTCAAACACGTTTGAGTCTTCGAAGGGAGTCGTGGCGCAGGTCCAGACCGGCGGTTCCTGATCTGGAATGGGCTCTGCTTCTGCAAACGCACGCATGAAGACCTGGTCCGAGGCTTTTTCACTGGCGACAATTTTCGTGACGAATAAATATGTCTCACCGCTTTGCAGGGGGGGCGCTCTTTCGATGATCTGCGGACCCGCCTGCAGAATCGCGTAGTTATTGATGCTCATCCCTATGCGGATTTTGGGGGGATCTTCCTGCTGGACGGAAGGGAGCAGTGCGAAATTTCCATACTGGTAAGATTGATTTTTTTGATCGGTTTTGATTTTCTGCATGTAGAAACTGATGTAATAGATCGCGTTGATATCCATGCGAACTGGTTGCTTCAATTTGCGAAAGAAAGAACTTGCTCCGCGGAGTTCGAGCAGCCCCAACTGGCTGGGAGCCACTTCGGTTCTGGCCAGTGATTCATGGGGGCGACTGAGTCCCTGTTCCGCTCTACCACCGCTTTTCGGGGTCCGCCAGGGGTTCACCCAGCCGATTCCGGTGTTCTGCCATGGGGAAGTCTGTTCGGGATCAAGAATCTCCGAGGGATGAAAACTGTCATAGACCCGCAGTTCCTGTCGCTGTGCCTGTAAATTCTGTGGAGTTCCCGGAACTTCCCTTTTGAAGAGTTCCGGTTCCAATTGAATGTCTTCGAATTTCCTGTCGTTAAGATGCCGGGCCTGGCCCTTCTGGATGATCACCGATTCTGAAAACTGGTCATTCTTCTGATTGGGGGCGACTCGCACGGCACCTGCGAACACGTGCAGATCGACTTCACCATCCCGATGAATCTGCGCGCCGTATTCGGTACCGATATCCTGAAAGGTGAGTAGAGGAGTGATCAGCGAAAATTCCGGTGCTGGATCATAACCGTGCAGAACAAGCTTGCCGTAATCCAGTTTTGCGCGGCTGGACGTCACCAGGTTGATTTTGGTCGGCCCCTCGATAATCAGACGCACGCCCGTATCAAAGCGAAATTCAGCGACCCCCTGTTCCAGCACCAGGTCCTCCGACATCAGTCTCTGGCCGGAGAATTCAGGCGGAGACTCGCTGCCCCAGACGCAATCCGTAGAACGCGTGAGTGTGGCGACATAAGTGCGTTCCTCTTTACTGGCCTGCGGATCGGGTGTCCGGGTCCCCCCCGGGAAAAAACCTGCGAAGCTCCAGGCCAGCAGCAGTCCTACCAGCAGCGAGCAACTGGCAACGGCAGAATAACGCAGAAATGCTGTCCGCCTGACGACAGGCTGCGGGAAGGGCTGCGGTTGTGGTGCGTTTTGCTCCTTGGATGTCTGTTCCAGCGCCTTCAGGCGTGCCTTCATATCACTCTGCAGTCCCAGGTTGATATCCAGATAATTAAAGTAGTACTGCATCGCTTCGGGATTGGTCGAAAGAAATGTCTGGAACTGGTCGAACTCAGATTGCGAAATCTCTTCGTCCGGACTGTCTAACAGCCGATTCAGCAACGGTTCAAATTCGGGTGGAAGATCCTGGATTGACATTTTGCTTACTGCTCATTCCGCAGCTTACACGAAATACACTCTGCCAGTTCCCGTCGGAGAATTGACATACGGTTATACAGCGTCTGGATCGATTTCTAGGTTGTTACGGCGATCTCCGAGATGGAATGTTTTTCAATAACGGCATCCCGCAGCAGCTTCTGATCGGAGGAGGTCAGGGAGCTTAAACAGTCATGGAGATAATCAATCCGACTGTTGTCGTTAGATAAATGCTGCTCTCGTTTTCGAGACATGGTTTCCATCAGGTCCTGATTGAAATTATGTCGATCATGACGCACGCCTCTATAGTGATTCCGCGCTGTATAAAATGCAATCCCACAAACCCAGGGAAAGAAATCTCGATCTCGATCGAACTCTTTAAATTTTTTCCAGAGTGTCAGGCAGACGTGCTGATAGACATCTTCCGCATCAGAATAATGTGGTACGAGCGTCCGGATATAATTGAAAATCCGTAAACGTTCCTGATCTAACAGAGAGGAATACACCTTTCTGGGACTGGCAGTGAGCGGCGAAATGGAATTCGACATAAACCCGACAACTCCGTTCAGAAAAACTGCAGGAAATCTAACCACACAAAAGACTTAGTAAATCAACTCTTCAGCAATAAATCGCACAAACGCTGTTTGGGAACGGGCCGCTTCAACAGCCATGTATGTTAATAACAATACAAACGGTTAGTAATCTTTCAAGCAAAAAAAATGACTGACAATTTAATAATATACACAGAATTGAAGGAGCCCAGTGAGGAATCGTCAGGAAAATTATCGGCAACGCTTCAGATACAGTAAGATCAGAATGGGGATAGAGATGTCTGATTTCTTTCAGCGGATAATAGAATTTCTTCCGCCATCGGGAACGAAAACAGTCTCGACACGCTTTGGATTTTTGTTTCAACGCCGCGTTACCACAATCCCAGTTCTCTGTTCCGTTCCCGGTTGTCGCTGTTTCGGAAACGGATACGATGTTAAAACAGACTCAGGCATTCAGAGGAGATTTCATAAATGAAACAGACAGAAACAACGGATCACAACACACAGTCGCTGCCGGACCGGGAGACGATGTACGCCGCGCTCGTCCAGCGGGACAGCAGCTTTGAAGGCGTGTTTGTCGCGGCGATCCGTACAACGGGGATTTTCTGTCGCCCCTCCTGCTCGGCCCGGAAACCGAAGCCTGAGAATGTCGAGTACTTTCCCGATGCGAAAACGGCCCTCGCCAACGGTTACCGGGAATGCAAGGTCTGTCGTCCGCTGGTCGCTTTGGGATCGACACCCGACTGGCTGCAGCCGCTGATTGAAGAAGTCGAGCAGGACGCCACCATTCGACTGCAGGCCGAAGATCTGCGAGAGCGAGGTCTCGACCCGGTGCGTGTGCGTCGCTGGTTTCAGAAACTGCATGGCATGAGCTTCAGCGCCTACCTGCGCATGCGGCGGATCAACCAGGCCTTCAGTCAGATTCAACACAAATCGTCCGTTACTGACGCGGCTTTCCAGAGCGGTTATGAATCACTCAGCGGTTTTGGTGAAGGCTTCAAAAAAACAATGGGGACCGCGCCGGCAAAAAGTAACGGACAGCAGGTGATCGTCGTCAATCGGATTTTAACGCCGCTGGGGCCGATGCTGGCGGGGGCGACGAAGCAGGGGATCTGTCTGCTGGAATTCACCGACCGCCGCATGCTGGAGACACAGATCAATCGCTTGCAGAAACATCTGAATGCGAAAGCGCTGCCCGGCGACAGTCGCTTCTTTCCCCTGCTGGAAGGACAGTTGGAGTCCTATTTTGCCGGGAAGCGGACGGAATTCGATCTGCCACTCATCACACCCGGCACCGAGTTCCAGCAGAAAGTCTGGGCAGCATTACAGACCATTCCCTGTGGTGCGACCCGTTCTTATTCCGAACAGGCCGAGATCATCGGACAGCCGACTGCAGTCCGCGCCGTCGCCCGCGCCAACGGCGATAACCGCATCGCGATTCTGATACCCTGCCACCGCGTCATCGGAGCGGACGGCACCCTCACCGGTTACGGTGGTGGCTTATGGCGCAAAAAACGGTTGCTGGAAATCGAGCAGGGTACCAATGCCCCTGTAAAGTAAACGGAAGCAGGTCGGCGGACATTTATTGACAGCGGGTGGCCGCGAATGCAGTTCGCGGTTGTCAGAGACAACAGGAGGTTGCGGTGTGAATGAGAACTGGTGCTGTGATGTGCCTCAAGCTGTTCTCGGTTTAGTATAGGAAACCCGGTTACGTTTTGGATATGGGAACTGTGACCTCCTGCTCTCTGCGCTCGGCCCGAATTCCATTCAGGCTCACCCTTTTTTCTTCGCAGTTCGTCACGATCTTAAAATCTGGGCGGCATGGGAGTTCAATTTACTTCCCCGGCTTTCCTGCTCCCCAGCGTTCCTTGTTAAACTGTTCCGACTGACCGCGGGGAATCGTCAGCGTGTTCCATTCATCACCGGCCTGGATGCGGGCCACCTGGATGATCTGTCCTACGTGATAACAGGTGTGTCCCAGCGATCGCTGAATTGCCAGCGTCACCGTGTGGGCATCGCCGCGGATATAAACGGTTTTTTCCAGATCGTCGGGCTTGAGACTGTTGAGGGAATCAAACAGTACCCCCCAGCCACGCTCCCAGTAAGCCAGCAGTTCTTCGCGTGTGGCGAACGTATCGACAAATTCGCCGTCCCGGTTCCGGTCCGATTTCTCGCCGTCGGTCGTCAGGAAATCGGTCCACCGCGAAATCAAATTCCCGGCGACATGCTTCATGATTACTGCGATGGAATTCGTATGCTCGTCCAGAGTCGTACGCAGCCCGTCGTCCGAAACCTGTTCAATGGCCCGTTCAGCCATTTTTTTATTGGCTTCAAAGACATCGATCGTCGCCGAGAGGAATGGTGAGAAATGTTCCATCTGAAATCCCTTTATGTTTGTGTTGTCAGTGCCAGTTTCAGTCTGGAGAATGAATCGGCTTTATGCAAGCGACTGGCCTGGTGGAAAATCTGATAAGCAGACTGTCTTCTGCTCTGGTAAATCGCTTATCATATCAGAATGATGCGTAAACCATCCCGAAAGAGTTTCGTTCTGCTGGCTCTCTGTATCACAGTCGCTGGCGTTGCCTATGTGTGGCACGCTACGCCCGAATCCCAGCGATCCGTGGTGCAGCAGCAGGCTCCGCCTCCAGAGCCGACAGCGCTGGCAACGCTGCAGAAACTGAAACAACTGGGAGCCCGCTGGAAACGGAACCAGCACGGGCAGGTTTACTGGCTGTTTCTGAAACGTCTCCCCCTGGCCGATGACGATCTGACCGTGCTGAAAGAACTGCCCGAAGTGCAGACGCTGACCCTGCGGGGCGTGCATACGATCAAAGGGAACCACTTCACTGATGACGGCCTGCGTCATGTGGGACAATTGAAAAAACTGCGTTATCTCGACCTGAGTGTGAATTACCAGCTGACCGATGCGGGGCTGCGTCATCTGGAGTCGCTCAAACAATTAGAGTATCTCGATCTGAGCGGCTGTCGCAGATTCTCCGACGCCTGTGGTGCATCGCTGGCACAACTAACCAGCCTGCGAACACTGAAGCTGAGACAGACCTCGTTAACTCCAGATGTTCTGACTGCCTTGAGCCAGTTACCGGAACTGAAGCATCTGGCAGTCAAATATGCTAAAGGCATGTGGCTGAATGAAAACACGATTGTCCCTTTAGAAAAAATGCCTCTGGAAGAGTTGGAGGGTATGCTGATTAAGGATGAGAATCTTCCCTTAATCGCGCGGCTGAAATCATTGAAGTCCCTCCCCTTTGAACAGGGTAGGTCGATCAAAGATGATCAACTGAGTTACCTCATTCATATCAGACAGATAAAAAAATTGAATGTCGTTCTCACCCGGGGAACCAGCGATACCTCGCAACTGATACAACTTCAGGCGCTGCCTGAACTGGAGACGCTTTCGATCAGTCTCGGGAAACGCTCTGAAGGAGATCCGCTCGACCGATCGGGACTGCTTGTATTGGCAAAGTTTCCTGCTCTGAAAGAGTTGGGAATAGGCTTAGTGAATGTACCGGTTCTGGAAGCAATCAGCCACTGCACTCAGGTCCAGAAACTGAATCTCAACGTAGATAGCAGTCAGTTTCAACCGACCGATCTGGCGTACCTGAAAGAGATGAGTAGTCTGAAGAGTATCACAGTGCAGATTGCGCTCGTTTCGGACGATCTCTGGGCGACACTGGGGAAGGTGAAATCTCTCGAAGAAATTTCGTTTAACAGGGGCTGGCCGCCACAAAAGGAACCCCCGCCGTTTTCTATGACAAGCCTGAAACAGCTCCAGAACTTACCGCATCTCAAGGGGCTGGACCTGAATGGTTTTCCTGTGACCGATGAGGGACTGGGTTACCTCGGTCAATGCCGAACTCTCGAAAGACTGGGGCTGAATAATGCTCCGATTACGAATGCGGGACTGCTGCAGTTACGCCATCTGTCTCAACTGAAGAAGTTCAGTTTTTATGGCAGCAAAATTGATAGGAAGCCAGCTGAGGAACTGCATCAATTCATACCGCAGTGTGAAATTGAAGATAACTGGTGCTGTGGCTGCATGACCATTTATGCGGATCGACGTTTCACTCAGAAATAAAAGCGGATCGAGCAGGCTTGAATCGGTGACCTGCTCACCGCTGATAATCGGCCACAATGCCGTCGACGGCTTCCGCCAGCGCGGGAGTCAGTGTTTTCATCAACTGGTTGCCTTTCGTTGTTTGACTCTGGTTGTAGATCAGATAGCGTATTTTCGCCGCCTTGAGTACAGATAACTGTTTTTGGGTAACCGAGGCATCCAGCTTCGCTTGCTCTGTTTGATCCTGCAGGCATGCTTTCTCATAGTTAAATTTGTTGCTGTAGAGTTCACACCAGGGGAGCAGGCCGCCATTGAGTTTACGGGCCAGCGCCGGCTGGTCTCCCTGGCTGAGACGCGTGTCGAAATCAATCAGATTTTCCTGATCTTCTTCGAAGCCGCCGACAATCAGCAGGGCGCCCCCATTCACATCGGGCAATGCTTTCCCCCGGATCGCTTCGGTATTGCTGGCGATCTGTCCGCCCAGCGCCATAAAACGCAAATCAATGCCGACCGACTGAGCGATCTCAGCCAGCCTACCTCCGGTGATGGCCCGTTTGACGGTATAGACGGCTAAGCAGTTCTGCATGAGAGACTCCTGAAAATAATCCTGCTGCGGCTGAAAAGTACTTTCGATGAGAAATGTCAGAGTCTATGATAGTCTGTATGAAACTTTCGTACAAAGTCACATCTTCGACTTTATTCCTGCTCAGCAGTTTCTTCTGTCTGACTGGCTGCGGTGAGCCTCCGATTCCGCCCCAGACCGCTTCACTTTCGACGGAAGGAAAGGGCGAGTTTTCGTCGATTCCGCGGGACGAAGGCAAAAAACCGGAAGAGACGGAACTCGATTACCTGCTCAGAAGAGGAGGCCTCAATCGCAATAAGCCTGAAGCAGGGGGAGGCTATTATTTTTCCAATTACTTCGACTACTGTAGCGAAGACGAATTGCCCATGCTGACCCGGGTCGAAGGGCTGCGCGCATTTGATATGTTTGACGGGAATTCATTCAGCCCGGCTGGCTGGAAACAGATTGGTCAGATCTCCGGGTTGGAAGCGTTTAACGTCTCGTGTCAATATGTGACTGATGAGCATCTGATGGGATTGCAGGGCTTGCCGCATCTGAAAGATCTTAAAATCCTCAATAATTGTATGAAGCAAAGTCCTGTTTCCGATCAGGGACTGCAGGTGCTCTCCTCTTTTCCCGCCCTGCGCCGTCTGGTACTGCACAGTCGCGAGATCAACGTGCGTGGTTGCGAACTGATTGGTGACTGCACAAAACTCCGTGCGCTGGAACTGTGGGGACCGATCACGGACGAATGTCTCAAGCCCCTGGGGAAGCTGAAAAATCTCAAGCATCTGATTGTGGTGGGGACGTTTTCCGATGCCGGCCTGAAGCATCTGTCTGGATTAAAACAGCTTACTCGCCTGGTGCTCCACAGTGACCAGATGACAGGCAGCGGCTTAAACAGTTTTGCAGAGGCATCGCAGTTGCGGGAGTTTGGATTTTCCGGCAGTCCCGCAGGCAATGCCACATTAAAACAGCTGGACCAGTTGCCCGCTCTTGCCGTTTTGAACCTCTCGACACACACAGTCAATGACGCGGTTCTGCAGACCATGCCCGATCTACCGCAGTTGGAAGCGCTCTCCCTGAAATCTTCGACCATCACAGACAAAGGCCTGGATGCGCTGGTTCATGTAAAGAATTTAAGCGAGTTGGATTTGCAGTTTACTGAAATTACGAATTCTGGCCTGACTCGACTGGAGCCACTTCAGCAACTGCGGTTGCTGGTATTGGGATATCCAGGCCATACGGAATTGATTACCGGGAAGGGACTGGAGCCGCTGACGAAACTGTCTCGACTGGAGGTACTCGACATAGACTATGTAAACGCTGAGAAACTTGATTTGCGCCCCCTGGCACGCTGTCCTTCTCTGGTGGAGGTGATCCTGAATTTCGGCTCTGATGATGTCCGGAAACGCTGGCAGGAAGTGCAGGTTGAACGACCTGAGCTGAAAAAAGTTCAAAACATCATTCCTGTGACGCGACTTTTAGAAAAATATTTTGCCTCTTACGGTGTAATTCCCTGAAACAGTCGCGATCTACTAAGGAATATAGATTACAACCGGCTTATTTTCATTGATGGCCCGTTTGGTGGTATAAACGGCTAAACAGTTTTGCATGAGAGACTCCCTCTGTTTTTCCGGTTGCGGCTAAAATGTGCTTTCGATGTGAAATGTCAGAGTCTATGATAAATGGTACGAGACAAAGGTTCAAAGTATGAGATGTTAATTCTCCGATTCAATCAATGGTCTTAACCAGTTCAGGAACCAGAAACGTTGCAGCTCTTCACAAGTATCGCACATCTGATGACAGTTGCTGTTGCCGTCGGAATCTCTCTGATTGTCTATCTCCGCCTGATCGTGTTTCCGATGAAGCATGATTATGAAATCGAACTGGTGGCCCAGCTTGCAGCCGTACTGACAATGTTCTTCACTGGTTTGGGACTGAAGCTGATTCGCAGAAATCTCTCGCCATCGATGAAATCAACGATTCTCTGGAAGGATGTCTTGTTTACATGCTCTGTGGTGGGAATACTTGTTTTAGTGCTCTTTTTTTCAATGATGTCGATGGGACTGGGGTTAACTATTCTGGTACCGTTTCTGGGTTGGCTGTCTACGTTGCAAGAGGGCCTGGTCCTGATAGCCCTGTATGCAGGTTTCAGTGCATATGTCGTCCTGCTCGCCAGCCTGGCACTGATCTATCCATTTCTGTTTTCCCTGCAGTTCAACAAAATCTCCACTTACGAACTGCCGTAACGCAGCGGCACGTTTTTTACAGGATACAAATCATGCAAAGAATGAATCCCTGGATGCTACTGGTTACCGCGGTCTTCTTTTCGATTACATACTATTTCGGTAAGGGTAATACAGGAATGATTGCCGTCGGACTGCTGGTGCTGTTCAACCTGGTCACACTCTTTCTGTTACAACTGCAGAAAGAAAACGACGAACTCCGCGCGCGACTGGATGCGCTAGAAGGCAAAACGACTGCGGAAGAAATGCCTGAAAATCGGGCAGTGGTTCACAGTTAATTAATCACAGATACAAGTGATGAAACAGAAATGATCACGACGCAGAACCTGAATAATGCAATGCATGCGGAACTGAAGCCGCGTGGATTTCAACGGAAGGGTTCAAACTGGTATCTGTCTGGTGCACAGGTCATTGCGATGTTGAACCTGCAGAAGTCACAATATGGCGCGACTTATTTTCTTAATCTTGGCTTCTGGCTGCAACAGATAGAACACAACGATTTTCCCCGCGCGCATCAGTGTCATATTAGTGCACGCGCCAGTTCACTCTGGCCCGAGGGGACGCCTCGCCCGGAAGCAGGTCCGCCTCGCATCACCGACCTGTTGAATCTAGACGATTATCCCTGTGACGATACGCAGCGACTCGACCAACTCAGACGATTTATCGCAGACAAACTGGTACCTGTATTAAAAGCAGGTGTCACCCTGGAAGGACTCAATCAATTGCTGGCGGAAGACGATGAGTTCCAGATTACCCTGGCAGCACGGAATGTATTGGGATTAGCACCACTTGATTGAGTCTATATCACAGTTCCGCCGTCACACCCCGATAGGTAATCTTAATTCCCTTGGCGGCGAATTTTTCAGAGAGATGCGGGATATCGTTGCTGTGGACCAGTACGATGACGGCGTCTCCTTCCAGCAGGAGTGTGTCAGATGCCAGGTTCTGTTCGACTTCGCCGTCGGCGCGGCGGATGGCGACGACCAGGAAACCACGATCGCTGCGGACCTCAATCTTATCCAGCGTCTTATTTACAAACGTCGAGCCGGCGGTCACCTGCAGCTCTTCGAACTGCAGACCGAAGTGGCCCAACTCGTCAGTAATCGCGCCTTCGCTGGTCAGCTGTTCCAGCATGTTTTCCATCGTCGGTCGCATGATCAGCTGCGCGACTTTGCTGGCGCCGATAGCAGTCGGCAACACCACGCGGTTCGCGCCGCAGCCCAACAGTTTCTTTTCGGTCTTGGGGTTTTCGCCGCGGGCGATGATCATGACCTCCGGGTTCATTTCCCGCGCGGTAATCGTGACGAACACATTGGTCGCGTCGGCTGAAAGGACGGTTGCCAGCACGGAGGCCCGGCGGATGCCCGCCTGTTCGAGGATGTATTCCTCCGATGCATCGCCGTTAATCACCCAGTAGCCCTGATCTTCAGCGGCTTTCAGGCGACGTTCGTCGCAGTCCACAACCACGAACGGTTTTTTGGCGGCGTACAGACTTTTCGCCAGGATCGAACCCATGCGGCCGACACCACAGATAATCGTGTGACCATTCAGACGTTCAATTTCTTTTGTCATTCTTCTCGCTCCCAGGGCACGGTTGAGTTCGCCGTCAATGACCATCTGCATGAACCCGCCAATGGTATAGATCACCGCGCCATAACCGGCGATGATCACCATGATCGTCAAGGCCCGCAGTCCCGACGATTCGATGGGCTGCACTTCGCCGTATCCGACGCCGAAGATGGTGATGATGACCATGTAGATCGAATCTTCCAGCTTCCAGCCGGCGGAGACATAGCCGATGACGGCAACCAGGCAGATCGTAAAGAACAATGCAATCCCGGTCATGATTTTTCGGAACGGTCGGGAATGCCCCGGCTGACTTCGCTGAATCGTATCTCCAGAGAATAATGATTCAGAATCTGACATGACTGATGTTCTCGATAGTTGCGCTCAAGTCACACTTTTTCAGAAGACAACAGGAACAGAGCCGACTCAGCAGGACGCTGGTCGGCTCCGGTTCCGAAGACTCGATTGTTAACGAATACTGTTATTTAATGAACAGCATTTCCTGGTAAGTCGGCAGTGGCCACAGATCGTCAGCCACAATCCCTTCCAGTTCATCGGCTGTCGCACGCACCTTGTTCATCAAAGGCAGAATCGTGTGGCAGCAGTGGGTGGCTTCAGACAGCATGTCTTCTGACTCGCTTCCGGCAGCAGCCGCTTCCAGTTCGGAGATGCCATCCTGCAGCGACTTGACTAGTTCAGTCACCTTGTCCAGCGTGTTCGTGTCGAAATCGTAATCCAGCATTTTCAGGCTGGCACAGTTGGAAACCAGTTCGCCCTGGTAACGGATCGCAGCCGGGAAGATCATGGTCTTCGCGATTTTGACCGTCAGGTTGAGTTCCACTTTGATCGACATGATGTACTGTTCGAGGTAGATTTCCAGGCGGCTGGCCAGCTCGCGTTCGGAAAGGACTTCGTATTTGGTAAACAGGTCTTTGACTTCCTGTGTTTCCAGAACAGGCAGAGCATCGACGGTGGTCTTGAGGTTCAACAGACCGCGTTTAGCAGCTTCTTCATGCCATTCGTCGCTGTATCCGTCGCCGTTGAAGATGATCGAACCATGTTCGTTCATGATCTCGGTCAACAGTTTCTGCAGTTCGCCGTGCAGCTTGCTGGGGTCGCCGCCGGTGGCTTCTTCCAGTTTGGTTGCACAGTACTCCAGTGAGTCAGCGACGATGGTGTTCATCGCGACCAGGGGACCTGCGATGGACTGATTTGAACCGACAGCACGGAATTCAAACCGGTTACCGGTGAAGGCAAACGGGCTGGTTCGGTTACGGTCGCCGGCATCTTTGGGCAGTGGTGGCAGCACGTCGGCTCCCACGGTCAGAGTCCCTTTAGGAATCGATGAGTTGGCTCCGCCGGCTTTGATCTGCTCGAAGACGTCGGTCAACTGATCGCCCAGGAAGATCGAGATAATCGCGGGAGGTGCTTCGTTGGCACCCAGGCGATGATCGTTGCTGGCAGATGCGACAACGGCTCGCAGCAGTCCCTGGAATTTATGGACGGCACGAATGACGGCACCACAGAACAGCAGGAACTGTGCATTTTCGTGAGGAGTATCGCCGGGATCCAGCAGGTTGCCCTGTGAGGCACTGCCCATGGACCAGTTGACGTGCTTACCAGAACCATTGACGCCCGCAAACGGTTTTTCGTGAGTCAGGCAAACCATGCCATGCTTTTCAGCAGTCCGTCGCAGCGTGGTCATCAGCAATTGCTGATGGTCGGTTGCGATGTTGGCAGATTCAAACAAAGGTGCGATTTCAAACTGCCCGGGAGCCACTTCGTTGTGACGGGTTTTGATGGGAATACCCAGTTTGAACAGTTCGCGTTCGGCTTCAAACATGAAGGCCAGAACACGGTCGGGGATGGCACCAAAGTAGTGATCGTCAAATTCCTGACCTTTAGGCGGTTTGGCACCGAATAAGGTACGACCGGAGTTTAACAGGTCGGGACGTGCGTAGTAGAAGTTACGGTCGATCAGGAAGTATTCCTGTTCGGGACCGGCGGTGGAAGAAACCAGTTTGCCATCATCATGACCAAACAGTTTCAGAATCCGCTGTGCCTGAATGTTCAACGCCTGCATGGAACGCAGGACGGGGGTTTTCTTGTCGAGTGCTTCGCCGGTCCAGGAAACGAACGCGGTCGGAATGCAGAGTGTCGTACCGTTGGAATTTTCCAGAATGTAAGCCGGGCTGGTGACGTCCCAGATAGTGTAACCGCGGGCTTCGAATGTGGCACGAATACCACCGGTCGGGAAGCTGGAACCATCGGGTTCACCCTGAATCAGCTGTGAGCCACTGAATTCGGCGATCGCACTGCCGTCACCGTCTGGAGACAGGAAACTGTCGTGCTTTTCCGCGGTCGAACCGGTCAGGGGATAGAAAACGTGAGCGTAGTGAGTGGCCCCTTTTTCAATCGCCCAGTCTTTAATGGCGGAAGCCACAACGTCTGCAGTGGAGCAATCGAGTTTATGTCCCCCTTCGATGGTGCTGATCAACTGTTTGTAAACCTGCTTGGGCAGACGCTTTTTCATGGTCGCTGTAGAAAAGACATTTGCGTTAAACAGCTGACCGGTCGGTGTCTGCTGGAAGTTCATCGGAGGATGATTGGGCTGGTAACCAGTCACTGCAGCGACGGCTGCAGAGCGGGCGGAACCCAGGGTCGTTTTGACTCCATTGCTGCTGCCGGTGTAGGTGGTTTTACCATTCGAAGATTGAATTTCGGTGTTCACTGTTTTGACCTTTTCATTGGGCGATTAAAACTACTGACAAAACTGTTGGAAACTCGTGAGATCCATCAGATAACTGGCTTTGAAACCAGGACAATTACATTTCTTAAGAGGTTAAATTCTTCTGATTGTTTCGCAATCGACATGAAAATCTGGTTTGTGCCAATGGACTAATGTGCCGTGGTCTTACGCCAAATTACTCAGAACTTTGTGAAATCAAGAAGTAGTTAAGATGTAGTAACTATTACAAAGCAGAATATGTGCCAAACTTCGGGCAGAATCGGGATTTCCAGAGCCTTCGCTCAGCCTCGGATACCAGGTCCTGGTACTACTGTGACAGTCTGACATTCTAATCCCCTGCATCATCGGCATTTGAGTGAACGTAAACTTCATTTATAAACTCCCTCCGATCAGACAGCAAAAGGCCACAAATCCGTGGGATCTATTACAACCCGAACCCGGCTGCATCTCTCTCGATTTCGTCTGCCACGTTTGCATGCATTCTTTGCATGAAAAATAAGCACAGGATTTCAGCAACCTTTCTCCACGCCAGAATCAGTCTTTCGGAGGCTGGGAATTCTGAGGTAAGTCTAACGGGTCGCATCAGCTCCCGTTGATGTATGGGATGCTCTGGTATCCGCGTCATTTCAAAGGCTGCTGGGGCACTGCTGTGAGAAGCAGATCCGCCAGCACGAGCCGATGATCGGTGTCAGTCGCAACCTCCGCAGATACCTGTACAGATTGGAGAAAATGATCAATCGAAATTGGTCAATCAGCAGTAGAGGCGTCGAGCTGAGGGGGCAGTCTGTGCCTGTGTTACCTGGAAACGCTTAAACGCTGACTTCACATTCAAGTCTATCCCTCTTTTCTTTTATGTTTTAAGATCTGCTCGTCTGGATCGTGGCGGCTGCGACCCCTCATTGGATTGGGGAACGCCGGGGATGACCTTATCAATTCAAGTTGACAGGAATCGCAGATGAGATGGAGCTTGATGCTGCTGATCCTCAGCAGCGGCTGTATTGCGCCCCAGGAACTGCATGACATCGCAGACTTACGGGTGGATCAGGATCGCTGCCACATCCATAATGAACAACTCAAGGAAGACATTAACCCCGTCGAGAATTTCAACGGGAAGGACTTTAATCGTGTCAGTTATACCTTCGACTACACGGAAGTCTGGCGTGAGTTGTTTCCCTATGCGTTTGATGATCAGAGTGACGAGACTGGCAATGGTGTCGCGCTGGTCAAGTATTGTCCCGGTTGTCGTGCCGCAAAAGAACAGTTCGTAGCCGACTACCCTATACTCAATGATCCCGAAAAGGGTTATGGGAAAAAAGAGGGCTGGGGATTTGATGCGAAGCGCTATATCAAAGATCATCCCCCTGTCGTCACCGGAAAATGAGAATCAAATCCAAAGTAGTCAGGAATTCTGGATTTCCGCATCGGGATTTTCATCCTCTCTCAAACGAGCCACAAGCTGGCGAAATTCCTCTCCCGCTGCACGGAGTTCATACTGAATCTCGGAAGCGTCGAACTGCTTTAACTGAACCTGCTCGCCAGTTGCCGACAAGTACTTAGGCGGGTTGTGGTCAGAATCACGAATGCAGATCAGATCCAGTGTTGCATGAAACAGGCGGCGATTGTTGATCAATTGATTTTTCAGAAAATTTGTGCGACGCTGAAACATTCCCTTTTGAATCCCGAAGAGCGTGAGCCTGTCTTTCAGTCTGTGGTTGTATCCAGGTTCGTCAAAACGAATCGTGATCCGATTCTCCTCTAGACCCTGGCCGAGAAAATTATAGATGCCATCGCAGGCGCGTCGATTCACTTCGAATGCTTTCATCCAGTCATTAAAATGTTCTATCTCGAATTCGTGTTCATCGTTGATCATTTCATCCATGAGGCTTTCGGAAGACCTCTGGATAATCTCCAGCATACTCTGATCACTTGCGACCAGGATGGCGGCGGTTTCCGGGCAGGGCAGTTTCGAGAACAGCATGGCAGAGCTGATGAAATCAGACGCATAGGCACCTCCGCCTATACCGGTGATAATATAGAAAGCAGCAGTCCGCAGATCAGCATCTTTGAATTGCTCTAGCAGTGGTTCAACGTAGAAGTGCTTTTTTTTCTGGGCAGACATGATGACACTATTGTAACAGAAATAAATGTTTCCGGAACTGAATACTCAATCCGTCACCGAATTGAGCAACAGATCAGCTATTACCGATCGGTGGTCCGTATCCTCAGCCCGCTCTGCAACGACCCGCAGCGGCTGAAAACGATGGTTGACCCATACCTGGTCAATTCGCAGGAACGGGGCCTCGTTGGTGATCGTATTTCCCCAGCCGACACCAGCGCTGGTAAAGGCATCGCGCAGATTTGCCGGCAGTTCGCGGAAGATTGGATCGCGCGGGTTGACGTTGAAGTCGCCTCCCACAATCACAGGCAGATCGGCGGGAAGTTCTGCCAGGCGACGACTGAGCTGACGCAGTTCATCCCGCTGATGAATTCTCTGATCACGGTACGCGCGCCAGCATTCCGGGTTCCACAGGTCCGCGCGAAAGGGGGGCGGCGTCAGACGCAACGAAACGACAATGACCTCCTGTCCCGTTTTGACTCTGACTTTGCCGATGGTGTAATTCACGGACGATGCCACGGGTTCGAGGGGAGTGCGACTCAGAATCGAAGCATCCACGCCCGCCAGCAGACCAGAATTTTCTCCCAGCATGGTTTGTCCCACTTCGCGCAGCGTGCCCGCTCCCGGCGTTTCCTGAATCAAAATCAAATCCGGCTGCCATTGTTCCAGCGCTGCGACTGCTTTGCTGCTGCCATGCGCGTTGAGGGAAATCACCCGCAGTGGAATCTGTCCCGGCTGTTCGACCTGCGCGACTGCCTCGGTTCGCTGCCACATTCCCCGCCACAGACTCAAAGGTGTATCGGCAAACACGACGAGGAACACAAACCAGAGACCGACCGTCGTCAACGCCATCCGTTTACTTTTCGCGCGTAACAGAATCAGAGCCAGAAACAAACCGCCGACAAACCAGCACCAGCTTGGATAAACGGTCACCGCGGCGCAGATGTCAGGTTGCCAGGCGTAGCAGATGCTGACACTGATTAAGAAGAAGCACGTTATACCGGTGGTAACGCGAGAGACAATTTGATCCAGAATTCTTTGAAAGCGGGAATCCACAGGAGGATCAGGATCAGTCATCAAGGCTGCCACTTTGCTTCTGGAACAGATCAGCAGAATGAGTATTCGATTCCGCGATTATAAAGCCTGTGACGCGAATCTGCCATGCCGTTGAGACGCTCCGGTTCGTCAGGATCAACAGAGTCAGCCTGCAGAACAGATCGATTTATGCCTGACTGGTTGGCAAACAGTTCATGGGGGTTTACCATATTCTTCACCGACTTATTTACCTGGATAGAGGATTTAACATGAGATATCACAGCCGTCAGTTGTTTGCATTTTGTCTGGTATTAACGGGGCTCACGACTTCGTATGTCGAGGCAGACGAACCAGAAGGCGACAATCAGCCTGTGGTGACCTTTTCGACCGAACTCAATCTGGGGCAGGATGTCGGTCAGAACTTTGGCTCACTTTTCGAACTCCGCGATCAAAGCGGCGCCGTCATTGCGGGGGCCGGCTTCATGGAAGTCTATAATACACGCTTCCGTGGCGATCGACACACACTGCAGTTTTATGTCAAACCAACGCAAGATTCTCAGCAGTACCAGACGGAACGGCTGCCTCATCCGGACCTGGGTTGTGGTATCTATCTGATGGACCTGAACCAGACGATCTCAGCCTGGGGCGGCGACCGTACCGAATCACTGCGGACCTGGAGCCCCAAAGTGGCAGACTGGTCGGCAGCCCATTCTCCGGAAACGGGACCGCTCCGCAGCGGAGATGGCCAGATGCGGATCGGCGATGGACTATTGACGTTCTGTTCGAGCACAGCGACTTACAATGACCGGGTCATTCTGAATCCCCCCAAAGTAGGCCGCTACTACAACTTTTATTACGCGAACGGTTTCCTCTGTTTTTATTATGGCAATCGATCCGAGCAGGGGGGCTTCACCCGCGTGATGGCCTGTCCCTGGACACCCGCGGATCAGGGGCCCGTCGATTTGACCAAGGCGATCAGCATCGAATGCAAGTATGTCGGCGCGACGCCGTTTGCCTGGGGACAGTTTCAAAAGGAACTGCTGACGGTTTCGAACTACGGTGGCGTCTACGCCTTCGATGGCAAACAATGGCGGACGGTGAAAGAAGCGAGCAAGAAATACAGCTACCAGGTTTATTCGATGCTCAACTTCCGCGACCGCCTGCTGCTGGCGCAGTATCCCTCGGGGGAACTCTTCGAATATCGGGGCGGAACAGAAATCAAACAACTGCATGGCTGGCCGCCTCGACTGCCCGAAGTCTCACCCAGTGCGCGCGAAGCCCAGACGCTGGCGATCTACCGGGGAGACCTGTTCGCAGGCGTCTGGCCGTGGGGGGAACTCTGGCGGTACAACGAAGATGAAAATCGCTGGCATTCGCACGGGCGGATGTTCTCGCACCCGGTCGCCCATAAGCGAACCGTGCATCCCTATGAAGAGGATGCAAAAGCCCATAAGCTGGTGCTCAATCATTGGGGGCAACGCGTCACCGGCCTGGTTCCGCTCGGCGATTCCCTGATGGTTTCCACGTCGACTAAAGGCACGTATCCCTGGTTGGAGAAATACACGTTCCTCACAGACGATCAGCGACGTGAATATGGATCCGTGCTCAATTTCAAAATGCCCGGCAATCTGGCGGCGCAGATCAAGTGGAAAGACGCGCCGATCCAACTGGAGTTCGTGGTCGAACCCCAGCGACTCGTCATCCGCCAGGACGGACAGGAACTCGGTTCCGCTCCTTTTTCCGCGGATGACATCAAACGTCTGCAGACAGCCACCCTCACCTGGGGCAACGGCATCTTTGGCAAGCTGAACGGAACTCTGCAAAATTCAATGCGAAAACCCATTTAAACGATAACGATCATCGGAAAATAAAAGGTTCCAGGAACGAATGGCACTGCCGGTGTTTTTTTGCTTTGAGTATGCGCAACGGT
>TARA_R110001592_G_scaffold348994_1_pt1 | contig 36328 bp, 21 predicted proteins | sample TARA_R110001592 | Tara Oceans TARA_R110001592 (sample SAMEA4398387) | marine metagenome | biome: Polar Biome; feature: [SRF] surface water layer (ENVO:00010504); material: water (ENVO:00002006), including particulate matter (ENVO:01000060) such as... | depth 5 m | reverse complement strand
CAAACAGTTTGAACAGGCCACCTAACCTTAACAACGCGCCCACTATTCCTGGGGAAGTCCAATCAAATTAATCCCGATCTTCGTATAATAATGCATGCTAAGAAACACACTATTCCAATAGCAGTATGGCAACGACAAGACCTGGCTCTCAGTGCACTTCGTTCCTTTCGATCACCCCAGACTGCGCAACGGATTATTGCGTTTATTCAGTCGACCGATGATCCATTAATTGTCTGGTCTGGCATGGAAGCTTTAATTTATTGGAATATGACTCTCCCTGAGCATTTTGAGGAACTCGCTCGCATTTCTGATCATGTTGCGGAATATTCAGCACGTTCTTTCACTGGGTATCTCGAGTTATTAGTTCGGTCAGATGATCAAAAAAAGGCACAGCCGTTATTAAATCGTCTGCGCAAACAATATCCTGAACTGGCAGCACGTATCACCCCGTTTCTTGCTCAATACCAGACGGCTGAGGAACTCGCTCGCGCTCAAAGTGTCTATCAGAACTCTAAAGTTCTCGTCTATCAGAATTCTAAAGCTCTTTATGAGGAACCACAAACAGCCAAAAATGTTTTATCAAAGTATGCTAATGGGGCTGATATTACAAAACTTATTTTCTATCTGAATTCTAAAGCTCTTATTGAGGAACTGCAAACAGCCATTAATGTTTTGTCAAATCATGCTGAACCAACTGATATCGCAAAACTCACTTATAAAAAAGGACTAGGCCATGGGGTGAACCAACGGCTCGTTAAAGTTATTGCGGAAAAGGGGGGAGATGAATCTGCCTATCCATTTGTTGAAGGTTATTATCTAGAGTTTGTCCAAGGCCGGAAAGCAGACTTTCACTCGACTTGTATATCAGCTTTCATAGAGATCGGAGATCAACGCGCCATTCCCTACCTGAGGGAGATCGTAAAGAACTCAGATCAAAATAAAGGGGCAGGATACGCATTTAATTCTGCAGCACACGCAATTGGACAAATTATCTTTGACAAACGAATCAAAAGGAAAATTGATAACCATAAGTTGGAAAAGCTGGATGAGAATATTCACACAATCTTTCGAGATCCCACATACATAACTGAGAAGGAACGCATTAAGGCACTCGATGTTTTGCTCAAAGACCCTGCTGAATCAATCGAACGTATGTTTCAGCGTGGAGATTTGCATTCAATCATTGATGCACCCAACTCTCAAGCGTATATCATGGATCGCCAGGTATTTTCCATCCTCAATCGATTTGGTGATTTACCGACACGTCTCATTTTGGAAAAAAGTGATGGTTGTTCGTTGGAGAAGCGATACCAGATTGCAGAGATACTAGCGGTCTTACTGCCCGAATCTCGTCCGCTGATCGAGGCAGCAGCCCTCGACAAAACTGCTGATTACGATCGTAGAGCAACGGCTCAGCTTGCATTGAAAATGTATAAAGACCGCTAGGTTCTTGCTTATGAAGAATGTCAAAAGGGCAACTCTAGGTATATGATCAATAGCTGGAGTGCTACGTTTTTGTGCGTTAAAGAGTATGTCGGCAATCGAGACTGAATTTTGTGTTGCTGTGGCAGTTTCTATATAGTCAATAGTCGGATTTCTCTGGACGCCTTCAATGATTGTTTAAACCTTCGTTTTGAAATAGTCGTCCCTGAAAAAGTCGCTGTGGTTTCGCTGGTTGAAATATCCCGACTGGTGCCTATTGAATTAACCTCAGAATGGTGCCGGAGCGAGTCGTTGACTGGAATACATTTCCCCAAAACGAGTCTTGAGCCCGCTCCACAGCCACAAAATCAGCGTGGGCGCAATTGCTCGCAGCAGTTTCTGCAAGTTCGATCCGGCTGCTGCCAGCACCGCGTTGATTTCATCTCCCATCAGGCCTCTCAAAAAGCAGCGGCCCATTCGATTGTCGCTCTTGAGGTATCCGATCTTCGGCTCGACCGCACTCCGTCTCTTGCTGCGTTTCTTTTGAGTGCGCGTCAGTTTGCGCGTGCTGCTGCCCACAGTGTGCACCTGCGCCAGGCCGGCATAGTCATGTCCACGATAGCCTTTATCAACGAAGCAGTCTGTCACGCCGACCTGAGTGATCTGTTCTGTCGTGGCGATCGCCTGTTTCAGCGTGTGCCCGTTGTAAGGATTCCCCCGGCAAAGATTAATTCCCACAATCCAGTTGTGGCGACTTGTCGATGTCACCGAAATCTTCTGCCCAAATTCGTAACGCTTGTGGGCTTTTCCTTTACTGATGCACTTCACTTCCGGTTCGTGGAGGCTGTAAATTTTGTGCTGATTCTGTTGCTGCTGAGCATGCACACGCTCGCACCGGCTCAACAATTCTTCCAGAGCCGCATCCGGCTGTGGCACTTTGCGTCGTATGTCCCGAATGACTCGACCCAGCCAGGTTTTCAGTTTTCGCAATCGGTTTCGCATCCGCTTAAACTGTCTGGCATGTGCGTACGCTTTGCAAGCACAAAAAAATATGGATTGCCATGGTTTGGCGAGATTCTCACAAAATACAAATGATACATTATCTTATTTCAAGTCAATTGGAGAATACGTTAATATTCATCTATTATCGTTTGTAATAACGGTCGTTTAAAAATGAATTTGAAAAAACGTATGAGTATGTCGAACGAGGGCAAGAGTAACGATCTTGGTAACCTGGCGGCGGCGGTTGACTTGGATTCGGAAATTCGATGTGGACTTCAGCTCCGGTGCATTTGATTGTTATGCGCCGCTCTCGTTGGTCGAATGAACTTTGAATCGGCACGTTTGACCATCCTCACCGATGATAAGTGCTTGGCACGAACGACGTACTGTTACGGACATGTTCGGCATCATCAGTTTATTTTGCCGGAAGCGGATTGGTTTGTATGCCTGACTGCTTTAAAGTCTCGCTGAATTCTTTTGTAAATTTCCCGTCCCGATCGTGAACAATAATCGTTGTTTTAACATCTCGCCCCCTGCTCTGGGGGGCTTTGAAAAGTCCTCCAATTTTAGAATTAGAGGTAGAAGTCAGGGAAACAATTATGTGACTAAAGAATATTGTTTATTGGTCAATACGACCGGGTATTCCATCCTGGACGCTGACTTTGTGGAGCCCATTCCGTTTGGTCACCAGATCAGCGTAAAATACATAAGAGCTTTTCCTTTGGCCACTGAAAAACAATTCGCTCGGCAACGATGCCCAAATTATAGCAAATTAAGGACTACAAAAGTGGAGAAACTCACTAAGCGTTAGACACAGGTGGACCGCAGTGGTTACAATTAGTGGTAATCTTTGCGTGGAGTGGTTTCAGGCTGATCGATATAGGAATTCTCGGAGTAGATGTTCGAGGGAAATATGTATTTCGGTGTATTAACGATGACGGACACAAAGCAGGATTCGTCCTCTTTCATAGCGGCTCCTCTAAAAATACAATTTGCCATACCAAAGCGGAAATCCATGGAACGGGCCATTGTCTGGGGATTGATTTCTGTTTTTCTGAGCGTATTTTTCCTCGAACGAGATACTTGTTTCGGCAACAGCAATATGTTGTCAGATGTGCGGGAACAGAAGAAGCGAATAGTTCAGCGAAATGATAATAAGATTGCACTTGTCATCGGCAAATCAAATGTGAAAGAAGCTGCTGCCGGTAAGGAACAGCTCAAGGATATCGCTGATGAGGTCAAAGCCGTAAAAGAGAAAGTGGACAAAGATAAAAAAGCGGGACCAAAGGAAATCCCAAAAGGTCTTGGCGAAGAACAACAAAACATGGTCGTCTTGACGACCGATCAAATCGACTCCAAAGCATTCGAGCTGCACGGCATGCTCACTCGAGAAATTGTGCGCCAAGCGCTCTTGATTAGTAGTCGAGACGGGCTGGGTTTACAGACCCGCGACGCTTCTTTGCGAGGCGAGGTCCGCTTAGTTGAAAATCCGATGTCTTTTCCCTTGCAATTGATTACGCATATTACAAAGAAACGGGAAGTGCACATCGATGTGAATCATCCGTTCAAATCCAAACCCACGTTTCGCTGGGTTTCCAAAAATTTCACGTTACCGAAAGAATTTGCGTTTGAGACTCTAATTGAACAGACAGAAGAACTTTCCCGTACGGAATTCATTGAGGTACTGAAATCCTCCGGTTATGTAGGGAGTGCCCAAAAATGGATCGAAAAATCAACTATCCCGGAGAAGACCCTAAAGCAGTTGAACGAATGGAATTTTATTTCGCAGTACACGGTGGTCCAGGATATGCACGCCGCCATTAGAAAAGAGGGAGAATCTCCCGAACGCCTGGCAGTGCTGACGAGAGCCTACGCGAATCTCGGTAGTCTGACCGAATGTCTATGGAGTCCTGCACATAAAGTCTTCATGGCGCGGGCGCTGTTGTACGCTGAACGACTGACGGCCCGTACAAAGGATTCTGCCTGGGCGTTGGCACATCGAGTCTATGCTAGAACCTTTGCAGGTCGACATCAAAGCGCGCTTGTCGATATCAAAGCGATTCGATCTGTTACAGAGGAAAAAGCGGGGCAACGTCCCCTTCCCGTATGGCTCAATTTGCTAGACGCCTATTGCAGCTACAAGCCAAAGATTTTAGAGAAAGCGGTTGAAAAGGAGGAGACCAAGCACTTGGCCGTTTATTTACGGACCTTGCAAACAGATCCTATTGAGAATGAATTTGAAATGCTATCTCGCATCGCACAACTGCTAGCACTGGAAACCGCTTGCTGCCGGGCTGTTGACCAATTGTGCGAAGTTCGGTCTTTGGGGATTCAACGGAGTACGACCGAAGGTCGACAAGCTCAACTTTGGGAACCGCTGTATCAAAAGTTACTGGCAGGAAATCTTCCTGATTCCATCAAGGGGCCCATCAAGGAAGAAATGAATGCTGGTCAGAAGTTCCGAATTAAAGTTACTGATTTACTGAAAAACTCCAAACCAACAGAGCATGAACCTTCAGTGAATGCACTCGGACAGTTGCTTCAGGAAGTCTCATTTCTTCATACCTACCGGAAACTTGATGTCCTGACGACAAGTCTCGGCATGAAAGCCGATGACATGCTGCCCCAAGTTTTACCTTTGCTTAAAGGGCACCCGTATGCGGCCTATATTGAAAGTTTTACATCGAACAAAAACGATGCAAAAGCCGCTTACCAGAAACTACTCACCACTTATAACCCGCTGGAGTTGGAAATCATTTCAGGTAAATTAATTACAAACAGTTACCGCAAACTAAATATAGCAGCCTACTACAAGCTGGCTAATGAATCCAAAGCGAACATCGATCAGATATACCAGGATCAAGTTCAACACAAACGTTACTTCGTCAAAGAGTTTCCAGGTAACAATAAATCACTGATCACGGTTGCCAAAAATCTCCAGCAAATCAGCCCACATATGCCTCAGACGGTCGCGCTGAATATTCAGATGAATAAAGACTACGCCGAAAATAAACATGAGGAATTGATCAAAGTATATGGTCGGGAACCTGTCGTTTTATCAAGTCTGGCAAATCGATATATTGCAGATAAGAAGGAGGCCAAAGCAGAAGAGACACTCAAACTACGGATTGACATCGCCCCCGATTATCGAACCTATACCGCGCTGGCAAATATTTACAAAAATCGCGGTGAGACGGACAAGTGGATTGAAACGCTGAAAAAGGCACTCGAACTTCCGTCCCTCGGCCTCGCTGATAACCGGGTCCATTACGATCTGGCAAACCACTACATGGGGCAGGGAGAATGGAAACTGGCAGAACCGCATGCGATGAAAGCGGCCCAGAGCTATTCAGCCTGGGGGCTGCAATGTGGAGCCAAGTGTTTTGAAGGGCTTGGTGAACTGGATCAGGCAGAAAAAATGATAGAGGCCTGCTCAAAGCGTTACGATACTACTAGCGCCGATTGGTACTTTTGGTGTGTGCGTAATGATCATGGTGATCTTGATTCAGCTTTTCAACTGGTTGAGCAACAAGTTCTGGCAAATCCTGATCCGAGAGATCTATCCCAGACGATGAAAATTGGCGTCATCCATTTAACTCAGGGATCAAAGTTAGATGCCTTTAATGCCTTTTTAGTCGGACTCCAGAAACACAAAGATCTCTACTGCGGCATGCATGCAGCGCTACTCGCTGACGAATTGGGATTAAAGGAGAAGCGTGATGAACTACTCAAAAATATAGCGGAACTGTCGAACAAAGATTATACAACGTCTGAACTCGCTAACTATTTTCAAGGGATGCTTCTGAAACAGAATCCTGTCGAGTGGAACCCAAAATTATTTCAGTCTTTGCTCGTACGTTCACCAGATGGAGGCGCCACGAATAATTGTTACTTCGCTGGAATATTTCTTGAAAAGCGGGGGCATGAAACGTTAGCGACCGCTTATCTACAACAGGCGGCTACATCGAATTTCACGAATAAATTTAACTGTATGCTGGCCGCTCAATATCTGCGTTCACAAGATAAGGAAATTGAAGCGCGCCGAACATCTGAACTTGAAACAAACTATGACCAGGCAAGATCAAGGCAGAAACAGATCAATCTCCTGCTCAAGTCAGGTAAACAGAAAGAGGCAATCATTATTTATGACGAAATTCTGAAATCAAATCCGGAGATGATCGATGTTCTGATCAACCGGGCTGCGGTGCATGAAGGGATGCACAACTATCCTGCTGCTCTTGCTGATTACAATAAGGCACTCGAAATTGAACCGAATTACTGGTTAACTCACAATAATCTGGCATTCTTGTACGCGGGCTGTCTGGGGGATGAGTTTCGTAATGGTTCTCTGGCACTCAAGCATGCTCAAAAAGCTTTAGATCTGCTTCCGACAAAGTACTGGATCAATTATAGTGCGATGGCTGCCGCTTATGCAGAAAAAGGGGAGTTCGATAAAGCAATCGAGATGCAAAAGAAAGCACGTGATGACGCCCCATCATCACATAAATTGAAGACAATCTATCGATTAAAAATGTACAGAGATGAAAAACCATATCGGCGTGATGGTGTCAAAAAAGAATCAGTCAATTCGATAGGCATGAAGTTTCAGCGGATCCCCGAAGGTAAGTTTCAGATGGGTGCGTCTTTTCAAACGAAAAAGAATAATGAGAAACCAGTCCATCAGGTGATTTTGACCAAACCTTTTGAAATGGGTATTTATGAAGTGACTCAACAGCAATATGAAAAAGTGATAGGGACTAATCCGAGCGAATTCAAGGGACCAAAAAATCCTGTGGAAAGTGTAAGCTGGAATGACGCGGTGGAATTCTGCCTTAAACTTTCAGAGATGCCAGATGAGAAAGGCTTCAGCTACCGACTACCAACTGAGGCTGAATGGGAATATGCGTGCCGAGCTGGGACAACGACAAAGTTTAGTTTTGGTGATGATGATTCGCAGTTAGGCGACTACGGATGGTATTTTAAAAACTCACATTCAAGAACTCATCCTGCAGGTGAAAAGAAACCAAATTCATTTGGATTATATGATATGCATGGCAATGTGTTTGAATGGTGCCAGGACTGGTTTGATGTCTATCAAAGCGGTGAAATAACGAATCCGATACAGACACAGGGCCGGATGAAATATCGCGTAATCCGTGGTGGCGGGATAACCAATATTGCCAGCTATTGCTTTTCGTCGGCTCGCCACAATTTAGCACCTGATCTGAGTAATAGTCGTCTCGGTTTTCGTGTGGTCCGAAGTTCTAACTAGACTGTGTCCAGTTTTACTGGAGCGTCTTGCGAAGTTCACGATTGGAGCTGGTACGATGCACTTCGTAAATCCCGATTGCAATCTGTTTCCACTATTGGTAGCGTGAGCCTTTGCTTGTGTGATCGAATTACCTACCGCCACCGAGACGAAGACAGGCATCACTACGCCGGTCAGCTGATTGCCCAGAAACATGAATATGCCAGCCGGCGAGCGCGAGATCTGATCGATTTAGGCCTACAGGAAACAATAACATCTCGATAAGTTTTATAGATGATTAGAGGTTGATTTGATCGCACACACCAGGAGACATTCTGACCTAAGCTTTCGGTTCGAAATTAATCCGCGAATACGTATGGCTTCCACGAACACTTATAGAGCCCGCGTTTGGGGTCGTTTAAAAAATGAATTTTGAGAAAACGTTTGAGAATATCGAACGAGGGCAAGAATAACGTCACCGGGCCGCGGCGAACCATGTAGGTTTCAGAACCCGCGCGGCCAGCAGCTCAGTGTGCAACGGTTTGTTAGTCGGCTCTCGCGCGTTTGATCGCCGCGACAAGGTCTCGCACACCACCATCAAAGGATGTTCTGAAGTCAGCATACTTCAGATCAACGAATAATGGGGGGATGTCACAGCTCTCAACGACCACTGGCAGAATATGAATTCCTTTGTTGTCAAGCTGACGCATCAAGGAAGAGCTCATTTCACGAACGACCCAAGGCTTGACAACAGATCGTGGTGACAAGACTGCGATTAGGTAGTCGCTTGATTTGAGCCCATCATTGATTTTTTCGACAATGCTGTCGCCGACGAAAATTTCGCGTTTGTCATACCAAGCAAACAGTGCTCGTTGGTCAAGTTCACGAGCGAGCCGATCTACGAATGGTTTGTCTTCAGATGCATGGCAGAGAAAAAGGCTCGGTGGCTCGTATGCACCCTCAATGCGAGCGTCAATTTCTGCCGCAAATGCCTCTGCATCCAGAACTGACTGATCATCAATCGTGATGGTGCAACTCACGTATGCCATGTCGTCGCAAACACTATCTTCAAGGCTGATAACGCGATTTGCTTGTTGCAATGGTGACAGAGAGAGCCGGCCAGCAGTTACCGCGTTATCGAAATAGTCTCGGAGGACAGCGTCCTTTGAATCTTCTATTGGTGCGAAGAAATGGGTGGTAATACGTGCGAAAAGTCCGTGATCAGCAGAGTTTCCAAATATTGCGTATGTAGGCCGCGTGCACAATTCCCTCGGCGATCCAATAACGCGGTTACAAAGTTGGACTTGGATACCAATAGGAATCTCCGATAGGAGTATGTCACCATGGTCTGCGGCGATCAGGTCAAAGACATCTCCATCTTCGGCGTATACCTCAGTGCCGTCGGCAAACAGAGATTCACAGTACTCATCGGTTTTGAGTCGCACGTTTGTGGTCCGCTCAGATTTTGCTGCTTAACTATTGTTAGAAAAAATTAATTCCGTCTAAATCTATCAGGATTTATGTCTATTATCAATTGATGCAGTATGAATCTGCGTCCACAACGGAGTTGTTCAGGGAAGATTGGCATGACAGCGGATGTAGATCCTCTCCTCTCTAAGGATCACGCAGCATGCCCACTGCAGTTCACTGATCGTCCAAACTCCCGTAATAAGTTGCGAATGATGCACTATGCTTGGAAGACCGAGCATAGTGCGTAATGTAGACCGAAAAATTCTTGATCTAATCGTGCATGCCAAAGCCAATTCAGATGGAAATTATCTCGTCGAGTACGAATTCGCGAAAAGGTATGGGCTCAGCTGGCGCGTGGGGAGTCCGCTTTTTGGGTGATTAAAACGAAATCCTAGAATTGGTATGGGTTCGTGGAACCTCGAGAAAAGCTAGTTTGACATCGTGTAGAAGACATTCAGGATCCGATTGGCGGCCTGTTTCTCCTCTGGTGTGAAGGATTTTTTCAGGGGAGAAACAAAATCTTTTACTGCTGCTTTATGTTGTGTAGCGGTGAGTGGCTCACTGGCCAGGGGCATGATGACATCGACCAGGTAATTTCTGGCCCGGTATTTTGATGAGAAATCGATCGCTTCATTCAAAACTTTGACTCCCTGTGTATCGTCTCCCGTTTTGAACAGAGCGGCAGCAATTTCGGTAAGCACCCGTACTTGCTCTACACCGTTTTCTATCCGGGGAGCGAGCTGAATCGCCTCGTCGGTCTTTCCTGTTTCAGCAAAGATTGCCGCCACCCGTGACCGTGCCTGATCCTTTCTTAGCGGAACCTGGATTTTTTGAATGATGTCCAGCGCCGCGCTGGTTTCTCCCGAACGGGCTACTGCCCGGGCAATACTGACCAGAAATTCTGATTTACTTTCTGGAGTTTGCATCAATTCAACCACCTTCATGGCCGATTTCAAATTTCCTGTTTCTACGAGATGGAAAGCAACATCTTTCGAAAAATACATGTTCTGATCGAGCTTCGAAAGCTTCTGCATTACATCTTCGGTCTGCTTGCCTTTTCCTGCCTTGGCGGCCAGACGCGCGATGTTTTCCAGAGCATAATCTCTGGGGCCAGCATCTTCGATCATCTCAGCGACTTTCACGGCTTCGTCAAAATCGCCTGATTTATTGGCAATCGTCCCCGCAATATCCCGGAGTACTGATAGTTTGGCAAACGGTTCTTTAACTTGATTTGCCAACTCCAATCCCTGTTTCGCATCACCGGACGCCGTCAATGTGACCGCAGCAAATTCGTATGCTGCCCCAGCAGTATCCGGATCCTTGATTAATGCGATCAATTCCATGGGATGTTGGTACTGACCTCCTCGTGCCAGAGACCCGGCATAATAACTCAGCAATTGATCTCGTGCCGTTTCGTCTTCTACTTTCTGGTACATACCTTCTACTGGTTTGAGTACCTCTAATCCCTGCTCAAGATCGCCTTCCTCATAATAAACCCAGGCCATTGTACACAAAGCCGAACCCTTATAAAGCGATACGGGAACCTGTTCCACAAATTGCAGAGCACGCTGTTTCTGCCCTTGTTGCACAAGCGCCTCGGCGACTTTTCCGCAAACCATTTTCCCAGCATGTATGTTCTCCAGACTTTGAATTAATTCCACAGCCTGGGACATTTTCCCCACCTCAATCAGTGCTAAAGCAATTTCCTTGAATGTGGATACCTTTACCATGGGATTCTTAAATTTCTTCGCAACCTGGATTGCCAACTCGATCTCTCCCATCTTCAGCAGAGTTTTGATCACTGCTTCTTCCACCTTAATGGATTCTATGACCACTTGCTCTGTTTCATAAACAAGTTCCAATGCCGGCTTTAAAGTCTGCAGTGCTTGCTCTGTTTCACCTGTCTTCAGTTGGGCCTCGGCAATCTTGTTCAAAATCACACAGCGCAGTAAGGGGTCTTTCAGATTCCGCGCGACTTGCAACGCCCATTCGGTGGGGGTTTCCCACTTCAGCGAAGTCGCACTTTTTCGTCCGCTGTCATCGGGGTCAATCAGTTTTGCGAACTCGCTTGCAGGCATGGTTCGGGGAATCCAACGCGCGGAGCCATCCATCATCAAAGCCAGTAACAGGTCGTACTTCAGTTTCCCCACTACCCGCCAGGGATTTTGCGGATCGAAAGGCAGATCCACCGGCTTCGTCCAGGGGACTGCCTGATCGGCGCCTGCCTGAACACAGAGAATCGTATTCTCCAGACCATACGGGGCATCCTTGAGACGGGAACTCGTTGAGTCCTGAAAGGGAGTCCGTTCTCCGTTGAAGGTCATGATGGATGTGTAGCCGGGCCGGGTCACACCCGCACTTTGAAAGAGCGCGGGCATCTGCTCAAGCAGTTTCAGATTGTGCGAACTGTCCCAGGGCTCATCTAAGTGAAACTGTTCATATAATTTGTATTGCCCCATCATCGGCAGCAGACTGACGCGCCAGCTTAACTGGTTTTTTTCTTCTTTCTGCGCAGCAGCGCCGCCCGGTTGTTGTTCCGCCATTGCCTCTTGCATACGCAAAACATGCTGATACTCATATATGCAAAGTCCCAGACGCTTGATCTGATCTTTCTGATCGAACTGACGTTTTTCTTTAACCGTTTTGACGACCACAGGTTGAACCAGTTTCTCATCAATGGAACTGACTAACCGCTGATACGAAGTAAATTGTTTCAGCTTCAGATCGAGCATGGTCTTATCACTTTGTGGCTCCCCTGGAGGCGTAATCAGCGACATCGAAAAGTGCTCTGACATCGCTTCAGACAGCTCCCTGTCTGCCTCGGATGCCTGCGGAGACAATTCCGCTGTTGCCTGCTTTTGAAATCGCTGGATCCGATCCCGCAGTTGTACTGCGGCTTCAGAAGTTTTCATATTGACCTGCAGTTCAAGCAGAGATTCGCCTGAAAAGTCCAACAACAGATCGAATGTATGAATCTGGTCCAGGACAGGGATGTCCAACCTGTTACTCAAATACTTAAAAACATTCGATTCCTCAAACATGGAAGACAGATAAAACCGCATTGCCAGATTCTTATTGAGGTCCATGTCCTCCCATAACGACAGCCCTTCAGGCGGAGTATTCCTGGCAATTGCGAATTCCTTTACCAGTGAAGGCTCTGCGATCAGCCAGGTTCGATCATCATGCAGGAAGAGGTGCGCCGGATCACAACCGAGTTGCTTGAGCACCGTTTCTCTCGGAGTGGGTTTTGCATATTGAACCAGATAATGGACTTGCCACCCGGAAGCAAACCGTCGTATCCAGACAATAACAGTCTCCCACTCTCGCAGCTTATCGAGGTCGGGCACAACAGTCTCCTGGCTTAACCTGCTCAGCAGTTCCTTTGCAGGTCCGGTCTCCAGCATGGCCCGTGGATGCATTACGATCAGCGCGTCCGAAAACGGCATTCTCATATACGTCAGATGCAGTGGAAGATCAGTACGAGGCTCAAGGTCGGGAGCGGGGAACTTGGCAAAATTTTCGTCAGAAATGGAATGCCCGTCTGCGTAATCGAGTAGCTGAGACCAGACTTCGGCGGAAGTCCCAGGCTTTACCAGACTGCTATGACCGTCTACGAAGCAGATCATGGTTCCGCTGGGGTCGCTGAGTCCGATGGCTTTCGCCGGATTATCGGGAATCAGGGGGAGTCCCTCAGGCTTCGTCCAGGGAGTGGCCTGCTCCGGAGCCGTTTCGAGAAACAGAATGGTCTCGCTCATCTGGTCTGTCATGTCCGAGAAGCCAATGGATGCCCCTCCGGGACTGACGGGAAACATCGTCACAGGGCGGCTATCGGGAGATTTGAGAACCGATTCTACATGGCGAAACCGGGTTGTGGTGGAATCTTCAGGGTCGCCGGGGGCGCGAAATTCGTCCGGCATCTTCGCCAGCAGCCGCTGATTATGCGGACTGTCCCAGGGTTCATTCAGCTTGAACTGCTGAAAAAGGTCCTCCTCCCCCATAAAGGGCAAAATATGCACACGCCAGCTTAAGTGAGGTCGCCCGCTGGGAGCATAATTTTCCGGAATGCTCGTATCCGGGCAGAACATATTGTGATTGTCGTAATAGTTTATCAAACCCAGCAGGATAGAATTCATCTTCTCCCGGGCCTTCATCATCCGATTGGGAACTTTCGAAGTTGCGACCTCTTTTGCTTCCGCAACGGGTTTCGTTTCCGGACTGGTTGTCTTTTCTGCCTCGACAATTGGCTTCGCTTCAGCGGGCTGCCGTTTCACAGTCTCCTGTATTGGCCCTTTCCCACAGCCTGGCATCAGACACGCCAATAGAAATAAAGCGATTAGAAAAATACAACGAGACTGCTGAATCTGCTCCCGTTTCCCTTCCTGCAACGCAACGGAAACGTGCAGGGACGGGTCAGAATTACTTTGAATGTGTTGCATTGAACCGAGATTTCCGATATAGATCAGTCTGAAACCGCTATAGACGTGGATTGCCTTTCATTGTAACCGCTGCGGTTTCCTATGTCTAAAACAAAGTGATTTCTCTCCACTTTTGATATCCTTTTGTTGTTGAAATCCAAGAATTGCGGCCTAACACGTTGGTTCATGGTGAATCTCCAATGCGCATAACGTCAAAGCTAACCGGGCAGAGGTCAGCGATATTGATTTCAGATTCCGCGTCCAACCGCTGCTCCGGTTCACCGATTTTTTAATTCACCGTTTCAGGAGTATCACCGAGCAATTGTCGGAACTCGTTTTTCAGTTCTTCGAAAATCGGCGTGACATCGTTGTCCATCATGTCGACCGAGTCGTCCCACGAATCCTTTCCGGTTCGTTCATCGCGACCTTGTTCAACACCAGTCTTGAATTTGTAGATGACCTTAAAATGTTTGTTTCTAAAATCGTTGATTCGATTGGCAGTAGCTGCGGGCAAAAATATCTCGCGAGGTAAGTAGAATTCTTCAAAATTCTCAAGGGCTTTGCCAACATCCTTCCGTCGATCCGCAAGTGAAGGCTGTCCTTCGAATCCGAATTCGCCTATGTAGCGACGCGTTAGCGTATGCAGGTTTCGCAGCCATCCGTAGGTTTCGGCGATAGTTTCAGCTCGCCGTGCGTGGAGATCGGCAAAACGCGTCTCTTGTTGGAAGGCATTGAGGCGAAGATCGGATTTCATCTGCTCAAGGGCAATGTCGTGAAGTGCCTTGAGTTCTGCCTTATGCGTTTCCAGTTTTTGATCGTACTCATGTTTGATCGCGTTCTTCAGTCGCTCAGTGATCCACGACTTTGTGAGCCATAGTATTAGGCCAGTAAGAACACTACTGACCCCGGCTGATGCCAAAATGGTTACGATGGATTCATACATTCTGTGTGGTAACATTCAGTGAAATAACAACCAAGATCACCGGGTGGGCGGACCAACACAAGTGATCGTTGAAAAAAACGTAATCGAAGGAAACGACGTTGAAACCGAAAACGTAGCCTGCTCCGGTGCATCGCCTTGATATGCCGTATTATTGGGTTGACTCTGACTTAGTGATGAACTCCCGAAGTTCTTTGAGGCTTTTCGTGTAGTCCGCACTGGCTTCGTTGTAGTCTTGCGGTTTCTGAAAGGCCGTGGCGTGGAACATCCGCCGAACCGCATCGAGCGGATACCCAACGGTGAAACGTGCAGAGACAGGTTGAATCTCCATGAGTTGGTCTTGGTGTGATTGGATGTCTGCGCGGAATTGTCGCGCGAACTTCCCCCATTTTTCCGAATCATTGGAATCACGAGCTGCTTGAAGGCTCGAGTGTAGAGTGACGATCTTTTTTTGCCATTCGCGATACTGCTGAATGCGATCTTTTGCGCGTTGTTGTTGGGATTGAGCAGCCTGCGGGCCACCAATTGTGAATTCCTTTTCTGCGGACACCGTGACGCCCAAAGAGCTATTTTCAACGAGCGGACCGGATAGTTTTTCGCCGTTGTCACCAATAAATTTCTTTACGATGTCAGGTTGCACGCGGGGAATTGGCATCACAATCTCAGCAACGTAAATGCCCTCTTTGAGCCCACCGGTTGGCCCGAACGCTTGGGAGTCGAACGAACCGTCCGCGGCGACAGAACACTTTGACTGGCCCTGAAAGCCACCTCGCGCCCGTTCTTCAACGCTCAACATCAGTTTGGTATCTGTAGGCAGATTTGTCGTGCCGTGTAGCCGGACGCGCCCATCGGAAAGCTCCGTGACATCAAGTGTGATCGTAACGTCACCATCGAGTGGTGTCCGTACGGGTTCAACAGGTGCGGCAGCCTGATCTGTGTCGGAGAGTTTGGCTTGAACCGTCGGCGCCCTGGTGGATTTTGGGCGTTGGGTTGGCGTGTCGTTGCAACCGGTAAGCAGCAATACGAGGACGAGGGGTGTGTATTTCATTGCAGCCTCGACTTTACAGCATGACTTGAATATTAGACTGAATTATTTCGGTATAACCCATCAATGGTATGATTGGTGTAGTTTTGTTTAATGTCCGGTAAATTGTCAAGCGAAAATTGAGGAAGGTATAATGAAAAAGAAGTTATGTTGAATGACTCGAATTCAGGCACGTAAGGTGATCCTTATGCTTCAATCATCCCGACCCTTCATATACAACTTAGTTTTGATGGATAGAGTGCGGTGCCCTCCCTGAACCGAATCCAGAACTTAATGTACTGATCAGGATTCTGGACCAATTCTGCGATTTTTCTTGCATAGATCTGAGTCTATGTACAGAATAGAGTCTGTAAATCAGCGTCCTGCGTGAGAGATCATTTTATTAACTGCTGCAGTAGGAATGGAAGTGGGTCTGTTTCAGCCGGCGATTGAAAATTTTCACGCTGGTGCATCACCATTTCTGACCAGGGTTCCCGGGTTCAGCAGTTCTGACCAGCACTGTTAAATCAGCAAATCAGGTCTGCTATTTCAGTTTTCCCTGCAGAGACCAATTCTTTGGGAGAGAGAGCAAGCTATGACTGCAGAAATCGCTCAGGATCGTGTTGGAGAATTTATTGATCGTGTCCGCTCGATTCGAGAGAGTCTGCATCAGGTGGTGGTCGGACAGGATGAAACGATTGATTTATTACTAACCTGTGCTTTAACCGGATCGCATGCCTTGCTGGTGGGTGTGCCCGGACTGGCCAAAACGCTGATGGTTAAGGCACTGGCTTCCACTTTTGACTGGAAGTTTTCCCGCATACAGTTTACTCCCGACCTTATGCCTTCCGACATTACGGGGTATGAACTGCTGGGCAAGCGGAAAGACGATGATTCCCACACCATGACATTTCGGCCCGGTCCGGTGTTCGCCAACCTGGTGCTGGCAGACGAAATCAACCGAGCCGCTCCCAAAACACAATCAGCCATGCTGGAGGCGATGGCGGAAAAACAGGTTACGGTTGGCGGGCAGACATATATTCTGGAAGATCCGTTTATCACGATCGCCACACAGAATCCCATCGAACAGGAAGGAACGTATCCTCTGCCTGAAGCACAACTGGACCGGTTCATGATGGAGATTCGTATCGAATATCCGCAGCCGGATCAGGAAGAGGAAATTGTGATGAAGACGGCGGGAGGCATTCCTCCACTGCCAGATGCTGTCCTTGACCAGACCGCGTTTCTCCAACTGCGTGACCTGGTGCTGGCGGTTCCCGTGCCACGGAACGTTGCGAAGTTCAGCGTGTTCCTCTGCGGTTCCAGTCGTCCGCATGACCCCCGTGCCGGTCAGTTTGTGAAAGATTATATCTCGTGGGGGGCAGGTCCCCGGGGGTCCCAGAACCTGGTCATGGCCGCCAAAGCACACGCTTTACTCCAGGGAAGAACCGTTCCCACTGAGGCTGACATCAAGGCAGTCGCTCTGCCGGTATTGAGACACCGGATTTGTATCAATCACCGTGCCGTGGGGGACGGGATCACGACTGAAGATGTGATCGAAAACTTGTTGAAGACAGCGCATGTGTAAAAAAATCTGCTGAGCCTTTCTTTATTAAATGTTTACTAATCAGATGAGTATCGATTCAAAAAGCCCGTTTCTTGAGCTGAATGCATTAGCTGCATTGGAGCACATGCGGTTCTCAACGCGGCAGCGCATTGAGGGAGCCTTTAGTGGACGCCACCAGTCTCGTCAAAAGGGCGGGTCGGGAGAGTTCACCGACTACAGGGAATACTCGGACGGAGAAGACCTGCGGCGGCTCGACTGGAAAGTGATGGCGCGTACCGGCAAGGCCTATGTGCGTCTCTTTCAGGACGAAAAAAATCTGCTGTGCACCCTGGCCCTCGACGCCAGTACCTCTATGAACTTCGGGGCACAAAGCAGTTCAGATCTGCGGGGCTCCAAAATCGAATACGCTCAGTACCTGGCGACCGCGCTCTCACATGTAATCTGTGGGGGACAGGACCAGGTGGGACTGGCAATTCTGGCCGATCGTCTGCAGGAATATCTGTTGCCTGGCAGCACGCCGGGGCATGTGGCTCATGTTCAGCAACTGATTTCAGAGATTCAGCCTGTGCCGGAAACCCGGATGTCCGGGGCCATGCAGCAATTGTTTGAACAGAGTAAGTCGCGCGGTGTCCTGATGCTGATGAGTGATTTCCTGGTTGAAGATCTGGATGAGTTATTCGCAGCCGTGCGTCTGTTTCGCCATCGGCAGTCGGAAGTCATCATCCTGCATCTGATTCATCCTGACGAAGAACGGCTACCCGCGGGGACGGCGTATCGGTTTGAAGGGCTGGAGAATGAGGGGAGTGTCGATTGTTCGCCGGCTGAGATTCAGACGATCTACCAGGAACGGTTCCAGGCACATACTGACTCCGTCCGAACCTCGGCGCTTACAAATGGTTGTGATTATCTGCGTATTTCGACAGCGATTTCCTATCTGCAGACGCTGGGGGAATTTCTGGTAGAGCGAGCGGGATGACTCAACCGGAGAGAAGGAAAAATGAACCTGTTTCAGGAATCCTGTTTTTTCAGTGAATGAATAAATCATGTTTCTCCATCCGTGGATCTTATTATTAGGAGCGCTTGCCATCGGTTTGCCGGTGCTGATTCACAAGCTGACTCAGCCTAAGCCCACCCGCATTCCCAGTTCCACAATTCGTTTTATTCAGAATGCAGTGCAGCAGCGTCGCAAACATCACCGGTTGCGCGACCTGATTGTACTCACGTTGCGAACCCTGGCTGTCGCTTTGCTCACGTTTGCTCTGGCCCGGCCCCTGATCGGTCTGCAGCGGCAAGAGGAATCCGTCGAGCAGGCCCGGGTCGTTCGCGTGGTGGTCATGGATCTGAGCCAGAGCATGGCAACGCGAAACCGGAATGTCGAACTGTTTGAGCGGGGGCGACCACTGGCCGCGAAAATGCTGGGATACCAGGACAAGCTGAAGGCAGACCTGATCCTGGCAGGAGCACGATCCCGGGCCGTATTCGGGACGCCCTCCACCAATCTCCCCGCACTCCAGCAGGAACTGGCGGCAGCGAAACCACGTCCGGAAAAGCTGAATGTTCAGCTGGCTTTGAATCTGGCCTCGGACCTGCTGCTGCAGGGGGGCGGAGAAACGGACGACGTTCGGCGTGAGCTGGTGTTTGTGAGCGACTTTCAACGTGCGAACTGGGCCACGGCCGACTTTTCGGTGCTGCCTGAAGATACCGAGATTCAGCTGTTGTCCGTTGCCGGTGAAGAAACGCCGCCAAATCTGGCCATTCTCAATGTGTCGACCCAGGGCCGGGCGGAGGTGGGGCAGGAATTACTGCTGACGGTCGATGTCGGCAATTATTCCTCTACGCTGCGACAGGTTCAGGTGGATGTCTCCCTGGGAGACGCCGTCTACCAGATCAAGGGGCTTTGTACGCCGGGTTCTCGAAGCAGACTGTCCGACAAAATCATTCCACGCGAGGCGGGTTGGTTAACCGGTGAGGCGAAGCTGGTGGGAAACAATGACGCGCTACCCGTTGACGACCGTCGCCCCTGTGCGCTGGAAATCCGCAAGCCGCCCGCTTATGTGCTGATCACCCGACAGCCTGCCAGTCAGCGGCCTTCTTCGAGTTACTATCTCGAACGTGGCTTGCTGCCAGTGGAACCAAGAGACAATCAAAACAGTTCCCGGCTCGTACGACTCGATCCGGATAATTTCGACACCCAGGTCCTGGCGGACGCGGATGTGATTGTGCTGGACCATCCGGGCCGCCTTTCACAGGACACCATTCGACATCTGGCAGCATTACTCCGTCGGGGACGCGGCATCCTTTATGTGGCTGCCGAGCCGATCGATGCCACTAATTTACGACTGCTGTCTGAAGCGGTTGGCGAAGGAGGGGAACTGCCGGTCGAATTCTTCCCGCCTGCTTTAACGGAACGTCGCCAGGACCTGCTACTGACCGAAGCGAGGCAGGATCGCGCTCCGTTTTCCATTTTTGGTGACAATCTCAAGGAGGCGATTTCACCATTACGTTTCTCCGGTGGTCTCTCTTCCCGACGTAAAGAGAACGCCCTGGCGGACGACATTCTCGCTTCCTTGAGCGATCGCTCAGCATTGCTGGTGGTCAGCTCGCACGATGCCGGCGTGCTGGCTGTCCTCAATGCGGACCTGGGAAGTTCCAACCTGCATCAGTCTCCGATTTATGTGCCTCTAATGGGCGAACTGGTACAGAACTACATCCTGCACCGGGGGCAGGGGAATGAAGAACGGATCTGTGGGGAAGCGTTCGTAGTGGATTTGCCGACTGAAACCGGGAGCCTGCAGGGATTGAAAATCAGTGGGCCGAGTCCGCAGACGGAAAACTTCGGGACTCTCTCCCAGGAAGCCTATGGGCTGGTCTGGAGTGCGGAGGCGGTGGACGAGCCCGGTGTCTATAGAATCCAGCGAAACCAGGATACGGAGTATGCGCTGGTGGTGGCGCTGCCGCCGGAGGAAAGCGATTTAAGAAGCCTGACTTCTGATGTATTACAAAAACGTCTGGCAGGGGAACGCCGGATTCAATTCAATGCGATTGATCATCCCGAAGCAACGGAGACCGATCTGATCTGGACCTGGCTGGCGATCGCCTGCATGTTCTGTCTGATCGGAGAAATTGTTGCGCTCAAACTGTTTCGGACATAAGACTGGTTATCTGTTTGATTTAAGCGATCAAAGAAAGTTCAGCTGAATGTTTCAAGGTCTCACCATTGAACCTTTAATTTCGCCTGCGTTGTGGATGACACTGGCAATCCTCTCGGCAGCCCTGCTGATCTGGTACGGCAGGGAGCGGGTCGGTACGTTGTCGAAGCGTCGCTGGATCTGGATCCTCAGTTTAACGGGGCTGGGCATGGGGGCCGTTCTGCTGATCTTACTCAATCCGATCTGGGTGGAACCGATTGCCCCCCCTGCGGGTAAGCCGCTGCTGACCATTCTGGTGGACGACTCCGCAAGTATGGACATCGCAGATGCGGCAGAGGGGCAAACGCGTTTTCAGACGGCAACCCGCATGGCCGAGGTGTTGACGCAGGATCTGCAGTCCCGCTTTGAGGTGCGCGTCAGGAAGTTCGCCGGTCAGACTGCTCCCACGGACCTCAAAGAACTGGAGACAATCACGCCCGAGGGGAACTTTACCGATCTGCCCGGGGCGATCACGTCCAGTATTACCGACGATCGACCGCAGGGACAGGCGCTGTTTCTGCTCAGTGACGGCATTCACAACGGACCAGGGGGGATCGAATCTCTGCTGGAAGTATTGCGGACCACAAAAGCGATGGCGGTTCCCGTGTATACGAAAACACTGGGCGGTGATCTTCAGTTGAAGGACCTGGAACTGTTGCTGAATCGCCCACAGGAGCTTTCGTTTGCCGGGCAGAACGTACCCGTTGAAGTTGCCGTAAAACAGCGGGGACTCGTGACCGATAAAGCGACGGTCAGCCTGCTGTCGGAGGGGAAAGAAATCGAAAGCCAGGAAGTACGACTGACGGCCGATACGACGACGAATGTACGGTTCAATGTCAAACAGAAAACAGCTGGCCTGTATCGCTATGAAGTCCGCCTGAAGCCGTTGTCCCAGGAAGCCACGACAGCTAATAACTCGGCGACATTACTTTTACGGGTTGTGCAGGAGCCGATCCGGGTTTTGCTGCTGGAAGGGAAACCGTACTGGGATGGAAAGTTTCTCATGCGGACGCTGGCTGCCGACCCCTCGCTGGAACTGGATGCGGTCGTGAAATTGTCGGAAACCCGGTATCTGAAACGGACACTGCGTCTGCAGCCGACCAGCACTTCCGGCAAACCCGACTCTGCGGCGCTGGACATTCGGCGGACGGAAGCTTCCACGATTGTCTCCGATCCGCGTGCCCTGCTGAATGATGCACAACAAATATCGCAATACCAGGTGATCGTGCTGGGACGCGACTCCGAATGCTTCCTGTCGGATACACTGGTGGAGCGACTGAAAAACTGGGTGTCGCGCGATGGCGGATCTTTAGTCTGCTACCGCGGTTCTCCCGTAGCCAGCATCAGCCAGGAACTGGCACAGATGATGCCGGTGCGCTGGTCGCCGACACGGGAATCCCGTTTCCGCATGAGCCTGACTGACCGGGGGGCCAACCTGAACTGGCTTGTGCCCTCCGCCGATAGAGACCAGGGCCAGCTCGACCAGTTGCCTTCGCTGACCACGCACACCAGGCCTGAGCGTCTAAAGCCGCTGGCCGTGGTGCTGGCCCGTTCGCAGAGTTCCGCAGAGAGTGATCCGGTGGTCATGTACCAGTCTTACGGCACTGGTCGCGTTGTAACGATCGAAGGTTCCGGAATGTGGCGCTGGGCGTTTCTGGCACCGCAGTTTCAGCAGCTGGATGAAATTTACGGTTCACTCTGGCAGAGTCTGTTGCGCTGGCTCGTCTCCAGTGTGGGTCTGGTGCCTGGCCAGGACATGGTGTTGAGATCGGAAAAAGTCAGGTACGCCACTGATGAGCCGGTCTCCGCCCTGTTACTGATGCGCGAAGATGCCAGCAGAGATGCGGTCCCTGCGGTGGAACTGACCGACTCCTCGGGCAAGACAATTAATACCATGACGCCGGTCCCCCTGGGAGATGAACCAGGCGTTTACCAGGTTTTGTTTGGTCCGTTACCTGAGGGGAGCTATCGGTCATTTATCAAAAACAAATCAGGCAAAACAGATCAGGAATCGGTTGGAATTGCCTTTGATGTCCGTCCGCAGTTCCTGGAAAATATTGAGGTGGCAGCTCGACCGGACATCATGTCGCGCATCGCCAGTGAAAGTGAGGGAGCTGTGATCGAGGATCCCCAGCCGCAAAAGTTCGCTCAGGAATTCCAGGAACACCTTTCCGATGCGCTGCCCCTGCGGACCGTACGGTTTTCCGCCTGGGATCGCTGGTGGGTGTTACTCTTTGTCGTTTTGATCTGGGGAACGGCCTGGGGACTGAGACGGTCAGGGGGGCTGGTATGAAAATTCAGCACTCCACAGCAATGTCGGAAGGGAGCTGGCGAATCCGCTCAATTTGTAGATCGATCGTATATGTTCTACAATGGTGGATACGAAGCGCCGCCGATTGTGTCCCGATCATCAATGAACTTCTACGTATCACCATCAGGCAGAAGTCCGGCTATTCCGGTTGGAACCTGCAGTTCAACACTTTTTCAGGTACGAGGAAATCAGGATGGCCCATCGATTATTAAGCGAAGTACTCTCAAAGCTTCGACGCCGCAAGCTTTGGATCGAAGGGGGAGCAGCCCTCGGCTGGGGGCTGGCGCTGGGACTGGTGTGCCTGCTGCTGGGCATCTGGATGGATCTGCTGTTTGAATTCACGCCTGCCCTGCGGATGGCGACCCTGCTTCTGGCCCTGGTGGCTTTCGTTGCGTTGATCATTGTGATGTTGTTCAAAGCCGCGCTGCAGAACCAGGCACGGCTGATTGCCGCGCGGCTGGATCATGTCGCTGACACTCAGGGGCAAATCTGTTCCGGACTCGAACTTTCTCTGATGCAGGGAGCCTGGTCCGGTTCTGCGAACCCGGATTTGACAAAAGCCCTGGCCGAGATTGCTGTCAGCCGGGCTGCGGATCTGGCCTCTCAGGCGGATCGCTCCCGGGCCGTTCCGACGGATCCCATGAAACGCTCGTTTCTGATGTTTGCCGGTGTGCTGGCCGTTCCACTTCTCTTTGCGATCCTGTTACCAAAACTGGCGGCGACCGAGTGGAACCGCTTTGTGAATCCTACCGGCGACCATCCTCCCTATTCTCACATCCGATTTCAGGTGGAACCGGAAGGAGCCCGGGTTGTCTTTGGGGAAGGCATTGATATCCACGTCACACTGCAGGGGGCACCCGCTGAGGAACTGGAACTCGTACTCGAACCCTACAACACACAGGTGGCCTACCAGGAGCAGTCGAACATCGAACCCCGGGATGTACTGCCGATGTTCGCTGAAAGTGGTAACCGCTGGCGGGCCACGATTTCAGACATTCAGAATCCACTGACGTATTACGTGCGTACGCGGGATGCGCGCAGCCGTCGCTTCCAGATCGAAGTGATCACCGTTCCGAAAATTGAAGAGGTCCAGTTTCAGGTTATCGCGCCCCGGTATACCGGACTGCCCGATTATAGTGGGCCTTTGCCCCAAGACGGGCTATCCGGTCTGCCCGGGACGCAGGTGAAAGTGACTTTGACCAGTAACCGACCGCTGTCTGGAGGAAAACTGAAATACCTGTCCAAAGGGGAGCAACAGGAATTCGTCCTGAATCCACTGGAGACAGAGGGCGAAGCCGTCGCGGGAACGTTCACGATTCAAAAGCCAGGCCAGATCGTCATGTCTGTCATGGATGTTGCGGGGCAGGAATCAAAGGATTCGGTGACGGCACCGGTTACAGTGCTGGTCGACGAGCGTCCCTTTGTCCGCCTGCTGCAGCCCAAATCGCTTTCCCTGGCGACTCCGACCGCCCGAATTCCCGTGGTGATCTCAGCCGAAGATGATTTCGGGCTCTCGCGGCTCCAGCTGTTTCGTAATCTGAATAACTCGCGTTTTCTGCCTCTGGATATTCCGTTTTCAGAACCGTCTCCCGTGCACGCGCATGAAATCGTCATGTTGCCGATGTCTGAATACGGTCTCACGGCGGGAGACGAAATCCGGCTGTTCGCCCGCGTTGAAGATAACGACCCGAACACGGGTGTTCAGGATCCGGCGCATCCGGAACGCGTTATCGGCAAGGGGTCGGAAAGCTCGGTCGCGGTGATCCGGATTATCTCGCAGGAAGAATATGAAAGCATGGAACGCAGTCGCAATGGGATGCAGATGTTAATGTCTAAGTATCAGCAGGCCCGTCGCCGTATGGAATCGCTGGCGGAAAAAATGGAGATACTGCAGAAAAAAATGGAACAACTGCCAGCAGATTCCCCTCTGCAGAAAGAAGCACGCGAGGAACTGCAGAAGCTGACGAAGGAGATTGCACAGGAAGCGGAAACGCTGAAAAAACTGGCCGACTCACAACTGCCTTATCAACTCGATCAGGAACTGTCGCCCCGGCTGAAAAAACAGGCTGAAGCATTGAAGTCCATGTCGGAACAGTTGCAGAGGCTGACTAAAAATAAAGAGGCTACCAACAAGCAGACGGTGGAAGAACTGAAAGCGATGCTGGACTCTTTGAACATGCAACGTGAGCGACTTGATTCGGAGATGATGGCACCACTGGAAACGCTTTCAAAAGTCATGCCGTTGATGCAGGATCAGTCCCGCTTCGTTGAGCTTTACAGACGTCAGCGGGATCTGGCCAATCGCCTGGAGTCGCTGAAAGAGAAATCGGATACCGATGATCCCGTTGTGAAAGCCCGCATGCGCGATCTGGAAGCCGAACAGAACGTGATTCAGGAAGAACTGACGCAATTACTGAACGAGATCGAAGAGCATGTCGAGCGTTTGCCGCTGGAGCCGAGGTATGAGGATTTACGGAAATCGGCCCTGGAGTTTGTCACCGCAGTCAGAGGCAGTGGCGCCACAGAGGCGATGACAGAAGCTAGCCAGGGGCTGGCGAAGTTCGACGTCAAACAGGGGCACGCGGGGGCACTGAAAGCAGCCGACATCCTTGAGAAGTTTCTGTCGAAATGCGAGGGAGTCGGGGCGGCCGGACAGAAAGCGTGCCAGAGTGGCTTGCCCGGATTCAGTCCTTCACTCGGCGAGTGTATGGGGCAGACCATCAGTCAGCTGCTCAAAGAAGCCGGTTTTCGCCCCGGTCGTGGAATGGGGAACGGCACGGGGACTGGTGCCGGTGGGGGCTTCAGTTCCCGACGCAGCACGATGCAGAACGTCGGCCTCTACGGCGAAACTCCCTTTATGGATCAGTCTGCAGCGCATGAAGGCGCATCCAGTGATCAGGCAAGCGAGGCTGCGGGTCGTGCCGGGAGGCAGACGTTTACAGAGCAGGAAGAGCGTTCGTCTTTCAATACCAGTGGTGCGTTTCAGGCGTCCGGGGCAGGGGAAGCGGCTGTCCCGCTGAAATACCGACGCAAAGTAGGCCGCTACTTCCAACGGATCGCTGACGAAGTCGGCGAAGAATAAAACGAGTTAACCTGGTGCTCAGTTCGTACCTTGAAGGTTTTCACTGAGAATAAGGAGAAGCAGAGAATGGGGACCACAAAATTGTTATTCGGCAAATCGAAACAGAAATGGTTTCAATTGACCGTGTTGCTGGGGGTGCTGGCTGCCTGGGGGATTCATGGCGTCGCTCAACAGGAGACAACCCAGGACAATACTCAGCAGCGGGTTCCCGATCCCAAGCAGGTCGGGCGGGAATCGGAAAGCATTGTGCAGGTGGCTAACCTGGTTTATGCCGGTGTGAAAAGCAGTCAGTGTTTTTCGGATCACTTTCTGGTTGAAGTTGAGAAGCAATCGGCGATCTCCACCAGCCGCCGTTTTCATGCGGTCAAACTCAGTTCCGACGAATTGTTCAATTTTCCGATGGTGATTATGACGGGAGAGGGAGATTTCCAACTGACCGATGCGGAGCGGAAAAACCTGAGGACTTACGTTGAACGCGGGGGGTTGCTCCTGGCTTCAGCTGGCTGTTCGTCGACAGAGTGGGACCGCTCGTTCCGAAAAGAGATGGCTACTGTCTTTCCGAAAAACCCACTGAGCCAGATCGCCATGAATCATCCCGTATTTAACACAGTCTTCGAAATCAAGGAATTAGTGGCCAAACACGGGAAGCCGCGTCCGCTCAACGGAGTTTCGTACGAGGGACGCCTGGGGGTGATATATTCCCAGGACGGCTTGAACGATACTGCACATACGCAGGGCTGCTGTTGTTGCGGCGGAAATGAAATCATGAACTGCGAGCAGATCAACGCGAATATACTTGCGTACTCGTTAATTTATTAGTCCTGCGTGAAAACTTCTCCCACGCCACTTTTCAATGAACACAAGGCAAAGCTGCTGAAATGATTGATTCACCAACGCCACGCAACCGAATCCTGCTCTCGACTGTTGTCGGGCTGTGTGTGATTTCCATCGTGGGCGTTGCCATCGTCAAAGGGCTGAAGCAGGATCAACAGCCGCCGCAGTCGCCCCCGGCGAATGTTACTATTGCACGCCCGATTACATTGATCGCCAGCAGCGATACGGCGGGCTGGATTGTGCCCTGTGGCTGTACCTCGAATCAATCGGGAGGTTTGCTGCGTCGCGGGACCTATGTGGCTGCGGAGCAGCAGAACGCGAATGTGGTTCTGGTTGATACGGGAGGGGCCGCGGGGGGCGTGTCTCCCTATGATCGTGCCAAATTTGAAGCGATTCTGCAGGGAGAACTTCAGATGGGCATCGCCGCTCATAATCTGGGCAGTTCGGAAATCAAGCTGGGAGCCGCTTACCTGCAGAAGCTGCAGCAGAAAATCAAGATCCCGTTTGTCTCAGCCAACATTCGCGATGCCGAAGGACAGTTGATCACAGAGCCACAGCGCACGGTTGTCGTAAATGGAAAACGCCTGCTGATCGTGGGGGTGATTTCCTCACAGTATGCTGTTTCCGGGGTGCAAGTCAGTTCCCCCCGCGATGCCGTACTGTCGATCGTTGATCAAAAGGCGGGGCAGTATGACTGGTTGATTGTGCTGGCGTACCTGCCCGAAATAGAATTGCGTCATTTTGCGGCGGAACTGCCGGAAGCGGATGTGATTCTGGGCGGAGGCACTCACCAGAGCATCGCACCCGCCTACGCAGGTCCGACGACGGTGGCGGCGGCAGCCAGGCAGGGGAAATTTCTGGTGCAGTTGCAGCCGCCCCATGGCAGCCGCCAGGGAGGCTGGGAGGGACGCGTCGTGGAAATGACGGGGGAGTTCTCTGACAGCGAGCAGCAGAAACAGAATCTGCAGGCATTTTATGCAGAACTCGAAAAACGGGACTTTACCGCTGCGGAAACCGGATTTTCTCCCGCTTTGCCGGTGAATCCTCCGGCCGGGTATTTCGTCGCGGGGAGTGAATCCTGTCGAAAGTGCCATCCCGCCGATGGCGAAGAGTGGGCGCATTCAGCTCACGCGCATGCCTGGAAAACATTAGCCCGATCGGGGGCGCATGTCGATTCAGACTGCCAGCGCTGCCACACGACCGGCTTTGGACTGCCCGGGGGTTTTGCATCGAGGAGCCAGAGTCCTGAACGCATCGATGTGGGGTGTGAAAGTTGTCACGGCCCCTCAACTGCTCACGTCAAGAACCCTGAAACCCGGACGCCGTTTTTAGCCAGGGATCAATGTGTTACCTGCCACGACAAGGAAAACAGTCCTGAATTTAATTACGACGATTACTGGAAACAGATCGTCCACGGCCGGCAACCCGCCGTGACAGCATCCATTCAGCAACACCTGGAAACAGTTACGGAGGCGAAACCGTGATTCGCAAAATAAGACAGGTCTTGGGAGGGGACAGGCATTTAACGGGCAGAGTACTGCCTGCACTGCGGCAGGCTGTGCAAGGTGTGGGATTACCGGGGCTGTTGTGTTTCTGGTGCTTGCTGAGTCCCGCTCTCGCTGAGCCAGGGACGGCTGTGCTGGAAGCCCGTAAACCGGATCTCGGGCCGACAGAAAAAGCATCGAAGTCAGAGCCGTTACCCTGGCTGGCGTCGCTACCGCAGGCATATCAACAGGCCCTGCAGAGTGGGAAGCCTGTCTTTTTGCGACTGGAAGGGAAATCCTGCCCCTATTGCAAAGTGCTGGATGAAGAAATACAGAAGGCGGTTGCCCAGGCGGAACTGAAACGCTGGACGCTGGTACGGCTGGATGTCGACCAGTCTCCCTCTGTTGCGCTGCAGATGGCCGTCGGTCCGATTCCTGCTCTGCGGCTGCTGTCGCCGACCGGGCAGGTGATTGAGTCGAAGGACGGGGCCATGTCTGCGGAGAATCTCGCTGCCTGGCTGCAGGAACACTATGAGGCTGCGGCAGTGGTCCCGGACAAAGCCCTGCTGGCGTCCGGTCCTCCCGATGCCCTGGCCGTGATTCGTCTGGTCAAGCTGTTCAAGCAACGCGATGCCACAGTGCGTGAAGCTGCGATTCAACGTCTGATACCGTATCCTGATACCGCCGCGCCACTGGTAGTGAGCGCCTTCTCTGACGGCTCGCTCTCGTCACAACTCTCTGCTCTGGAACTGCTGCGCGAATGGAATGCCCCTGTTGAAGGACTCGATCCCTGGAACCCGAATTCCCTCAGCCTGGAGCGACTGCAGAAACTGACTGACTGGATCGAACAGATTGAAATCACGCAGGAGTCCCTGGTACGGAAAAAACTGACCCCGATCGAACTGGATTCCAGCCGCAAGATGATCGACTCGCTGCTGACAGCAACGCCGGAAGAGGCCCGCGCCATTCGAGAACGCCTGGCTCGCTTTGATCGACTGCTGCTGCCGGAAGTGACCACCCGGTTGAAATTCGTCGAAACGGATCAGGAACATGAACGTTTAACCGCGCTGCGTTACAGGCTGGTTGCACCGGACAGGCTGGTACTGGAATGGCCCGGCGGCATCGATCGACTGGCGGCGACTGATGTGACGGTCCGGCACGAGGCAATCGACGAATTGGCTAAACGTGCTACATCACAGGAGGAAGAACTGCTGTTGGAGCTGTTTACTGACCCGGCACCACTGGTGCGGGAGATCAGTCTGCGGACGTTGACCGCCGTGGGAGGGAGATCGTCGAATCAGGCCCTGATCCGGCTGTTGAAGGATCCCGAACCCAATGTCCGAGCTGCGGTCTTGAAACAGCTCTCTGAGAAACCGTCATCCAGTATTGTTCCTGAGATTGCCGCTTATGTCGAACAGGAAAAAGATCCGGACCTGGTTGTGCATGCAGTGCGACTCTTCCGGGAGGCGAAAGGTAATGCGTCAGCAGAAGCACTGATCAAACTGTTTTCGCATTCCAGCTGGAGGGTGCGGGCGGAAGCTGCCGAAGCGATCACCAAGGTGGTGGGCCGTTACTCGCCTCAAAATAAATTTCATGCCGATGTCTTCATGGCGCTGATCAAGCTGCTGGATGACGAAGACAGCTTTGTGGTCAGTCGTGCGGTCGATGCACTATCTGAGGCCGATCTGGTGGTGGCCGTCGAACCGCTGGCCAAAGTGGCGGCAAAGCATCCGGATCTGGCGACCTCTGTCATCAAGGCGCTTTCGCAGGGGGAAAAGCAGAGCATCAAATCAATTCCTTACCTGCGGAAATTCTGCAATCATCAATCGCCAGAGGTACGCGCTGCGGCGATCACCGGTTTAAGTGCGCTCGTCTCCTCAAAAGCGCAGGCGGAGCTGAGCGAATTGCTGGCTGACCCGGAGGGTTCCGTACGGACAGCTGCTACAAATGCCTTGTTTGAAATGATGCGTTTCGAACCAATCCCTGCCTCCGTTGCTCGTCAGGACTCCTCTTTTTCAGGCGAGATTCTCAGGAAACTGAATTCTACCCTGGCCAAAAAATCAGCAGCAGCCGGTAAGGATGCTCAGAAACAGGATGCAGAAACGGCAGGCCAGACCCAGACCGCAGGGATTCCGAATCAACAGCACACACAGGAATACGAAAAGACGCTGCAGTTCATCCGGAAGGGAAATTTCAGAGAAGCATGGATGTTTGAACTGGTGCCTCTGCTGGAACCAATGTTGAATCAGAAAACGGTGGAGGAGCAACTGGCTGGTGCCCAGGCCCTGATCGGGCTGGGGAAGGATCAGCATGCTCTTCCGAGAATACGCGAGATTTTAAAATCGCATCCGGAGTACATCAACAGCATCGCCAATGTTCTCCCCTGGCTGTTGTGGGATGATCGCGTTTCCTTCTTTGAGGAAATGACTCAGGTTGCCCCTGGCCCGTCAGATTTATATGAAACGGTCCAGCAGATGGCGAGACCTCGTGATTACCGGGCAGTGCATGAATTCTGGAAACTGCTGACACACCAGGATATGGATGCCGAGTTAGCCTTTATGATGATCAGAAACTTCAGGGAGATTTACTTCGGTAAAGCCTACTACGATTTCGAAGATTATTCGACCAGCGGCAAAAAGCGGGTCGCGGTGGATATGGTCCCCCATATTCAGTCCGGAACCTTCTGGCAGAGAACCGTCGCTTTAGCTGTGCTGCTGTCCGTTTCCCGTCAAGAGGCCACGAAAATATCCGAGTCCCTGCTTGCGGACCAGTCCACACCGGAGCCTCTTCGTAAAGTGGCCTTGCATGTTTACCTGGTTGCCCAAACAAAGACCCAGGCCAGTAAATCTGCCATCAAGGCACTTTCGGAAAAGAATCCGGTGTTACGGAAGACTGCGCTCGCTTATCTCAGTATGGGCCCCGATGCCGTTTCGTCGGTGGTGGACGGTAAACTGGCTCTGGATTTCCATCATCCTGAAGAACGTATTTCGCAGAAGTGGGGGCTGCCGATTATCCCCGAAGCTCCCGATGGTCTCGACTCGCAACAGTTGAAGCCGCTTTTGAATTCGGATGATCCCCAGGTTGCCGCCTATGCCGGATACCTGTTGACGCTGCTCGATGATCCGGACGGTTTACCTGTACTGCTGGATTACTGGAACCATTCCAAAACGAAGGACCTGCCCTGGGCGCGACTGGTTTACAGGGCGATTGCCTACAAAAATGAGATTTCCCAGGTGCCGCTGTTAACCTCTATCTATGAGCAGCAGATAAAGCCCCTGGGATATTACAATGATATACCGAAGGATTATTACTGGACGATTCGAATTATGACGGGGCCGGATATTCTCGAGTTGAGAAAACGGATTCGTGATAAATACGGTATGGATCGACTGCGTTAAAGCAGGTTGGAAAGTATTAGACACTCGTATGAATTTCAATAATGTCTCAACTGATATCAGGAGAGGGACTGTGATGAAAGCTGTGATGATTCGCACATTAGTGGTTGTGTTGCTATGTACCACGGGAATACCTGCATATTCGCAATTTGACGGCAGTGGAATATTGGGCGCTGAGGCAGGAACCGTTTCCGGATACGGCACGGTTGTGATTGAAAAAACACCCGCAGTCATGCGTATGCAGGTAGATCTGCTTTCCAAAGCCAGTTCCCTCGAAGAGGCCTTAGCCGGACTCAAGGATCGAATTGAAGCCTCCCGTGCACAGCTTGCCGCCTTTGGAGTCGATAAAGCATCGATCAAACTCGGTGAACCGAAACTTTCAGCAGGTAAAACTGACAGACAGCAGCAGATGGAGGCGTTGCTTGCCGAACGGATGAGAAGTCTGAACGAAGGCAGAGCACAGAAAAAGGCATCGGCTACGACACCGGTAACGGTTTCGGTGCAACTGACGGCGGAATGGAAACTGAAAGCAAAAACAATCGAAGAGTTGTTATTGTCGACACAGCCTCTGCAGAAAAAAATCAAAGACGCAGATTTAGGAGGGCTGAAAGCAGCCAGTCAACTCTCCCCTGAAGAACAGGAGATCATGGAAGAAATGGGAGAGATGTCGATGTATGGCAACGATGGGGAGGCTAAACCGGGGGAGCCGGTATTCTCATACGCCAGCCCGATCTCTCAGGAAGAAGAGGACAAAGCACTGGGGGAAGCATTTCAGAAAGCCAAGTCTCAGGCAGCGCGTCTGGCGAAAGCAGCCGGTCATCAACTGGGCAAGCTGAGCTCGATTTCCAGTAATGCTGGATCTGTCGGTCAGGAAAGCGATTATGGATACAGTTCCGTTTACTACTCCGTCTCAAGAAGATTGCAGGCTGCAGAAAACTCAGACGACAGTCAGGCCGAGGGGGTGAGCATCCTGCCAGGGCCGGTGAAATATCAGGTTACCGTCACTGCTGGTTTTGTGTTGAAAGAAAAATAAGCTTTGATTACTGAAAAGAGTCAACAGTCAGTAGACAAGATTTCGGCAAGAAACAGACACAACATGACTGCAGATTGCTGCAGAGTATTCTCTCAATAGATTGTTAATTGGACCCGAATTAATAAAAAATCAGGGTTTTTAAAACAAATCTCCTATGGAAGCTTACTCCATTTATATCGTAATTAAGGATACCAAACCGAGACTGGCGATTTCGAAACGCCAGTCTCGGTTTTTTGTTTGTGGATTTTCACAATTCTGTTACCTGGCATTGTACTATCCCATCTGATGGGATAGTATAGGCGGGTATGCGACAATTTGAGCCGCCTCCACTAAAGGATTAGTTTCGTGAAGAGCAATACCGTTGAGACTATCAGACTGAAGTATCCAAAGCATATTTTGCGGCCTGAGGATTTTCTGACCTTCTATGAAATGGATGGGTTTCTGGCTGACTGGACTCAGCTAGGTTTCGATGACGACGATCTTCAACATGTCCAGTTATGCGTTATGGCTGGTCCGGAGAAAGCTGATCTGATACCAGGAACTGGCGGCCTCAGAGAATTGCGATTTGAAACTGACAACCCGGCTCTCGCCCCGGTCACTGTCAGGTTTGTATATTTCCCGGAGTTTAGTATCGTTCTGCTTGTCATTCCATATACTGGCAGAAGCACACTGACGGCAGATGAAACTGAAGAGATCAAGAACTTAATCGAACGTGAACGTAATGCACTTAACAATCGATGCAGCACGTAGGAGATATCAAGGATGAATTTCTCGAATAACAACAAATCTAAGGACGAAACTATGCACACCTCTATTGGCAGTAAAACGGTGGAACGCCTGAGGAGGTTCACAGAGGCTCTTGAGAATGGCGAACCCATTTTGGAGAATTTTAATTACCGCAAATTCAAGCTTGACCTAGACCCCCAGCCTTACGATCCGGAGTTGGTGAAGGAGACAAGGGTTTCTTTGAAACTAAGCCAGGCACTTTTCTCTCAGTTTTTGGGGGTTTCCGTGAAGACGGTGCAGTCATGGGAGCAGGGTACCAATACGCCTAATGATATGGCGTGCAGGTTTATGGATGAGATTAGGCGCGATCCAGGGTTCTGGCTAAAACGAATCGCAGACTCAATTCAGGTTACTGAATCAGTCCCTTAGCCTGTTCGTGTTCTTTTGTTTTTTGGCCGCCACACGAGTATGTGGCGGCCTTTTTTATTCGATTGTCGATGAGAAGTGCTACAGGTGTTGTTGTTACAGAAGCATCTGTACGGTGTCACACGGAGGGGTAGAAATGACGAACGAGGATATGGCAACACCAAGACAGACGAGAGGAGATGTGGCTCACACTATTGTGAAAGCAGGCCTGTCGTCAGTTCCTGTAATAGGCGGTGCTGCGGTTGAGTTGTTCCAGCATGTGGTCCAGCCTCCACTTGAGAAAAGGCGTGCAGAATGGATGGAACAAGTTGGTCAGCGGCTTAAAGAATTAGAAGAGAATGGCTTGGACCTTGAGAGTCTTCAGGATAACGATCAGTTCATTTCTGCAGCAATGCATGCATCTCAAATTGCTCTACGAACCCACCAAGAAGAGAAGTTGGAGGCCTTGCGCAACGCTGTCCTTAATATCGCAACAGGGCAGTCGCCGGGAGAGGCTAGGCAACACATGTTTTTGAATTTTGTCGATGTTATGACTGAAACACACATTCGAATACTAAAATTATTCCAGTTTCCTAATTCACCGCCTCCTCAGTTATTTGCGGGCGGGTTGAGCAATATGCTGGAACATTATATCCCCGAAATGCGTGGGCAACGTGAATTGTATGATCAGATGTGGAGCGACCTTAATTCGAAAGGGCTTGTCACAACCCCTAGTTTGCACGGCATGATGTCTGCGAATGGGTTGATGGTGAAGCGTACAAGCGAATTTGGCGATTCATTTCTGGGGTTTATAACAATGCCTGAATGAGAGTGCTCCCAATATAATAATTCATATTTCTGGAAGGTGAAGTACAATTTCGAATGAATAAGTATAAAGGTGTAGAGGGAATAAACCAAATCACTGAGGCAGTGTTTTACTGCCGTGAGAAATGGGAAATGGAACGCTCGTGCATCGAAGGTTCTGCTTTGTTGGCTAAAGTGTTGCGTCGACTGGGGTATTCAAATGCCTATTTGCTGACAGTGCATATCCAGATAAATAATGGTGCATTACAACGCTGGGCTGATGAGAACGGGATATCAGATGTCGAAGTCGATGTATTAGAGTGTGAAATAGAAAGTGCATTTCAGATTCAAATTGGGAAAGGCGTTTTTTCTGCTGATCGCTGGCCAGGACATTTAGTTGTTGTTGTGCCAGCAGTGCTTGAAAATCAGCATGTAGTAATTGATATGACAATCCTTCAGGCAAACTTGCCAGATCGAAATATCATTATTGAAGATCCAGTTACCTTTTACACTGCTGAAACATTTGTGACAGGTGAAACACTCTATAAGTTTGATATTAATAATGCTCGGTTTATATATGAAGCATACCCTGAAGATAAAAGCTATAACGATGACCATGATTGCATGGAATTAGACGGTATTGATGAAGCCGAGTCGTACGTACTCAAGTTACTTTTTAATGAGAGCGTTTCTGGCTGATGTAAGAAATCATGATTAAGGTAATACACGGGCGAATTACCCCAAGCGGAGCAGTCTTACTGCTCCGCTTTTTTAGTTGTGCGTCAGGCATGACGCGCAGCGTCACGACCTGGCGCTGTCAACCGGTTAGCGAAAGCTATCCGGGAAGTGACTTGTCGGGTGTAGTGATTAGATCACAGAAGTTGCCAAGCTGGGATGTAGTCTGGAACGTGGGAAAGACCCATCTCCTGGTAACATAGTGCTCTGTCGCGGCTTATCACGACTGACTGATATCCAAGTAGGATTCGAATTAAGAAAGGGACTTGTGGGAAAAGACAGTTTTGTTGAGACGGTTACTTAAATCAGTTGACTGGCGAAATAATATTATCCTTCGTCACGGTGGGGCAATTCAATTTTTCTCAAAATGCTCTCACTGCCAACCCATTTGCATGTAGATGCCGGAAGTGATTAACTAATCGTTCGGCCAGCCATTCACTATTAATATGGAGTCCAACCTCGATATTCCGTTGTTGCCCGGCTTCCGTGAAATTTGCAGAAGATACAAATACATGTTCCGTATCTACTACCACGCATTTCGCGTGCAGAGAGGATCGGACAGGGACATCATCCGCAACGGAACGCGGATCATAATAGACTTCAGGTAATCGACATCCAACTGGCCACTGCGTATTTATAAATCGCTGTTTGAATTGAGAAATCAATATCTCAGAGGAAGTCTTGTCTCGATCCGGCCTCGGTATATTGAGGAAGAACTGCACATTCAGATCGGGAAAAGTCTCCATTCGTTTGGCCAACGCCTCAAATACACGTTGCCCCTGATACACTGCATATCCCACAACAAGAACGGATTTTCTGGCGTGTGCAAAAAGTTCTCGTACAACAACAGAAGTATCCCGATTTGTAATCCCCGGCGCTTCTGGACCAGAAGTAACTGACGTGCCCCCATTAATCACATCCAGAACTTGATATACTAATCAGGATTCTGGACCAATTGAGGAGGAGGCAATATGCCCACGAAGCGTCATTCATCCGAACAGATTATTTCGAAACTCCGGGAAGCCGAAGTCCATCTCGCTCAGGGGATGACGATTCCCCTGATGTGCAAAAAACTGGGAATTCACCAGCAGACGTACTACAAGTGGCGTCGGGAATACGGTGGTTTGCGGATGGACCAGGCGAAACGTCTGAAAGAACTGGAAAAGGAAAATTCCCGACTCAAAAAACTGCTGGCAGAGTCGGAACTGGATAAAGCCATTTTGCGGGAAGCTGCCTCGGGAAA
>TARA_R110001592_G_scaffold5912_6_pt1 | contig 36387 bp, 14 predicted proteins | sample TARA_R110001592 | Tara Oceans TARA_R110001592 (sample SAMEA4398387) | marine metagenome | biome: Polar Biome; feature: [SRF] surface water layer (ENVO:00010504); material: water (ENVO:00002006), including particulate matter (ENVO:01000060) such as... | depth 5 m | reverse complement strand
ATTCACTTCTGTCTACAGGAGTACCTGTACTAAAATTAACACCTTTTCTAGCACCATATCTTCCAATAGTTGCTAAAGTACATTTAGTTCCTTGAAAAGGAACTGGCGTAGTTGAAGAAAAGTCTGCTGTATTACCTGTACTTACGGCACCAATCCAATCTGGACCTGTAGAATCATCTCTGTATATAAATTCTGTGTTTATTGTAGGACTAGTTGCATTAACACCTACTAAAACAAATTGTACTAAAACTTGATCGCTATTTATTGCTGGAGTTAAAGGTGTTTGTGCAGCTACCCCTTGAACTACAGACACTGATAGATTTTCATCAACTACAATAGCGTCAAATCTAGCGTAAGTTGGATCACCTCCATTTAATGTTAAGCTTGTTGCAGCAGAAGTATATTGAATACCCGATATAGAATACACTAGTACACTTATATCAAATACTAAACCTATTTCAGAATAACTAGCGCCTCCTGATATTAATGAATTTCCTGCAGACTGATTTGAAGTTGCAATTAAAGGATTTGCAGAAGTACCGTCACCTGTAATTGTAATACCATCTGTAATAACTGCCGTACTACCTGCTCTAGAACTAAGATCAATTGTATTTACATCGTCAGTTATAGTTACACTTCCATCTGTACTAGTAAGACTTTTAAATTCAAAGTCTTCTCCTGTTTTTTGCTTAAAGCATCCAGCACCAGCTCCAACATTAGATGCTGTATTTAATTCAGCTAAACAATTAAATTCAATAAAATTATTGTCAACACTTTCATTAATTATTAAATTTAATGATAATGATTTTAATCTTCTAAAATTTATATAACATTCGTTAGTATCAGGATCTGTAGTTTTATCTCTAAAAACACCCGCTGATGACAATGCACCAATAGGAACATTAATAGGTAAGCATTCATTTTGTTCAACAAAATCTTTAATCTTTATGAGCTTAACATTTTTATAAGGAACAGGGGATGCAATACCTTCTATTTCAGGCTCTGTATGTACACCTAGTACAATAACATCTTCTGGTAAAGCTTGGGTAACGTATTGCCTTCTTCTTATAAGGCTAAGTATGTCTGTTAAAATATTCATCTCTTACCCATATAAGTATTTGCTGAAGGAACCGTCCCTCCTAAATTCTTTTTTTTAGTATGCTTACATCCACAATCTTTTTTTTTATTAACTAATTGAGGCATTGACATATCTAAACGTCCTTCTAAAGATGTTAAAAGTGAATGTGATTTTTTCATAAGTTATGTATTATAATTATTTAACTTTTATATATTAATTTCTACACTGCATATTAAAAGATATAATTTAACTGTATGATAATTAAATTCTGAATCTGGACGTAACCAATCCCAACCTAAAGCAAATCTATCATGAGGCCAATGAAAAGAAATTACCATAAAATTTTCATACATTATATTTTACTTTTAGTTTTTACACAAAGTCCTTGGCGGCATGAACCTAAACAAACTTTACCTTTAGTTAACCATTGTATTAATATACAAATATTTCTCATTGCTTTAAGTTCTATTTTTTATCTTTCAATGCTTTTTTTTCAGCACGTTTTTCTCTCCAAGTTTTTATCTTACCTACTTTCTCTACAGATCTACCTCCAAAGTAAGCTCCAATAACCGTAATTAAAACAATCTCTAATAAATTAGTCCATTTATCTTCAACATTAAACTTAATAGATCCAGCATCAATAAAAACCATAATTACTGTACAAAAAACAAGAAACATTAAAACCATTGGTCTAACGTTTTTGCTTAACCAACTATCGCTGGACATATCAGATTCCCATCTTTTTGTTACATTCTCATCTATTGATTGCTGTCCTTTTATTAAGAGATCTTCTAATTCATTTTTTAGAATAGTTTTCTCTTCATTGCTAGTTACAACATCGTCAACAATTTTACCAGCATTTTCAAGAACACCTCCAAATATTTTTTTTATCCATGGAACTGCCATAATAATTTATTTTTTCATTTTAGATGTCATTTTTTTAACTCTTTTTTGAGATACTTTTTTTGTAGAACTTTTACGTTTTGTTACTGATGACGAAGGTCCAGAACCTTTAGTAACTGTTTTACTTCTAGACACAGTACCTTTAGCAAAAGGATTCATTGGATTTGAAACTGATTTTGTTTTAGTAACTGTTTTACCATTTCTTTTATTCTTAGTAACAGTTTTTGTAGTTTTTGGAGTACCTCCATAAGTTCCAGGACTAGGTGACTTAGTAGTAACAGATACAGTTCTTCTTTTAGGCTTAGTAATGCTTCCACCTTTTTGGTAAGTCATTTTGGCTTTTTTCATACTATTTGGCATGGCTTTAAATTTTAATTGTTTATTATTTTATATAGAACTTACTTTTTAGCATTTTTTCTCACTTTGCTCATGTCAGTTTTAGAAGTTGGCCCACCTTTTTTATATTTAACGCTAGCTTGTCTTCTAGGGTTGCGAGAATTGTTATTAATAGAAGATATACTTTGAGCAGTGTTATTAGCGGGTTTATATACATTTACAGCAGGAGCAGTGTCAGGAGTTGTAGTCATGCCTGGAGCTACATTAGCTCCACCTTCATAGTTATTTACATCACCCGGACTATATGCAGCTGGATTAACATTCACATCTGCTAAATTACCAGTATTATTATTAGCAGTATTTTGAGCAACAAGGTTTGAAACAGTATTTGCAACAGGACTTGCTTTAACAGCAAGATCTACTACATTATTTACAGCATTACCAAAATTATTAGCAAACTGATTTCTTTTTTCTGTTTTTGTGGTAAAATCATTAAGCTCATTTGTGTTACGGGCAGTTGTTACTTCACCTCTTTGAACTATCTTGTTTAGTTTATTTTTTCTTCTTTCACCTTTTTTAGCAGCTCGGAATTCTTTACCAGTCATAACTCCATCTTGTGCTTTTGATAATTCTCTTTTTTTATCAGCAAAGTATCCCATAGGATTTCCTTTATAGTCTGAAGATTTTATTTTTGACATGATATTAGTTTTTAATTATTTCTTTTTTTTTCTTTTTTCTCCTCCGTACATATTATTTTCTGGAATTGAATCAAAAGTTGTTTGCATACCTGGAGCTACATTACCTTTAGAGCTAGTAGTATAATTACCCATATCTCCAGGACTATATGTAGAACCACCATGTTTCATCATTATTCTTCTATTTTCTCTAATTGCTTTTTCAAGCTGTCTCTTTCCAAGCATTTTTGCAATTGTACTTTTCCAATCAGGAAGACCCATAACGGGTTCTATTTTAAATGGATCTTTATCATAAACTTTTTTAGTTACAGGTTTTTTAACCTTAGCTTTAGATGTTGATCCACCTGGTTGATATTTTGGCTTAGATTTTTTCATTGTAGTTTATTTTTTAGAATTTTTTTTCTTACTACGTGGCTTTCCTTTTAAGGCATCTACAACATCCTCCATTTCATATGCTGCTTTTTCAGCTCTATCTTTAATTTCTTTTGCTACAGCAATAGTTTTTTCATCAACACTTGTTAATGACCAAAGCCATATCCAAAGCATTTTAAGATAAAGGAATATACTTTGAAGTGATAAAGTCCATATAAGCCCAACAATAAATTTTAATACTTTTTTCATAAGTTTATTTTATACTATAATATACAAAAAACTAGTGAAACAACCAAAAGACAAAAAGTATGATTAACTTCTTTGCTCGTGAATAGCTTGTATAATTCTAAGTTCCATAGCCTGCATTTCTGTTTTCAAGTCTGCTATTGCTCTGTCTTGAGTAACACGGTTTTCTTCAACTTGTTTTTTAACATCATCAATTCTTTTATGAAGTGTTAGGTTACCAGCTTTTTTATCATCTTTAATTTCATCCATGTCTATTTTAAGATTACTTAAAATTACCGATTGGATTTCAACCTTACCTTTTAAACTGTACCATACAGCTAATGCTCCTACTATTGCTGATAACAATGACACTAATGCCTCAAAACCTATCCCAAATCCTGTAATTTCCATCTAATAAAAAAAAAATATATATAAAATGCAATAATACTTATTACAGCATACTATAATATACATATAAAAAATGTAATTTTATAATTAAAAATTAAGAAAATAACCATATGAAGAAAAATGTTTTTAACTTGGTATTATTACCAGAAGAGCCTATGCTCGGTATACAATTAATAAACGCATCCTGCGTTGTAGAAGATGATCAAATTAAAAAAGTAATTGGCCTAGAATTAGGTTTATTATTTATTAAATTATCTTGGATAAGAATTAAGTAAAATAACTTGATTTTAAGTTTTATTATACTTAAATTAAGTATAGACGAGTTGCAAAACTAACACCCTGTTTTCTAACAGCAACTCAATCAATTATTAATAATAAAAATTAATTAAATGGAATTAAGCAATAAAATTCTTAGTGACATTACTGTCCACATGAAATATGCAAGATTTATCCCATCTCTTAACAGAAGAGAAACATGGGATGAACTTACAACAAGAAACAAGGAAATGCATATTAAAAAATATCCGGAATTAACGGATGAAATTAATAGTGTATATAAACTTGTATATAATAAAAAAATTCTCCCATCAATGAGGAGTATGCAGTTTGGAGGAAAACCAATTGAAATATCACCAAATAGAATATATAATTGCGCTTATTTACCAATAGATGATAAAACAGCATTTAGTGAAATAATGTTTTTATTATTAGGAGGAACTGGAGTAGGATACTCTGTTCAAAAACATCATGTAGATAAACTACCTCCTATAAATAAACCCTATATCAAAAGAACTAGAAGATTTTTAATAAGTGATTCAATTGAAGGTTGGGCGGATGCTATTAAAGTTCTTATGAAGTCTTATCTTAATGGAAAAAGTTCTAGTGTAGAATTTGATTATTCAGATATTCGTGCTAAAGGAGCAAGGCTGGTAACATCTGGTGGTAAAGCTCCAGGTCCTCAACCTTTAAAAGAATGTATTTTTAAATTAACAGGTATTTTAGATCAAAAAGAAGATGGTGAAAAACTTACAACTTTAGAAGTACATGATATGGTTTGCCATATTGCAGATTCAGTATTAGCAGGTGGTATTCGTAGAGCTGCTCTTATTAGTTTGTTTTCAGCAGATGATGCAGATATGATTTCATGTAAATCTGGAAATTGGTGGGAATTAAATCCACAAAGAGGTCGTTCAAATAATTCTGCAGTTTTAATAAGACATAAAATTACTAAAGAGTTTTTTATGAATTTATGGAAACGTGTAGAAGCAAGTGGATCTGGAGAACCTGGATTCTATTTTAACAACGATAAAGATTGGGGTACTAACCCGTGTTGTGAAATTGCATTACGCCCTTTTCAATTTTGTAATCTATGTGAAGTCAATGTATCTAATGTTGAATCACAAGAAGATTTAAATGAAAGAGTTAAAGGAGCTTCATTTATTGGAACACTTCAAGCTGGCTATACAGATTTTCATTATCTAAGAGATATATGGAGAGAAACCACTGAAAAAGATGCATTAATTGGTGTGTCAATGACAGGTATTGGATCAGGATCTGTTTTAAAATATGATATGTCTAAAGCAGCAGATGTTGTAAAAAGAGAAAACTCTAGAATAGCAAAGATTATTGGAATCAATAAGTCTGCTAGAACAACAACTGTAAAACCTGCAGGTACTACATCTTTAACTTTAGGAACAAGTTCTGGTATTCATGCATGGCATAATGATTATTATATTCGTACTCTACGGGTAGGTAAGACTGAAGCTATATATCAGTATCTTTCTAAGAGTATCCCGGTATTGGTAGAAGACGAATTCTTTAGTCCTCATACTACAGCTGTTATTAGCATTCCCCAAAAAGCTCCAGAAAAAGCAATAATGAGAACTGAATCTCCATTTGACCTTTTAGAAAGAGTTAAAAAAGTTGCAACAGAGTGGATTAAACCTGGTCATAGGACTGGTTCAAATACTCACAATGTTTCAGCTACAATATCTTTAAAAGAAGATGATTGGGATTTAGCTGGTAAATGGATGTGGGAAAATAGAGATTCTTATAATGGATTATCTGTTTTACCATACAATGGTGGTACATATAAACAAGCACCTTTTCAAGACATTACAAAAGAAAAATACAATGAGATGTTAGAATATCTTAAAGAAATTGATTTATCTCAAGTAATAGAAGAAAAAGATGAAACAAACCTTACGGGTGAATTAGCTTGCGCTGGTGGAGCTTGTGAAATTTAGTAACATGTGCTGGATTCAAAAATTATATTACGGATTCCCAATTTAACAAAGGTAGATTTTAATAGAATTTACCTTTGTTTTATTATGGTTCTATAGCTCAACTGGATAGAGCACCTCCCTTCTAAGGAGGCGGTTTTAGGTTCAACTCCTAATAGAATCACTAGCTATATAAACAACGTAGATATCATCTATGTTAAAACAAAATAAAGAGGATGTGGTGGTCCTCTTTATTTTACTTAATAAAGAAGTTTTTCATATCGTTATAACTTTCCCATTTTTTAATTGAATATAAAATAGGTATAGCATCTTGCCATTCTTTAGCCCACTTAAGGCTACCAGATCTACTTCCTCTTTGATAAACTACACTTGAGTTTGCCCAAAATTCACTATTAGATGAAGTAAAGTACTGATATGGTGTTTCAATAGTTGAATATAATGCTTGAGTTAGTTCACCCATAGTTCTTGTAGATGCAATTGGAGATTTAACCATTTGATAAATTTGATCTCCCCCAAAAGGTGTAAATAAAATTAATTCTTGAAAAGTTCTATCTGCTTGGTATAATGCTATATTTTTAAACTTTCTTGTAATTTCATCATCATCATCGGTATCTCCAAAACCAGCAGCTAATAATTCTTTTACTACCATGGTCATCATTATAATTCCAATTTCCCCCATAGTTCTATAAAATCCAAATAACTTATCTTTAGCTCTTTGGTTATCTTGTCTACTTCCTCCTTCTATAAAACCTTGATCTTCTAAAAACCCATCTGAAAATTTATTAAATTTAAAATTTCCTTTAGCAACTTGACTAGAAGAGTAAGCTACAAATTTCCACCAACCTAAGTATCTACCTTCCATCCAACCTAAGTTTTCATCAAAATATTCTCTTTGAAATCTTGCTCTTGCTGCAGGTGCAACCCATTTGTGAAATTGAGATGCTAATTTACCAACTGTGCTAGATTGTAAAACCATTCTATCTTCAGATGAATAGTTACCGTGTATTTGTTTGTTTACTTCACGTATTTTATTTCTAAATTTATATCTATACTCATCAGTGTATTCTCCAACTTCTTTTAATAATTGAGGTTTACCATCTTTATCTAAGTTTTTATTATCAATTTCTACTATAGTTGTAAAACCATCTTTTAGTTTTACACTTTTAGTAGCTGAGTCAAATTCATGTGCATCATAAAGTGATAGTATTTCTCCGCTATTTTTATTTTTAATGAAAGTATCCATTAACATTGCCATTCCAACTTTAGTTTGAACATTCCATTCTGCAGCATCTTGTAAAACATAACCCCATTCCATAAATCTTTTAAAGTAAGATTTACCTGCTCTGTCTATAGTAGAACCAGATTCACGAATTTCTACATCAGAATCCATCATTCTATATAAATCTGCAAATGCTTCATATTTACTAGTTGGCATTTCTGGATCATAGTCATTTTTGAACAAAGGTTTTTTTGCCATTGAAGATAATCTATGAATCATATCAGGAAGAGCTCTTTTGTTCCATTCTGTAGAGGCTCTAGCAAATGCTTTTGCACTATAAAATCTACCACCTATTGCTTCTATATTATCATTAAGTCTACCAAGAACATAGTTATTAAAGTTACCAAATGGATTAAATGCTACATAAGATAAAGATGATAACTGAATTAATCCATCAGCTGCTTTATCAAAAAATCCTTTAGTCATTTGATCATTATCATAATAAACCATAGACATCCATTTTTTGGCTCGTCTTAATACATTTGATTCAGATCCTTTTATAGATCCTTTAGCTTCAAAACCAAGTGCTTTTTTAACACCTGTTTTAATTTTACCACCTGCAGGTTGATACTCTCTTCTTTTTATAACTTCAAGCATTGCTTTAAAGGTATCTTCAACAGTACTCATAGTCTCATAATGTTCTGCCATAGATGCAAACTTTAATAAACCATTTCCCATATCTAAGTTTAACTCACCTTTAGTTGGCTTACCTTCTATTTTAACTCTTTCACCTTCAAGGACAGCTATTTTATTTTTGTATTCTTCAAACTTTAATTTGCCTTCTTTTCGTTCTTGATTTAATGATTGAATTTTTTCATCTATTGCAGCTAATTGCTTATCATCTGCTGGCCTACCTGTATAAAATATAGCCATTGTATCTATTACGTTATTCTTTTCATCTGTAATTAATGTTCTTTGTTGAGATGTCGTTCTAAAAAGATTTTTTACACCTTTACTTGTTTTTGCAAATGCTTTTGCAAACGGTACACCTTTACCTCTTATATCTTGAGTAACTCGTCCTCTTATTAAAGGAACTCTTCCTAGCATTTGAGTTCTTTGAGATTTTGGTAATTTAGTTAACAACTCGTTTTCATATTGAGTTCTGAATAAATCATAGAATTCTTTACGTGCTAAACCTAAAGCTGTTTTATCATTTTGTATAGCTTTGAATTTTTCACTACGCATGTCTTCATTGGAAGGATATCCAGATTTTTCCCTAGCTATTCTGTATTCAGTTTTAACTCTTGGGAAAAGCATGTCTTTTTTAATTGCACCAGTATACTTACCATCTTGATCTTTTAATGCAATAATTACACTTTCATTATCAATACCGGTTTTTTTATATTTAGATTCATATTTAAACCAATTTTGATCATTTATATCTTTTCTTCTTTTCCAATATCCATTATCACCAGCTGGCACAAAATATTCATGAATATTTCTAGCAATTTTAAATTCTTCAGTGTAGTCATGATACTCTCCTGGTATAGGTTGATCATTTAAACCTATAGTTTCAGCATTAAAAAACTTTCCAAATGTTTTTTTAGCTTCAGCAAGTTTTATATTGTATTCAATGTCTTCAGGTTTTGCTGTTGAAAGATCTGTCACATCTCTAAATTGATATGGTTGGCCTTGTTCATCAAACAACGGAGCTCTCAGTTCTTCTTGTTTATCATAATATTTATTTCCTAGTTCTTGAACATATCTTCCTGAAAATTCACCATTCTCATCAAATATTAACATAAACTCATACAACTTTTTAAGTTGTTTTGGACTTTCTATATTTGCAACACCACTTAATTCTTGAAGCTTTTGAGCAGCTCGTCTTATGGACCCTTCTCTAGTTTGTATTTTATCTAAAAGTTCTTGTTTTTTTACTTTATATATTTTATCCATTACTGCTAAAAGTGTATCTTCTGCAGTAGCCATATCTCTTGTTTGAAAATCAATAACCCCTATCTCTTCCCCCATCTTTAACAATTCATCTAATTGATCTTTAGTAAATTCTCTGTCAGATGTAGTTTCAACAACAGATCGTACATAAGACATTACAGCTTTATCAATAACTCCTTCAGAATAATTATCAAAACCGCCAACTCCAACCATTTCATTTGCTTTAGTTTGAAGTTGTAAGACTAAAGTTTTTTGTGATGAGTTTAATCCTTTAGCAGTACCTAATGCATACAAACCTTCAAAAGTAGACAAGAATTTATCAAAGTTTAATACATATGATATGTATTCAGCTTTTCCAAAATTTGCAGGATCTTCAACATAAGCTTGAAATTCATTAATTTGTTTTAATGAATCTCTTAATAATGCTGTATAAGTTCTAGATCTACCGGTAGGTGATCCTGCTAATGCTATGTTAACTGCACTAATTGCATTTAAGACACTTTCTTCTACTTGAGATACTGTTTGATGACGGCCAAGGAATGCTTTACCTTGAGTTGAATTAATAACTTCTTGTTTTTTAACAAGACCTAGTTGATAATTCATTAAAGATTGACCTATAACTTCATATGCAATATCTGAATTTTTACCAGAAGATTCCGCATCTACTTCATCTGGTTTTTGTTCAGCGTCATTTAAATCAAAAACCTGTTTAGACTCCGGAGATTGTCCTGTAGCTTCAGTAATTTGTTCTTTTTTAAATTTATTTACATTTAATGGTACAATTGCATCTACATATAACTGATTTTGACTTACTGGATGTTCTAGCCAGTCTTCAGTTCTCATTCCTCCTCCTTTTAAACCCTGCTCTTGTTCTCCTTCTGATTTAAATCCGCCTTTAAACTTTTGATTTTTACCTTTACCTGTAATATCAACTTTAATATGAATTGTACTAGTAGCTCCCTCTTCATTAGACACAGTGTAACCCATGTTCTCTAACATCCTTCTATAAAGATTTACTTGCAGATTATGCTTTTGTCTTTTACTAAGTCCTTTAGTTAATCCTTTTTGTGCTAAAACGCTATCTTCATTAAGAGTATCATAATTACTTATATCATCATACTTAAGCTTTCCTTTAAGAGTTTTTTCAAAAATTGATGTACGTGAAGTTTTAAGATCCACTATTTTAAGTGTTCCATTAGGTTTAACTAATAATAAATCAATACTACCCGCCATTCCCGTTGCTTGATCATAAACAACAACTTGCGGTATTGCTATACTACCATCCTGCGTTAATAATGCTAAATTAGCTTGTAATGCCGCATAAGCTTTTCCAGATTGTTCTTGATTTAAAACCTTAAGATTAGGCATGATTTCTCCTAATGACTTATCAGTAGCTAAACCATCTAATATTGAATCAAAATCATTTCCTAAATCTAAGTTTAATTGAATTTCAGCTTTAACTTCATCAGACATTTTACCATTAATTGCTGTTGTAGCACTTGTCCACTTGCTGGTTAAATCATTAATATCTTGATAAGTGTGTGTAGCTTCATCTAAAACTAATATAGGATCTCCATCTGTAATAGTAGATGCTGCCAATGATCCAACTTGTTTAGGTGAATTTACACCAGCATGAAACATTGTTTCTATAATTGATTGTTGAACTGCATTTCCTCTAACAGATATATAGTCATACACTTGTTTTTTTTCTGGAGATAAATTATATCTTACTTTATTGTCTACTAAAGTGGTTAACTTAAACTCAATATTTTCAGTATTTAATAATTTAGCAATACTTGTCAAAGTAGCATTTGCAGATATCATATCAACAGTAAGTGGTCTACCAGATATATATTCATGAAGGTCTTTTATTATATCTAAAAACCATTCTAAAAAATCTTTTACTCTTCTACGGAATGTTACTGTACCAACTTCATTATTTTCTTTATTAAAATGTCTAGATAAAGCTTGAGTTACTAATTCTAATTCTCTATGTTTTTCAGTAAATCCTCTATTTTGATTATATGCATCTTTTATCCCTTCCCATAATTCAGGAAAACTTTTTTTAGATTCCGCAACTAAACCCTCAAATAACTTTTCATTGCTTAAAGACACCCCATCAATAAAAGGATGTAAAATTTCTTCAACTGCAATGTCGTTTGTAACTCTACCTCTGATTAAAATAGCAGTTTCATTTACATAAAAAGATTTAACATTATCAAAGTTTACTTTAGATTTACCACTAACTTTCTGTGAATTAGGTAAAGCATCGTATAAAGCTTTAGCATCTTTAACTGAAAGCATTTTTACTTTTACTTGAGGAAACATTCGCATTAAATGTCTTACAACTTCTCTTGCATGAGGTGTATCAAAGTCTCTAGATTCTGAAATAATATCTCGAGGTGTAAATATAGATTGATTAATTGTTATAGTTAAACCCGCACCTTTTGTGGCTTCTACTATAGAATTAGAATCTATATTATTTATTCTTAAATAACTATATAATCTACCTTTATTAAATTTTCTTATGTTAGGATCAAAAATTCTATTTTTTGAAGAAACAATATAATAATTACCTTTATATTTAGTTAGTATTTTTTCTTTAACTAAGTTGGCGTATAAAGCTTCAGTAAATTCCCTTCTTTTTAAATTAAATAAAGCTTTTGTCTTTTTATCAAACTCTAAAGCTTCAGTTACTGTTGGAATTAAATCACTATTATTAGAATCTTGCCATGAAGTTATTAAACTGTTTGCTAGAATAGGAGATCCCATTACATTAGCAACCTCTTTAAATTCACTGAGATTTTTATTTATACATCTTGCCATAATTCTTTAACTTAAAAAACATTGTTTAATTTCTTCAATAAATTCCTCAGTTGTACCAACATAAGAATTTTTTTTACTTTCTTTAATTAAATCTTTAACTGATTTAATTCCCGCAGCACTTAATTTTTGCTGATCTATAATTTTTAAATTATCATACCAGTCAGTCAATGTATCTTCAGAAGATGTTCCAAAGATATCAATTTCATCTGCATTTGTAGAATCATCTAAAGTATTATTTTCAATACCTCCTATTACAAAAGAATCTTCAGCTTCATCTTTACCAGCTTCTTCTATCTCTGCTTTAAGATCATTTAATGGATTTCCATTAACTGTAATTGAACCGTCAGTATAAGATACTTCAGAATCAGGATTAGATACTACATCTACATAATTTTCAATTATTTTTTGAGCTGTATCTGTTAAAATAAATTTTTCATATGTTGGGATACTCTGAACATTATATTTTTTTGCTGTAGCCAGCATTGCTTCATACTTCTGTTCAAGTATAGAATCTAGTGCTGGAAAAGTTCCTTGATTATAATCTTGCTGTAATGTAGTTCCGCCAGCGTTGAAGCCTCCGGATTCACCTGCTACTTCAGGATTAGCTTCTTTAATAATCTCTCGAACTTCATTGGTTGTTTTAAGATTTGGAAATACAAATCCTATTGCTGTTGCTCCAGTACTACCCATTTCAGGTACAGCAATATATTCAGCGTAACTTCCTGTTGGAGTACTTATAGTATCTAAAATAAATTCACTTCCTAATTGACTTCCGGCAATTGTTACTAATTGAAACAATTGACCTTTTATCTTTATTACTGTAGGTAATAATACTTCATCATACTGAACATTATTTCTTACAACAGTTACTTTCTTAAATCCAGCATCATATAAAGTATTTAGATTGCTTTTAAAAGTATCTCTTTCTTTAGAATTTTTTAATTTTGGTTGAATTCTTTCTTGAATATTATTTGATTTTGGTGCAAATTGCTTTCCTATGTTTTTATTTAAGTCAATGATTAATACAGGGACTTCTTTAGAGTTGTTTATGTATATAGGTTTTTTAACGGCTTTTTCATTTACAGCAACTTCTTCTGCTTGTTCTTTTGTTTTTACACCATTGATTCTATAGTTAAATTTTTCTTGCAATAAAGTAGCTAAATGATCATGTATGTTTTCATTATTTTCTCTTAGAGCTTTTCTAGAATTATCTTCTAGCTTTGCTGGAAAAATTACACCATTAGGAAAGCTTTCTATTAAAGTTTCTAAGTCGTTAATTTGCGCATCTAAATCTTTTATTTTATCATTAACTTGTTCTTCTGTATAGAAACTATTTTCAGAATTTGTTATATCTTTTTTAAATTTTATTCTAAAAACATTTGGTTGGTCTCTTACTATTCCGCTATTAGGCGCACCAACACCAGATTCATTGTCAAATATAACAAAGAGTGTGCTTGGATTAGCTATAACTCTATCAGTTGTAAAGTTTGAAGTTGATGTAGTGATTTGAGATTTAGGATTATATGATTGTATAGCATTACGCCCATTACCTTTTGGTTGAACAAATCTTTTATTTTTTGTAGAAACTAAATAATTACTTATAAAATCTTCTCTTAGTTCGCTTACAGTCATACCAAAAATTGATTCAAAAAGTTGACTAGAATCTTCTTCTCTTGCAACAGCCTCTCTTACTGTTGTTATACTATCAAGATATCGCCCAAGCATACTTGGTGAAACAGCTGCTAATAAAGTTTTATATGTAGGCTGTAATCCATCTTTAACCATTAAATAATTTAAAATTTGAATAGCATAGTTTCTAGTTTCAGGATTTATAAATAATTCTTTAAATCCATTTTGAACATTAATTTTTTGAGAATCATTTAATGGTGTTAATGTATTTGCTGAAATTGTTGTTATACCTATTTTATTATTTTCACCTGAAGCTCGTTCTATTTTAATAAAGTCATCTAAAAACGCATTGTAAGTATTACCGTTTGACTCTCTTGCTTTTTCTATAACATTTGCTATACTGCTTTCTCCTTCTTCATAAATTATGTCATTATTTAAGCTAGCCCAGCCACTTGAACTAGACTCAATAGATAGTTTTGTCCATGCTTTCAATGTAATGTAAGATAGAATATCTCTTCTAATAGCATCTTTAGTTTCATTATCTATACGTCCAATCATTTGACCAATTATAGCATTATACATAGACTTGTATATTCTACTTTGAGATAAAAATACTTTAGGTGTTAAACTTTCAGAAAACTCTAAATACACATTAAGTAATGTAGTTTGCCATGTTTTACTTCTAAATATTTTTCTTACATCTATAATTGGTTTTTTATTAAAACTTAATTTATCATATTCCGCATCACTTAAATTTAAACCAAGTTCTTTTATTGCATTATCAACTTGAGTAAATTCAGACAAGTTTTTACCATAGCCATTTGTTAAATTTAAAATTACACCTATATTTCTAGTATATTTTGCAATTTTATGAGCATTTATAAATTGATTTAATATTGCAATATCTCTAACCATATTTTCAGCATTAACATCTTGTTTGTTATTTAACGCTGTTTTTAATTTTAATGCTAATTCTTCACCATCATCAAAAGTTTCAATTGGATTTTTGATTGCTTTAATTAATGTTTCCTCATTAACATTTATTTCTTCAGCATTAACATTTACATTAAAATTTTTCACTGCATCTTCAAGAGCTTCTATCATTTGGCCCATATGAAAACCAACACTAAAAGTAGGATCACCAGATAATGCTTTTAATTCATATATTCTTTTTACTTGAGGTTGATTCATTAATAATATAGAAGTTTTAATTGGAACACCCATTGCTGTCATATTAGTAACAACAGCTAAAGAATCTCTACTTAATCCTAATTTAGCAGCAAGTCTTTCTTTAGCATTATCAGTCATTGCTGTAATTAATGCAGAAATTATATATTGTTTTCTTCTGCCTTCAGTACCATCTTCTAATAACTCTCTAGTTGTAGACTTTCCATTTTCATCTTTATTTCTAAAGTTTCTAAAAACTTTATTATCAAATTCTAACTTAACTCCTTCTGTTTTACCATCAACTGTTATTGAGTTTACTTCAAGACCATATTCTTGCATTAAACTTAAGTATAAATTTGGCAATACTGCCGCACCAATTGATCTAGCTCCAGCTTTATTGTTAGTAAATGCCGCACTTTTACCAAATAAATCATTAGCATCAATACCATCTTCATTAACTAATTCAGCCAATTCTGGAATCTCTTCTGAAATTTCTTTCCATACATCAGTCAATATTTCTATATCTGCAGCTTCATATGATATAGGCGCATTTCCATCTATAGATTTTGTTACACCCTCATGACCCATTAAAGCCATTTTTAAATCTAATATTTCATTATTTAAAGCAGCCGCATATGGAACTCTATCATTCTTTTCAATATATAACGCATACTCTTTTTTAGATCTAGGTAGTTTTAATTCAGTTAAAGCGTTAATGCTGGCTGTTGTTAACTTTTCTTTTTTGAAAGCATCCATTGTTTTATTATCAACACTTTCATCCATTCCTTTTTCAGACTTTAATAAAGCCTCATTATATATAGTTCCAGGTTTAGTTACTTGTTTATTTACATATCTAACGTAATCTTCATGTGAATCTGAATACTCTTTAAACTCTCCATTATCTTCATAATGATCTTTCATTTGAATGTACAGTTTATCAATATCAAAATCGGCCCCTGATACCTCAACTAATTCTCTTGAAGAAACAATTGTTGAACCATAGAAAACAGGTAAAAAATCTACAACTTTAATATTTACTGTAGAATGATTATCTTGAGATGGAATACGTATACCAAACATTCTTGAAAGTGCATCCGGTATGTTCCTTGATGGAACTTGATCTACTAATGTATACGCTTCCTTAGAATGAGCAGGTAATAAAGATTCACTGTATTTTATTTTTGTAGGTTTACCATCTTTAAATTCAGTCATATCAGATCTAAGTCTATCTAATATTATCACACCTTTTCCTTTTGCTTTTTCTACTTCAAGTTTAAGTGTTTCAAAACTTTTATCATCTGAAAAATCTAATGGATTATCTCCCCTTGCAATAAGATCTTCTTGAGAATAATTTTTTAAGAAATCATCTGATCTAATTATTTCTTGCTGTAATGGATGTCCTTTTTCGTCTACACTTATAACCCGTCTATAAACATTCATTCCAAAATCAGACATTAAAGCTGCAGATGTACCTGGTAATTTTTCAGATGTTACACCTTTACTAAAATAGCTTAAGAATAATTGTTCAAATTTGGCTATTACAATTGGATTATTAAGTTCATATTTTTGCTCACCAGTCTCTTCATTAGTTGTAAAAAATTCAATAAGTTCACTTGCACTTTGACTTGATTCTAAACTAGTTCGGGCATATTCTAAATAATTAAATAAATCTACAGTTATTGCTCCTTCTTTAATACTTTTATGAAGTTGATCTGAAGCATACTCAGCATCAAAAGAAAATGTTAAGTTTCTTTTATCTAAATGCTTACCTAACATTCTATCTGATGTAGCTTTATTATATTGATCTCTTAGTTGTTTTACAGAAACAACTTTACCATTTAGTATTACTTCTGTATTATCGCTTTGTTCTCCTGTTATTAAAGATTTGATTTGAGTAGGATCTACTATCTCCATTTTATTAGAAGGATTTAAAACTTGAAGTCCCATAAAGCTAGCATCAAGTTCCATAGATTGATCTACAGATAATTCAGAAGCATTTGTTGATAAAGATCTTTCCATGTAATCAAGAGCACTCCCAGGTCCTAGAAGTTTAGAATCAGTTTGCCAAATTGGCGCTGTATCACTACTAAAATCATCAATAAGAGTTACGTTCTTTTTCAACATCTTAAGAGCTGATAAAGGTGCTGTTATTGCAATGGTATCATTAGCTTGCTCAAACTGCTCCATCTTAACTCTAATATTATGAAGTCTAACTCTATCAGGTCTCGCAACCCACTGACCTTGTTCATTTTTATAAGAAGTCAAAGCTTTAGTAAGAGGGACAATAGACATTTTATCAAAAGTTCTTCCATCACCATAAACAAACTTTTTAGAGTTTAACATTTCTTGTTTCTTTGCTGCACCTGCTGCACCAAATATTTCATCTACTAAAATATCTTCACCTTTTTCAATTTTATCAATTAATTTAGATTGAGTCATAGTAAGTTTTCCAAAACCAAACCATGTATATCTAAATGCTTTAACGGTCATATAATTTTGAGCATCTGCTATTTCAATGTCTTTACCAGTATGAATAGAAGTACCTATAGGATCTGTTGTTGCAAATAAAGATATCTTGCTAGTTGCTTTTTTAACGCCCATTTCTGGAGCTGCTATTTTACTTTCAGCACTATAGTATGCAGCATTTTGCATCTTAGCTCTTTTAACTGCATCAACTGCATCTTTAAGAGTATATGCTTGATCACCTAATAAAATATCATTTATAGCTGTAGTATTTATAAGATCATTTAAAAATATTTGTTTTAAATTATAAGCAAAGTTATTTGTTAAGTTTAACTTTTCATTTGCTCTTACAAAGTTTGCTGTTTTACCAGCTGTGGTAGATCCAACTAAACCTTCAGTTAAAAATTTAGGCAAAGAACCTTCTGGAAGAAGTTTATTTATATAAGTTTCAAACTCTTGAGATCTTTCATCTAATCTTTTTTCTATAAATTTATCAAGGGTTTTTTTACTTTCCCCAATAGCTTTTAAAGCTGAATCTAATGTATACTGTATTTGTTCTCCTGCAGGTAATTTAGCATTATCCTTTAGTAATTTCTCTAGTCTTACAGCAAAAGAATCTTGAGATAAATCATCAATTTCATTTCTTATTTTAGCAGCAGTTTCATAATCTTCATTTGCAACTGCATCTGCAAGTTGTTGATCTAACCCTGTATCTTCAGAAGTATCTACATCTTCAAGTACTTCATACAAATAAGATTCTCTTTTACCTTGCAAAAATTCTTTTATTTCTAAAGATTCTACATAGTATCTTCTATCTGCAATAATAACTATATGATCTTTTTTAGCATTTGGAATTTTATCTATATGTAAAGCAGCACCAAACTTTTCTATTACTTGACTTTCATTTAAACCATCAACACTAATTTTACCATAAGATTTAACTCTTTTTAAAATAGGGTCTCCAATTAATTTTTTAGCTTGTGCTTTTACACCCTTCTTTTTATTTGCTTTGACGGCACCTATTCTACCTTGTATAGATACATTTCTAATTTGATCGGATGTTCTAAAGTTTGAGAATTTAGCTCCAGCATCAGACATTATATACATTGTCTGAGTACCATCTTCAATTCTACCTGCAAGTTCAGGATTATGCTCAACTCTAGCCGTAGCTATATCCGTTGATACTCTTTTAGTAGCATCCTGCAATAACAATCTGTTATTAGTAAATCTAAAAGCTCTCCCATTTATATCAAATACTTGACCTGTTTTATCTGCATTAGCTCCTACAATTAATTCCCCTTCTCCTGTTATAGGATTATATGATCCTGTTTCAGGATTTAACTCCAGCATTATTCTATTAAATTCAGACTCAATATTTTTTCCAAATGCATCTATAGCTTCTTGAGTAATTTTAGGTTTTCCAGAAGCACTTTTTAATACAGCTTTTATAATAGGTAGATTTATCATATCCCCTGTATTAGATGCTTCAATTACTCTAATTAAAGCTGGAGCTAATGCTACACTTTTTTCACCATCTTTACTTTCTATTATTACATCATTTACTTTTCCTGATTTAGGATTAACATTTGATATGTAAGAACTTAATAAAGCAGTTATAAATTCTTGAGGATTATAATCACCATATACAGTTCCTTTTTCATTTTTATCATATGTCTCTGTTATTCCTCCAGATTCATCTTTTTCAATAGCTTTACTTGATTTTGAACCAGATAGTCTGCTAATTTTTAACCTGCCTTCTGCGGAAAGCTGTTGCATAGCTTCACTATTTACTAAAAAGTTCATTGCTAAGAAAGGATCTGTTTCAGCTAAATCTGCAATAACAGCTCCTTTTCCTTTAACATCATTTAATGATGCTATTTTTTTAAGGTGAAATGTAGGAAGTTGATGTGCGTATACTAAATCACCATTAGGATTTCTAAATATTGAAGCGCCAATTCTTTCATCAAATGGAGCATTACCTAAAGCTATAGTTCTAAGTCTGCCATATAAACCTTCATCAGTTTCAGACATAATATCAGCATTATTATCAACACCAATACGCAATTCTTCTATAGCTTTATATTGCAATGGCACAACATCTTTTTGAGAGTTAACCAAAGATGATTGGTATGAAGTAAGCTTGACTAAGTTAGATGCAATACTAAATGCAATATATCTTGGACTTAACGCTATACCTAAAGTATTCTCTAATAGTTTTGCAAATTTTCTAGATACGTCACCTAATTTTTTATCTGTTAATGATTCTTGTTGATTTTCAGAATCTAAGTACATTAACATTTTACTAAGCTCTTTAGAAAGATCTTTGCTTATGTTTGGGTCTAGGTTAAACCTTTTACGTAACATTTTAAAATTGTCTGACCACCTTGCTATTTGCTCATGAGCATCATCTCTATTAGCTGCATCATATGTTATAACCTTTCCTGCATTTACATCATCTTTACCAGTTCCTGTTATTCTATGTATAAATAAGTAATCAACTTTAAAGTTTTCAAAACCTTTAAGCATAGCTTGAAATAAATCATTTCTTAAAGTTGTTCCGGGCAATTCACCGTTTTCAAGTTGACCTTCCCATACTATACCTAAATCATTAAATAGTCTTTGTACAACCGCACTTGTTTGCGGATTATCAATACTAAAAAGATACAATGATTGTAATATAGCTACAGGATCAGACTTACCACTAGCAGCTTTTAAGAATCCTGAATAAGCTACACCAAAATCTACAGCTGTTATAATATTTTCATTAACTGTTATTTTTTTACCATCAACTTCTTTTTCATAAGTTCTTAAAACTGTTTGACCAAAAATATCTTTTTCAGAAACTGTTGTTGTTCCTATATACTTTCTTATAAAAGCAGACAATGATCTAAATCCTCCAGTTGATGAAGCGTCTTTGTCATATTCTGATGTAGTTCTTAATCCATATGCTTCTTCCCATACCCCATCTTCATCTTCTTTTAACTCAAGTTTCATGTCATACAAGTCAAGTTCTTTTACAACTGCTTCATAAAAATCACGACCAAAATCTTGGAATGAATTATCTATTGCAATTAAAAGATCATATTGAGCTTTTGAAAGAGTCTCATATTGAGGATTGCTTGGATTATAAAGGTCTCTGTATAATTCTATTGACTCTTGAACTGCATCCGCTATGTTAAAGTTAGGATCTTCATTTTCCATTTCTAACATTATAACTCTAGCTGCAATAGAAGAGACCATACCTCTTCCCACATCTGGATCTAGATTTACATCATATTCAAACCCATCTGCGCCTTTTACTGATTTACTTCTAATTATTTTACTTGCATCTAATGTAACACCAGATGCAGCTGCATCTGTAAAAGGATTAATTTGAACCTTACCCGATCTAAACTTCCCTGCATTAACTTCTTCAAATAAAAGTTGCAATTCTGTAGCATTATAAGTGCCCAATACATTTCTAATCCATTCAAGCATTTTATTAAATAAAGACTTGATCCAAGAACTTGTCTTAGTATTTTTTGGGTTTTGTTTAAAATTTTCAAACTCATCTGCCATGTACTCTTCATATAATAACTTTTCTAATTTTTCTTTAGAGTAGTTTTTATATTTATCTCTATCAGAGTTCTTGAGTTCTTCTAATGCAGATTGAAGTGTTTTGTTTTCAAGTTTTAATTTACCAAGAAGCTCCTTTTTAGCAATTTTATAATATTGATTCTGTTGCTCTTCTGTTAAAAGCAATTCAAATATAGCATGAAATGCTTCGTGATATGCATGTTTTGTTGATGTACCCGCATATATAGTTCCTTTAATTGTTTCTTTGCCGGCTATTTTATTAAGAGCCATCACAAATGCTCCAACTCTTTGACCACCAGATTTCATATTATTACCTAGAGTATCAATATTTTCTATTGTAATAAAGTCAGGTAAGTTTTCAGCAGCCCATTGCATAAACTCATCAATATTTGCCACATCTTCCATAGTTAAATCATCAGATATAACTTTATTTGCAGCAAGTTTTGAAAGAATGTCGGTTCTCTTTTTTCTTAATGCCTTTAAACCTCCATCATATGTAGAAGAATCTTCATTTATAAGTTCTGCATATTCAGCTCTTGTTCCAGCATTATCAAAAAGTTCTGTTTCTTTTGCTTCTATTTCTGATTTTATTTTTTCTAACTCTGCTCGTAATTGTACTTCTGTTTTTTCAGATGTAGATTTTTTAGGATCAGATGCAGTAGAGGATTTACTTGCTAATTTTTTAGCAATCATTATATTAATTTGCCCTGAAACTGATGCAGTATCCATCACACGTTCTTCCCTATTAGAAAGTTTTATTCCTGATGCTCGTTTTTCTGCAATAAAATCTTTTTGATTATTAGTTAAACCTATAAAATCTTTATCTAAAAGTTCATTAAACTCTTCATTAGTAATTAAAGCTAAATCAACAGAGTTTGGATCACTACTGCTTGTAGTTAATTCAGGACCTTTTGGAATAGGGTTTCCTTCAGCATCTGTAAAAATTTCAGTTTCAGTAAACGTTCCAGCTGTAGTTGAAGGACTTGAAGGTATTGAAGGTCCTACATTTACACCAGCTGCTATCATTTGTTGCGCATCTACACCATCTATATTAGTTATTAGTTTTGCACCTACTCTAATACTTGGAGATACCGTTGTTACTACATCTTTTGCAATATCTTTTGCGTTTGTTTTTTGATCAAATGATTTTCTTAAAGAATCTACATTTAAACTTAATTTAGAAGCATCTTTTACAACCTGTTTTCTAGATGCAGTAGTATCTCTTTGTAATTTACTAGGTCCTTCTTTTAATTGTGTGTTAACTAAATTAAATAAATCTTTTAGTAAGTCAGATTTATTTTCAGCTCCAGCATATTGAGCTATTGCAGAAACATCAGACATTATAAGTGATATAGCTTCTTTTCCAGCTCTATCATAAACTTTTACTTGAATTCCACCTTTTGCTGTTATGTTAATATCAAAAGAATAACCCGGTATAGAAGCTATATAAAACTTAGGCGTACCTTCAAGTTCTCCATTGTTTAGATCTTGATTCCATGAAGAATTGTAGTGTAAGTCATCTATCTTAGTTTTTTTGTCATCATCAATTTTAACATTTTCTTTTACTGTTAATGCAGATTGTTTTATAAGTGTTTCAGCCAAAGTATTTAATTCTTCAGCTTCTAAAGTGTTGGACTTAATTGGAAAATATGAATATACACCATTTTCCTGTTTAACAATCATCACATACCTTCCTGCATTAGAAGCATTGTCAAATAAAGTTAAGTTTTGAGCTTTCATTTCAGATTTAACTTTATCTTGAAATGCTATTTCTTTATCAACAGATAAACCCATTGGCGTAAATGCTGTACTAACTTTTCCCTTTCTTTTAGTATTTTTTAAAATAACAGTATTACCTTCAACTGTACGATGATGAAGTTGATCAATTCTTACAGTTTCTCCTTTTTTAAGAAAGTCCATATAACCAGGAGTGGTTAAAAAATTAACTCCCCCTATATCTGCTAAACTAAAAGTACCTTCAGATGCGCCATCAAGTTTTTTTCTTAATGCGTTCATCATTGTATATTGGACTGCAAAGCTTTGTTGAATTTCTTTTGCTGCCACTTCACTATCTTTTGTAGTACTAAACAAATCTGAAATTTGATCTGCCTGTATATTTAAAGGGTTGATTACCTCTCCAGTTTTTCTATCTTTTAATATTACATCACTATTTGGAATATATCCTATTATTCCGTCTTTAGCTGGATTTAAGTTCTCCTCAACAAGAAGTTTATTCATTCTAGCCGCTAATGCATTTGGCATTTTAATTGCAATGTTATACATAGATGTAGTTGCATCTATAAAAGGATTTTCTTCTGCTCCCTCTTTATTTAATTTAAATTGACGGATAAATGCTCCCCCGTTTGCATTAGATGTAACTGTAACTTCTAAACTTTTTAATTCTTTTTTAGATAATTTTTGAATAATAAAAGCATATCTTCTAAATGCTAACTCATCGCCTTCTTCAATTCTGGTGCCTCTATCATTTTTATGTGGTATTAAACTGGTTGCTGATTCAACTCTTAATTTACTTGCTCCTTTAGGTAAAGCTACTGCACCAAGATTAATTTTTTCTACTTTAAAACGTGCTTGAAATTCAGCCTCACTTAAACCTGTTTTACCATCTTTTCCTTTTTCAGCACTTGCATTTCTAGTACGTTTATCTCCAGATAATAAATATGAATAATCTTCATTTAAAACATACAATCTGCCAGATTTAAGCTCTGAAGGACTGGCCAATACAATATAATATTTACCTGTTGTAATATCTTTTATTCTCATACCATATTGAAGAGTCTGTCCACCAAATTCATATGTTTCAAGACTAGCTACTAAAGGATCTATTTTTTTAGCAATTTCTATAGCTTTAGCTGCACTTGAAAAAGATAAAGTTGGATTACCTGGAGCAACTGCATCAGCTATACTTTCTTCAACATAGTCTTCATTTTTTTGACGTATTTGATAAAATTTAGTATTTGTTTGTGTTTTTAAACTATAACCTTCTATTTCAATTATCTCTACATTACTCCCAGTAAAACCTTCAAAGAGTTTTTCTACATCTTGCTTTTCATTTTTATTTTCACTTTCTTGTTTTTTAAAGTCTGGTATAAAAAATTTAAAATCTAAATTACTTTGATCTAATATTTTTCCAACTATATCATTTACTTCTTGAAGAGCTAACCAATTTAAAAATCCAGTATCAGTAGTATACTTAAGCATTCTTACCTCTTCGTTTTCTATGTTAGTTAAGGTCTGATACCATAATTTTTTTAAACCAGTATATGCCGTTATAATATTTTTTGCAATAGCTGTTTCTAAAAATTCTTCTAAATCAAAAGGAACAACTCCGCTATTTGTTTGCACAGCTCTATATTGATTCCATCTAGATTCTAAAATACTATCTAATACGGGAGATTCATTCTTTTCTTTACCAAGAATTTTTACATTTGGAGCTTCAATTCCTTCTTCTTGTAATAATTCATCAATTGCACTTTTTGTATTAGTTGCACTTGGTGTACTTGATTCAGCAGCTGCAGCTTCCGCAGCTTTTTCAGCATCAATTTTTTCTTGAACTCCAGAGCTTTGTCTGTATACATCTATTATGCTTAATACTTTATTATATAACTTTGGGTTATCTACTTCATTCAATATGCCGTCTTGTGTATGAAATGTTTGAAGTACATTAGAGTCTCCACTTTTTCCAAACATTAACATTTCTGCAGGATCTACATATACATCTAACACCATCAATGCATTTAACAATTCATTTATTTCTTTTCTTAAAATTAATTTTTCAACTAATTCTTTTTGAAGATCTAATTTGTTAGTATGCGCAAACTTTACATATTCAGCAGATCTTCTAACAATTAAATCTAATTGTTTAGGGTTAGCTAAAAATTGTATAGCTTTATCATAAGTTCTTTGTCTGCTTGATAAATGATTGTGATCTACAATCATATTAACCACTTCTTTTATTCTTGATTCATCAACAAAACTATTTTTTGTTTTAGCTAACATTTTTAAGTAGTCTAAAACTTTAGGCATAAGTTTGTCAGTCCTCCTTCTATCAAAGCGTTTATTTTTTATTGATGATGTTTGATTTTCACCCGCATATAAAACATCTGCAATGGCTTTAAGTTTTTCTAATTTTTTCTCTTTATCCTTTTTAAGGAGCTTGGTTCCTGCCTCACCTAGCCCTGGGATCTCTTCCTCTAGCTGTTTAATTTCTTTTAGTAAGGTATCTTTATTAAGAAGAACCGTTATATCATTTGCAGCTAGTTCTTTTAGTATTGGGTCACTTTCTAATTTATTATAAATGCTCTGAGCTCTTTCTCCAGCTTTTGTGAAGCCATCTTTAGTAAACATGAATAGCATTTTAGCATGATTAAATGCCCACTTTTTATATGACTCTTCTGTGTGTTCTTTAGAATTTGGAGTAAATGCACTAGGATCATAAGGATTTACCATATCCTCATTATTCTTGTCATACTGCTTTTTCATTACATCAATGTTCTGAATTTGAGTTTGAATTTTAGTTCTTAATTTACCAGATTTAGCCGCAGCTTTTTCAGAAGGAAATGCTTCAGCTAATTCTTGATCAGTTAATTCTAAGTAATCTTGCAATTGCTCTTTAAAAAAGTCTTCTTTTCCTGTACTAAACATTCTATGTAAAGCTGAAAATCTTGCGCCATCTGCAGCATCTACAAAATCAAATACATTGTCTTGCATGGTTGCACGTTCCATAGCTTCACCAGCTTCTTTTTGCTCCATGAAATTTAAAGTATCTGTATCAAACATTGCATCAACATTTTCTTGTTGTGCATTCCAACTATTATTCAATGATGAAAGTGTTGCATTTACTAAATCTTCTTTAGTTTTTTTATATTCAGCATACTCAGCTTTATTAAATGTTTTTTGATACAACATAGGCATTGTCTGAAATACTAACTTTTGAGGACCAGATACTACACCACCCATAAAGAAACCAGACATAAAAGTTTCAAGTCCTTGAGAACTCCATTGCTCACCTAAACCTGATAATGCAGAAGCTTTCATTTGCTGTACATTAGAATTTGCAGGATCTTTAAACAATGCTGTATAATAATCTTTTATACCTGCAGATACAGCTTCTTGATAAATTTCTTGAGCACCTTCTGCAACGTTATCTGCAAAAAATCTTAATCCTGCACCAGCTGCCATTACAGCACCACCTTTTGCACCGCCAGCTTTAACTTTAGCTCTAAGGTATTTCCAGTTCATAAAGCTATCATCTACTTTTTCAAAAACATCTCTGGCTACTTTTTTAGCGCCCTTTGCTCCTTCAAGTGTTGCTTTAGTTTTAAGGATTCTTTTACCTACACCTTCAATGTTATCTCTAGCTATTTGACTAAGAGATCTTTTAAATCCTCCAAAAGCGTTTCCTAGTAATAATTGATTAGATAAATAAATTAATGGTACGTTCCAAGAAGTTGTTGCAAATCCAGCTTCTGCTGCTTGTTGACTTATATCACGCATTTGTTCCGGAGTAATATCCCCTAAACCATTTTTTCTATTTTCTTCTGCTTTAATTGCATAATTTGTATAAAGCTGATCTTTATATACTGATCCACCTTCCATTCTGCCCTCTGATAATGCAAAGTTCATAGACCTCGCATCTCTATAGAATCCTCCAAATTTTTTAGAACTTCTTGCCATCCAGGTTAAATTCTCTCCAGCTTTCTGAGCACTTTTAAGATTTTTAAAAGTTGACATTGTTTCTGGAATGAGCATTCTACCTAATATATTTCCGCCAGTTTTAGCAGCACTTCTAAAATTTCTCGCTCTTTCTACATTTTTTAAATTGGCCATTATAGCTCTAGTACCTGCAGCCATTTTACCAAGACTAAAACTATCAGCAATTCTTCTTCCAAGTTTGGCTAATTTAGCCGCATTGGTTGCAGTTCTTGCAACAGCACCAGCTCCAACAACAACACCCCCAACACCACCAGCAGGAGCTGTTGCTACAGTGGCTAAAGCAGTAGCTCCCCACATAGCAAGTTCTTCTACAGCAATTGATCCAATAATACCAAACGTATAACCAGAATTAAGAAGAAAGTTATTAAAGCCTGCTCCAAAACCATCTTTAGTAGAACTACCCATTCTTACAGCATCTTCGTATTCAACAGCACTTTTAAGATCAAAAGCATCATCTTCAAACCAACTTCTGTAACTACTTAAATAACCAGTACCCATCAATTTATTTAATTGACCAAACATCCTCGCTGAATCATCAAACCAACTAGTATTTTCATTGTAATAAGACTCCATGTCAGCATGAGGATGCCATCCTAATTCACTATAAGCAGGGGAAGCGTAAAATTTATCAAAATTACTTGTTCTAATTCCAGCAACTATAGGATCTTCTATTTTTATTGTATTGCTTCCAAATATACCATCTTCTTTAACTTTTGGTGCTTGCTTAGTTATATCAGAAAACATCCTTAATTTACCTTGCATTGTGCTAAGGTTTGGCGGAGTTTGTTGATCATTTACATTGTATCCTCCAGTTGATGGAGCTGGATATGGAGAATTATAATTATGACTTGCAGGCATTGCAAATCTATTAATTAAATCAGATTGTTCTTGCAACATAGCTTCATATTGCGGATCAAGAGATGTTTGAAACTCTGCTAAATTAGGGGGAACTTCTAGTTCTGCAATTGTTTGAAAAGTAAATTGATCATCAGGTACTCCAACAGGATTGTTAGGAACCTGGTTGTCTAAAATTCTGTCTTCCATAATCTATTAAAATTTATAAAGATACTCTGGATCGGATATCATCATATCTGGATGTCCAGCTTTCCAAGCTTCTCTATCTGCATTATTTACTTTTGCAGCTTCTTCAAGTGCAAGTGTATATTGGTTTGTATAATAATCTAAATATCTTCTATCATAAGAAGTTATAGGGGCTCCGGTATGATCTGTCATAAGCTGTCTTTGAATGGTCTTTGCCCAACCAGTTCCTATTCCAGCGGTAGTTGCATCAAATTGTACTACTTCGTATGCTATTTCATATTGACCATTGTGATCTTGAGTAATATTCATAGATCCCCCTAAAGGTACTACTTCTTGATAACCTCCATTTGAACTAGAAGATACTTGAGATGCAATAGATGAAAAATTCATTTCACCTTGTTTTCTTGTATTTTTATCTTTACTTGAAGGAATTACAATATTTAATACTGCTGTTTTACCACCCATTTCTCCTGTTAAACCATCTAAAATTCCACCAGCTTTTCTATATTGCTCTAAATAATCTTCTCCAAATGTAATTGTATAACCCGCTTTTCCTCCACTTAAATCATCTGGATCAGAAGTCCAAGCTGGGTAATATTTTATTGTAGCTGTTGGATACTTAGACTTAGTAGGAGTAGGACCTTGCATTCTTCTTAATTGCATAAAGTAATCCTTTAATAATGCATCAGCCGCAGTAAAGTTTCCTGCATCAATTTCATCATCGGGGTTTAACATTGACGCATTTGAATTATTATAAGTATCACCCCTTTGACTTTCACTAAATGGAACATCATCCATATAAGTCACCGTTTCAAAACTATTAATTTGCGTTATGTCATGCACATTCTTTAACATATCAACAGCAAAAGGTGTTAATTGAAAAGGATCAACTATTGTAGTATATGTTGGATTTTTAGCAACATCTCCCGGACTCATATTTGCTACATCAACACCTTTCATGAATTGATCAAGATCTGGAGTATTAAACATTTTTGCTTCTGAACCTACAGCACCTTCTAGTGCTCCAGTTGCAGTATAGTTTGTTAATTTATACATTGCATTATATAAACTAGCAGCTTGATCATCTGCTAAGTCTTGCTGGAATGAAAAATCTCCGCTATAAGAAAATCTATCAGCTTCTCTTCCCCCACCTTTTCTAATGCCGCCACTACTTATTTTAGTAGGGGTTTGACCATAACCTAATTTAGAATATTCATCATTTTCATTTTGAGTTCTTTCTTTTTTATCACTTTTAAAATATTGGCTATCATCAAAAGGTGTATCTTTCACACTGGAATTATTTGCGCTACTTTGAGCCCATTTAGAATATATAGGTAAATATTGCGCTTCTGTGTATTGATGGGTATTGCCATTTTTATCTTCATAAAAGATAGTAGGCATACCACTGTTTAAAGCTTCTTTAAATACTGCACCCCAATCATCATAATCTCCAGCTTTACTTAAATCTGTTTCTAAAGCTAAATCAAGATTTTTACTTAATGTACGTTTAACTGCTGAATCTGCAGCATCTAAGCCAAGTTCTGCAGTTTTAATTTGTCTAAATTGATCTTGTATTTTAGCAAGTTCTTCCGGATTAGAAACTATATCAGAACCTTGACCATCTGCTAATGCAGCTGTTTCAGCATCTGGCGCTTTATAAAGACTCTCCAGTCTAGTATATTCTGCTTCTATAGCATTTCTTATTTCTGGTTTGTCTTGGTTTTCAGCCATAAACTTTTGAAGCTCTGGCAATGTTCCTTTTCCTACACCGGCTATTTCATAAAAAGCGTCTTCAGCACCAGCTCGTTTAACTCCTTGCAATGCTGATAAGAGAGTGTTTACTTTATTATCTAATATTTGTCCATCTCTTTCTAAGAACTTTTCATTTTGAAGATCCATAACATCGTAATCTTTAGCAAGATTGCCGTCATCATCAAGTTCTGCTGTAGTAGTATTTAAATCATCCATAGTAGGACCACCATTTAAAAAATCTAATGCATCTGCAACTACACCCGCAGCTTTAGCTTCTTCATCTATTTTATACTTTGCTGTTTTTCTATTTTCTATTCCTCTTTGTGCATTTAAAGCAAGAGAATTACGATGTCTTAGGTTAATTTGACTTACTTGATACTTATTCTTTTGAAGTTCTGTTGCTTCATAATCAATTTTTTTACCAATATTACTATATATTAAAGCAGCTGATTGAAGATCAGATTCCATATTTAAATTCATCATTAAACCATAAGCTCTATATAAAAGCTTTTGTTTATTTTGAGGAATTAATTCTTCTGGATTTGATGCATCTATACTTTTAGAGCCAGATAATGCTTCTTTATTACTGTTTATTTTAAGTTTTAAAGCACTAACAATTGACCAAGATTCTCTAGCAAGTTTTGCTTCATTGCTTCCTTTTACTAAACCATGTTGGCTTCTATAAACTTCCCAAGAAGTTGCTGTATTCTGCACAACTACTTGTTCTTTTTCTAAACCTTTGGTTTGCTCTGCAATTTTTGATTCAATATTAGATATTTTGTCTGCAGCCCAAGCAACTTGACCTTCATCAACAGTTTGATATGCACCTTCTTTTATTCCATTATCTGCAAATTGTCTTGATTCTACAAAAGCTTTAGCATGGTATGCATCTATAACTCTAGGATCATCCTTAAGTGTTTTTTGAACCAATTGTAAAGCCTCTCTACTGATAAGATCTCCGTTAGCTCTAGTTATTTTCCACATGCCATCTTTAGAAAATTCTGAAATATCTCCAGTTTCAAGACCAGATTCTTTTAACACAGCCATAGCCATTTCATGAAGATCTGCATCTGCGGTATATTTAGGCGCAGCCATTCTCATTGCATCAGCTTCCGTTGCATTTACAAAATCTTCCATTTCATATTGCATTTTTTGTACTCCAGTTTGCCAGTACATTTCACGAGCTTCTTGATTTGGATTATTTCTTAACAACTCTGCTCCTTGCATTTCTTCTCTAAACACTTTAGTTGTAACAAGATCTTTAACAATAAGATCTTCTTCAAAAAAAGGTTTAAATATTGATTTTGCAGCTTCAGCATTTTGCATCATAGATAAATCCATTCCTGAAATTTGCTGTAATTGAGGACCTAAGTTCTCAGCAAACTGATCTCTCATTGCTGTAGTATCTTTTCTAGAAAGATCGCCATACACAACTTTACCATATAAATCATTTAAGGCTTTATAGTTTGTGTTATACTTCTGTTCTCTTACATCTAAGACATTAGATAAAAACTTAAAGTCCGGTGTAAACGGTTTAAATGTTGGTAAATATTGAGGTACTCCTGGTACGTAAGTTGCCATATTGCTAAATTAATAAAATTTTATAGGTTTAATAAACATATTAAAAACACTTTTAAAGTTTACACACCCATTTTTCCTGTGTAAAATGGAGATGCCCATTTTTTTATTGCTCCACCTTTTTTACTACCTTTTAAATATGGAGGTTGATTTCTATACTCTCTTTGCATGCGTGTTTCATTAGGTGTTAGAGCAGTTTGACCTAGACCCATAAAAGTATTCATCATTGCTTCTGTTGCCTGCCTGCCTGTTGTTTTAAAATAACGTTCTGCCATTTCTGCAGCATTATCTATAGCTGCAAATCTATTTGCTTCAGGTGAAGCTTCTAATGCTCTGCTTCCTTTTTGATATATATTTCCGCCTGTTGAAGGATCAATAGCATAGTAATCTCTCATTGAATTTGCGTTATATGCATTTGATGCATTTGTAATCTGATTAGCCATTTGATCTGCATACTGCTCATTATCAAAGTTTTGTTCATCCATTGCTAACTGAAGACTTCTTGTGGTATTATCATACACCCTTTTCTTACTAGCATTATTCCTTTGATTATACACGTCTTCCAGTTGAGATGTAATTTGATTACCTCTATTAATAGTTCCAACATTTCTTTGATTGACTCCACCAATTGCATCTGCAATATTTTTAGCATTTTGACCTTGGATTGCAGAGCTTCTTGATCCTAAAGCTTGCGCTCCAGCAAATGATCCAGATGCCTTCATTGCAGCATTAGCATCTGAATTTGATGCAGCTATTAATCTAGTTGGATCTTCTAATGCAAATTCATATCTTCCTTTTTGCTCCGCTGGTTCCCATGGTAAAAACACATCCCTTCTTCTATTTGCAATAGCATTTGTTTTTAAGACATCTTGTATAAAGGGCTCCATCCCTGGTGATTTTACTTCTGGAATAGTTGTTATTTGTGTTAATTCTTTAATTGGTTCACAATTACAAGGATCTTCCTTCGTAGGTACACTTGTTGTTCCTTCTGGACAATCATCGCAGCCTTCTGGTACTACAGTAGTTTCAGGAGTTTCCGGAATTTTAAAATTTTCCCATTGACCCACAGTTGTATCTCCAAACCACATATCTTCTGGTGAAATATTAACTGCAGTTCCATCAGGCATTGTAATGGTTTGATCATTAACACCTTCATGAACCATGTTTGCTAAATTTGAAGAATCTGCATCAGCAGCTTTAAGATACATTCCTCCTATATAGCCTGATTGAAAATCCCCAACTTCACTATCAGATAATCCTTTATATAAGGGTTGGGTTACATAGTCTGGATCTGCAGCTAAACCTGCAGCATTTTCAGCTTCTATATCTGCATTTAAAAGACCAATTTGTTTGTTATAGAAATCATTTTGACTTGCATCCCATTTACTATCCACTAAAGTAGATTGATTATCTTTATATCTTTGTTGTATAGCATTAATTTGTTTTTGACCTCTTAAGTATACATCATGGTAAGCATCAGCATCAAGTGCTTGTTTTCCTACTGCTTCTCTACGTGCTTTATAAGCTTCATACCTATCAGCTTTGTAATCTTTTGCATCATCAGACTGATACCAATCATTCCATTCTTTAGTACCACCTCTATATGTTTCTCCTTCTTTGTAAGAAGTTTCTTCACCATCTTGAGCTGTTGGTAATTCCATGCCGTATTCAGCTCTATTGTATGCACCTTCAAATCCAGATGGTCCTCTACCTTGCATATTTTGATTTATAAGGCCTGTATTGGTATCCCAATATCCTTGACTATTATTATCGTTCTCTACAACACCAAAAGCATTATCTGCCATGGTTCCTTTAGTCATATCAATTTCAGCTTGGTTAGCTTTAGTGTTAAGCGCAATTTGATTTCCAACATTTGCAACATTAATACCAAAAGCTCCAATTTCTCCAACTTTATTCATTGTGGGGCTATCCATAAATCTAGCTAATCCTTGCTCCATTCTTGCACCCAATTTTTTCTTATTTGTTCTTTCTACAGTTGGGTCTTCATATGAGGGTACACTTAAAGCTGGAACTAAAGATACATTTGAAGTTGCACCTGTATTACTCATATTTGCAACTTGATTAAATGTTGTATTTGGATTAGATTGATTAGCAATTACATTAGCAGTAACTCCTCCGGGATTTTGATTTAAGTTTATAGGATTTTGATTTAAGTTTGCGGGATTACTCATCATAGTAGATTGGGCAGCTGGTATAAAGTTGTTAAGTGGATGAGATCCATCATTTTCATGAGGATGTCCAGGAACTCCCCCTGTATCAAATCTTTGACCACCATATCTCATTGCACTCATTGCTTGCATATCTGCTTCACTCATAGGTTGTTCACCCATTTGCCCTTGACCACCTTGCTTTCTTTGTTCTACTTGTGCAGTAAACTCCATTGGATCTAAACCAATAGACATAAGATATGGATGAGATGCTACAGGAACACCTTCTTCAAAATCTTTTTTTAATTCCTGCCCAAATGCTAATTTAGAAAGAGACTCTTGATTTTTCTCAAGCATTAGTTCTGCTGAATTTGCTTGAATCTTATCTGCATATTCATCTTTTAATAAGCCGTAATACTTATTTAACTGAAATCCTTTAGAAACACTAGCTGGAGTTTTTTTCTTTTTAGACTCAATGCCAAACTCAGCAAGTTCAGTTTCATTCATCTTCATTTTATCTGTATCAGAATAAATAAAAGATTGTTCTGGCAAATACATTGGAACACCACCTTTAGAATGTCTAGGTCCAGTTATATTATACAATCCATAATTACCATCATTACTAAGATCAGTTAAAACAGTCTCGCCTCCCTCAGCTTCTATATTAGCAATATCTCTAGGTACTGAAGATAGACTATATCTTACATCAGTATTTCCTACTTCATTAGAAGAGTTGGGATGAGGATTAAATGTAACTAATCCATAATTGTTTTGATCTCCAGTAACTAAACCACCATGTGATTTTTTTACTAAATTACCATCAACTAATTCAAATCCTTCAGGAAGATTAGATATTGAAACTTTATGTTTTGTATTTTTTATTTTAGGCATATTATACGTATTTAACGCTGCCACCTGCAGCCATTATTTGAGCAATTTGCTGAGTAGTCAGTTCTACTGTATCTGCAGAACCTCCTTTTTTTAATTTTTTATTTTTGCTTCCCAATCCTTTAACAAAATCATAATCTTTTTCAGAAATTACATTCATATTGTATATATTATTTCTAGCTTCTTTTGCACTATAACCCTGTCCAAGAAATTCATTAAAAATAGCAGACGTTTTTTCCCTAGTCCAAAATTTATTTGCAACTTTACCAGTTCCATTCTGAGCATTTTGCATAGCTCCACCTGTTTTTTTATTTAAACCTAATTGTTCAATGTCTCTTCTGTATTGATTCTTAAAAGAATTTTTTTGTTCTTCAAGTTGAGTAAGCATTTGCGCATACCCATCATCTGTTGTTCCTTGATCATAGTTAGCATTTAAATTACCATCAGCGTCAACGTCAGCATTTTGTTGATTCATGATTGACATAGCTTGTTGTATAATTTGACTAGCCATTTGTTCATCAACTCCCATTTTTAATATGTTATTATATATTTGTTCTGGTCCAGCTCCTTGTGTTAATGCATTTACAACCTCCCCCAATAAATCTTCAGGATTCATTTGTCTAGAAGCTCCTTCACTTGCTTGTTGAGCTTGAGGATATCCTTGTTGTGCAGCTGCGGCATTTTCTTCAGCAGCAAATTGTGCAGCATCCATTTCCATTCCATCTTGAGCTTTAGCCATTGATCGTTTAATAACTCTATCTCTGTTTGCTAAATAAGCTGATTCACCTTTTTGACCTCCAAATTTTTTATTTTGAATTGCCTCTAATTCTGCTTGAGCTGCATTCATTTCTTTTTGATACTTAGGCATGTTTCCCATCCACCTCATTACACCACTATCATCAGTGTAGTATTGCGCATCTCCAGAAGCTAAATCAGATCCATCAGACATTCTAGTATAGCCTGATGATACACTTCCATTATTATTATATATGTCAACTATGTCATCATCTCCAGTTCCCGCACTAATATAACTATGAAATGAGCCATCGCCACCTCCACTATTACTATACATGTGACCTCTTCCTAAATCTCCAACTTCAGTTGGCCTTGTACCTTTAGGTTGTAATTCCCAACCAAGTCTTTCAGCATATGAATTAAACTGAGCATTACCTGGAATAATAGGCATTGTATCTCCACTACTATATGTTCTTCCATTTATTACTACATCTTCTCCTTCAGGAATAGTCATGTTGCTTTGTCTCATATTTCCACAAGAATAAGCATTACATGAAAACCCTCCTGAGTTATCAATCCACTTAGCAGTATTAGAAGGTATACCAACTTCTGAGGAAGATGCATTCATGTCTCCAAAAGATCTAGCATTATCACCAAATGCTTTTCTTTGAGCCATAGCATTAGTTTCTGCTTCAGCATACCTACTAACAGCTGCATCATATTTTGCTTGAGCTGATTCTAGTTCAGGATTTGAATCAAGAGCATTCATGGCAGGTGACGAAGGTAAGTTAGCTAAGTCTCCTTCAGTTTCCATACCGTCTTGAGCCATAAATCTTGATAGCGGATTAGGTTCAAATTGCATGCTCATTTCCTCTTCACCTCCATCTTGCATCATTGGTGGAGCAGGTGCTCCAGCCTGTGCTTCTTGAGCAGCCATCATTTCTTCTTCAGATGGTTCAGCACCTTGTTGATTTTCAGCTTGACTTATTGCCTGTTCTATAGCCGGAACTATTTGATCTTCAGGCATTCCTAATTGAATAAACACTTGAGCTACAGCTTCTGGCTGCATTCCAGCTTGTAATAATTGAATCATTACTTCTTGTGGTTGAGCACCACCTTCAAGAGCTCCTTTTATTTGCTCCATAAGCTGGGCTGTTTCATCTCCACCACCTTCTTCTGGTGCTTGCGCTTGTTGTGGTTGTTGTGCTTGTGCCTGTTGAGCTTGCATCATTGCCATCTCTTCTTGAGATGGTTGTCCACCTTCTTGCATATGTCCTCCAAATTTTTTCATCATCATTGTATTATAGTAATTTATTTTATCTTCTTCTGTTTGTGCTTCAGGTTTGTAATAAACACTTTGCCCATCTTCATTTACACCAAACGTAGTACCTTCAGGTAC
>TARA_R110001592_G_scaffold78715_1_pt1 | contig 36534 bp, 38 predicted proteins | sample TARA_R110001592 | Tara Oceans TARA_R110001592 (sample SAMEA4398387) | marine metagenome | biome: Polar Biome; feature: [SRF] surface water layer (ENVO:00010504); material: water (ENVO:00002006), including particulate matter (ENVO:01000060) such as... | depth 5 m | reverse complement strand
CATCCCTGTGCTGAGCGCAGTCGAAGTATGACCTATAAAAACAAATAAATTTAAACGTATGAAAAAGACACTTTATTTCCTAGCCCTTATTTTTGGCTTTACTGCTATTTCTCAAAACACGTATTTACAATGTGGTAAATTAATAGATACTCAAAACGGTAAAGTTTTAACAAATCAAACCATTATAGTTTCAGGAAATAAAATTCTATCCGTTGAAAATGGAATCCTATTGCCGAAAAACGGATCTGATAAAATAATTGATTTAAAAGATAAAACAGTTTTACCAGGTTTAACAGATATGCATGTTCATATTGAGCATGAATCGAATCCTAAAAAGTATATGGAACGATTTACAGATAATGAAGCCGACATTGCTTTTAAATCAACCGTTTATGCCAAAGCAACACTAATGGCTGGGTTTACTACAGTAAGAGATTTAGGCGGTTCTGGCGTTAATATTGCATTGCGAAATGCTATTGATAGAGGTGATGTTGAAGGGCCAAGAATTTTTACAGCGGGAAAATCTATTGCCACAACTGGAGGGCATGCTGATCCAACAAATGGTATGAGAAAAGATTTAATGGGTGATCCAGGACCAAAAGAAGGTGTTATTAATGGTCTTGAAGATGCAAGAAAGGCCGTAAGACAACGCTATAAAGATGGGGCCGATAATATTAAAATCACAGCAACAGGAGGGGTTTTAAGTGTTGCAAAGAGTGGTCAGAATCCACAATTTACACTCGAAGAAATTCAAGAAATATGTAAAACGGCTAAAGATTATGGTATGATCATAGCAGCACATGCCCATGGAGATGAAGGCATTCAGCGTGCCATTATTGGAGGTGTTACTACCATAGAACATGGAACGTTTATGAGTGAACAAACTATGGAGCTCATGAAAAAATATGGAGCCTATTATGTTCCAACTATCACGGCAGGCAAGGAAGTTGCTGAAAAAGCAAAAATAGAAGGCTATTATCCTGAATTGGTTGTTCCTAAAGCTTTAGAGATTGGTCCAAAAATTCAAAAGACATTTTCAAAAGCCTATAAAAAAGGAGTCAAAATCGTCTTTGGAACCGACGCTGGAGTATTTAAACATGGTGATAATGGGAAAGAATTTGGTTATATGGTTGAAGCAGGAATGCCTGCTATAGAGGCTATTCAATCTGCTACGGTCACAAGCGCTAAAATTTTAGGGATTGATGATGAAATTGGTGAAATTAAAGCTGGCTTTATTGCAGATATTATTGCGGTGAATGACGATCCTACAAAAAATGTAAAAACTTTGGAGAATGTGGTTTTTGTAATGAAGGAAGGTACTATATATAAGCGGTGATTAGGCTTTTTTTATGGTATTTTTTTCTTTTTGAAATTAACCACTAAAAGTATAATCATACGTAATTTCAGAGACTGAAAGTTGTATTGGGAAGCTTAATGCCGTAACCACTTTGTCAGATTTATTATAAATGTTAAATGTATGATTATTTGCGTAAAGTGTGTTTAAACGTTCTTTAATATTATTGAGGCCTGTGCCTTTTTTGAATAAATCAGATGCATCTTCATTTAATTTTTTACCGGTATTTCCAACTGTTATTAAGAGATTGTCATTCTTCTTATGTATTCTTATAAAAACCTCTAAAGAAATGATTTCTTTATCAAAACCGTGCTTAATTGAATTTTCAACTATGGGTTGAAGAATCATATTTGGAATCAAAACATTTTCCAACCCGTCTTCAATATCAATGTTAAAGCTTAATTGGTCCGAAAATCGCATTTTGTTAATATTGACATATTTTTCCAGTATTTTCAACTCATCTTGTAGTTCAATTAGGTTTTCATCTTTTTTATCCAAAACATTTCTTAAAATACTGCTTAAATCGACCACTGTTTTTTTAGACTTATCAATATCTATATCCATCAAGGAATGTATACTGTTTAACGTATTAAAAAGAAAATGGGGGTGCATTTGAGATTGCAAAAATTTTAATTTTGTATCAGATAATTGCTCTTGTAACTTGGCTGTTTGTATTAGGGTTTCTTGGTTTTCTTTAAAATAATAGTACATATAAATGATTGTGACCAAAGACAGATATATCAAAAAGTGCAAGTCTACAAGTCTGATATATGAGATAAAATAATCATTAAAAGAATATTCAGACATAGATAGAGTCTGGGTAAAACTTTCAATAACGAAAGAAATGGTTATTGTAAAAGCACCCAGAACAAATGAAAAAAAGAGGTGTATAATTCCAATATAAATTAGTTTGGTCTTTTTGTTCATCAATAATTTTGTAGTGTATACCATAAAAACCATAAAAATGGTAACAAGCACCCAATCTATAATGTTGCCTGTAATAAAATCATACCAATTTACAGTCTTGGACCAAGTAGGGCTGTTTATTATAAGATATGCGTTTTTAGAGGCGTATAAAAGAACAAAAAAAGCATACAATCCAGATAAAATACCAATAAGTTTAAAATTGATATTTTTTTTAAATTTTTTAATCATTTTGATATGTTAAGCATTAATTAAATCCCCATTTTTTTCTGAAATTCTTTTTTATGGGTTTTACTGATTCTAAATAATTTTCCGTCTTGCATTTTCACATCAATTTCTCCATAGTTTGAATAAATCACTTCATTGATAAAGGAAATATTTATAATGGTAGATCTATGGATCCTAATGAATTTAGAGGGGTTTAATTGATCTTGCAACGAATTTAATGATTCACGCAAGAGGTATTTTTTTTGGTCTGAAAAAATTTCTGCATAATAACCTGAAGCCACAATATATTTTATTTGGTTTTTTTCTATAAATGAAATCTTGCCATTTGCTTTTATGGCCAGTTTGGTTTTTCTTATTTCTGAAAAATCCCCGTTGGGGTTCTCTATATATTTCATTAAGTCATTTATTTTTTTACTTAATTCATGGGACTCATTAGAAAAAAAAGACTCTATTACTTTATTTGTAGATTGAAAAAAACGTTCATCTTTAAAAGGTTTCAACAAATAGTCAAAAGCAAAAAACTCAAATGCTTTAAGGGCAAATTCATCAAAAGCAGTAATGAATATTACCAAAGGCCTGATAGACGGATCAATTTGTTTTAGTATGTCAAATCCGGTCATATCTGTCAATTGAATATCAAGAAAGATCAAATCCGGTTTTTGGTCAGTTATAATGTCAATGGCTTCTTTTCCAGAACTACATTCCTTGATCAATTCTATCTCTTTAATGTCATTCAATAAATTAGAAACCCGTTTTCTGGCTAAAAGTTCATCATCTACTATTATGGTTCTTATTTTAGTCATAATCCGCGTTATCTTGTGTTTTTTGTTTAAATCTAATATATTTTAATTTACCGTACAGGGTCTTCCATAAACACTTATATCAATATATAGGGCGTTTGCATCTAAAAAAAATGATTAATAGCCTATATTGGGTTGTTCAAATCAATTTATAAAATTTTAACCAGCTTTTATGATTAAGATAAAATATATTTACAAACAACTGGTTAACAATATTTTAAATGATTTTGATAAATAGTTGTTGTTTTTAATTAATCTAAAAGATAATTAGAAAACCATAAAAGGCATCTTAATCCACAAAAAGAATACATCAAATCAATTTAAATGTGCCTCAAATCATTAGCCATGGCACAACATGATTTATTGTCTTCTTTTACTATGCAATTGTGTAAGGTTAGGTGGCTTAAGAGCTTTACTTTTTACTTTAAGTTCCACTAAACTTTAGTGTTTTTTCGTGAAGTGATTTTTTGAATTAGTCCTTTAAAAAAATGTCTTTGTCACCTTCCTTATAACAATCTGCATAGACTAACTCAAAATTCTTTATTCATGAAAGTTAAAAACTACTATTTTATTTTAGTGCTTTTGCTGTTTGGTTCAACCATGGCATTTGCGCAGGAAAAAACAATTTCGGGAATTGTTTCCGATGAAAAAAGTTTACCATTGCCCGGAGCAACCGTTCTGGTAAAAGGAACCACCACTGGGACATCTACCGATTTCGATGGTAGATATACAATAAAAGCATCCCAAGGATCTACTTTGGTGGTTAGCTTTGTTGGTTATACGACCAAGGAAGTTGCTGTTGGATCGTCCAGCACCATTAATGTTGCTATGGTGGAAGATGCTCAGGCACTGGAAGAAGTCGTTGTCACAGCGTTTGGTATTAAAAGAAATTCAAAAGACCTTGGGTATGCGGTGAGCACAGTTGAGCCTTCTGAAGTTTTAGAAAATTCTGAACCGGATTTATTGCGCTCTTTAGCTGGTAAAGTTGCTGGTGTGGATGTCAATTTCTCTAATGGTGTTGCTGGTGCATCTAACAGGATAAATATCAGGGGGGCAACCTCATTAAGCGGTGGCCAACCTTTAATTATTGTTGATGGGGTGGCGTATGATAACACACAGGTAACAACCTCAAGCCAAACAACAGGTGGGGGTGGTTATGAATCCGGTATCTCCAGTTTAGATCCAAATAGTATTGCATCAGTTTCCGTTCTAAAAAGTACTGCTGCAGCTGCTTTATATGGTTCGAGAGCAACTAATGGGGTAATCGTGATTACAACTAAGGCCGGGTCTTCAGATAATAAAAGCAGAGACAAATTAAGTATAAGTGTAAATTCAGGCACTTATTTTGAAAATATTGCCAATTTACCGGAGTATCAGAACAAATATGGCAACGGTGTTAACTTTGGCTATGTGAACGCTAATGGTAGTTGGGGCCCAGCTTATGGAACACGGGCTACAATTCCCACTTGGCCTAATTTATTAAATGCTTTTCCGGATTTGTTTGGGCCTACCGTGCCCTATGTGCCACAACCAAATAATGTTGAGGATTTATTTAAGACTGGTTTGGTTTTGGATAATTCCGTTACCGCTTCTTATGGAAATGAAGATGGCAATTTCAGCGTAACCTTATCAGATTTAGCCCAAGAAGGCTATATCCCTTTTAATACGTATGACAGGACATCTTTTTCAGCTGGGGGAAACTTTAAACTCGCAAATAATTTTACAATTGGAGGTTCGTTAAGCTATTCAGCCACCCAACAAGTTGGAGGGTTTTTTGGAAACAATCAGTTTGCAGGATCAGCTTCATCATTTGCACGGGCGCTCTGGTTGGGAAGAGATTGGGACTTTTCGTTGCCATTTGAAGATGCCACTGGTGCTTCGGTGACACCCAATAACGGCTATGACCATCCGTTATGGTCTTGGAAACATGACAAAATTACGACTACGACCAATAGAACTGTAACCAATTTTAATATCGGTTACAATATAAATGATAATATTTCAGCATCGTTTAGAGTTGGCTTAAACAGATATAGTTTAGATAGAAAACAAATTCGAGACATCAAATCTAGAGCCTCATTGGCAAATGGTGGCACACTTTTATTGGATTCTGCAATTAATGAAGATCTTGAATCAACGCTGTTAGTGAATTATGATTATAAACTAACTGAAGATATAGGTTTAAATGCAATTACTGGATTCAACACCCTGCAAAACTCCTTTAAGAGAGATGCTGTTTTAGGAACAACTTATATTTCACCTGGAATTTTTACATTGGGCAATACAGTAACAGTTTCTTCCTTGGAAGATTCTTATACAAGGTCAAGGAATTTTGGTGTTTTTGCGGACGCTACATTGTCGTATAAGAATTTCCTGTTCTTAAACGGTACCGGTAGAAATGATTGGAGCTCTACTCTACCAAAAGATAATAATTCATATTTTTATCCTTCTGCCAGTTTATCTTTAATATTTACCGATGCGTTTGACATTAATAGCGATGTGCTTAGTTTTGGTAAATTGAGAGGCAGTTATGCATCCGTTGGTAGAGATGCACCCGCCGAATTTTTAAACACAACCTTTTCTTTAGGAACTCCTTTCTCAGCAGTTCCGGTTATTGGAAACAGAACAGGGTTGGGAGATCAACAAATTACACCCGAGTTTACCGATGAAATTGAAATTGGGACGGATTTAGAGTTTTTCAAAAGACGTATTGTAGTAGATTTTAGTTGGTATAAAAAAACGACTACAGATTTGATTTCTCCGGTTAGCGTACCATCATCCAGTGGTTTTACATCCTTCAATACCAATATTGGCGAAATGGAAAATACAGGTGTTGAGATTGGATTGACTTTAGTGCCAATCCAAACAGAAAATTTTAAATGGACATCCTTTACAACGTTTACACAAAATAAAAACGAGGTCACAAAATTGGTTGAAGGGCTGGATAGGATTCAGTTAGATCCAAATCAAGTTGCCTATGCACAAGTAGGCGAACCTTTCGGAGTGTTTTTCGGCACCCGTTTCGCCAGGGATGCCAATGGAAACTTCCTGATTAATCAAGCTGGAGGTGGAATAATTCAGGATTTACAGGACGGTGTTATTGGTGATCCAAATCCTGATTTTAAAATAGGGTTCATCAATACGTTCACCTATAAAAGCTTAACATTGCGCGCCCAGGTTGATTGGAGAGAAGGTGGGGATATTCAATCTGTAAGCATAAACTCCTTATTGGGTAGAGGGGTGACTAAAGACACCGAAGACAGAGAAAGAACATTTGTAATTCCAGGGTTTTTAGGAGATGGAGCTGGTAACCCCATTTTGGACGGCTCTGGCAATCAAATCCCAAACACAACTCAAATTGACATGAACGAACTGTACTTTTCTCCAGCAGGTGGTAATACTTTTGGTATTAATACAGTTGATGAAGGATCGGTATATGATGGTACCGTTTATCGTTTAAGAGAATTGAGTTTAACTTATGATGTGCCCTCAAAATGGTTGGACAGAACGCCTTTTGGAAAAATCAGCTTTAGCGTTTTGGGTAATAATCTATGGTATTTTGCACCAAATGTTCCCAAATATACAAACTTCGACCCTGAAGTAACTTCTTTTGGTTCTGGTGCTATTCAAGGGATTGAAAACTCATCTGCTCCGACATCAAAACGATACGGATTCAAACTTAATTTAACTTTTTAAATAAAAAAAGCATGAAAAATATAAAACTTATTAAGTATGGCAAATACTTTTTATCTGTTCTGTTTCTATTAATATCTTTTGGATGTGATAAATATTTGGATGTGGATACAGATACTGATAATCCTACGGTTGCACCATTGAATCAATTACTGCCAAATATTGAAATAGCGACCGCAAGCATGGTAGATTTCAACTTTTGGAGTGGTGATATGCTCTCTGTATACACACACCAAACGGTTGCAAGAGAAGAACAGGATCAATACGGGACCAAAGCCGGCAATGTTTTGTTAAATAACGACTGGGACAATCTTTATCTTAGTTTAACCGACATACAAACGCTCACTGCACAGGCCACAGAGAGTGGTGATGATATTTATAAAGGAATTGGCCAAATACTAATGGCTTATATGATGTCGGTTGCGGTAGATATGTGGGGAGATGTTCCTTTTTCTGAAGCAACTTCTCTTAAAACCGGTGTGGTTAGTCCTGTCTTTGATGATCAAAAGGCCATCTATCAGGTCGCTTTTGACTTATTGGATGAGGGAAAGGCTAGTTTAAACAACGGTGCAGGAATAAAGCCATCTTCCGATGATTTCTTTTATGGTGGATCGGTTTCAAAATGGATAAAATTCGCGAATTCTTTTAAGCTGAAACTTTACAATCAAATGAGATTATCTGCACAATTCGATCAGTCAGGCTTTGACGCCTTGGTAGCCGAAAATAATTTCTTTACCTCCAATTCAGATGATTTTCAATTTACGCATACAGGAACTATTTCTCCTCGTGATGAACGCAATCAATTATTCAGAGGGGCCTATGGCGGTGCTCAAGTAACCTATTATATAAGCCCTTGGTTTTATGAAATCTTAAAAGGGATGAACCCAAATATTTTTACCGGAACTGAAGATCCTAGAATTCCGTATTATTGGGCAAACCAACTGGCTCCCGGGCAGTTTCCAAGAGATCAGGGTGATGCTGCAACTGGAGATCCTAAAGCAGATTATTGGGACACTTCTACTGGATTCTTCAGTATTCGTTTTGGCAGTATAGGGCCAAATAGGGATCATGCTGTGCAAACGGATGCTACTTTCCCAGGAATATTCCCTTGTGGAGGTAGATATGATACTGGTACTGGATTCTCAAGGACTATAGCCAGTGGAACAGGAATAGTGCCAAGACGAATTTTTACCTATGATGAATTTTTATATGTGCAGGCCGAATTGATCCAAGTTGGATTGATGTCCGGAGATGCTGCCACTAAATTAACAGAAGCCATGACAGCTAGTTTCGCAAAAGTTGATCAGGTTGTGGCCGGCTCTGGAACAGCTCAAACAGTTCCTGTGTTAAGTGGAAGTGTTGCTGTGAATGATTTTATCAGTGACATCAATTCAGAGTTCACTGCTGCCAGCAATGAAAAGCAATTGGAGATTATCATGACCCAAAAATGGGTGGCAACATTTGGAGACCCGATGGATCAATACAACGACTACCGCAGAACGGGATACCCTGTATTGGCTAATCCGCTAGGATCATCTCCAGAATATCAATTAAATAATAATGATGGTTTTCCCCTAGTTGATAGTCAAACTGTATTGAACAATAAATTTCAATTCACATTTTTCTGGCCACAACAGGAAATAAATCTTAATCAAAACGCCCCGGGTCAAAAAGATCCTACGACCTATAAAGTATTCTGGGATAACTAAAAAAAAAGAATTATGAAAAATTTAAAATATTTGATATTAACTCTAGCTCTTGCTGTGTTTAACATATCATGTGAAAATGATGGGGGAACTTCAGCTATTCAATTAAATGACGGTGCAGTTCCTAATATGGTTAAATCAGTTAGTTCCGCAGGCTTTTTTGACCTGGTAAAGGTAGATAGTGGTGAAAATGTATCCGTTACATTTAGTGCAGATGTTGCTCAAGGTAAACCAGCATCTATTGATATCGTTGGGATTTATACAACATCGGCAGGAATGGTTTATAGTGCCACACTATTTGGCAATGTGTCTTTACCTCAAGATTTCAACTTATCAATTAATGATATTGTTGCTGCATTTTCAGAATTAAATTCTTCTGCTGACATTTCAGTAGGAGATGCTATTGCTTTAACAACAAGATTTACAATGGCTGATGGAACCATTTTAAACATTCTCAATGATGACGGTACAAGTGGTACCGGTACCAATATTCAGACTACTGTTTTATTTACAACAGTTATAACTTACCCTGTGTCTTGTCCTTCAGATTTAGGAGGAACACATTCCTATGTGTCATCTAACCTTCAAGCGGCTTTTGGTGCTGGCTGTCCAACTGGTGATGTAACTGGCACAGTAACTTTTACAGATCAAGGAGGAGGCATTTATCTAGTGTCAGATTTAGGTTTTGGACAATATGGTTCAAGCTGTTGGAATGATACCCCTGCAACTAGCGGAGGAGCTATAATTACTGAAGTTTGTGGAAAACTAATTTCTGGTGGAGCAGATCAATATGGCTTAACTTATAATTGGGTTATTACTAGTGTTTCCGGAGATAAACTATCAATTTCATGGTCAAATAATTATGGTGATTCTGGCGATGTTGTAATAACTAGAGAAGGCGGGGTTGATTGGCCACCATTGTTCACTGAATAATAAATATTAGTTACTTAAATAAAACCCATTTGTGTAAAATGGGTTTTTGTATTTAAGATTATTGAATGTCCGTAATTTGTCATAAGTCTGAAAATATAATGATTTTGTCATTCCGACAAAGGAGGAACCGCATTGATTTTCAATAGATTCTTCATTTCGTTTCACTCCATTCTGAATGACAAAAATGGTATTATGAATGAATACGGACATTCAATTTAAGATTTAAGATATTATGATAAAAAAAATACTATATCTAGCATTTTTTAATCTTTTTTTATATAGCATCAGCCTAAGTGCTCAAAATACAATTGGCACTTTAACTAACACGTCTCAAGCTTTTAATGGCTACACATTATTTACGAATTATAAAACTACTTATTTAATAAACAATTGTGGAGAAGTCATTAATAAATGGACTAGTGCTTACGTAGATGGAAAATCAGTTTATCTTTTAGAAGACGGGAGTATTTTAAGATGCGGTATTATTGAAAATATAAATTTCAATTTACCTGGCTTAGGAGGTGTGATAGAAAAGATTAGTTGGGATGGCAATGTAACATGGGAATACACCTATTCATCAAGCAGTTTTAGTCAACACCATGATGTCTACTCTTTACCAAATGGCAATGTATTGATTTTGGCAGTTACAAAAAAAACTAATCTAGAAGCATTTCAAGCTGGTAGGAACCCAGCTTTATTAGATGAAGATGCCTTATATAATGAACAAATTATTGAAGTACAGCCTACTGGTTTAAATTCAGGAAATATAGTATGGGAATGGAACATTTGGGATCATTTGATTCAAGACTATGATGACACAAAAGATAATTTCGGAATTGTTTCAGAAAACCCACAATTGTTAGATATTAATTATTTAGGTGTATCCGTTAGAGCATCAAATTGGATTCATGCAAATTCAATTCAGTATAATGAAGATTTAGATGAAATTATTTTGAGTTCAAGACAACTGAATGAAATATACATTATAGATCATTCAACAACAACTAGCGAAGCAGCTTCACATTTAGGAGGGGCTCATAATAAAGGTGGTGATTTTTTATATAGATGGGGAAATCCAATTGCCTATGGGCAAGGGTCTGAATTGGATCAAAAGCTATTCGGACAACATACACCTCATTGGATACCTAATTCTTATTTAGATGGTGGAAAGATATTGCTTTATAATAATGGAAATGGAAGAACACCTGCTTTTTCAAGTATCAATATCATTAATTCTGAAAAGGATATAAACAATAATTATATATACACAGCAGACACCGCTTATGGTCCAAATCTTTTTGACTGGGAATATACAGATTCACCGTCAACAACATTATTTTCACGAATCATGTCGAGTGCTCAAAGGCTTCCAAACGGCAACACATTAATATGTGATGCTGATTCTGGGTATTTTTTTGAAATTGATAATAATAATATTAAAGTTTGGGAGTATATAAATCCTCAAATGACATCTGGAACAATTATAAGCCAGGGAGATACACCCGAAAGTAATTTAACATTCAGGGCTTTTAAATATTCTCCAAATTATGCAGCCTTCACGGGCAGAAATTTAACCCCTGGGTTACCTATAGAACTTAATTCTAGTATAAATGTTCCGTGCAATGTTTTAAGTCTTGAAGAATTAGAATTAAATAATCTTAAAGTATATCCAAATCCAACATCTTCTTTAATCAAAATTGATTCGAGTAAAAGAATTGACAAAATTGAAATCTATAATCTAATTGGTGTAAGAATAAATATTTTTAAAAACAGCAACAGCATTAATATAACTAATTATAAATCAGGAATATATATATTAAAAATATATTCTGATAATTCAAATGTAAATAGAAAAATCATAAAACAATAAGAAGCATACATGTTGAAACCACATAAACCAAAGTGGTTTTTTATTTCGTATTTGATTTTGAAAACGTTCCAATGAGCAACATAATCATACCTGAGGTTACAAAAAGGTCTGCCATATTAAAAATACCTGTATGTAGAACATCCGTTAATTTTATATAGAAAAAATCGGTGACAGACCCATAGGCTATACGATCATAAACATTCGCAATACCACCACCAATAATACAAGAAAATGCAATTAGGGATAAATTATCCATGTCCTTATTTTTTAAAACATGGACTAAAACAAATCCCAACACCACTATGGGTAAAATAAGTAATAAAATAAGTCTGAAGGCAGGGTCTAAATCACTTCCCATTCCTAAAAAAGCTCCCACATTCTCAACATTATGGAGGGTAAAATACTTGCCAATGATGTTGGTTTGTGTGCCCGGTACCACATAAGCTCTAACCAAAACTTTAGAAATCTGGTCAATGGCAATGGTTAAGATAATTATTAGAATAATGGATATTGAACGACGCGACAACTTCATTTAAATAGTTTTATTAAGAGGCAGACGCCGTTTGTGCATCTCTGTTTATTTTTTTAACAAGGCCTTGTAACACATTTCCTGGTCCAACTTCAGTGAATAAGGTTGCGCCATCAGCAATCATTTGTTGTACAGATTGTGTCCAACGCACAGGAGCCGTTAATTGCGATATTAAATTTTGTTTTATGCCGGCTTCATCAGTCACAGCATGAGTTGTTACATTTTGATAAATAGGGCAATTTGGTTTGCTAAACAACGTATTTTCAATGGCAGCCGCCAATTCCTCTCGAGCTGGTTCCATTAAGGGCGAATGAAACGCTCCACCAACAGGTAATACCAAGGCGCGTCTTGCTCCAGCTTCCCTCAAAGTTTCACAGGCTTTATTTACGGCATCTATGTCTCCAGAAATTACCAATTGGCCTGGGCAATTATAATTTGCAGCAACGACTATCCCTGGAGTTTCTGAACATATTTTTTCAACTACGGCATCTTCCAAACCCAAAACGGCAGCCATCGTACTTGGTTGTAATTCGCAAGCTTTTTGCATAGCCAAAGCACGTTGGGACACTAAATTTAATCCATCTTTAAAAGTTAAAGTGCCGTTGGCAACTAAAGCTGAAAATTCCCCAAGAGAATGTCCGGCAACCATATCTGGTTTAAAATTAGCACCTAAAGTTTTGGCAAGAATCACCGAATGCAAAAAAATGGCGGGCTGAGTTACTTTAGTTTCTTTAAGGTCTTCGGCAGAACCTTGAAACATAATATCTGTGATTTTAAAACCAAGAATACTATTCGCTTGTTCAAATAATTCTTTCGCTAAAGAGGAGGTTTCATAAAGGTTTAAACCCATTCCTGTAAATTGAGCACCTTGCCCTGGAAATATATATGCGTTCATGTTCGTTTAATTTTAGCGTTGCAAAAATAGGAATATTTTTTTAGATGAAAGACCGCTTCGCTTTTAGATAAAAGAATAAAGACATAAGGGTATTGGCATGAAAAAACAAGTTACTTTAGTCTTGCCTCTATAGTCTTGTTTCTTATTTATAAGCCAATTATTGCTGCTTCAGCACAACGTTCTCCATCCATCGCGGCCGATACGATCCCACCGGCATAACCACCGCCTTCACCGCAAGGGAATAATCCGGAAACTTCAGGATGTTCTAATTGATCATTTCTAGGAATGCAGACCGGCGATGAGGTTCTTGATTCTACGCCAACAACATTGGCTTCGGCTGTATAATAGCCTTTCATCTTTTGTCCGAAGGCTTCAAATCCTTTTCGCAAGCGACTTCCAATAAATTTAGGTAATAAAGAATGTAATGGTGCCGATTTTAATCCAGGTTGGTAGGAGGTAGGATTCAAATCATTAGATAAGTGTCCTTCAACAAAATCGGTTAACCGTTGTGCTGGAGCCGTTTGACTTCTTCCGCCAGCAGTGAACGCTAATGCCTCTAAATCTTTTTGGTATTCCAATCCTTTTAAGGGGCCAAATTGTTCATATTTATACAAATCCTTATCCGCATTAATTTCAACCACGATGCCAGAATTAGCGAATAAATTATTTCGTTTGGAAGGTGACATTCCATTAACAACCACTTCGCCACTGGCCGTGGCAGCAGGCACAATAAAGCCACCTGGACACATACAAAACGAGTAAACGCCTCGTTCATTAACTTGTTGAACTAAAGCATACGATGCTGCTGGTAGTAATTTACTGCGCTTACCACTACAATGATATTGAATAGAATCTATAATATGTTGCGGATGTTCTACACGAACGCCCATTGCAAAGGATTTTGCTTCCAGGGCTATGTTCTTTTTATATAGTAAATAAAAGACGTCTCGTGCCGAATGCCCTGTTGCTAAAATAACTCGGTTTACTGTGATGTCTTTGCCGTTTTGTAGCAGAATTGTTTCAATTTTACGGTTTTTAACGGTAAAATCAATAACCCGTGTTTCAAAATAAATTTCACCACCATATTTTAAAATGGTCTCTCGTATGTTTTGAACGACTTTTGGTAATTTATTGGTCCCAATATGCGGATGTGCATCAATTAATATTTGCTCTGTGGCACCATGATGGACCAGATTTTCAAAGATGCGTCTTACATCGCCGCGTTTTAAACTGCGTGTATAGAGTTTACCATCGCTATACGTGCCGGCACCACCTTCACCAAAACAGTAGTTGGAATTTTCATTTACAATATGGTCTTGGTTAATAGCCTTTATATCACGCCGTCTGTCCTGAACATTTTTACCGCGTTCAAAAACAACAGGTTTAAAACCTAATTCTATGCAGCGTAAAGCGGCATACATACCAGCAGGACCAAAACCAATAATATGAATGGGTTTTGATTTAGAAACATCTTTATAATTAAAAACATATTCCGATGCTTTTGGTAGCGCCTCTTTAATGTAAACGGCCACTTTATAATTAAAAATAATTTGCGGTTTACGAGCATCAATAGATTTACGTAGTACTTTAACACCAATAATATCTTCCATTTTCATTTTTAAAAAATGAGCAGATTTTTTAACAAGACTATCAGGTTGTGCTTCCTCTTGAAGTGTGATACGTAATTGGATCTCCTTTACCATGTCGCGAATTTAACGAAAATAGAAATAGCAGTAAAAAAGATTTTTTTTTGGAGTTGCGTTTAACAGGATAGACTATGATTTTGGGGTTGATAATATCGTAGATTTTTTCCTCAAAGAAATCGGTTGGTTAAAAATATTAAACTTTTTACAAAACGAAAGGGCTTATACAATGCAGATAATAGTCTTAAAAAAACACAAGGTGTGAATGATGTAACGTAATGATATTGTTATGTAACATTAAAGGGATATGGCAACCTTATCTTTGATTCGGGATAATTATTCACATTCATTTTAGACTAAGGAATCTTATGTTAGGTTTACGTAAGGAACCGCTATTTTAATTTATGGGCAATAAACGAATAGACAGCATAAAGCAAGTCTTAAATGGGTATAAAAAAGGCGGTGTAAAAATCAATTTATCAAGTCAATTAGTTTTACTTTTGTAAAGTAATTTAACCGTTATGCAACAAACCACTAATACCATTTTAATGATTCGTCCTGTTAATTTTAGGATGAATGAGCAAACAGCTGTAAATAATTATTATCAAAAGGTATTGGATAATTTATTGCCTGAAACTGTTAATGCCAAAGCACAACAGGAATTTGATGCCTTTGTTAAAAAGCTTCAGAATATTGGGGTAAATGTAATTGTGGTTAATGATAACACGAATACCGATACACCAGATTCAATCTTTCCGAACAACTGGATCTCTTTTCATCAAAATGGTAATATTGGATTGTATCCTATGTTTGCTGCAAATCGCCGAATGGAGCGTCGTGACGACATCTTAGATACGTTGGAAGCTAAAGGTTTTTCAATCAATCAAATTTATGATTATACCGATGCCGAAGCCGAATCTGTTTTTCTTGAAGGAACAGGTAGCTTATTATTGGACAGAATTCATCGTAAAGCCTATTGTGCATTATCGCCTAGAGCAGATGAAGACTTATTGATTGAGTTCTGTGAAGACTTTGAATATACGCCGGTAATTTTTACTTCGTACCAAACAGTTGATGGTAAGCGTATGCCTATTTATCATACCAATGTTATAATGTGTCTTGGAGAAACATTTGCTGTTATTTGTTTAGCAAGTATCGATGATAAAAATGAAAGAAGGAATGTTGTTAAACATTTAAAGGAAGATGGTAAAGAGATTATTGATATTACCGAATCCCAAGTCAATAATTTTGCTGGTAACATGTTGCAAGTAAAGGGAACAAATGACGCGTTATATTTAATAATGAGTCAAGCAGCATTTGAGTCGCTTTCAAACGATCAATTAAAAACGCTCAATAAACATAATACCGGTATCGTATCGAGCTCGTTAGATACAATTGAGGCCTGTGGCGGTGGAAGTGCACGCTGCATGATGGCAGAAGTGTTTTTGCCTAAAGCTTAGGTACTATTGTGCAGGTTTAGATTTTGGTAGCTGCACATAAAAGGTACTACCTACATTTAGATTGCTTTCTACCCAAATTTTACCGTGGTTTAATTCAACCAATTCCTTGCAAATTGATAAACCAAGACCAGTTCCTTTTTCATTGCTAGTGCCAATCGTAGTAAAGGAATTGCTTTTAAATAACTTGTCTATATTCTCTTTGGAGATGCCAACACCTGTATCGGCAACACTTATAATACAACTACCGTTACTAATATGGTTTGAAACGGTAATGGTGTCACCTTTTTTACAGAATTTTACTGCGTTTGCCAATAGATTTTGAATTACAATTTCGAACATGCTTTTATCTGCATAAGCAAAATCGCGTAATGAATGATCTATTAAATCGATGCCTTTACTGTCCAATCGCTGCTCAATTAATTTTATTTTATCCTCAAAAACTTCTTGAATATCAAACAAACTCGGATTAGGTTCAAGCGATTGCATTTGCGATTTGGACCAGTTAAGCAAATTAAACAACAACAAGGAAGCATTATTTGCATTTTCGCTTAACTCTGGGATTAAATTATCAAATTCCTCTCTCGTTAATGAACCATCTCTTAATAAATCGATAAAACCATTAATAGAGGATAGAGAATCTTTTAAATCATGTGAAACTATAGAAAATAATTTATCTTTTACATTATTAACATTTTCGAGATGCTCGGTTTGCTCTTGAAAGGCTTTATTCTGTAATTCGATTTTAATGTTTTTTTCTTCTAATTCTTGAGTGTATTTAATACTGCTATTTCGTTTAAGAAATATTAAAATTAAAAACGTTGATACAACGGCTAAAGCGGCCAATAGGGCATAAAAAATTAGCTGAAAGCGGTTAAACTTTTGAGTAATTTCAACAGTACTTTCATTTCCACCTTGATTTCCTTTTAGATTGGTATTTATACTATCAAAGTCAGGGTTTAATTCAAGGGCAGAATCCGACAAAGTATCTTTGGAAATATCCTTTTTTTCAAGATCGTTTTTTAAGTTGAAATATTCTCTTTGCCACATAAAGGCGCTTTCAAATTTGTTCTTTGTAGAATCTAAAGCCTTCATCAATTTATAATACCTAAGTAATTCAGATTTATTATCAATTGATTTGGCAAGAGCACCAGCTTCCATTAGTTGGTTTTCTGCAAGAACCAACTTTCTTTGATTTAGATTTAATTCTCCTAGATTATTGAGCGCAATGGTTAATCCTAGTTTGTTTTTTGATTTTCTATTAAGTGTCAACCCCTGTATTAAATAGGATGAAGCTTTAGCATAATCATTAAACTTGAGATATTCGCCACCAAGTTTAGGTAAAATATTTCCACGAATTGAATCATTGCTATCCCCTACGGTTGCAAGAACAGTTTCATAATAGTCTATCGCTTTTCTATATTCCTTTTGATACGAATACATTTCTGCTAAGCGACTGTTGGATTCTATGATTCCATCCGTATTATTCAATCGTTTTTGAAGCTGAAGTGTTTTTAAATAAAATTCAACTGCTTTATCATAAGCATTCATTTTATAATAGGCTCTAGCGACATTATTGTAAGCCGAACAAAGATCTACATATAAATGTTCCTTTTCCAGTACTTCAATTGAGGCCAACGAATACTGTAACCCTTTTGGGTAGTTGCCCCTATTAATTTCAATTAAACCAATACTGTTGTTCACTTTTGCTATTCCCAGCGTATCCCTTAACTGTGCATATAAGGCTTTAGATCTGGAATAGCCCGTTACCGCATTGATATAATCATTTTTACTGGCGTAAATCAGTGATTTATAATAGGTGGCTTCTGCAGTACCAAAAGTGTAATTCATATTGCTCGAAAGTTTCTCGCTTTCAAAAATATATTTTAGTGCTCTATCATAATCTTTTATGTCGTAGAGCTTTTTAATAAGTTTTAATGAGGTATCAACTTTTAAAGTGTCAGTTTTTTGAAACGCCAATTGTATGGAAAGACTATCTATCTCTTTAGTTTGAGAAAAACTAAGGAATACCGATAAAAATAGAATCAAAGTAATTATTTTCCTCATACAATATTTAGAATACTACCTGCAATATTATAATCATATAACGTTTCTTGTTGAGGGAATTAAGACTACACTATTTAGGTGTACTATTAGTTAGTTTTAAAAATATAAATTTGAATTTAATAGCAATACACTAACAAAAGTTGCGAAAAGTGATTTAAAAATCTAATTTCTGCGTTTTAATGCGAATAAATCAGATAAAATGACAACGTAAAAAAAGGTAAAAAATCGACGAATAGATAAAAAGCAAAAAACATAGAATAAGAGCACTTTTATCGATGAAATGCATAGCCCAAAAGATTGATTTGTAATACTTTAAAAATCTCTAATTTGATCTGTAAACATCAAAGACAGGAAGTGCTTTAAAATTAAAATCGAACAGGCATTGATTTTCCCAGGCACTTCCATTAGTTGACGTACTCTCATTACCGGTAAAGGCTACCCAATCTGGAGCCCAGTAACAAAACCCAATACCTCTTTTATTTGGAATATTTTTTAGAGTGGAAATCAACCAATCAAAGAAGGCTTTTTGCCCTTGCGGTGTAGCTGGGAATTCACTTAAAATTTGACTGGTATCGCCTATGTAATTAGCGCTATTGTCATTCCAATCGAGGGTAAATGGATAAGCAACTTCGGCTATAAGGATATCCTTATTAAAATTTAAAGCTAATTCAGTGATTTTTGATTTCACCAAACTTAAATCCTTAATTTGAAATTGGGGATAGTACGATAATCCAATGATATCAAAATCTATGTTATATGGCTTCAATTTGTTAAAAAAGTATATGGCTTTTTCGACACTTGAATGATGCAACATAATTTTGATACTGTTATTGGTATCAACCTCTCTTATGGCCTTTACTGCTTCGTTTATTAATACCACATAATTATCCCAATTGTTGGAAAACCCATTCCAAACTTTGCCATAGTTCCATAAAAAACCACTATCGGTTTCATTGCCTATTTGAATTATTTTTGGCAGTGTGTTTTGGGCTTTTAATTGTTGAACGACATCTTTTGTATAATTATAGATAGCAATGCGAATTTGTTCATTGGTCATGTTTTGCCAAGCGATTGGAGGTGTTTGCTTCCCTGGGTCTGCCCAATAATCGCTATAATGAACATCTAACAAGAAATCCATAGTATTGTTTTTAACACGCTTTGCGTAAGCTTTTACTTCAGCCAAACTATTCCATCCATCTTGTGGTGTATGCCAAAGCTTTAATCGAATTAAGTTTGTGCCGTTACTTGCGGCATAAGTGAGCACATCAATTGGGTTTCCATTGGAATCTTTATACTGAATATTATACGTTTCTAATTCAGATTGAAAAGATAAATCCATGCCTTTGTAAAATGTGGTTTCAGGTTTAATGACCTCTTCCAAATTGGAATCGCTTATTTTATTTGAAGTGCAGCGAGATAAAAGGACAATAGAAAATAATATAAAAACCACTCTTTTTTTCATAGTTACTAAGATATATATTTAGACACAAAATCAATCTTAAACTTGGTATAAAAATTCTATCTTTGCAACTTTATTAATACCAAGTAAAATGAGCCTTCAAGAGACTTTACAAAAGCAGGTAAAACAAGCGGTTTTAGCATCTTTTAAGATAGAATTGGAATCTATGGAATTTCAAGCAACAAGAAAGGAATTTGCAGGAGATATTACGGTTGTTATTTTCCCAATGTTGCGTTTCATCAAAGGGAATCCCGTTCAAATTGGAGCTGCCATTGGTGCGTATTTAGTTGAAAAAGTTGATGCTGTTAAAGCATTTAATGTTGTTAAAGGATTTTTAAATATTGAAATAAGTGATGCCTATTATATTGGTTTTTTAAATAGCATAAAAGATAAGGACACTTATGGTTTTGTGTCGCCCACTAAAGGTAAAAAAGCAATTATGGTAGAATATTCCTCACCGAACACCAATAAACCGCTGCATTTAGGACATGTTAGAAATAATCTTTTGGGTTATAGCGTCGCCGAAATCTTGAAGGCCTCTGGCAAAAAAGTGTATAAAACCCAAATCATTAATGATCGAGGAATTCATATTTGCAAAAGTATGTTGGCCTGGAAACGTTTTGGTAATGGAGAGACTCCTGAAAGTACTGGTTTAAAAGGAGATAAGTTGGTTGGTAATTATTATGTAAAGTTCGACCAAGAATATAAAAAGGAAGTTCAAGATTTGGTTGGTAAAGGAGCTACAGAAGACGATGCAAAAAAGCAAGCCCCTATTTTATTGGAAGCTCAAAATATGCTTTTAAAATGGGAAGCTGGCGATGAGGAAACAGTACAACTTTGGAAAACCATGAATCAATGGGTTTATAAAGGTTTTGATATTACCTACAAAAATTTGGGTGTTGATTTTGATACACTATATTATGAAAGTAGCACGTATCTGTTAGGAAAAGAATTTGTAGCCGAAGGATTAAAGTCTGGTGTTTTTTTTAAAGAAGAAGATGGTTCGGTGTGGTGTGACTTAACAGATGACGGATTAGATAAAAAAATTGTACAACGCTCCGATGGGACGGCGGTTTATATGACCCAAGATATAGGAACTGCTATCCAGCGGATTAAAGATTATCCTGATGTTGGAGGTATGGTCTATACGGTAGGGAATGAACAAGATTATCATTTTAAAGTCTTGTTTTTAATCTTAAAAAAATTAGGTTTTGAGTGGGCTAAAAATCTATATCATTTAAGTTATGGAATGGTCGATTTGCCTTCAGGAAAAATGAAGAGTAGAGAAGGAACCGTTGTTGATGCTGATGATTTGATTAATGAAATGTCGATTACAGCAGAAGAAATTTCAGAAGAATTAGGTAAACTCGATGGCTATTCTAACCTTGAAAAACAAGAACTCTTTACAGTAATTGGATTAGGTGCTTTAAAATATTTCATTTTAAAAGTAGATCCTAAAAAACGTATTTTATTTGATCCAAAGGAATCGATTGATTTTCAAGGAAATACAGGGCCTTTTATTCAATATACCTATGCCAGAATACAATCTATAGTTCGAAAAGCCGATTTTATCAGTACTAAAACGGTTGTCTTGGATGTTTTACACGAAAAAGAGAAAGAGCTCATTAAACAGCTACAATTATTTCCTGATATTATTCAAATGGCTGCCGACACACATAGTCCGGCCATTATAGCCAATTACACCTATGATTTGGTGAAAGAATTTAATTCGTTTTACCAAAACGTCTCTATTTTAGGAGCCGACAACGTTAATGAAAAGATATTTAGAGTGCAACTTTCAAACACAGTGGCACGTACAATTAAAAATGCGTTCAAATTGTTAGGTATAAATGTGCCAGAACGGATGTAAAAGTATAACGAGTTTATTGTAAACACTTTAAGCCTTCATAAACAACAATACCAACGGCATTTGCTAAATTTAAACTTCTTACGTGTTTACTATAAATTTCAATTTTGTATAATCGTTCTGGGTATTGAGATAAAATAGATTTGGGTAATCCAACAGATTCTTTACCAAACACTAAAAACATGTTGTCTTCAAAAGGAATGACCCAATGCGATTTTTTACCATGACTTGATAAAAACACCATGTTAACCAATTTATTTTTATTAAAAAAGTCATCCAAAGTGTCATAAAAAACAACGTCCAGATGCTGCCAATAATCCAAACCTGCACGTTTTAATCGCGAATCATCAATTTCAAAACCGAAAGGTTTTACCAAATGTAATTTTGAGCCCGTTGCTAGTGCTAACCTTCCAATATTTCCAGTATTATTGGGTATTTCAGGTTCAATTAAAACTATATTAAGCGGCATTTTTAGTTGAAAATTTCATTAAAAGGATTCGAATTAAAAGAATAAATGGAAACCCATGAAGCACTAAATCAAACCAATCCATTAATTGCATGCCATGTGCTCCGCCTAAAACCCAACGTATTTTACCTATTACATGAGGTTCTGGAACGTAGGGCGCTAAGCCCAGCGTTAGGCAAAGAAGTACTATAAGTTTCCAATTATTAAACGCTGACACAGTTTGATAGATTTATAACTTTAATAATTATTCGTTTGAATGTCCGTACTCATTCATAATACCATTTTTGTCATTCAGAATGGAGTGAAACGAAATGAAGAATCCATTAAAATCAATGCGGTTCCTCCTTTGTCGGAATGACAAAATCATTATATTTTCAGACTTATCAAATTACGGACATTCAATTATTCGTTTTCTTCCTCCTCATATTCGGTAATATTGGCATCAAATTCGGCATCTAAAAATTCATCTTTACTTATCCAATACTCAGACGTGGTTAATGTGTATGAAGAATTTTGGTTTGATTCTAAATCCCAAACAATATATTCAGCTTCAATAAATTCCTTCTTCCCAGCCAATTGGTCGGTATATAATCGTTTTACTACATTATTGTTGGATAATGAAACATTTAAGGCTTTTAAAACCACTTCTTTTGAGATATTTTGATTTGGTGCTATCTCAAATTCTATCACAGTTGCTTTCGCATTTGGAAAGGTTCCGTTATAAGCCTTATAAAGCAATTGATTGATATTAAAAAGCTGGTGATGTAAGGATATATCTGCGTATTCTTCAGAAATTTTATCTTCCAACATTTCATGGGAAATCTGTTCAATTTGATTTTCGGTTAATTGTTCAGATAGCTTATAATTTAAAATGATCGCTGCTGCCTCATTAGGTTCAAAATCTGAAATGGCCATAAAAAGTAAATCCATTATTTCTTCTGGATTTGATTGTTCGGCATCAGGAAAATCAAATTTATCCAGTAGTTGAATAAAATCGTTAGTTGTCCAAATACCCTTAAGTTCATCAACAGTTTTTACACTGTTTATTATAACGTGATAGTTCATAATGTTACTTTTTCTTTAATTCAAATAGATCCGTACGTCTGTCTTTTAAATTTCGTACGCTACCAAATTGATTGAGTTCTCTAAGTAAATCAATATCAACATCAGCAATTAAAATCATTTCAGAGTTTTGTGTTGCTTCTGCTTTCACACCATTTGTAGGAAACGCGAAATCACAAGGTGTAAAAACCATGGATTGCGCAAACTGGATATCCATATTTTGAACTTTAGGTAAATTTCCAACACTACCGGCGATAGCAACATAACATTCGTTTTCAATGGCTCGTGCTTGGGCGCAATGACGCACACGAGAGAATCCATTTTGAGTATCGGTTAAAAATGGCACAAATAAAATATCCATACCTTCATCGGCTAATAGGCGGCTTAATTCTGGAAATTCAACATCATAGCAAATTAAAATGCCTATTTTACCACAATCTGTATCGAAAGCTTTTAATTGATTACCACCTACCATACCCCAAACTTTGGCTTCATCTGGTGTAACATGCAGTTTTTCAAAACGTTCCATAGTGCCATCACGTCGGCATAAATATCCAGCATTATGTAGTTTGCCATCAACCATTTCGGGCATACTTCCGGTTATAATATTGATATTGTAGGAAATGGCTAATTTTGAAAACCGGTTCACCATTTCTGCCGTGTGTTTGGACAGTTCTCTAATGGCTTCTGGAGTTGATAAATGATTGTTTTCTGCCATTAAAGGGGCATTAAAAAATTCTGGAAATAGAGCAAAATCACTTCTATAACCAGACACAGCATCTACAAAAAATTCGGCTTGCTCCATGACATCGTCTAATGATTTATATGGACGCATCTGCCATTGCACTAACCCTAAACGCACAATTTTTTTTATGGTGGTAGCCAATTTGTTTTTCTTTTCGTAATAAATATTATCCCATTCAAGAAGTACGGCATAATCATGCGACGATGCATCACCTTCAAGATAATTGGTTAAAATACGTGCCGGATGAAAATCGTTGGAAATTTGAAAATTTAATACAGGATCATGTATTTCTTTTCGTCTTACTTTATCAATATATTCTTTCGGACTTAACGTATCTGCAAATTTGTGGTAGTTGGGAATACGCCCACCAAACGCTAATCCTCTAAGATTTAGACGTTCACATAGTTCTTTTCTATAATCATATAATCGCCGCCCTAAGCGTAAACCTCTAAATTGAGGTTTTATAAACACATCAATACCATAAATAATATCGCCATCATCAGTATGCGTGCTAAAGGTGTAATTTCCCGTTATTTGTTCGTAGGTATGATTGTCATCAAATGTGTCATAATCAACAATAATACATAATGCACAACCCGCTATTTGATTATTTACCTTGATAACTACCTGGCCTTCAGGAAACGTATCAATTAATGTTTTAATTTGTTCTTCTTTCCAAATGGCATCTGGCATGGTGGTGTAAGAAGCGATCATGGCTTCTTTTAACTCCTGATAATCTTCTAGTGTAAGAAATGTTAGTTCAATATTTTCGATATTTTTCATTTGTGGTTGTGTAATTTTTTGCAAATATCTTATTTATAATCTAATAAAGACAGTTACATGATGATATTTAAAGGTTAAATGTATAATATAAAGTGGGCTGTTTTTTAAGTTCGCTTCACATTATAAGAAATAATCATAGAAATAGAACCCTTTTTTGTTTTAAAATGAACCTAATCTATTTTGTGTTAATGCTTATTATGAGACATGGAGCAAAATTATTGAAGGACAGAATTCACAAATTCATTTATAGTATTAATACCTTTTTCTGAAATATGCTTAATAAATGCACTTCCAATAATGGCGCCTTTAGCATATTTAGTAGCTTGAGAAAAAGTTTTATTATCCGATATTCCAAAACCAACAATTTGTGGGTTTTTTAAATCCATATTTGATATACGCTCAAAATAGTATTTTTGGTTGTCGCCAAAACCAGATAGACTACCCGTTACACTCGCACTGCTTACCATATAAATAAAGCCATTTGAATTGGAATCTATAAAGCGAATGCGCTCGTTAGATGTTTGTGGGGTAATTAAAAACACATTAATCAACCCATATTTTTCAAAAGTTGCTTTATAGTCTTCATGATACACATCAACAGGTAGGTCTGGGATTATTAAACCATCAATACCAATATCGTGGCATTTTTTGCAGAAAGCTTCCACTCCATATTGAAGCATCGGGTTAAAATAACCCATAATAATTAATGGGATTGAAACCGTTTTGCGGATATCTTTTATTTGATTGAAAAGCACTTTGGTTGTCATGCCATTTTTTAAGGCTTGGGTGGAACTGGCTTGAATGGTTGGTCCATCAGCAAGGGGATCACTAAAAGGCAAGCCAATTTCAATCATGTCAACACCACTTTTTTCTAAATCTTGAATGATGGTTTTCGTATCATTTAAACTTGGATAGCCGGCTGTAAAATATATGGAAAGCAATTTTTTGTTTTCTTGTAATTTTTGATTTATTCTGTTCATAATATATTGTTTTCATTGCGAGGAACAAAGTGATGCGGCGATCTGTTTTAGAGATTCCTTCATTGCGTTCGGAATGACGTTATAATTTGAAATAATTAATATAGGTGTCTAAATCCTTATCACCACGTCCAGATAAACTAACCACAACAACATCGGTCGGTTTGAATTTTTTTTGTTCGAAAACAGCTAACGCATGAGAGCTTTCTATAGCTGGGATAATTCCTTCTAATTGGCACAATTCTAAACCTGCTTTCATAGCATCAGCATCTGTAATTGACATAAATTCTGCGCGCCCTGTTTTTGATAAGTGTGCGTGCATAGGACCAACACCAGGATAATCTAGACCTGCTGAAATAGAGTAGGGCTCGGTAATTTGTCCATCCTTAGTTTGCATCAATAAGGTTTTACAACCATGGATAATACCTTCTTTTCCTAAGACTGAAGTTGCTGCGCTTTCGCCAGAATCAATTCCTAATCCAGCGGCTTCAACGGCAATAATATTTACGTCTTCTTGATGAAGAAAACGATAATAAGTTCCTGCTGCATTACTTCCTCCTCCAATACATGCTACAACATAATCGGGATTTTCGCGACCTTCGTGCTCTTTTAATTGCCATTTAATTTCTTCTGAAATAACAGACTGGAACCGTGTTACCATATCTGGATACGGATGGGGCCCTATAGCCGAACCAATAATATAATGGGTATCAACCGGATTATTAATCCAATCACGAATCGCTTCATTAGTGGCGTCTTTTAAGGTCCTGCTTCCAGATAAGGCTGGTACTACCTTTGCGCCAAGCATTTTCATTCTTGCAACATTGGGAGCTTGTCTGGCAATATCAATTTCACCCATGTAAACAATACATTCAAGACCCATTAACGCGCAAACGGTAGCGGTTGCAACACCGTGTTGGCCTGCTCCAGTTTCGGCAATTATTCTAGTTTTGCCTAAACGTTGTGCAACTAAAATTTGCCCAATGGTATTGTTGATTTTATGAGCACCTGTATGGTTGAGGTCTTCGCGCTTTAAATAAACTTTTGTGTTGTATTTTTTACTTAATCGCTTAGCAAAATAGAGTGGTGAAGGTCGGCCAACATAATCTTTTAAGAGTTGGTTGAATTCTTTTTTAAAAGAAGGTTCTGCCATGATTTTTAGATAATTTTGGCGTAATTCTTCAACATTTGGATAGAGCATTTCTGGGATGTATGCACCTCCAAATTCACCGTAATATCCTTTTTCGTTAACATTGTAATTCATGATTTTTTATTATTTCGTCATTGCGAACAAAGTGAAGCAATCTGTTTGTTTTTAGTTTCAAACTTTGAGATTACTTGGTCATTCGTTCCTCCTTACTCGTAATGACGTTGTCTTTAAATTCTTTTAATAACGCTATGTTTTTTAATCCGGGTTCTATTTCAAATTTGCTATTAACATCGATTGCATAGCAATATTTTGAAGCATTACTTTTCTGAAAATCCTTTAATTTTTCTATTTCATTTAATCCAATGCCACCGCTTAAAAAGTAAGGTTTGGATGATGAATGGTTTTTTAAAATAGTCCAATCAAAAGTATATCCATTGCCTCCAGGCAATTTTCCTTTAGTATCAAATAAATAATAATCGCAAACCGGTTCATAAGGTTTTAAAACCTCAAAATTGAATTCGTTTTTGATGGAGAATACTTTGATTATCTCGACTGCGCTCGATATTACAGGTTTTAATAATTCGTCATTGCGAGACTTTTTTTCTAAAAAGCCTGTGCTGAGCGGAGCCGAAGTGAGGCAATCTGTTTCTTTTGATGAGATTACTTCGTCGTTCTTCTCCTCGTAATGACGTTTCAATTCTAAACAATATTCAGGAGATTCTTCACCATGAAGTTGAACTGCTTGTAAATTATGAGTAGTTATTTTTGCAATTACTATTTCAATTTTTTCATCAACAAAGACACCTACTTTTTTTATTGAATCTGGTAATTGCGGTATTATAGAATCAAAATGTCTAGCAGATTTTTTATAAAATATAAACCCAAGATAGTCGGGTTGCAAAGCTGCAACTTGTTCTATGTTGTCTTGATATTTCATGCCGCAAACTTTTAGCCTCATCCTAGCCCTCTCCAAAGGAGAGGGAACTGTTACGGGTATATGTTCATTTTTTCTTTTCATAAGAGTGAGAGTCCTCCTCCTTTGGAGGAGTTAGAGGAGGCCTTTAATAAATTGTTTTGCACTTTCGCCTGCATTATCGGTTTTCATAAAGTTTTCACCAATCAAAAATCCTTGATATCCAAAAGGTTTAAGTTCTTTGACAGCTTCAATAGTGCTAATCCCACTTTCAGATACTTTTACAAAATCGTTAGGTATCAATTTGCTTAGTTTTTTGCTTGCATCTAAGCTAACATCAAATGTTTTTAAGTTACGATTGTTTACACCCAACATATCTAAACTAGGCATGATGGATTTATGTAATTCTACTTCGTTATGAACTTCCAATAACACATCCAAATTTAGGCGTTTTGCAAATTCCGATAAGTGTTTTATTTCTGCTTTTGATAAAATAGCTGCAATTAATAATATAACATCGGCGCCATATGCTTTTGCTTCAATGATTTGATATTCATCGATAATAAATTCTTTTCGTAATAAGGGTAAATTACAACTTGCTCTGGCAAGTAATAGATCGTCTAAAGAACCCCCAAAATATTTTCCATCTGTTAAAACAGACATGCCACAAACGCCTGCTTCTTCATAACCTTTGGTTACATCAAACACATTTAAATTTTGATTGATGACTGATTTTGAAGGTGAACGACGTTTATGTTCAGCAATAATTCCTGAATTGCTATTTTTTAAATTTGTTGCTAATGAAACCGTAGGTCTATTAAACAAAACGGATGCTTCCAATTGTTTTATAGGAATTAGTGATTTCCGCAAATTCACTTCTATTCGTTTGTCGGTTACTATTTTTTCTAATATATTCATTTTTACTTTTGTTCGTCATTGCAAGACTTTTTTTATAAGTTGAAGCAATCTGTTTCTAATAAAGAGATTACTTCGTCGATTTTCTCCTCGTAATGACTTAATTTTCACTTACTTAACTCTTGAATTGTTTGCAGCGCTTTTAGTCCTTTTCCTGACAGTAACGATTCTTTTGCTAATTCGAAACCTTCTTTATGGCCCATCTGATTTGTTGTTGCGATTGCTAAACCAGCATTGGCACAAACCACATTATTTTGAGCTTCGGTCCCTGTGCCTTTAATTATATTCATAAAAATTTTGGCAGCATCTTCAACAGTGCTACCACCAAAAAGAGATTCCTGTGTAATTTGCGAAACACCTAAATCTTCGGGAGAAAACATACTTTCAGATTGATTTGAAATAACTTTGGTTTTTCCTGTAAGTGAGATTTCATCATAACCATCTAAGGCATGAACTATGGAATAATTTTTATCTGTATTTTGGTATAAATAGCCATAAAGACGCAGTAATTCTAAATTAAAAACACCAACCATTTGATTTTTTGGAAACGAAGGATTTACCATAGGACCAAGCATGTTAAAAAAGGTTTTTACGCCCAATTCGCGTCTAATAGGGCCAACATTTTTCATTGCTGGGTGAAACAATGGTGCGTGTAACACACAAATACCTGCTTTATCAATTGAGCGTTTTAGGAAATTTTCATTATTTGAGAACTTGATTCCTAAATATTCCATGACATTTGAAGAACCACAAGCCGAGGAAACTCCATAATTTCCATGTTTTGCTACTTTTACACCAGCACCTGCTGTTACAAAAGAGGCCAAGGTTGAAATATTGAATGTGTCTTTTCCATCGCCACCAGTTCCGCATAAATCAATGGCATTAAAATCTTTTAAATCAATAGGAATACACAATTCCAATAGGGCATCTCTAAAACCTTTTAGTTCGTCAAGAGTAATATTGCGCATCATGTAAACCGTTAAAAAGGAAGCTATTTGACTTTGATTGTACATACCGTTCGATATGTTAACCAATGCCTGTTTTGCTTCTTCAGTCGAAATGCTCTCGTAATTTATAAGTCTGTTTAATATGTTTTTCATTCCTCTCCCTAGCCCTCTCCTTTGGAGAGGGAATCTTTATTTAGTTGTTATTTTTAGCAGTATTATTGCCCCCTTTGGGGGTTTGGGGGTTTATCCAATTTTTAAGAATTTGTTTTCCGTTTGGTGTTAAAACAGATTCTGGATGATACTGTACACCTTTCACATCATAAACTTTATGCCTTAAAGACATAATTTGGCCATTTTCGTCAAAAGAAGTTGCTTCTAAAACGTCTGGTAAATCTGGACTGACAACCCAAGAATGATAGCGACCGACTTCAATTTCTTTTTCTAACCCCTTAAATAAAGATTCATCATCAACAGTTATAGTCACTTTGGTCGCAACACCATGATACACATTTTCTAAGTTTATGAGTGTTCCTCCAAAAACCTCAGCAATAGCTTGTTGGCCTAAGCAAACACCTAAAATACTTTTTGTGGGTGCAAACCGTTTAATAATTGGTTTTAATAAACCTGCTTCATCAGGAATTCCCGGACCCGGAGATAATACTATTTTATCAAAAGGTTCAACATCATCTAAAGATAATTTATTATTTCTAACAACAGTTACATCACACTTTAAATCTTCTAAATAATGTACAAGATTGTATGTAAAACTGTCGTAATTATCTATCACTAATACTTTTGTCATCTTTTTGCCTTCCTGCGAAGGCAGGAATCTGTTTTTAATTAATTCAATCTTTTTTAGCCACGAATACATGAATGTTTTTTGACTTATGGTTTTTTACTGTTTGCGTTAGGGATTGCTCATGCATAGTATTCTAATAAATTTGAAATAGTGAATGCTTTGCATTTGCAGCGGTATGCTTTTTTATGTTCTCGATACAAATACGTTTTTCAAATTCTCTCGAATGGACATAAAAAAGATATAGCGAAAAGCCTGACCCTCGTGTAACGCCATCATTTTAAATAGTTTCTGCTAATTCAATAGCTTTAGTTAGTGCTCCTAATTTGTTATATACTTCTTGTAATTCGGTTTCTGGATTTGATTTTGAGACCATTCCTGCACCTGCTTGCCAATGAAGCTTATGGTTTTTACTAACAAAAGTCCGTATCATAATGGCATGGTTAAAATTACCATCAAAATCCATAAAACCTATGGCACCTCCATAAAAAGAGCGGCTGGTTTTTTCGTATTGCTCAATAAGTTGCATGGCCCTGTGTTTTGGTGCACCGCTCAAGGTTCCTGCTGGAAAGGTGTCGGCAACCACTTGCATGGTAGAAACATTATCGTGTTTTTGCCCCGTAACTTTACTAACCAAATGAATTACATGAGAAAAGAATTGAACTTCTCGATAGGTGTCTATTGTTACTTGACTTCCGTTTCTGCTTAAATCGTTTCGTGCTAAATCCACGAGCATTACATGTTCGGCATTTTCCTTAGCGTCAATTTTTAATTGTTTAGCCAATTCGGCATCCTCCAAATCATTTCCTGTACGTTTAAAGGTGCCTGCAATAGGATGAATTTCGGCTTTTCCGTTGCTAACTATAAGCTGTGCTTCAGGGGAACTTCCAAAAATTTTAAAATTTCCGTAATCAAAATAAAACAAATACGGAGAAGGATTTATACTTCTCAATGCGCGATACACATTAAACTCATCACCTCTAAATTCTTGTGAGAAATTTTTTGACAGGACTAATTGAAATACATCACCACGGTCGCAGTGTTTTTTTGCCAATTCTACTTGATGTTTATACTCATTATCAGATAAATTAGAGCTGATATCTCCTTGAGAATAAAACTTATAGGACGCAAAATTTCTGGCTTTTATCAGTTGAAAAATATCATCAATATTACTGTCATTTTCATAACAATGTGCAAAAATATAAGCTTCGTTTTTAAAGTGATTAATGGCAATAATGTTCTGGTAAACGGCATAATAAATATCTGGAATATTTAAAGAATCGACTTTTTTTGAAATGTCTATATCTTCAAAGTATCTTACCGCGTCATAGGCGATATAGCCAAATATGCCATTATTGATAAACTTAAAATCTGTTTCAGAGTTTACTTCAAAGCGTTTTGTGAATTGATGGATTTTTTCTGGGACATTGGTATTATCGTCTATTTTTGTTGCGCATGAACTTTTATCAGGAAAATGTTGCACTATCGTTTCATTTTCCACTTTAATGGAAGCGATTGGATTGAAGCAGATATAAGAAAAACTGTTATCGTTGGCATGATAATCACTACTTTCAAGTAGAATACTATTTGGGTAGGTATCTCTAATTTTTAAATAGATACTAACGGGTGTTATAGTGTCTGCTAAAATTTTTTTGTAATGGGTATATAAGCTATATCTTTTCATTTTTGGTAATTAAAAAAGGCTTGTCGTGAATGACAAGCCTTTTTGATATTTTAAATTTAAATATACTAACTGACTACTTCACGAAATTCTGTTTCGAAAGCTCCACCACCAAGTAGTATTTAAAATTGTGTTCATATTTTTTATTATGGTCAAATATAGAGATGAAAATATAATTACACAATACTTTTAGTTATTTTATTTAAAAATTTGTTAAACACTGGGGATATTACTAAGTAATTTTTAAATTTAGGTTTATGAAATGCCCATTAACAATTTGCAAACCAACCGATATGATTAACAGGGCATTCCATCCCTGTGCTGAGCGCAGCCGAAGTATGACCTATAGAAAACAAATAAATATAAACATATGAAACACCCATGAGAATCAAGCTTCACACACACGAGGATGATTACTCAGGGTGTTCCATATAACCGAAATATATAATAAACATAAACAGATGAAACATATTTGGGTATTTATTTTCTTAGGAATACTCTCGGGTTGTAAACAAAACAAAGGCAGCAATGCGGTACCGGATGTAGAAAATAATAGTGTTGAACATGTTAAAAGTGATTCGAACAACATAGAGTTGGATGTTTATGATTTTAAAGAGTTCAAGAAATTCTTAAATAAAAAAGATGATAAAATTCATGTCATTAATTTTTGGGCTACTTGGTGCGCGCCATGTGTAAAGGAGCTACCATATTTTGAAGCCTTAAATAATAAATATGGCAATAAAGATGTGAATGTTATGTTAGTTAGTTTGGATTTTCCACATTTGTACGATTCGAAATTGAAGCCATTTATTGTGAAAAACAACTTGAAATCCAAAATAATTGCTTTAGATGATGTTGATATGAACTCTTGGATACCTCAAGTAAATAAGGATTGGTCTGGTTCAATTCCCGCAACCATTATCTATAAAAATGAAACAAGTAAATTTTTTGAACAATCATTTACTTATGAATCCTTAGAAAGAGAACTATTAAAATTTAAAAACGAAAAATAATGAGAACATCAATTTTATTGTCTTTTATGATTATTGTCTTTTTTAGTGATTTCAATCATAATGTAAGTAAAGATCAAGGATATCAAATTGGAGATGTGGTATCCGATTTTAAATTGAAAAATGTTGATGGTAACATGGTTTCCTTGTCTGACTACAAGGACGCCAAAGGTTTTATTATTACGTTTACCTGCAACACATGTCCATATGCTATTAAATATGAAGATAGAATTATAGCTCTTGATAAAAAATATGCTTCCAATGGGTATCCAGTTATAGCCATTAATCCAAACAATCCTGTAGTCCAACCGGACGATAGTTTTAAGGCAATGCAAAATAGAGCCAGAGAAAAAGGCTTTACATTCCCTTATTTGGTGGATGAGGGACAACAGGTATATCCTAAGTTCGGAGCTACCAAAACACCACATATGTTCGTGGTTAAAAAAACAAAACAAGGAAATGTTGTCAAATACATTGGCGCCATTGACGATAATTATAAGGATGCTACTGCTGTAAAAAACAAGTATGTTGAAGAAGCGGTCGATGCTCTGTTAAAAGGAGAAGAGATTGAACAAAAAGAAACAAAAGCAATAGGTTGTTCAATAAAGGTTTAGTTAAACAGATGAAATTCAACACTGATTTTTTTGCAATAAGTTATTAAGATATCTTATTTTTGCCTCTCATATTTTAAAAAAATGGAAGATTTATCACAAGACGAGTGGGTTGAACAACTTGAAGGCGACCATAATTCAGTGATTCTAGATGTAAGAACAGATAATGAAGTTGCCGATGGAATGATCCCAAAGGCAATGCATATAGATTTTTATAGAGGACAAGATTTTATTTTGGAATTAGAAAAATTAGATAAAAGTAAAAATTACTACGTATATTGTAGATCTGGAAATCGCAGCGGTCAAGCTTGTAAAATAATGAGCCAATTAGGATTTGCAAACGCTTATAATCTAATTGGGGGAATACTTCGTTGGGAAGGAGAAATCGAATAATTAAATTAGAAAAATGAAAAACGTATTAAGTGCATTTGGGCTTATTTTTTTACTTGCAATAACAAGTTGTAAAGGCCAGTTAAATTCAGGAATACAAAATATTTCTGCTGAAGAAATGCAAACACTGTTGAAAATGGATGATGTGCAATTAGTGGATGTTAGAACACCAGAAGAATATCAAATGGGACAAATAGCAAACGCGCAAAACATAAATTATTTTTCTCCAACCTTTGATGAAGATCTAAAGAAACTCGATAAAAACAAACCAATAATAGTATATTGTAAAAGCGGCCAACGAAGCAGTAAGTGTTCTGTGAAACTTTTAGAAGCAGGTTTTGTAAAAATATATAATTTAGAAGGTGGTATCACGCAATGGCAACACCAAGGGCTTGAAATCAAAACAAAATAAAAAACCTCTCATAATGCACTGCCCCCAATAAGTTAAACGCTATTTGGGGGTATTTTTATGCTTTTATAATAATATACCCAGTTGCCAACAAGCCAAAAAAACGAAATAATTACCAAATTGGTAACTTTTTTATTATATTTGCGTCAAACAATTATAATGTGGGAGTAATCGCAAAACGAACCTTACGAGATTTTTGGGGAAAACACGCTGATTGTGAAGAACAATTAAAATCGTGGTATAGAGAAACTGAAAAATCCGAATGGAAGAATATTAACGAATTAAAAGATGAATATCCGAGTGCAAGTATTTTAAAGGACAATCGAATTGTTTACAACATCAAAGGGAATAATTATCGATTGATTGTAAAATTCAACTTTGAATACGGAATATGCTGGATAAGGTTTATTGGAACTCACGCAGAATATGACAAAATTGACGCAAATAACATCTGATTATGAAAATATTACCGATTAGAAACGAAAAAGATTATCAAAAAGCACTCAACAGACTTGAGGATATTTTTGATGCAAAAAAAGGAACGGAAGATGGAGACGAATTGGAAATCCTTTCAATTTTGATCGACCGATATGAAAACGAGCAATTCCCAATCGGAATGCCTGACCCAATCGAGGCAATTAAGTTCAGAATGGAACAAATGGGAATGAAACAAAAGGATTTAGCAGAAGTTGTCGGATTTAAAAGTAGAGTTAGTGAAATTTTGAATAAAAAACGAAAACTGACTTTAGATATGATTAGAAAACTAAATACAACTCTTCATATTCCAACTGAAGTTTTAATTCAAGATTATTAATTGAATAAAAGCCAGTTGGCAACAACGTATAAAATTAATTGCTAGCACAAGCTTGCTTACGAAAATCCTCGCGGATTTTCTATTCAATTTTTATTTGCTAAATTTCGTGCTTAACCACGCAACAAACCATACACGTTGGCAACAATTTGGAAATGATACGCATTTGATGTATATTTACACCAAATTATAAAATTATGTCAAGACAAAGCATATCATTTACCGAACCGAACGATGAATGGCTAAAAGCCCAAGTGAATAGAAATGAATATTCAAGCAAAAGCGAATTAGTAAACGATTTAATTAGACAAGCTAGAAAACAACAAATCCAAATTGATTGGGTTCGTGCTAAACTAGAGAAAGCTGAAAATAGCGGATTTACAAATGACAATAAAAATGAAATTTTAGCTAAATCAAAGTCTTTACTGAATGGCTAAATATCGATTAAGTAACGAAGCTAAAAATGATTTAATACGAATTCATCATTACGGAGTTGAAAAATTCGGAATGACTCAAGCTGATAAGTATTTTGAATCATTCTTTGAATATTTTGACATTATTGCAGAAAGACCTTATTCTTTCGAATCGGTTGAATATATTAGAAAAGATTATAGGCGTTGTGTTTGTGGAGCTGATAGTATCTATTTTAAAGTTAATGAGAACATTATTGAGATAATGGCAATTGTCGGAAGACAGGACTTGAATGAAAAACTATAAAGAGATAATAAAAACTGTTGCCAACACCGTATCCTATGAAAAATTGCTGTTTTGTGCTTAACCAATGTTAGTTGCTTTGTTTGCTGGCCTCTGATTTTCCTTCGGAAAATCCTCGCACACAAACACGCAACTTTCCATATACATAACCGTTGCCATTTTGACACTCACTGTTGCGGAATCAAAAATCTTTTTTTTGTATCTTTGATTACAATAATACAACAACATGGATATTCAGTCAACAAAAATCGAATTAGTGAAAACAATTTTAGCGATTGAGAATAATGAATTTATTCAAAAAGTAGCTGATTTTATAAATAAAGAAAAAGTTGATTTCTGGAATGAATTAAGTGCTTCAGAGCAAAAAGAAATCAAGCAGGGAATCGATGAACTTAATAAAGGAAAAAGAGTTTCTTACGATTCATTTTTGAAGAAAATATCATAATGAAAGTATTTTTATCCGAATTAGCGGAATCTAAACTTCTAAAATTATCTGACTACCTTTTAGAAAATTGGAATTTAAAAACTAGAGACAAGTTTATTGAAAAACTATCGGAAAAGATTAATCAGATTTCGATTCAACCTCAAAGCTGTCCTGAATCTTCTGAATTTAAAGGCCTTTATAAATGTGTTGTTACTAAACAAACTACATTCTATTATCGTATTTTAATTAAATTAAAAGAATAGAGGTCAGTATATAAATACGTATCTTTATATTCAGTAAATATA
>TARA_R110001592_G_scaffold1874_46_pt1 | contig 36604 bp, 35 predicted proteins | sample TARA_R110001592 | Tara Oceans TARA_R110001592 (sample SAMEA4398387) | marine metagenome | biome: Polar Biome; feature: [SRF] surface water layer (ENVO:00010504); material: water (ENVO:00002006), including particulate matter (ENVO:01000060) such as... | depth 5 m | reverse complement strand
CCTCCCCCGTGCCACGATTACTTCCTGTCACTAGGGCGGTTTTATTATGTAATTTCAGATCCATACCAACTCGCTATTTGTTTCTATTGTAGACATTACCTTAGCCGTAAACATGGTCGCGCACAGCCTGTCTGTGGCAAAATCTCGAACTTAGAGATTTTACACGACAATAACGACGAGGCCCCATCATGAATTTCTGCCCCCAATGCGCAAACCCCATTGCCGAAATTTTAATAGAAAGTGAAATCCGCAAGGGCTGCCCTGATACCGGCTGTGGATTCGTGCTCTGGAACAATCCGGTGCCCGTGGTGGCCATGATTGTTGAAGTGGAAGGTGGCGTGGTGATGGCGCATAACGTGAGCTGGCCAAAAACCTTTTACTCTATTATTACTGGCTTTTTAGAGGCCGGTGAAGACCCTGAAGAGTGCGCCCGCCGCGAAACCATGGAAGAGCTAAATCTCCACGCTCTAGAGACTTCACTCGTTGGCGTATATCCCTTCGCACAGCAAAATCAGGTGATTATTGCCTATCACATAAAAGCGGCTGGAGAAGTAAAACTTAATCACGAGTTAGACGATTACAAAATTGTGCCTGTGCAAGACATCAAACCATGGCCGATGGGCACAGGCCTGGCATTAAGCGATTGGATAAAAACTCAAATTAACTAATTATTTACAGACTCTATAATCTGGAGTAGAAGCGCCACCGTTATCGGCGCTTCTACTCGTTCATTCTTTTTACTCACGCAGCTTAATAGCTGGCGACATATCAATACTTCCATCTTCTTCTAGAATGCCCATTTTTTCACCGGCGGAGTCAATCACCACTACCACGAGCTCTTGGAATAACGGCCTGCGGATAAAATGAAGCCGCCAGCCAAAGGCCTCTAACTGCTTCAATGACAAGCGTTGTAATTCATTAAGCATTTTAGCCGCTTCATGCGGTACTGGGTCTTGCCCCTTGCGTTTGTCGTGCTCCATTGCATTCACCTTACGTTGGTATAGTTCTTAAAATCACGCCTTCGCCACCCCAGAAGACCATCAAGGTAGGCATAATCGCGAAACCGCGGCAGCTCACTTATGGCAGGAGCCAATACATCCTAGTCTATTTTTTGATATTTTTTTCCTCAATGTCCTCATCAACGTCGGCATCATCCTTAGCGTGACGATCTTTTGCTGCATCTTCCTTGGCATTTTCTCTCGCCTGTTCAAGCTCTTCGGTCAGCGCTGATAGCTCTTCTTTCACTGCGTCCCTATCCAGCTCTTCAGCCCCCTCTTCAGGTTCAGCTTTCAACTTTTCCTTTAATTTTTTGATTTTCCCTTCTAAATTTTCAACTGCGCTAGCAACCTCGGCCTTGCTAAAGAGAATCTCTTCCGCATGACCATTTTTATCTTCCTCTGGATGCATCACCTTTTTGCGCTTGGGAATAAATTTTAGCTCAGGTGGCAAGGGTCGCTGATTCATAAAGGAAGGCGACACAATCTCAACACCGGCGTCGTGCAGGGCGTCGATCATTTTTCCGCGTAGACGAGAACGCGCGCTAACTAATAGAGCCGCTTCCTTAAGCCAGCCACTGGCCCGGTAATTAACAGAAAAGTCGCCCAAATTGCGAATTTGAACAAAGCCGTCGCCAAGTTCCGCAGCTTCAATAGCCTTGAGCAAGGCCGTTTCGATGTCACGGCGATCGACGTCATAACCCAGCGACACTTCCGCTGACACCACCGTGCCGGACGATCGCACTACATTGTAGGGCTCTTGCACTAACAATAGATTGGGCACGGTAACCAGCTCACTGGTTTCGTTCTGAAATTCCACATGCAATAAACCACGCTGCGAAACGCGCCCGAGTTCGTTGCGAAACTCAATATAGTCGCCAGCGCGAAAGCTATTCACCGTCCGCAGCATGAATCCCGCCATCAAATTACCCATCACCGATGTTGAAGACAGGGCTATTGCCGCACTCATTAGCAAGCCAACTAGGCTCAGCAATTGACCGCGCAGCTCGCTTTCCATAGGAAACGTGGTAATGCCCAACAACACCCCGCTCAAGCGAAAGACCAGCCTGGTACCCTGTTCCCGATAACGAATGTCTGCGCCGTGATCCTTCTGTACCGCAAAGATTTTGCGGGTAAAGAGCCATACAGCGAATAACAACACCATGAGTACCGCAAACGGCCCCCACTCACCAAGCCAATCCGGTGCGACGCTGCTTACTGCGCCTAAGGCTTCATCCATTATTTAACTCCAAGGGTGGTATGTCTTTAGTTAAATGACCAAGGTCATTATCAGAATTGACCGATCTTCAAACAAGGTAGATTATCTGCTAACTACAATCAGGTTAACGCATAAGCAGCATAAACGCCCCGGGTTTTACACTATGCGACGGCAGCCCCGGCTGTGTTAAACTGCCGCGCTTTACACTATATGCACGACAGGGCCTGACGACCGCCTACGAGGACTATTTATGCCTGTTTATCGTTCAAAAACCACCACCGCCGGCCGCAATATGGCGGGAGCCCGCGCTTTGTGGCGCGCAACCGGCATGACAGACGGCGATTTTGACAAGCCTATTATTGCGGTGGTTAACTCCTTTACGCAATTCGTCCCCGGCCACGTCCACCTCAAAGATATGGGCCAATTAGTTGCCCGTGAAATCGAAGCCGCAGGTGGCGTTGCCAAAGAATTCAATACCATAGCGGTAGATGACGGTATCGCCATGGGTCATGACGGTATGCTTTACAGCCTGCCCAGCCGCGATATCATCGCCGACTCAGTGGAATACATGGTCAATGCCCACTGCGCCGATGCCATGGTGTGTATCTCGAATTGCGACAAAATCACCCCAGGTATGTTGATGGCCGCGCTACGCCTAAATATTCCCGTGGTATTCGTGTCTGGCGGCCCCATGGAGGCAGGCAAGACCAAGCTGTCTGAACATAAGCTCGACTTGGTCGATGCTATGGTCATTGCGGTAGACGACACCGCATCTGACGAAAAAGTCGCTGAGTACGAACGTTCTGCCTGCCCAACCTGTGGCTCTTGCTCTGGTATGTTCACCGCCAACTCGATGAACTGTCTAACCGAAGCCCTCGGTCTGTCGCTGCCTGGCAATGGCTCTATGCTGGCCACCCATGCTGATCGCAAGAAATTGTTCTTGGAAGCTGGTCGCCGCATTGTAGAGATTACCAAACGCTACTATGAAGAAGGCGACGAGACGATGCTGCCACGCAACATTGCCTCCTACGGCGCCTTTAAAAACGCGATGACACTGGATATCGCCATGGGCGGGTCCACCAATACCATCTTGCATTTATTAGCCGCCGCTCAAGAAGCCGAGCTGGACTTCACCCTTAAAGATATCGACGAGCTATCTCGTGAAGTACCACAGCTTTGCAAGGTCGCGCCGAATACCCCGCTCTACCACATGGAAGACGTGCATAGAGCCGGCGGTGTATTCGCTATTCTTGGCGAGCTTGACCGCGCTGGCTTAATTGACGTCAGTCTACCCACAGTGCACGCCAGCACGATGGGCGCCGCACTCGCGCAGTGGGATATTATGACCACCGACAACGAAGCAGTGAAAAACTTCTTCAAAGCTGGCCCAGCAGGTATTCCAACCCAAACGGCCTTTAGCCAGGACACTCGCTGGACGTCCCTAGATGCCGACCGCGACAATGGCTGTATCCGCAACCTAGAGCATGCCTTTTCTACCGAGGGTGGTTTAGCGGTCTTGCATGGCAATATTGCCGAAGACGGCTGTGTGGTAAAAACCTCGGGCGTTGATGAAAGCATACTGGTCTTTGAAGGCCCGGCGCATATTTGCGAGAGCCAAGAAGGTGCGGTTGACGATATTCTCAACGACCGCGTTAAAGCAGGCGATGTGGTTATTATTCGTTACGAAGGCCCCAAAGGCGGCCCCGGTATGCAAGAGATGCTCTACCCTACGAGCTATATTAAATCGAAGGATTTAGGCAAAGTCTGCGCTCTGCTCACTGATGGTCGTTTCTCTGGCGGCACTTCTGGCTTATCTATCGGTCACGCCTCACCAGAAGCCGCAGCAGGCGGTGCGATTGGCCTAGTAGTACAAGGGGATATTATTCGTATCGACATCCCCAATCGCAGTATTAATGTGCTGATAGACGAAAGCGAACTTAATAAGCGCAGAAAGGCGATGGACGCCAAGGGCGCAGAGGCTTGGAAGCCGGTAAATGAGCGGCCGCGAAAAGTGTCAGCAGCGCTAAAAGCCTATGCCAAAATGGCCACTAGTGCCGACAAAGGCGCGGTGAGGGATATAAGCCAGCTGTAATCGCTTTTTAGACATAAAAAAGGGGCCGCGAGGCCCCAAAAAATCAGTCGCATCTTCACGCAACAGAAGACAAGACCTGTCCCATCATCTTTTAACAAAGCTCATTGTCAAAAAGATAACAGCTTTCAATATAGCGCAAGCATTTGCGATTTTTGATAGGCAATTACCCCTAGTATTTTTCGTGATATCTATCTTGTCACTACCGTGTGAACACGCGCTAATCAATCACTATTTCCGGCGAGGCCTCACCGCACTGCCAGCAATAATCGAAACTCGAAGCATTCTCTTCATCACAAGCTGAACACGTCCATACCGATTCCGACTGGCTGCGCATCTGTATCAATAATGCCTCTGCCCGCGCCACGCTCTGTGCATCAATCCACAGCTCAGGCCAAACATCGGTAAACGCCAAGCTACCAGATGCACCGCCAGCATAGACATTTCTCAGTTCAGCAGACACCCCAGCGGTCGCCAATAAATTTTGCACATGCACAACCATCATCAAATTTTGGTCAGTAAATATCTTCTTCACCTACCGCTCCAATGACTTTGGCCGAACAGGTCGCACATCCACATTATTCAACTGGGCATCAAAGGCATCCGTCAGTAAACAGTCGTAGCGACGCTCATCGTACTCAGCTAAGCGCGCAGCCTGCTCCTCACTGAATAAGCCTTGGCTAACCCCTAGCTGTAATTTTTCAGCCATGGTCTCTCCGGGTAAACGGCCACGATGCTCGTATTCAAGAAACTGGTTATAGTCCTTGTCAATTTCCGTTAGCAATTGAAAAGCGCAATGAATACGCCCTTGTGCATCCTGATCGTCGGAACTCATATATACCGCCTCAGCGAACATGCTACGCACCGAGTTAGGCTTCATTATCATCTCGCCCAAACCGCGAATATCATTATCTGACACCTCAAAATTTGGCACGCCCCAAGGGAAAAATACTGTCTGTAATACCCGACCCATCCACCGCTGCGGCATGTTTCGATAAAAACCTAACAAGGCCTTATTCAAGTCGGAAAAGCTGCGTTTTAAGGCAAACTCTGCGTGCAGTGTATTTGCTTCGCTAGGGGCTTGATGATCGTGAAACTTCAAAATAGCGCATGCGATAACAAGTTGACTATGAACATCACCTAAGCGTGCAGAGAGCAGCTCTCGACGCTTGAGATCACCGCCAAGCAGCAGCAAGGCAAAGTCAGCCGTGGCGGCAAAAACTGCGCTATAGCGATCAATCTTTGGATACCAGCGTGTCGACAGCTCGCTGCTTCCACATGCTAGCTTAGTGAATTTTCCAGCCCTTAAACCCAGCAGGAAACCGCGACTAAAAACCCCGGCGGTATGCGCTAGATGGCTGCTCAACAAGCCATCAAAACGTTCCACTGCACCGTCACTTTCGTCGGACAAGGCTTCTAATTCATCGGCCAAGTAGGGGTGGCAGCGCATTGCGCCCTGGCCAAATATAATCATCGATCGGGTGAGAATATTGGCCCCCTCCACGGTGATCGCAATGGGAACAGTCTGGTACAACAAGGCCATAAAGTTACGTGGGCCCATTTGAATAGCGCGGCCACCCAGAATATCCATACTGTGATTAACAAGAACACGCATGTTCTCTGTGGCGTGATATTTCGCCATTGCCGTCAACACTGAGGGCGCACCATCCGCCAAGGCCCGGGTGACGAGAGCGCGGTAAGCTTCCAACATATAGGCGCTGCCAGCAATCTCCGCGCTAGCTTCTTGAACGCCTTCAAACTTACCCACAGGAATACCGAATTGGCGGCGAATCCGGGCAAAAGCGCCAACCAGTAAGTAGCTCATTTCACCACCGGCGGTGGATAGCGCGGGCAGAGAAATACCTCGCCCAGCACCCAAACATTCCACCAACATCATCCAACCCTGACCAATATATGCTTGCCCGCCGATTAACATCGACATGGGAATAAATACATCCACCCCCGTGATGGGCCCATTCATAAAGGCCGAACCGGGATAGTGGCGGCGGCCAATTTCCATCCCCGCCAAATCCGCAGGGACTAAGGCGCAGCTAATGCCACGCTCAACCTCATCGCCAATTAGGCCGTCTGGGTCACTCAGCCGAAACGCCAAGCCCACCACCGTTGCGATCGGTGCAAGGGTGATCCAACGCTTAGAAAAATTAAGCTTTACGCCCAAGACCTTCTCACCCTTGAACTCCTGCTCGCACACCACACCGGTGTCCGGAATCGCGCCAGCATCTGAGCCCGCTTCTGGGCCGGTTAAGCCAAAACAGGGTAATTCTTCGCCTTTCGCCAAACGCGCCAGCCAAAAATCTTTTTGCTCGGCGGTGCCGTACTTCATTAGCAATTCGCCCGGCCCCAGTGAGTTCGGTACCATCACGCTCACTGCCGCGACCGCTGAGCGACTGGCAATTTTGCTGACCACGCGACTTTGGGCATAAGGCGTAAATTCGAGTCCACCGTATTCCTTTGGAATAATCAGCCCCAAAAAGCCCTTGTCTTTGATGAACTGCCACACCTCTGGACTCAGGTCTTTATCGTGGTGGTGGATTTGCCACTCGTCGAGCATAGCGCACAGCTCTGCAGTTTCATTGTCCAGAAAAGCTTGTTCGGATTCGCTTAGGGTTGAAAGGGCTATTTTCTCAAATTTAGACCAATCGGGATGACCAGAAAATAGATCCTTTTCCCACCACGTGGTGCCGGCGTCAAGTGCCTCGCGCTCAGTGCTGCTCATGGGCGGCATCATTTTCTTTAAGGCCACCATCGCTGGCGAACTAACAAACCGAATACGTAAACTGTCGACAATAATCACTGCCAATACCAGTAACAATGCCAGCAGTGCCAAGGGGTGAACAAAGAAGTCGCTGCACAAGCCTGCCAATAACCAGGCTCCGGCAAAAGCGATACAGCCGCTGCGACGGGACAAACGCAATGAAAAAATAACGGCGGTGACGATAATGATTGCAAGAAATGCGAATAGGCCAGTCATAATAAGCTCTCTGAGTCATGGTAGTTTGCAGAACAAACACTAAGATCAGTATATGTGAATCACCATGCTACGCCGTCGCAGCAACGATTGCATTAACACTACTCAGACCTCAATGCACAGTGCACTAACCCCCTTCGGTGCAGGCGGGTCTAAATTTATGTATTTTGAGTGCCATTTGGCATTTGTTATTCCTATATATGGACTGCATGAGCGATGTCGGCCACACTCTCTTCTTTACCTTACTTAAAACAATATCAGGAATACTCACATGAACTCCTCAGTCGTTATTAGCGGAGTGGGCCTATGGACTCCAGCAAATAGCATTAGCAATGAAGAACTCGTTATAAGTTACAACGCGTGGGCAGAACAGTTTAACCAAGAAAACCAAGCCGCCATTGAAACCGGAGAACTAGACGCTAAGCCACTTTCCAGCCCTGAGTTTATTGAAAAAGCGTCCGGTATTAAAAGTCGCTATGTCTACGCAAAAGAGGGCGTTTTAGATATAAATCGCATGCGTCCGCTGCTTGATGCACGCGGTGACGATGAAGTCTCGCATCAAGCAGAAATGGCTATTTTCGCTGCAAAGAAAGCCCTCATCGCTGCGAATAAAACCGCCGCCGATATTGATATGGTAATTGTGTCCTGCGCCTATACCCAGCGCTCCTACCCTGCCATTGCCATTGAAGTGCAAGCAGCTCTAGGGATTCAAGGGTTTGGCTTTGACATGTTAGTGGCCTGCTCCGCCGCAACCTTTGGTCTAGAACGGGCAGTTGACGCCGTTAAAGGCGGCACCTCAAAAGGTGTATTGGTCATCAATCCAGAGCTGACCTCGCCTCAAGTCAATTTTATGGATAGAGACTCACACTTTATCTTTGGTGATGTGGCGACCGCCGTCGTAGTAGAAAGCGGTGACACGTGTCAGTCTGCTCACTCCTTTGATGTTATCAGTACCAAATGCGTGACCTCATACTCCAATAATATTCGCTCGAACTTTGGCTATACCACACGCGCGACTGACGAAGACCCGTATGCGCCGGATAAATTATTCCATCAGAATGGCCGTAAAGTCTTTAAAGAAGTTTGCCCAATGGCAGCCGATCACATCGAGAGCCATTTGCTCAGCGAAGGTATTCAAGTATCGGAATTAAAACGCTGGTGGCTGCATCAAGCCAATCTCAATATGAACTTGTTGATCAGTAAGCGATTATTAGGACGCAGTGCCACACTTGAAGAAGCCCCGGTTGTGCTAGACGAGTATGCAAATACCGCGTCTGCAGGATCTATTATTGCGTTTGCTAAGTTTCATGAAGATTTGGCCACCGGTGATATTGGCGTGATATGTTCCTTTGGGGCAGGCTACTCTATTGGCAGCCTAATACTCCGCAAACGATAACTACCCTGCCTACGCCAGCCGCCTCTGGACGCGTTGGTTTAGGTATGGCCTGTTATGTTTGGGTCGAGATAAACAACTAAATCGGCAACTGCCACGAGGCCTATATTATCTTTTAATATAGGCCTTTGCGCGCATAACCCCCAGCCTGTTTACGGCTGCCAAGTAAAGCTGACGCCATAGGTCACCGGCATTCCAGTGTAACGACCAATCGTGTCGAGCTGATTAGTCACATTATTATAGTAGTACTCATCACTGAGGTTGCGGCTCCAAAACATCAACTGCCAAGGCCCTGCACTCGGCGCAAAAGCCAGTCGCGCATTGATCACGCCATAATCGTCAATAAAGAAGCGCTCATCCTGCTCCAGCGAGGCATTAGTTTCGCCGCTGTAGCTATAGTCGATACCCACTGACAATTCATAGCGTTCGAATACCGGCAGCACATAGTCAAGCAGCAAGGTGTATTCCCAGCGCGGACTGTAATTAAACGGCTTGCCGGCAAAATCGAACTCATCGCCATTGCTATCACCGCTGACAAACTCCTTAACCTCGGTATCTAAATACGCCGCCGCCAATGACAAATACAAGCCCTCGACCGGCGTGTATTCTATGTCCAACTCCGCGCCACGCACCGCAGACTTAGGGGCATTGCGCAAAATCGGTAGGGCGCCAAACACCGGGTCACGGAAATTAGTGACTAGCTGCTTATCTTTATAGCGATAATCAAACACCGAGGCATTGAGCTGCATGGTTTTATTAAGCAGGGTAAATTTACCGCCAATTTCCACGGCATCAAGCTGCTCTTGTGTCACCGGCTCAAACTGCACCGAATCGGAAATATTAATTACCGGGAAGCTGCCTGACTTAAAACCGCGACTCAGTGCAATATACCCCAGCATGTCTTCAGCAAAGCGCCAATCGAGTGCCAACCGGCCAGATACATTATCTTCGTGCAACTCGCCAAAATAGCGGCCGGGACGACGAGTTTCGCTGTCCAGAGTAAAGCAGCCACCCCGCGCAGCAGTGCCGGGTAGATAGCCCGCCAGCGGCGATTGCAGCAAGCTTAAGGCGCTAAAGGCCGTGGCTAAACCCACGCCCTCGTCCCGCGCTCCGGCTGAATCTTGGTCAGCACCAGGCTCATCATCAACGTTAACGTCTTGACCACAGCCATTAAACTTACGTGATTCGTCGGTGTAGCGCGCACCGCCACTCAGGGTCAGGCTGTCGGTAACATCCCATTCGCTGTGAACAAACACGGCGGCGACTTCTGCCAACTGATTGCCGCCAAAACCCGAGCGATTATCCAAGCCAGCCAAACCGTCACCATTCGGCGCATCGACCGGGAAAATGATACTCACTGTCTCATGATGCAAACGCTGGAATTCGGCGACATCGTCTTCACTGTAATTGACACCGAACTGCCAGAACACGTCATCGCTGTAATTACCCGATAAACGCCACTCCAAATTATAGTAGTCGGTGGTCGCAAACACATTGCGCTCGGTATTCACGGTATCCACGCCGGACTGGGGGATAAAGCTGCCATCGGATTCGAAACGACCTAGCGACGCCAAAAATACCGCATCCAAATTTTCTGACAAGGTCCATCCCACTCGCACACCGCTAGAATAAAAGCTGTCGTTTAACCGAAACTCCATACCGTTACTCGGCCAGTCGGCAGCGCGACTATCTTGAGTGTTCTTGTCATTAACGGGGTAATCGGCCACTTCAGGGTGCAAGCCGGCGGCGCCTAAGATCGCGTTCTGGGATTCAATAGCAATAACTTGCAGGGCTTGCGGCTCGGAGCGGTCACGCCAGCCGTCGAGGTGATAGCTAACATCAATATTGTCAGCAGCCAGCCAGCTCAATGAAAAACGGCCACTCTGCTTGTCGACTTCGCCCAAGGTATCGTAGCCAAATTGTTGGTACTCACCACCGAGATTGCGGCCCGTGTTACCGTTGTAAGCTTCGCTGCTAGGGTGACGGGTACGACTGCGCTGCCAGCCATCGCGACGCATGATGGTACGCAGCGCCAAACGCGCGCTCACGGTCTCCGCCAGCGGCCCACTAATAAAGCCACTCGCTTCGCTGGTTTCATAACTGCTATACCCTAGGCTGCCACCATAGATCAGGCTGTCACTGGGCTTATTGGCGATATAGTTTATGGCGCCGCCTGTGGTGTTGCGGCCATAGAGCGTGCCCTGCGGACCTTTTAACACCTCCACCCGAGCAAGATCTAAATTGCTGCCCTTGGTCATAATTGGGAAGGGCAAATTAAATTCGTCTATATACACCCCAACCGTGGCACTGGCGGTTTGACTATTTTCATTAAAACCCACGCCGCGCAGAGTGTAGATTGGGGTATTAAAGCCACCATCGGCATAGGTAAAGCCCGGTAGTAACTTACCGAGATCGCGAGTATCGCTCACGCCCAGAGCAATCAGGTCTTCGCCGGTATAGGTCGCAATGGCAAGAGGAATATCGTTGGCGCCCTCCTCACGCTTTTGCGCGGTAACCAAGACTTCTTCAATACTAAGGCCCCGCCGATTTTGGCTATCTTCTTGCGCGTTAATAGCCGCAGTCTGAACCACACTCAGCAATATCAATGTCATTTTTGTTGCAGTGTTCACCCAGACCTTCTCCCAGCACGCTATCAGCAGCGCATGCTAGGGATTCGGCCTTGGCATTTCAAGCAGTCAAGACCTTGTTGCTCTAAATATTCTAAGCTTAGATCAATAAGTTATTAGGCAATATTTTGAAACCCTTCGCTTACAGGAAAAGACTAGCGTAGGCGCAGCGACTAAGCATCTAGAAAGGTCGCCCGCCAAGCAGCAAGCATGGTGTCACGCTGCTCTTCGCTGACCGCCGCTCGACCCAGCCAAACACTCAGAATAAGTGCAGCTGATTCTGGCGCAGTAATCACGCCCAGAGGCTTGTCGTTCAGATACAAACCCAAACCGCTGCCAGGCAGCCATGTCAGTCGGTAGCGATCCCCCTTCTCCACCGCCAAATACCAGCTAGAAAAGCGAGCAATATCGGCAGCCGCCGGTGCGAGCTCGGTCTCACTAAATGCGCCTTCCAAGGCCTTATTCGTCATTTTCTTAAATCGATCTGCCGATACCCCGACCTTGTATTCAATAATTATTTGCTTGGCATAGGCTGGATCCAAAATATCGGCATTTTCAGGTCGCGCTTGCACTGGGTCCACTTGTAGCTGAGTAAACGTCAAGTCCTTCCACAACAGGGTATAGGTCTCACTGCTGACCGTGCGCCAATCAACCGCAAAGGCCGCACTGTGCACTGTTAACATAAGTATTAATAGAAGGGGCTTCAGCCAAACTGAAGTTTGCACTTTACTATTACGAATCATACATCTCCCTCTTGCCAATCCACGCCACTGTTGAGTGTCCCAGCATGTAAAAAACCAGTAACTTTAATACCACTGGAGCAAGCACGTATACTGCCGTAATCGCCCACACCGGCGGCACATTAATATCTGCCTGACTACCCAGCCACAAATATGACACCCCCACCGCTAATCCCATGGCGGCCTTGCTCAGCATGCTCCACAAAGCAAACATTCTAGCGCCCAGTGCCGCGCCACCATGTTCTGCAGACAAAGCCTGCGCCAAGCCCGTTTGCATTGCCGATGGCAACGCTTGGTCGGCACCTAACGCGAGACCGGTGCCAATGCTAATGGCAATAAACCAATACACATCACCGTCACCAAGCAATGCCGCAAAACTAAATAATATTGCCGAGCTGCACAGACCGATTCGCCAAGATCTTAAATCACCCAACTTTTTCGCTAGAAAATACCAGAACGGTACGCCGATCAAACCCGCCAAGAAATAACTCAACAAAGCCAGCGGAACTGCTTCCTCGGCCCCCAGCACTTCGCGCATAAATAATAGGAGAACGGTTCCAGGGATTGCATTGGCCAGCATATTCAAAAACCACGGTAAAGCCAAACTCCGCACTCGAACATCGGCCAAAAGCACCTTAAAACTCAGGATATTTTTTGTGGCCTCAGCTGCGCCCTGGCTGCCTTGTAAGTAAACCCCAAGGAGCATGACCAGTAATAAAGATACCAACACCCAAGGCAGCGCCGAGGGCGCCACAATCGCGGGCGCAAGCATCGCCATTAAGGTCCCCAGTAACAACATACCCTCACGGCTACTGTTATACCGTAGGCGATCAATATTGTTCCGCGAAAGGTTCACAGGAAGTGCTAACCACGGTACAGTTATTCCGGTCCAGCCCAGCATCAGCAGCACTAAAGCGAGTGCCAAGGCACTCGCTGACCATGGGTGGGGAAGCAATACTAATAAAAGCGCACTGACAGTGATCAAAAGCCAAGAACCTAGCCATAGCGCTCGATGACTGCCTCGACGATCCACCCAAGCGCCTAGCGGCAAATCACTGACAACATCACTGATCCGCGCCAAAAAGAAAATCGCCCCGACCAGGGTGTAGCCATAACCACCTTGCTCCGCCAACCACAGCGGGGCATATATATAGAAAGGAAGACCTAAAGCCGCTAACGGTAAACCCGGCAGCGCATAGCGAAAAAATCGCCAATACTGAAAAGAAATGCGCATCCTAACTCCGAAGAGGCAATGACTAGCCCAAGACAGACCCACTCAAAGTGATCTGTAAAAAGGTTTTGTACGTATTCAACAGTCCGAGAGATCACTGATAATTCTATGCCAAACTCAACGCACCAAACACCTCTAAACATTGCTGTCATCGGTTCCGGAATCGCGGGCTTAAGCAGCGCGTGGCTGCTTAGCAAAAATCACAAGGTTACCTTGTTCGAGCAGGACTCGCGCCTAGGCGGTCACACCAACACCGTGGACATCTCAACCAGTGCCGGTACTATCGCGGTAGACACCGGCTTTATTGTATTTAACGAGCGCTGCTACCCCAATTTAGTGGCCCTCTTTAAAGAGCTGGGTGTGGCTTACCAAGGCACCGACATGTCCTTTGGCGTTTCACTGGACAAAGGTCGCTTGGAATACAGCGGCTCTGATTCAATATCTACCTTATTTGCGCAAAAGCGCAATTTATTTCGCCCCCGTTTTTGGGGCATGATTCGGGACCTACTGCGCTTTTATAAGCAAAGTGCCGAGTGGATGGAAACCCTACCCGACGATATGTCTTTGGGACAACTACTAGAGCGCGAAAAATTCGGCCCAGGTTTTCGGGAAGATCATCTACTACCCATGGGCGCCGCCATCTGGTCGACCCCAGTAGAAAAATTTATGGCTTACCCAGCCAAAACTTTTCTGCGCTTCTGCGACAATCACGGCCTTTTGCAAGTTAACGAGCGCCCCCAGTGGCAAACCGTAGTCGGTGGCTCGCGGGAATACGTTAAGCGTATTAAACAGGCTTTCACTGGCGATATCCGTCTTAACTGTGGGATAACCAAGGTACGTCGCTTTTCAGACCATGTCATGATCACTGATAGCAGCGGCGACAGTCATCGTTTTGACCATATCGTTATGGCCGGACATGCCGACCAATCTCTAAGCATACTCGAAGACCCCAGTGCCGACGAAAAAAGGCTGCTCAGCACCTTTGCCTACGAACAAAATGACGCCGTACTTCACCGCGATGAAAAGCTGATGCCAGTGTTGGGCCAGGTGTGGTCTAGCTGGAATTACCTCGCCGATAATGACCAGCAGGGCAGCAAGGTTTCTGTCAGCTACTGGATGAACTCTCTGCAACATCTGCCTTGTTCAGAGCAGATTGTTGTGACACTAAACCCCTTGAGAGAGCCTCGTAAACATCTGGTGTATAAACAGTTCAGCTACCAGCATCCAGTATTCGATGACGCCGCCCTCGATGCTCAAAAGCACCTTTGGAGCCTACAAGGCACGCAGAGAACTTGGTTTTGCGGCAGCTATTTTGGCTATGGCTTCCACGAAGATGGTATTCAATCGGGCCTAGCCGTTGCAGAACAACTGGGAGGCAGCCCACGTCCCTGGAGCGCAGAAAATGCCAGCGGTCGCATCCATGTAAGCACCCCTGACGCGCTCACTGCTGCCGCATGAATAGCGACGATCACACTGCAATCTACAGTGGAGAAGTCCTGCACCACCGCTTCTACCCGCGTCGACATCGATTTGTCTATCGCATGAGTAGTTTTTTATTTGATCTCGACAAGTTGAGCGAAACCGCTCAGCGCTGCAAGCTGTTTTCGGTCAATAAATTTAATATCTTTAGCTTCTATCATCGCGACTTCGGCAATGGCAGTGGCGAAGCCCCGCGCCAATACTTGGAACACGCCCTTCGAGAACACGGCGTCAATGACACCCTGGGCTCGGCAAGCTTACTTTGCTACCCCCGCATCTTAGGGTTCACCTTCAACCCGCTGAGTGTGTATTACTGCTATAACGAAGATACACAGCTATTCGCTATTTTGTATGAAGTTAGTAACACCTTTAAAGAGCGACACAGCTATTTAATTCCGGTCTCAGAGAGTGAACAGCGCAAAGGCATTGTCCGCCAGCAATGCGATAAGAACTTTTATGTCTCGCCGTTTATTCCCATGGCAGTGCGCTACCATTTTCGCATGCATCTACCGGGCGAATACATTGGCTTAGCAATTAGAGAGACCGAGCAAGACAAGGCCCTTCTTCACGCAGTATTCCGCGGCGAACGCCGCTCTTTCTCAGACCACGAGTTAATTAAGAATTTTTTTAGCTTACCGCTAATGACCATTAAGGCAGTTGCTGGTATTCACTGGGAAGCATTGAAACTTTTTATCAAGGGAGTGAAATTAGTACCCCGCCCCCCTGAACCAAAGACGTCTATTTCACGTATCGACCAATAATTGAATTAGAAAACTATAAGGGGTCACAATGAAGACAGCCACTGCTGCTCTAGAAAATAATATAGGTTCTGGCTGGTGGGCAAAACGCCAACTGCAGATGGTAGCTAAGGTTCTCGCTCCCCTCGCAAATGCCTCTCGCGGTGTTTTGAGTCTCACTCTGCCAAATGGCAATAGTGTCGAGTTTGGAGAACACCGCTGCGAACATCTCAACCCCGTCATTGTGCTTCACAATTGGAAAGCCGTACGCAAGGCCTTTACCGGCGGCGATCTAGGCTGGAGCGAAGCGTATATGGACGGTGACTGGGACAGTCCTGATATCGCCATGTTGGTGGAATGGATCGTCGTCAATGAAGAAAACTTTGGCGGCATGCTAGACAGCGGCAAGGTTGAGGGAGCCTTTCAAAAATGGCGACATCAGCGTAATGCCAATAGCAAGCGCGGCAGTCGCCGCAATATTTCCTACCACTACGATCTGGGCAATGAGTTCTATCAGCACTGGCTAGATCCGAGCATGACCTACTCAGCGGCGTACTACACCTCTGAGCACCAGACTCTCGCCGAGGCGCAATACGCCAAATATCAGCGCATCATTGATTTTCTAGATATTAAAGACGGCGACAGTATTCTGGAGATCGGCTGTGGCTGGGGCGGGTTCGCAGAACAAGTATGCCGCCAGAAAAAAGTATCTCTGCACGGCATCACCTTGTCTGAACGCCAGCTAGAGTTCGCCCAGCAGCGCTTAGCCAAGGCAGACACCTTGGGGACGGCAGACTTTACTCTGACGGACTACCGCGACGCCGATGGCGAATACGACCATATAGTGTCTATAGAAATGCTGGAAGCGGTTGGAGAGAAATATTGGCCAACGTATTTTGACACCGTTTACAAACGTTTAAAGCCGGGTGGCAGCGCCTCGATTCAAGTTATCACTATTGAAGACAAGCGCTTTGAATCCTACAGCAGCAGTCCCGATTTCATTCAAACTTATATCTTTCCTGGCGGCATGCTGCCAACACCAGACATATTTAAAGAGCAGGCCACTTCAGCGGGCTTAAAGGTCACTGACGAAGAGGCCTTTGGCATGGGTTATGCCCGCACACTCAGAGACTGGCGTGATGCATTTCAACAGCGCTGGGAAGAAATTGTACCGCTGGGCTTCGATAAGCGTTTCCAAAGAATGTGGCATTACTATCTGACCTACTGCGAAGGTGGCTTCCGAGGAAATTCTATCGATGTTTACCAATTTGTGCTCGAGAAACCCGCGGCATAAATAAATAAGAAAACCCCATAAAAAAGGCTGCCACACGCGGCCTTTTTTATATCCAAACCGATGCGATCGGCACCGCAACTCGCCCCATCCCCCTGCAATAAGACTAATTAACGGCCAGAATGCGTACAATCCCTTATGAAATAAGGTCCATTTTGGCGCAAACACAAGATTACAACATGTTAAGATGGTGACAATGCCAATTGAGTTAGGTGCACTGAATGAAAACGAACAAGCGCTGGGGAAGTGGAGCCAGAGTCGACGATCTCGATACTGGGAAAAAAATCCTCCTGAAATCTGCGATAGATTGCTTCATTACTAAGGGCATTAAATCGACGACTATAGAAGATATCGCCAAAGTTGCTAACGTAACCAGACGTACCGTGTACCGCTATTTTAACGGCAAATCTGACATCATTGCAGCGTTAATCGATATAGAACGCGAGCGCATGTTTATCAAAGTTCGTGACATTGCCACGCTGCATGATAATAACTTTCCGCTGATGCTAGAAGAATGCATTTGGTTTGCCTCTAGCTACAAGCCGCCAGAAGCTGGCAAGCTAGACCTCGTTTCCGGCGCCAACGCCTCGGAAGCAGCGCCGCATGTAGACACTGACGAATCCGACGAGCGTTGGCGCGAGCTACTCAAAGAGCCTCTTGATGCTTACAATACGCGTAACAATCGCAACATTGATCTCGACGACCTTATAAGAATTGTGGGCCGCCTAGTAATATCTTACCGGCAGCAACCTGCCACCAAAGAAAGCTTCAAAGCCAGCCTCAAAGCCTTAATGCTCTAATCTATGCGGGCACCTAGCCCGCTGGCCCCATCGGGTATTCTCTTGGTCAGTTTTGCCATTGTGCCGAATTAAGCGCAAGCCTATGCTTCAAGGCATCGTCCTGCCGTGTTAAACCGCGGCGAGGTGCCTAGGAGCAAACTATGAATTTCGACTTTTCTGACGACCAAAAAAACATCCAAGAGCAAGCCCGCTCAATGCTGGCCAAAGAATGCGACAGCGCTGTAGTACGCCAAGTCATTGATGGCAACACCGGCTTCGACGCCAAGCTCTGGCAACAAATTGTTGCCCTCGGCTGGCCGGCCACCACCATTGCCGAAGAGCATGGCGGACTCGGCCTCAGCTATCTTGAACTGTGCGTTATCGCCACCGAATTGGGACGCTCTTTAGCCCCGGTTCCGTTTATCGCGTCGGTATATCTCGGCACAGAGTTAATCAAAACCGCTGCTTCAAACGAACAGCAAGCCAAATGGCTGCCGGCGCTGGCCAATGGCGACGTTATCAGTACCGCCGCCATCAGCGGCGATATGACATCATGCCGCGTAAAAGATCATAAGCTGAACGGCCGTAAATCAGCCGTTTTGCATGGCATGATCGCCGATCATGTCATTGTCGCAGCCACGAACGAAGCTGATGAGTTGGGGCTATATCTGGTCGAGCTTAAGCACAGCAGCGTTAGCCGCACCGAGCAAAATAGCCTAGACCCCAGCTTACCCCGAGCCGAGCTAATTTTTAGCGACACGCCCGCCGTTGCGCTTGAAGGCACAATAAACACGTCGCAAGCGATTCAAACGGTTTGCGATCGTGTGGCAGTCCTGCTGGCATTTGAACAAGTCGGTGGCTGTGAAGCGGCCATCGATATGGCCAAAGCCTATACCACTGATCGCTACGCCTTTGGCCGCCAAGTTGCCTCGTTTCAAGCCATCAAGCACAAAATGGCCGATATGTTTGTGGCTAAAGAGCTCGCCAAGTCCAACGCCTATTATGGCGCTTGGGCACTGTCAGCCAACGCACCCGAACTTGCCCTTGCCGCAGCCACTGCACGAGTTAGCGCCATTGACGCCTACTATCTCTGCAGCAAAGAAAACATTCAGGCCCACGGCGGCATGGGGTTCACCTGGGAATTTGACTGCCATCTCTACTACCGCCGCGCGCAAGCGCTATCGACACTGCTAGGCGGCAATCCCTATTGGAAAAGTCTGCTCGTCGACCGGCTGCTAGCAGCCTAAGCTGCTAGATGATTTTTGAGGAATACTCATGGATTTTAAAGATTCACCAGAACAAGCGGCGTTTCGCGCCGAAATACGCAGCTGGCTAGAAAGTAATGCCAGACCAAAATCAGCCACCGGCGGACGCAAAGATCAGTCCGAAGCTTATGAAGACGCCAAAGCATGGTACAAAAAAGTCGCCGATGCCGGTTACGCCTCGCTGAACTGGCCTAAGCAATATGGCGGCGCTGGGCTCAGCGATATTCACAAAGTCATTTGGTCACAAGAAGTTGGCAACTACGCTGAACCAGACGGCTATTTTGTGATTGGTATTGGCAATTGTGGCCCAGCCATCATGCATTTTGCCGCAGAAGAGCAGAAGCTAGCACTACTGCCCCCAATGGCCAGCGCAGAGACCGTGTGGTGCCAAATGTTTTCAGAACCCGGCGCTGGCTCGGACGTTGCCGGACTGCGCACCACTGCAGTTGCCGACGGCGATAATTGGATTATCAATGGCCAAAAGATTTGGACATCCGGTGCCCAACACTCAGACTACGGCGTGATTCTATGCCGCACCGATCCCACAATTTCTAAGTATCGCGGCATGACCATGTTCTTTATCGACATGAATCAAGCCGGCGTTGAAGTAAAGCCCATCAAACAAATGGATGGCGGCTCGCATTTTAATGAAGTGTTTTTCAATAATGCGATTATCCCTGATGCCTATCGACTCGGCGAAGTCGGCGGTGGCTGGGGCGCAGCGCTACTGGTATTAATGAATGAGCGCCTGGCAATAGCTGGCGTTCAGCCCGACTGCTTTCCCGAGTTTTTGCAACTGGTAAAAACCCTTCATATCGATGGCGAGCCTATTAGTGCAAATCCGGCGGTACGCGAGCACCTTGCCGAGTGGTATTACAAACACGCCGGCATCAAAGCCTCCACTAATCGCATGCTCACTGCCGTTGCCAAGGGCGGCATGCCGGGTGCAGAAGCGGCCTTAGGTAAGCTAGTTGGCGCGGTCATGAACCAGGACATCGCCGATTACGCCATTCAGCTGATGGGCGAATCAGGCGTCATTAGCGAGCCTGATTTCGCCGAGCAACAGGCACACTTCCAAAAAACCGTGTTGTTTTCGCCAGGCATACGACTCGCTGGCGGTACCGACGAAATCATGCGCAACGTAATTGCCGAGCAAGTCCTAGGCTTGCCCCAGGAGCCACGCGCCGATAAAGGCCTAGCCTTCAGTGACATTCCCAGCGGCAATCAAAGTCGTTAAACTTCGCGCTGGCATTCGATTTTGGCCATAAAGTGCCAAATCGGGTGCCGCTGCGACAGCAAAAAGTAGACGCAGCTCACACTTTAAGCATGCGGCTTCACTCAGTAAGTGCTTTTCCCTATACTTCGTTCACGGCCCCAGCTGTACCTTGATCACTCGGTAAGCAGTACTTATCCAGCTGACAAGAACACGAGGGTTTCACAATGAATGCATCAGGCAAACAAGACAGCGCTATTTTCCAGGAAATTCGTCGCAATCTGAATGCTATCAGCCAATTCGGTAGCAAACGCGCCGAGTGGTGGTTAAATGTAAACTACGCTGAAGTCATCGAAATGCGTGATGCGGTCAGCACCAAATTCAATTCGGCCAGAGTCACCAACTAAGACCTGTGCCGTCAGCTATGGCACCCTATGATTGACTGGCAAGCAATAGACACTGTCCTTCTCGATATGGACGGCACCCTTTTAGACCTGCACTACGACAACTTTTTCTGGACCCAACATCTGCCAAGACGCTACGTCGAAATCCATGGTGGAGATCCAGATCGCGTTAGCGAACAATTAATGAATCGCATAATGGCGGAGAAAGGCTCGCTAAACTGGTATTGCCTAGATTATTGGTCAGACCAGCTCAAGGTAGATATTGTTGCGCTCAAGCGCGAAGTCGCTCACCTGATTGCGCCACACCCCAGCACCAAAGCCTTTCTCGACGCGCTCAGCGCCAGTCATTGTGAAACCTGGCTAGTCACCAATGCGCACCACGGCAGTCTGAATCTCAAACTTGAGTACACCGATCTTGGCCAGCAGATCAGTAAAATCATCAGCTCACACCAGTTCGGCAAGCCCAAAGAAGATCCTGAGTTTTGGCGTGAACTGCAGCAACACTGGCATTTTGACCCTGAGCGCAGCCTTTTGGTCGATGACACTGCCAGCGTTCTAGACGCGGCGGCGACATTCGGTATTCGCCACCTGCTTACTTTGCGCCAACCAGATAGCAAGCAGGCCGCACGCGACTTGCTCACTTATCCCGCGGTTCTGAGTTTTGCGGAAGTTTTACCTATTACTCCGCCGACCGCTTAGGCACTATCCTTCACGTATATCTTCGATATAAAGTAACGGTATGACACAAACATCTAGCAGCGGCATTCGTCTCGATAAATGGCTATGGGCAGCGCGTTTTTATAAAACTCGCAGCCTAGCCAAACAAGCCATCGAGGGTGGCAAAGTTCAATACAATGGCGCTCGCTGCAAAGTCAGCAAAGAAGTCCAAGTTGCCGCCGAATTAAGTCTTAAGGTCGGCTTCGATACTAAGATCGTCACCGTCATCGCACTGTCTGATCAACGCCGCGGCGCAAGCGAAGCAGCACTGCTTTATCAGGAAACCGCCGACAGTATTGCCAAGCGCGAGCAAGACGCCGCCGATCGCAAAGCCCTAGGTTCGGCCTTCGCCCACCCAGAGCGCCCCAACAAAAAACAGCGCAGGCAAATTCATCGCTTTCAGCGCATAGGCGAATAATTCACCTTGGCACTGGCCAGAGCGCAAAATTACCGCCGGCCCAAAGTCTCGAATGACGTTCAACACAGATAAATATAAGCGGAAGCGATATAATTCCTCCTCAACTCAGTTACGGAATTCAATACCCCCATGAGCGACACCATCAACCGCTTTATTTTCGACAATACCGATGTTCGCGGTGAGCACGTTCGTTTAGAAAAAAGCTACCGAGATATTCTGAGCATCCACCACTACCCGCCAGGGGTGGCAAATTTGCTAGGCGAGTTCCTCGCCGCCGCCAGCCTATTAAGCGCAACCATTAAGTTTGAGGGCTCGCTGATCCTGCAAGTTCGCGGCAATGGTGAGGTTCCACTTATTATGGCTGAAGCGAATTCTGAACGAGAACTGCGCGCTATTGCCCGCGACGCCAACGAAGCGATGAGTCTCGACTTTAAAACACTGATCGGCAACGGTCAGCTTGCCATGACCATACACCCCAAGAACGGCAAGCCCTATCAGGGCATTGTCAGCCTAAACGGCGCCAGCTTGGCGGCTTGCTTAGAAGCGTATTTCGAACAGAGTGAGCAACTCTCTACCCGTATTTGGCTCTGTGCAGACGCCAATAGCGCTGCCGGGCTTATGCTGCAGGAACTCCCCAGCAAGGCCCCGGACAAAGACCGCTGGCAACATGTCACCGCCATTGCCGACACCATCCAAAACGATGAGCTACTTGCGCTAGACGCCGATGTCCTGCTCTATCGGCTCTATCATCAGGACGCGGTGCGCTTATTTGACGCAAAACCCCTGATTGCGCGCTGCCAATGCAGTCGCGAGCGGGTTGAGAAAGCCCTAGTATCGATTGGCCAGACAGAGCTAAACGATATTATCGAGGAACAGGGCAAAGTAGAAACCAACTGCGAATTCTGCAACCGTTTATACCAGTTTACCCCCTCTGACATCGCCGCAATGTTCAACCAAAACACCACAATTACGCGCCATTAATACCGAAAAATGGCCCAAACGCAGATTTATACCAGCAAAGGTTAGCGCTACTAGGGGTTTTTTGTAATAATGCAGCCCCAAATTATCAGCCAAAACGGGGGTTCTATTTGCTCTCCGACCCCGCTGCTTGACCTAGGCTGCTCTCAGGATTACGTGACAGGAATACAGAGAATGAGTGCTGAAACGACCATATACAAAGATTTAACGCCCGCGCAATTGATTGAGCAGGCCCTCAGCCGCGGCGAAGGCCAACTGGCAGATAGCGGTGCACTAGTAGTCACCACAGGCAAGCGTACCGGTCGATCACCGGGCGACCGCTATATTGTGCAAGAACCTTCCACATCTGATTCCATCGACTGGACGAGCGTTAACCGTCCTTTCGAGGCAGCTAAATTTGACGCTCTGTGGGATCGCGTAGAAGACTATCTCGCAGATCACGACAGCTTTGTTTCCAACCTGCACGTTGGCGCCCACGAAGATCACTACATCCCTGTTGTTGTTAATACCCAAACCGCATGGCAAGGCCTGTTTGGCCGCAATATGTTTGTACGCCCGAGCAAATACAATCCTAAAGCCAAGGAAGAGTGGACCATCATCAACTGCGCTGGTTTTGTTTGCGAGCCAGAGCGTGACGGCACCAACTCTGACGGCTGCGTCATTATCAATTTTGCCCAGCGCAAAGTACTGCTAGCCGGTATGCGTTATGCGGGCGAGATGAAAAAAGCGATGTTCTCTGTGCAGAATTTCCTGCTGCCAGAAAAAGACGTCATGCCAATGCACTGCTCGGCAAACGTTGATGAAAGCGGCAACACCACCTTATTCTTTGGCTTGTCTGGCACTGGTAAAACCACCCTGTCAGCCGATCCTAGCTGCTATTTAATCGGCGATGACGAACACGGCTGGGCGAAAGGCTCGGTTTTCAATATTGAAGGCGGCTGCTACGCAAAAACCATCAATTTAAGTCAGCAAAATGAACCCATTATTTGGGACGCCATTCGCTTTGGCTCCATTGTAGAAAACGTTGTTATTGACGAGCACAGCCGCCACGCGGACTACGACGATACCAGCCTGACCGAAAACGGACGCTGCTGCTATCCGCTAGAAAACGTTGATAAGCGTGTTATCGAAAATGCCGCTGGTGAGCCCAAGACCGTTATCTTCCTGACCTGCGACGTTTCTGGTGTTATCCCACCCATTTCAATTCTGTCTAAAGAAGCCGCGGCCTTCCACTTTCTAAGTGGCTACACTGCGCGCGTTGGCTCTACTGAATTAGGCGCAGAAGCGGGTATCCACCCGACTTTCTCTACCTGTTTCGGCGCGCCGTTTATGCCGCGTGCTGCGGGTGAATACGCTGAACTATTAATGAAGCGTATCGACGACTTCGAATCACAGGTTTACCTGGTAAATACCGGTTGGACTGGCGGCTCAGGCGCTGCTGGCGGCACGGGTTCACGCTTCCCGATTCCGGTAACTCGCGCAGTTGTTGCAGCGGCCCAAAACGGCCTGCTGATCGGCGCAGAAACCGAGACCCTTGAAGCACTTAACTTAACGATTCCCAAGTCAATTCCGGGCGTAGATGACAAATATGTCAATCCACGTAAAGCCTGGGGCAACGACAGCGCTTATGATGCTGAAGCCAGCAAACTCGCTAAGTTATTCCAAAAGAACATCACTAACTTTGATGTCTCTGACGCTATTATCGCGGCCGGCCCTAAAGGCTAAACCGTCGTATAATGCAAAAAGGGCAGCTTAGCTGCCCTTTTTTTTGGCTGACTAAAATGCCCTAGCTTTGCACTATACTGTTAAAAATATAGTGCGACTGTATCTTAGCAATCCCAGAACATAGGTCGAAAATGTCGGTCACAAGCACCCCCGAAGAAACCCAATACTTTCTTGATCAATACCAACAGGCCTTCAATAACGGCTCGTTTCAACGCTTGGTCTTATCAAAGTATCAGGGCGACGACATCGAACTAAAGCGCATAACAGTACGCCCTGTGCTCATAAAAAATAGTCAGATACTTTCCTTTCTATATGAATACCAGACAAACCACATCACCAAAAACATCACGCTCGACGAGTCACTAAGCCTATTGTCACACTGGCTGGGAGCTGACTTTAAGAACGCGCATTTGCTTAGCCAAGCCACAGAAATTCAATTGCGTTTCAGCAAAAAGGGCAAAGCGCTGCTCAATGAGCGTCGCATTGCAAATGACCAAACCCAGCCAGAAGCCAGCACAGAGTTGCCAGATAGTCAGCTATCACATAACCGAGAAAAAAATCGCTTCGTTAAACAAGACCGCCCCTACCTAGCGGCCTTGGGCGTTACCGACGCGAAGGCGCAGATCATTCCGGCCATGTCTCGCAAGTGGAAGCAGATCAATCGATTTATTGAAGTGCTATCTAAGGCTATTGAAAATACTGGGCTCAGCGATCAGCAGGAAATTCATATTGCAGATTTTGGCTCCGGTAAAGCCTATCTGACCTTTGCCGTTCACGACTATCTCAACGACACCCTCGCCATCAAACCCCAAGTCACGGGCGTGGAGTTGCGACAGGGTTTAGTCGACTTATGTAATCAAACGGTCGCCAAGTTAAGCCTGGAAGGCATTAAATTTGAACAGGGCGATGTCCAGCATTTCGCAGCGCAAAACATCAATATTATGATTGCGCTACACGCTTGCGACACGGCGACAGACTACGCCATTAACATGGGAATTCGCAGTAATGCCGACATCATTATGTGCTCACCTTGCTGCCACAAACAGATTCGACCGCAGCTCAAAAGCCCATCGGTACTCGCCCCGCTGCTACAGCATGGCATTCATCTCGGCCAAGAGGCAGAAATGGTAACCGACGGCTTGCGCGCGCTACTCTTAGAAGCAAACGGCTACGACACCCAGGTATTTGAGTTTATTTCGCTGGAGCACACTAACAAGAATAAAATGATACTGGCGCAAAAACGCCAACATCCGCGGGACAACAGCGCAATATTGACGCAAATCTCAGAATTAAAAGGTTTTTATGGGATTAAAGAGCACTGCCTAGAAGAGCTGCTGAACGCAGCGGGCTAAGCGCCAACATTCAGCAAGCCTTCTTTAACCGCGACAGGCGCGGGTGTTCGGCCATATACGCGGCCTCTAAAACCGCTCAAATCAAAGGGCCGCCACTGTCCTTCACGCTGAGCCAGACGATCTGCAATCGCGTACATCACCGCCGGATTATGGGTTAAGCCCACGTGACTACCCGGCACCCGCAAATTCTCAGTGTCGACATTCAAGGTTTTATCAACACAGAAGCTCCAATCAACAATGCCATCACCTTCGCTATAAATAGCAGTCGATGGCACTTTCGGGGTATCGCGCCAGCAATCTCCCCAGCCCAACATTGGATCGGTCATCGCACCGGGATTTAGCATTTCATAGAGCTTTAATACGGGTCCAGTAACACCGCTCATATCTGGGATATGGATTGGCGACCCCAGCGTAATAACCTGGCGGATAATATCTGGATTTTTATTCGCCATTGTTCGGGCGTAAACACCACCCAAACTCCAACCCACCAGACTGACTTTGCGACCATAGCGCGCCGCTAAATCTTTAATATGGCTTTCAAAATCAAGGTATACCTGTTCCCGCAGTCCAGTATTGCGGCCTTGATCCCAACCATAAGCTGCAAAGCCTGAACGCCGCAAAAATGCTCGCAGTGCAGCCGTTCCACCGTCGCCCGTCATAAACGACGGCGCCACAACAATAGGGTGGCCATCGCCAGTCTGAATATTATCCAGCCGAGATCGAAACGATGCCATGGCGAGCATTTCAAAAACAACACGCAACTCCTTTGCTGTGCTTAAAATACCTGGCGCGGCAACTCTGGCAACACTCGCAAATTTATTCTTATTATCCATATTACCCTCTCGAACTATCAAACCGGCGCTGGGTGCAGCGCGCTTAACATCGGCAAGGTAAAACCTCTGACATTAAGCTACACAAAATAGTGACAGTTATATAACCGTAATAATGCCTAGGGTGCAATCGGGATTTACTGAGTAATCACAAATATTAATACCTGCTGACTAGAAGAAGACGGGGCATCGCAGGACAAAATTTGATTTTAGTATGCAGTTTCTAATTTTTATCCGTAACCTTACTTCCAATCAGCGAGGTTATGCAGTTCTCGGCTGAACCGGGCCCACCATAAGCCCACTAATTTTTATTGAGGACACCAACATGACTGAAGCAACTAAAATCGAAAAAACTAACACGCTAGCCAAAGACCTATTCCTAGCCAACCTTGGTCTAGCCGGCAAAGTATTTGAACAAAGCCAAGACTTGCTTAAGCAAACTGAAGCCAAGCTTAAAGAAACTGAAGGTAAAGTTAAAGATACTTACAGCAAGCGCAACGAATTATTCGACAGCTTGATAGCGCGCGGCGAGAAAGTTCAAAGCAGCACTGTATCCAAGTTTGAAGAAAGCAAAACTGAACTGACTGGTAAAATTGAAAGCAGCAAGTCACAAGTTGTGACTAAGTTTAACGACACCAAGGCACAGGCTATCGCTAAGTTTGAAGAGCTGAAAAGCGAAAGCAACGCCGCTGTTGAAGGCCAGATGAAAACTCTGCGTGAAAGCTTTGATAAAGTAAAAGGCAAAGTTTCGGGCAGCAAAACTGAAGCGACTGAAGCTACTTCAGAAGTCAGCGCATCGTAAGCATTCGGTACCTACTTTAGGTACCAAGTCCTAGGTCTGTATCTCACCTATGCTTTTGCACGATGCGCCACTTGGCGATCGTGCTTTTTTCTTATTCGGTCATAGCAAGAAAATGGTAGATTGGTTTTATAAATAAACTTATCTAGCCGTCTAAGCTGTGACCCGTTTGCAATGGAGAACACCATGAGCAAAGACAGCAAAAAAAGCCTGCAAGATCTTAAAGATGTCACCAATCAGGCAAGTGAACTGGCGAAGAGCATTTGGCTTGCCGGTCTTGGCGCTTACGGCCGAGCTTATGATGAAGCCCATGACCGTTACGAAAAAGCCAGCAAAGAGACCCCTCGCCTGTTTACTGACTTGGTAGACAAAGGCAGTCGTCTTGAAAACCAAGCTCGCGAAAAACTGGGTGAAGTGACCAGCATTGGTAAAACCGTTTCAATTGAAGAGCGCATCAGTAAAATGCGCGCCAGCCTTGGCTTCGGTCACAGTGCTAGCGCAGACGACATGCAGCGCTTAGAAAAGAAACTTGACGCCTTAAGCAAGAAAGTTGATGCCTTAAGCAAAGCGACTAAGCCAGCAGCTGCTAAAGCACCTGCTGCTGCCAAAACCGCTGCGCCTAAAGCTGCTCGCAAAGCGCCTGCAAAAAAAGCAGCTGCTAAAGCCGAGTAAGGCCATTGATGCGGTCGCTAATGCGGCCGTTTGAAGGCGAAAAATAGCCCCACGTCAATACTCTTGGCGTGGGGCTATTTTATTTGCGCTACGGTTTTTCTGTCCCACAGCTTAACCATAAATATCACAAACCTAGACACCACCTTCGCTTCATGGCACCTTGTGGCCTCGATCACAAGAGGTTTGCTACACCAATGAAAACCCGCGACAAAATATTATTAAGCAGCCTAAGCTTATTCAACGCGGAAGGTGAGCCCACCGTTACGACCGTCGATATTGCCAACGACTTGGACATCAGCCCCGGCAACCTCTATTACCATTTCCACGGTAAAGAGGAGATCATTCAAGAATTGTTCGCCGCGTATGAAGTTGAACTCATCGATATCTTAAAAGCGCCCATCGAAAAGAGCTTGGGCGCCAAAGACGCCTGGTTCTATTTATACATTGTGTTTGAACACATATTTAATCATCGCTATCTATACCGTAATCTCAACGATATTCTGCAGCGCTACCCACACATTGCGAAAAGATTTTCGAAGTTACTCGAGTTAAAAGTACAGGCGGTTCGCGCGGTTGGATTAGAATTGCGAAGCCAGAACATTATCGATCTCGACGATACCATGCTTGAACGACTCTGCGACAACGTCGCCATGTCACTCACCTTCTGGCTAAACTACAACCAGCTCCGCGAACGCAATACCAGTAACGAAATAATGATTCACCAAGGCGTGTTCCAGGTGATGTCACTGGTGTCTCAGCACCTGCGCCCAGAGTATCGCTACTTCTATGACGAATGCTGCGCGCTGTTCGACGCCCTAGCAATGTCAAATCCGGCCTAAATCAGGCTAATCAAAGGCTCGCACCAAACCGATAGTTTTTGCATAATGTCCGGCTTCTGAAACCGGACAAAGAAGACCTATGAATTCCATCCCCAGCCGCATCGCCCAAGAACTAGGTGTCAAAGAAGCCCAAGTTAGCGCCGCCGTCGCATTGCTTGATGAAGGCGCCACAGTTCCCTTCATCTCCCGCTACCGCAAAGAAGTCACCGGCGGTCTGGATGACACTCAAATGCGGGATCTGGAAACACGGCTAGGCTATCTGCGGGAATTGGAAGATCGTCGGGAGAGTATTCTTAAGAGCATCCGCGAGCAGGAAAAGCTCACGCCTGAATTAGAGCGCGACATTCTCAGCGCAGACACTAAAAACCGCCTGGAAGATCTTTACCTCCCCTATAAGCCTAGGCGCCGCACCAAGGGCCAAATTGCCATAGAAGCGGGCTTACAGCCGCTGGCAGACACCTTATTTAGCGACCCCAGCCAAGATCCCGCAACCCTGGCCCTAGACTATATCAATGCCGAATTGGGTGTTGCTGATGTTAAGGCCGCGCTAGACGGCGCCAAGTACATTCTGATGGAACGCCTTAGCGAAAATGCCGACCTTCTCGCCACGCTGCGTAACTTCCTGTGGAATGAAGGCCTGCTGTGCAGCACGGTTATGACCGGCAAAGAAAACGAAGGCGAGAAATTTCGCGACTATTTCGCCCACAGCGAAGCCTTGAAAACCACGCCATCGCATCGCGCACTGGCTATGTTCCGCGGCCGCAACGAAGGCATTCTGAGCCTGGCGATTAAATTTAGTGAAGACGAAGGTAGTGTTCACCCCTGCGAAATCATGGTCGCCAAGCACTGGAATGTCGTCGATGAAGGCCGTCCTGCCGACACCTGGCTGAAAGAAGTCATACGCTGGACCTGGCGCATCAAACTCTACACTCACCTAGAGACCGACCTCCTCGGACAGTTACGCGAGCTCGCCGATACCGCCGCGATCGATGTTTTTGCCCGCAATCTCAAGGATTTACTATTGGCCGCCCCCGCCGGTCAACGCGCGACCATAGGCCTCGACCCCGGCATGCGCACCGGCGTCAAAGTCGCCGCCATCGACGCCACCGGCAAAGTACTGGATCACTGCGCCATTTATCCAACCCCGCCACAAAACAAGATAGCCGAATCTGCGGCCATTCTGCTGGCGATGATTAAAAAGCACAATGTGGTCTTGATTGCTATTGGCAACGGCACGGCAAGCCGGGAAACTGAGCGCTTTGTAAAAGACCTGCTGTCCGCACACCCTGAACTCGGCTGCACCAGCGTAATGGTAAACGAGTCTGGCGCATCTATTTACTCGGCCTCAGAATACGCAGCGCGGGAATTTCCAAATCTCGACGTCACCATTCGCGGCGCTATTTCCATCGCCCGCCGCCTCCAAGATCCGCTCGCAGAACTGGTGAAAATAGACCCGAAATCCATCGGCGTTGGTCAATACCAACACGATGTCTCTCAGACCGCCTTATCACGCACCTTAGAAACCGTGGTTGAAGACTGCGTAAATGCCGTGGGGGTTGATGTAAATACCGCATCGCCGGCCCTGCTGGCTCGGGTGTCGGGGCTTAATCAAAGCATTTCAGCCAATATTGTTGATTATCGCGACCAACACGGTGCGTTTAAAAACCGCGCGCAATTAATGGAAGTTAGCCGCTTTGGCGCTAAAACCTTTGAGCAAGCTGCCGGGTTCCTGCGCGTTATGGGCGGCGACAATCCACTGGACGGCTCTGCCGTGCATCCAGAATCCTATAGCGTGGTCGAAAAAATCGTTAAGCGCTGCGGTCGCGCGGTCAACGACGTTATCGGTGACAGCGCTTTCTTGAAGAGCGTCAAACCTAGCGAGTACGCCGACGAGCGCTTTGGTATTCCCACCATCACCGACATTGTTGCCGAGCTCGACAAACCTGGCCGCGATCCGCGACCCGACTTTAAGACCGCAACCTTTAAAGACGGCATTGAAAAGATGTCAGATCTCGAAGCCGACATGATTTTGGAAGGTGTAGTGACCAACGTCACCAACTTTGGGGCGTTTGTAGATATTGGTGTCCATCAAGACGGCTTGGTGCACATCTCTGCGCTGGCAAACCAATTTGTTAAAGATCCGCACACCGTGGTTAAAGCCGGCGACATTGTCAAAGTGAAGGTGATGGAGGTGGATGCCCAGCGCAAGCGCATTGCCCTCTCTATGCGTCTTGATGACAAAGCCAGCGATCAAGAGGCTAGCAACAACGGCGGTGATCGCCGCGGAAGCCGCAGAGCCCCAGCTGCGCCCAAGCAAGCACCACCGAAAAAAGACGCAAACTCAACCATGGCCGCCCTGTTCGCTCAGGCTAAGCAAAACAAAAACGGTAGGCTGTAAAATCTAAAAAGGGGCGGTACTAGCAAGGGCTTAAACAAAAGCGCAGATTTATCTGCTAACTTGCTCGTACCGTGACCCTAGCTTTCTGATGCCTCAGCAAGCCCTTCCCGCCACGAATGGCGCTGCTTAAATATCCCCTAAATTTGCTAATTCCGCTCCATCAATGGATGTGAACAGTAGCGTCCTTGCCACTATCTCCCTGACGAATTACTTAACTCATTGAAATTTATAAAAAACGGGATATGATCAGGGGAAAGGGATATTTGGCAGAAATATAAGGAGTTAGTCTTCGCTTTACCGGCACGCGCTAATAACAAAGCCGCCATCTCATTGAATTCCCTTATATTTTTCTAATCCATACTGAAGCCCCTACGTTGATAAGGGGGCTAAAGTGATAGGGAGCGCGAGTCTCTGTAACTAGCTGTTAAGTATCAAATTCGTATAGGAGTATGTTCATTTGATCGACGAAAGCAATCCCGCGGGACGATTACACAAAATATTGTCACAAGCTAAAAAGCGTCGCGATCAAGACAAAGTGCGAGCTGTCTGGGCTGAAACTCTTGGGGTGGAAAACGACGACGTGATCGTTACAAAAGCTGTTGTCGAATTATATTCGCTATCCAATGAAATCCAGACTCTGATAAAGATGAATGATCAACTTAATCATGAGCTTTACCTAAAATCTTTCCAAACCATCGATCGCGCCTTTTTTCCTTTGAATTTAGGATCTAACTGGGGTCCGGTCAAAACAGCTTTGACTGAGGAGGCACTTACAAGATTGCAATTTTGTGCGGAACAACTCTCTACCTTCTACGCTGAAGATACTCTCTCGGAAGAGGATCTAGCAGAAATAATCACAAGGACCGAAGCACTTTTTGAGGTGCTCTATCATTCAAAACTACCGGAAGCTCTGCGGTTATCGCTTTTAGAGGAGGTGGAGAGGCTGAGGTGTGCCATTAGTATGTACAAAATTAAAGGCGCAAAAGGGCTCAAGGATGCACTGCAAGGAACGATTGGAGCAGTTGTAGTAAACCAGGACGAATTAAAGGCATCGTCAGAAAATAATGCTGACGTAATCCTAAAGCTCGGAGAGTTAATAGACAAGCTAGACTCGTTTACTGCCAGAGTGTTGAAATTAAAGAAAATGCTAACTAAACCAATTCGCTTTCTTCTAGAGAAAGCCACTGATTCAGTGGTTGAAGGTGATGATGTCAGCGAGAGTCAAGATGCTTAACAAAGCCAAGAACCGCGACGGCTTTTTCGTTCCGCCTGCGGCTCCAGCGGCGTTATGTGAGTAACGAGAACAAAGAATGGCGATACTAGGCAAAGCTCAAGGAATATTTAGACTTACAGATAGTGATACGTCCGTTGGCTCATTCCTATCAAAAGAAGACATCAAACAATTTCTAGGCGTAAGTGAGGCTGACCTAGGCGTCTTGAAGTTCACAGACGTTGATGGAGTCGAAGCTATAGACGAAAGAAAAGTGCAAAAAGCATGGTATGGAGGCCAAATAAAAAATGCACCGCCAGTTGAATCTTCAAGTCTAGATGAGTTCCTATTGCTGTCCATTGTTCGGAAAGCGTTGCCAAGATGCGCTATCGAGAGACAAATAAAAGTCAAAAGATTCAAGATGGATCTTAAAATTACCTTTGAAGAAAAAATCCTTTTCGTCGAATTTGATGGCCCATCTCATTTTGCTATATCAAGATATGGCCCGCCGAAGCACGAGCCTTTTAGAAAGAAGAAAATAGTTGAAGAAGAAACGGGGATTGAAGTTGTAAATTGGGCGTATTGGATTCAAAGATGTGAATCTAATGTAAAGGCGCTATTCGACAAGAGCATCAAAGGTTATGGCGTTCTCTGGAGCACAAATGTCCACTTTGGTGACTTCTATTTTAATAACTCGGCCGAAATAGTTGAAAACATAAATGCACGCTTCAACGCTGATCGCAACGGTTTTGGCTATTTTTATGGCCCGAACACAGTTGGAAGAAGCAATCCAGAGCATCCAATAATTGAAAAGATTGTTTCTGGCTCAGAACCTGTTGCTAGGCTTCTCCCTAAAGGATTTGAGGATAAAGAAAGATGGTTGCCAGAGAAATTAATAAATATCACATAACCAGTAGCTCCACCGGACAAAATACTCGCTACGCTCGTATTTTCCCGGTTAGCTACGCATTATATTTTCAAAATCACCTAAGGAGACATAGAAATGAGCAATCCAAAAAGAGTATCTGATACACCTTATGCAGTGGAAGTAGAATCCGGGAAGTCATATTTCTGGTGCGCATGCGGTGAAAGCAAATCACAACCGTTTTGCGACGGCTCTCATAAGGGTAGCGATTTCACGCCCGTAAAGTATGAGGCCAAAGAATCAAAAAAGGTTTTCTTTTGCGGTTGTAAAGGCACTGCCTCGAAACCCATGTGCGATGGCAGCCATAAATAAATAGAACAAGTTTACCAACCATAGCCTGTTCGTGGCTGGGCAGCCTAAACCGTGCTTTGAACTTGCATCACTGCGCTAGCCGCTTGCCAAAGCTTTATAGCAAAAGGGTAAAGATGAGATCAATTCTAATTTTCATACTATTAGTACTTTCATTTCACGAAAATGCAAATGCAAATGCAAATGAATTTACGTATGAGAAAATATCAAGAAATAACCCAGGGGTCGCATTGTCAGCAAAACAAGTTGAGGCATTTAAAATGCATGGTAAATGCTTAGTCGGCCTTAAGGAGTTAAACTTTAAAAAGAAAGATAAATTTGATCCAGTTGCTGAGTGGACAAGCTACCGTACACTTTCATTACTAGAGCAGTTTCCACCTTGCGAAGTACTAATAATGATGGAAGTCGCAAGAAAAGAATTACTAAAAAAACAAGAACAGAGATAGAAGAAAATTTCATAATCGTGAGTGTGTCAACTTTCCTTGCGGTTGAGCCAGAAAAGCTTGAGGCACAGCGCCTTCTTGCTCAATGTACCTCTTAACTAGTTACTATTGGGCATCACCAAACCGCTGCACTGTTGCTTGGGACTTGCGCTTGCCGCAAGAATTTCATCACGACTTTGCCGATACGAGGATTTATCTTCGGCAAGACTCACCGCCTCATCTATTGCTAACACGGCCTCAGCGCGACAACCTTTAGCCAATAGCGCGAAGGCGTAGTTATTCCACAAGGCAGGATCATCTGAGTTTGTCAGCAGCAGCTGGCCAAAAGAATCTATCGCTGCGCTGGTATCTCCCTGCGTCAGGGCCACATTCGCCAGCGCGGTTAACACCGGTTTAGAGTGTGGCCATTGCTCAGCAGCCAAGGCGTAAAAGGAGCGCGCAAGCTCAACATCGCCAACTTGCTCAAACTCATAGGCTAGCGCAATGTACTGCGCCGGTTTGGCGGTGGCAGGAAGCCGACGACTGTCTGTTAATACTCTCGCCCAGTGGCTAGTCCGCGCCCATGTCGCCATAAATGTTTTAAAGGACAGGCGGTAATTCTCATGGCTACCAGAATGTAACAGCAGCTCTTCGGTATCTAGGTCATAACCGACAACCACGGCGTAATGCCACTGCGGCAGCCAGGAAAAACCCAAATTTTGAAATACTAATACAGGATGACCGGCATTTACTTCGGTGAGTATTGCCGACAAATTTCGAGCTAATGGGTAGGGAAGTAAGCCCAAACGACGCGATGCCGCTTGCATTTCAATCGCTAAAGATCCGCTCTTACCGGGTATGAATAATTGCTTTGCTAGAGTTTGCTGATCAGCCTCTAGGCCCCAGAACCGCGCAATTTCGGTGAGTGCAGCTGGGCCACAATACAATGCTTGCTGAGGCACGAACGGTACCGACAATTGCCGTTGTTTGGGCAGTAAACCGATGGTGTCGTTTAAAGGGATGGATGAGCATGCCTGCAGAAGCAGGCATGCTAACAGAAGGCTACTTAGCCGCATTCACAAAGGGAAATATATCGGTAATACCCAAAATATCGGTAATGAAGAATATCAGTACAAGGAGGGCCAGCAGACCAACAGCGCCTGCACCAGCAGGTAATTGATCCATTTTTTCCTGTAGCATCGCCAGCTCGCTCGGTGTCAGCGCATCGATACGGGCGCCAACATCAGCCGGAGAAACACCAAGCTCTACTAGTCGTTCGCGAACATTGTCCTGCGACAAGGCCGCTTTCATTGCCGCGCGATTTTCATCAATCGCGTACTCTGCCACCATGCGATCGGTGGTGATTACGCCAGCAGATACCGTGCTTGCCATCACGCCGGTCCAGACCATGAAGCCACTCATCACAATCGCCGTGGTACTACGTTTCAATGTTGTCTTAGCCATAATGTTACTTCCTTAATCCGATTATTATCTCAACAGTATGCAATGTGCCAGCCATACGCTTTTTGTCCACTTGCCTTTAAAACACTTATAACGTCTCAGTGGTCGGCTTGCTCAATACTAACTGGCCATCATCTTGAACCGGGATGGTTGCGCCGGGCTCGTGATCCATTATCACCGTGCCTTTTGCACCATTTAGAGTATAGCTTACGCTGTATCCAGTGACCCGCTGCTGTGGATCTTGCACCGTATTGCAGCGGCGTTCGGTGGTGGTATAAACATCTTTTTGCTGCATATTGCCCTGTACCTTATTGCCCGCGTAGCCGCCAGCAGCAGCACCCGCCGCAGTGGCGAGCTTTTTACCATTACCACCGCCTACTTGCTTACCGATAACGCCGCCAATGACCGCGCCAATAATGGTACCGGCAAGCTTATTTTGATCTTTAACTTCAGATTGGTGCTGCACAACTTCGTCGTAACACTCTTCGCGGCTGGTATAGTAAGTCTCAGTGACCGGTTTAGACTCAATGACCTCTGCAAAGCGCGGCTTGCTAGCCTCAACATAGGTGTTATAGCCGGCATAACTGCCTACAGCGGTAACCGCAACAGCGCCAAATATTCCGCCAAGCAATAAATTCGTATTCATCTCACTATCCCCGTTCCTGTGTTTCAGGCTTTAAATTCTTGTAACACTATGACCGGAGGTTCCCAGCAGAGTGCCAAGAAAAATAAGGCAGTATTCACACTCCGCAAAGTGTGAAGTCAGAGTAAAAACACCAAATACACTATAATTTCAGCAACTTGCTGCGCTGCGCCGAGAGCGTCACCGGTGTATCCGCCAATGCGGCGGCGCAGATATGCCGCGAAAGCAAAGCGAAAAACCAGTAAAGCCAGACAGAGAGGAATAAGTGCCGGTGAATCTGTAAAAACAAATAGCGCTAATATCGGCAATCCCGACCACAGCCAATGTGATAAGGGCATGGTGCTTGCCAGTGGCTTAGATTTTCCCTCACCCCGCACATAGTGCAAATCCAGTAAATAAGACACCGACAACCAGCGACTCACAACATGCGCCCAAAATAGTGCGCTAATCAAAAT
>TARA_R110001592_G_scaffold325782_7_pt1 | contig 36705 bp, 28 predicted proteins | sample TARA_R110001592 | Tara Oceans TARA_R110001592 (sample SAMEA4398387) | marine metagenome | biome: Polar Biome; feature: [SRF] surface water layer (ENVO:00010504); material: water (ENVO:00002006), including particulate matter (ENVO:01000060) such as... | depth 5 m | reverse complement strand
CAACAACATGAAATTTATAGTAGAGTAAAAACCTATTAGAAATATCCTAATTATTGTAAACCCTCAGAGTGAAGCTCTGGGGGTTTTTTATTTCAATAAAAAATTAGAGTCTGAAAAGAAGTTTCTTTTGAAATCGTTGATTAATTATCTGAATCTAAGCGAATAGATCATCGCTTCAAGTTCTTTAACGTACTCTCGTTTATCAAACTTCGGAGCATGAACAAAGCCTTCAACAGTAACAATGTTTTTACCGCTAGGATCAAGTGTAGTAATTGCTACATAAGGCCCACCCATAAAACTATTGGTTGTACGCCACAATCCACGGCTTTCAACAGCAAATTTTGAGTCAAATAAAATGCGTTCGTGAATAGGGGTAATAAAAGTTTGAGTACTCATTTGAGTTCCTGGTTTTGGACCAGGGATATTAGCACCTAGATAAAAATTTCTATCGGCTACTAAAGCAGAATCTGTAAACTGATCGTCGTTGATGTATGGACGTATGTAAATGGCAATACCTTGGTAAATAAAGTGGGAAGTAGCTCCTACACTTTTTTCTCTTTCACGTTTTATCCAACAAAAGTTATCGGTGCTTTTGGCAATACTTGCTCCAACAGGAATGTTAAGGCTTAAACCAAAGTTTTTTTCTAGATGGATATCTATATCATTCGATAATTGCTTTGCATAAGCAGCTTCTAGCCGCTTTCTTTCCTCTGACTTAAGAATACTTATAATTTGATCTTTCTTTTCTTTAAGTAGGCTTAAAATCTCTTGCGAGTCGTAAGCAGAAAGGTCTAAATAAACTTGTTCTTTGCTATTACGTTCAGAATAGAGCTTGAAACTACTTTCCTGCTTGTTGCTGCGCGCAATATTCAAAATGTTTCGGTGTCTTCTCAGTAAATCATTCATCTGAGAATTAGTAAAATGTGCTACTCTAAACAAGGCCTCTTGCTGTGGTAACATGGGATAATTTGGCTGCAACCAAACTTCTACAGAATCTTGAATGTCGAACCAAATATTGTCTTCACAGACAATAAGTAATTCTCCAGACGAACCAGTAAAACCAGGTTTACCGAGTTTATCTTCGTCGCAACTAGAAAGAATTAATAGGGCTAGTAGGCATTTAGCTGGCCATGCCCACAATAATTTTTTGACCTGGTTTGAGGCGTTTAACATTGTTAACATCGTTGAGTTGTCTTAGTTTGGTTACAGACACGCCATCTAGTTTTGATGCTATACCCCAAAGAGTATCTCCTGGCTGAATGGTATAGTACTTATAGCTTCCCTTATCAACTGTTTTTGTTGGCTTTGTGTCAACTTTTGCGACTACGGTCTCAGTCTTTTTAGGCGTATTACTAGCGTAGCGATTATGGATTTTCAAACGCTGACCTACACGTAAATTATTGCTTCTAAGTCCATTCATTCTTTTGATGGTAGAAACGGTTGTTCCGTGACGGCTAGCAATGAGTCCTAAATAATCTCCACGTCTTACGTAATAAGTTAAGTATTGAGCTTGTGCAGGTTCGGTTACAACCACTTTTGTAGTGGTGTATAATGAATCGCGATTGTCTTCTAACAACAATGCATTTTCTGCAGGCATTACAAATGCAAAATCTTTTGCAGGAATAAGGTCAGATTTTAATGATGGGTTCAAATTGACCAAATCATCTTTGCTCGCTTGAGACCATTTTGCAACAGCTTCTAAACTCGTGTTTCTGTCGAAATGTAGCGTGTCGGTTAAATGATAATATGTGCCAGTATCTTTTGGAGTAAGCTGGTGCATATGATAATAATTGAAGGCATAGTTAACGGCAATAAATGCGGGTACATATCCTCTAGTTTCTCTTGGCAAGTGTGGGTAAATTTCCCAGTAGGTTTTCTTGCCACCACTACGACGAATGGCTTTGCGGACATTTCCAGGACCACTATTGTAAGCGGCTAAAGCCAATTCCCAATTGCCGAACATTTTGTACAAATCGCCAAGATATTGACAAGCTGCTTCTGTTGCTTTAAGTGGGTTTTTACGTTCGTCTTCGTAGCTTGTAATGGTCATGCCGTATAAACGACCAGTACTGTACATAAACTGCCACAGCCCCACTGCTCCAGCTCTACTTCTAGCTGTTGGATTTAGAGCGCTTTCTACAACCGAAAGATATTTCAATTCTAGAGGCATATTGTGTCGGTCTAGCGCTTCTTCCATCATAGGAAAGTACTGACGACTCAAACCTAACATCCATTCAGTTTGTTCCTTTTTTCGTTCTAAATAAACTTTGATAAAAGCCAAAACTCGGTCGTTGTAAACCAATTCAAAAGGAGTGTTTTGATCGAGTACAAAAAGTCGGTTTTTAACATTTACAGCATCGCCTGCGATATCGGTGGTTGCTGCAGTAGAATCTGCAACAAATTGATCGTAAGCGAAAATATGTTGATACTCTTTTAAGAATGCTAAATAAGCACTGTCGCTGTCAATTACTACACCCGAAGAAATAGAATCGTTCTGAGCCGAAACTCCGATGAATAATAGGCAAGAAAGTGATAGTAATAGTTTACGCATTCAATATAGGTTACGCAGAAATTTGTTCTGCAAATGATAATAATTCGGATTCTTTATGATTGCCAGCCATGAGCTGAAAACCAAATGGTAAGCCGTCTGAATTTTGACCGCCAGGAATAGAAACGGCAGGTATGCCAGTTAAATTGGCTTGAACGGTAAAAATATCTTCAAGGTAAAGTTGAATTGGGTCTGAAGCTTTCTCTCCAATTTTAAATGCAGCTGAAGCTGTAGTAGGACCAAAAATGAAATCATAGTCATTTAAAGTGTCCAATGTTTGATTGGTAATTAAACGTCTAACTTTTTGAGCCTTACTATAATAAGCATCGTAAAATCCGGAACTTAAAACAAATGTTCCCAAAAGAATTCTGCGTTTTACTTCTGGACCAAACCCTTCACTTCTGCTTAAAACATAAGTTTCCTCTATGCTTTCTGCATTAGGCGATCTGTATCCGTAGTGTACACCATCGTAACGAGCTAAATTGCTCGATGCTTCGGCAGTAGTAAGTATGTAATATGTTGGTACTAAGTAATCTAAAAGTGGTAAGCTGATTTCTTCTATCGTATGACCAGCGTTTTTTAATTCGGCCATCTTCTTATCAAAAGCTTCTTTAACCGCTGGCGAAAGACCTGGATGGTTAACAGCTTCTTTGATAACAGCTATTTTTTTACTGCCTTTGTCAGGTGACACGGTTACGTCAGCACGTCTTTCTATCGACGTTCCGTCGTTTTCATCAATACCAGTAATGGCATTAAGAATGAGAGCTGCATCAGCTACTGTATGGCAAATAGGTCCAATTTGATCGAACGAAGAAGCAAAAGCAATTAGTCCAAAGCGGCTAACCAAACCATAAGTAGGTTTAATAGCGACTAAGTTGGTGTACGATGCCGGTTGGCGAATAGAACCTCCTGTATCGGAACCTAAACTAGCATGACACATATTTCCAGCAACACTAGCGACTGATCCACCACTAGAACCACCCGGTACATAATCTGTATTGATAGGGTTTTTAACTGATCCAAAAGCGCTATTCTCGTTAGAGCTTCCCATCGCAAATTCATCACAATTCACACGGCCAATAACGATAACGTCTTGGTCGAGTAACTTTTGCAAAGCTGTTGCAGTATACAACGATTCGAATCCTTCTAACATTTTAGAAGAGGCTGAAACCTTGTGTCCTTTGTAGCAAATATTGTCTTTTAAAGAAATAACCAAACCGGCAAGTTTACCTGCGGTTCCGTTAGCAATTTTTGCGTCTATGGCTTTTGCTTGCTCTAAAGCTTCAGTATCAAATACCTCCAAAAAGGCATTGATTTTGGTATTATTTTCTTCAATGGTTTTTAAAAAACCAGTTACGATAGATAATACACTAAGCTTTCCAGCTTGTATTTGCGGCTGTATGGATAAAAAATCAGTCATTAATTCAGTGGGAATTATTCTTTATCTGAATCTTTTTTTTCTGAATCGTCGTCTTCAGTAGCGTCCTTGAATTCTTTAATGCCCTTGCCTAAACCGCGCATTAACTCAGGTATTTTCTTACCTCCGAACAATAATACCACTAGCAAAACTATGATAGCTATTTGCCAAGGGCCAATGAATAATAATGGAGAATACATAAACTGTAAGTTATTTACTCACAAAGGTACTAAAAGGCTAATGATATAGCCATTTACTCGGGTTCAACTTTTCGGTTCCCGATTGAGATATTTTCCAGATTTCAAGGTGAGCTTCGTTTTTGCTTCCTTTTTCAACGATGGTACCTAAATATTCTTTGGTAGAAACTTGCTGTCCCTTGTTTACAAATACTTCTTTTAAGTTGGTGTATACGGTTCGATACGCTCCATGGCTTAGGACCACAACTTTACCTGAACCTGGTATGAGCAAAATGCTACTTACTGTTCCGCTAAATATGGCCCGAACAGGTGCTGCTTTCTCTGTACTTATTGTAACACCATTGTTTTCTATGGTTACACCACTTATAACTGGGTGTGGCTGTTTTCCAAACTTTCCTGTAATGATTCCTTTTTCTACAGGCCAAGGCAATTTACCGTAATTGGCTGCAAAGCTGTTAGAAAGTTTAAGCGCTTCGGGAGTCAGTTTGAATTTCCCACCGCTTTTTTTACGGTTGGCTTTCATTTCCTTTTCTATCAGATCCTTAATGGCTAAGGCTATCTTTTTCTGCTCTTTTTGTTGTGCTTGCAGATCTTGCTTAAGGCTTTTTTCTTCTTTTTTGAGCTCAATAATATTGGCTTGTTGCTGTTCTTGTTCTTTTTTTAGTGAAGCGGTTTCGTTTTTTTGAAACACCAATAATTTTGCTTTTTGCTCCTTAGCGGCTTTAAGTTTCACTATCTCTCGCTCGATTTGAACCTGCTTCTGACTGATTTTCTCTCCTTGAGATTTACGGTATTTCGTAAACATATCTAAGTACTGCATACGAGCATATGCTTGGTAAAATGTACTGGATGATAAAACAAATAGAAGGTTACTTTGTTGCGCTTTTAGAAGGAAACTTTGACGAATTAAATGGGCGTAATTTTCTTTTAGCTCTGTTAATTCTGCTTGCGACTCGGTTAGCTCTAAATTCTTTTTTCGAATATCTTTTTCTACAAGTTGAACTTCTTTCTGAATGGTACGAAGCAACTGAGTTCGAAACTCAATTTTAGCCGATATGATGTTTAAGTTGGTAAGTAAGTCTGTTTTTTTGCCTTCGTTGGCAGCCAACAAAATGTTGATGTTTTTTATTTTTTCAGACAGACGCTTTTTGGAACGTTCTAATTGATTTCTGTCTTGTCCAAAACCTTCTGAAATGGAGGTCAAAAGGACCAATGCCAAACAAGCAATTTGTAAAAATTTACTGCTCAACTTTTTCATATTTAGAGGGCACACGTATTGTGAAACTGGCGTCTTCGTTGATTCTAAATCTACTAAAACTCAAACTAAATGTTGAGTGTATTTTGCCTTTGTCTTTCACGTCGATATCTACCGTTTGTGGGTATACGAATGAACCTTTTGTGAAATAATCTGAACCGTAAACCATGTTGAGTTCTTTATCGGTTTCCACATCCTTTATAGATTGACTTTCAATGGCAAGGTTCTTTTTGTTGATGATGGTTTTTATAAGAATTTGTACTTCCTTATCCATCTTACGTGAGGTGCTTTTTTTGGTGGTATCGAATTCTAATGTTGTGTTTATGCTGTCTAGATTCAAGTCTTTTTTGTTCTGACCTTTTAGTCCCAAATTTCGTTTCACCTTTCGGTTGATGCTTTTTAAAAGCTCGTAATGATTGTCGCTTTCGCTGCTGATGTATTTGTCTTTTTTCTGGTGCTTGATGATTTTATACAAAAGCAAATCTTGTAAATCGTCAAAATCAAGTTCAGATCCAATCTTTTCCGAAAGCTCGGAGTAGGTACTCACAAAATAAGTTTTGTTGAGTTTATCCATAAAAATCATGCTATCCGGAGTTAGCATAGCTCTTGCCACTTCTATTCCCAAAGCCGGTGAAATGGATATCCAAATGGCGGTATCGGTTTTTGTTTTTAATGTAATGTTGAATGCTGTTTTTTTACCGTTTTGAATGAGGTCGCAACTAGCTTTAGCATTGATGCGTTCAATACCATTGTTACGGTTTTGCACCACTTTTATCAACTCATTTGCCCGCAAATCTCTTTTGCTTTCGCTTAGTTTCTGCAGCTTTCTTTCGGTACTACACGATATAGCTATGAAGCAAAGTAGTAAACCTAGATATTTAAGACAGTTTTTCAATGATGAGTGATATGTATGCAAAATTAGGATCCTTTTCTTGGGCTTTTTTATAGTATTTCAATGCCTTCGAATTGTCACCCAAAAATCGATGGTATTCTGCTTGTGCCAAGATGTAAGTCGTACATTCTTCATTGGCTTTGGCGGCCGAAGTTAAGGCTTCTTTTGCCATGGCCTCGTCTTGCAAGTCTAAAGCCAAAATAGCGATCAAACTGTTTAAGAAAGCTTTGCCGTTGTTGTTTTTAACTTCTTTAAGATTGTTCACCAATACTTCTAAAGCATCAGCTGGATCAGAAAAGAACGCTTTTAATTGGTATGCATTGTACATTAGAAATTCGCCTCCTGTACTAAAAAAATCGGCATTTTTCAAGAGAATCTTTGCGTAGGCCTCTTTGTCTTGTTCTTCTGAAATAGCCAAAATTTTGACTTTTAGGTATTCCCAGTATTCAAATCCAGTGTATTCAAAAAATAAAGACTGAGCCGTAGCCAGCTCTTTGTTGGCGTCGGCAACATTGTTCATAGCCAACAAGCACTTTGCTTTGTAGGTAAACAAGATAGGAGCGTCGGGAAAATAATCTTCAAAAGCATTCAAAAATTCCAAACTACTTTTTGGAGAAACGGTAAATAGATAGTTGCTTAAATCTATAACCTTATTGATTTGAACCGGAGGAGACTGCGCGAATAGGGTGTACTGTTCGATGGCAAGGGAAAGGTTGTTGGTATTCAATGCCAAGTTTCCTTTGCAAAGTGCTAATCTTGGATCGTCATTGCCAATGGCCATTTCTAATCGATTGAAATAGGTCATTATTTTTTCGCTTTTATTGAGCGCTTCTCCACTTAAAAACACCGACGGATAATCGAGAAGATGCTGAGCATATTCCATATCGGATGCCGTAAGTGTATCGAAAAGATTGATGACCAAATTGTATTGTTCAGACTCAATAAAAAGGGGTAGATTGAGAATAACAAAATCCAAACTATTGAGATAACTTTTTGGAGCTAAGGTTTTTAAGTCATTTAGCTTTTGCCCATTCCCATTGATGTTTTCTATGCGATACAACAATGAAAAGGATTGTTCATGAAAACCTTTCTCAAGATTTTCGTAAAGCAAAGCTGCTGCAGGTTTTACAAAGTTGTTGCTGAGCATAACCCGCGCTCGGTAAAATGTTATTTGTTGTTCATTGCCTTTGAGTTTTACTAACTCTTTGGCAAAGCGCTCGCCTTTATTGAAATTTCCTATGCCGTCGTAATATTCTATTAGCGAGAGCAAAAGATCTTCGTTGGATGGCGTAATAGCGTAAAGTTGAGCGTAGTATGTTTCTAAATCACTTGCATTGGCTGATGCGTATGCAATGTCGATAGCCAATTCAATCGCCAATGTGTTTTTTGGAACCAGTTGTAAGCATTTTTCAACGCTTGATTTTGCTTCACTAAACTTGTTTGATTTGAATAGAGCCTGAGCATCTAGAAAATATTTAAGTCCTTTGTTATGGTAATCATCAAACTGATTTTTGCCATCCAAAACACCCGAATAATCGCTTACTATGTATTTGCTGATATTGTCAAACAAGGCAGTTTTCTCCTTCAGAGCAATTTTCTCTTTCTGAATGGCTTCTTTGTCCTGTGCAAATAATAGTTGGGGCAAAACCCCTATGAGTACAGCGAATATTCTATATAATTTCATTAAAGTCTCCTACGCTCAAAGCGTCAGCACGACCTACCATTTTGGTTTGGCTACCAATCATGCTGTTTTCTAAAATTTTGTTTTCAATGTGCGTATTGTCTTGAATGATGCTGTTGCTAATAATACTTGCTTTTACTACCGTGTTTTTACCGATTGTAACGTGAGGTCCTACAACAGAGTTTTCTACTACAGCACCGTCGCCTATCATACAAGGTTGAATAATAGTAGCATTTGTAACGGTAGCCGAAACCGGAACCGATAACTCATCTTTTATAAACTCAAGTACGCGTTGGTTGGTGTATACTGTCGCGTTTTTATTACCACAATCCAACCATTCAATTACTTCCCCTGGTTTAAATACCAAGCCTTTTTTAGTCATGTTTTGAAGGGCATCTGTAATTTGATACTCTCCTCTGTCCATTATTTTGTTATCAATTAAATATTGTATTTCGTTCGAAAGGTTAGCCCCGTCTTTGAAATAATAGATACCTATAATGGCTAAGTCAGAAACAAAAGTACTTGGCTTCTCTACAAAGTCACAGATGTCCTTATTCTCCGTTAGTTTTACTACTCCAAACTGCGAAGGGTCTTCGATTTTCTGAACCCATATTACACCGTCAGACGTAGTGTCCATAGTGAAATTGGCTTTGAACAATGTGTCGGCAAAAGCAACAATAACTTTACCATCGAGCAGGGTCTTAGCACAATGAATGGCATGGGCGGTACCCAAAGCTTCTTCTTGTTGAAAAACATGACCTTGAGCGCCTAAACTCTTAGCCACTTCCATCAAATCTTGTTTTACAGCATCGCCAAAGTCGCCAATAATGAAACCGATATCGGTAATTTTTTCGTCAACAGTTTTAGCAATGTCTTCAACCAATCGTTGTACGATGGGTTTGCCTGCAACTTTTAATAATGGCTTTGGTACTGTAAGTGTGTGCGGGCGCATGCGTTTGCCAATTCCCGCCATAGGTACTATAATCTTCATATAATCTGTTTGTTATTTCGTACCGCTAGAGCCAAAACCCCCAGTACCACGTTTACTATCGTTTAATTCGTTTGTTTCTAAAAATTGCACTTGCGTGTATTGAGCAATGACCATTTGGGCTATACGCTCACCATGGTTTATGGTAAAAGGCTCTTGCCCCATGTTAATGAGGATAACACCTACATCACCGCGGTAATCGGCATCAACTGTGCCAGGACTATTGAGTACAGTAATACCATGCTTTATTGCCAATCCGCTTCTAGGTCTAACTTGAGCTTCGTAACCATCAGGCAACTCAAGGTGCAGTCCAGTTGGAACAAGTTTTCTTTCTCCCGGATTAAGCACAATAGACTCGGGTAAATTGGCTCTTAAATCTACTCCAGCCGACTGTTCAGTGCTGTACGTAGGATTAGGATTATTTGATTTATTGATGATTTTTATATCAAGCAAGGCGTTTACTTTTTACGACTTTAAAAGCCATTACTGCAAATAAAATAATTCCTATGTTCCTAAGCGCAACTTGAAGCATATTTGATTCGCTTACTATTGAATTCGAGCCGATATAAAGCGCCAAAGCCATTGCAAACAAAAGCCCAATTTTTTTTATCTGATATGGAATTGGATAGTGTCTTTTGCCCATAAAATAGGAAAGTAGACAAATGGTACCATAACAAGCTAATGTGCTATAAGCAGAGGCCATATATCCGTAAGACTCAATGAATATAAAGTTACCAGCCAAAGTGATTATAGCTCCAACTATGGCCAAGTAAATTCCCATATGGGTTTTCTTGCTCATTTTGTACCAAATAGATAAGTTGATACTGATTCCCAAGAATACATTGGCGAGCAAAAGTACTGGCACTACTATTAAGCCAGGGTAATAACTTTCGTTTCGAATGAAGAATTTAAAATAATCTATGTTGAGGCTGATGACCAAAGCAATGAGCAATACAAAGGCAGAGAAATAATTGAGCACAGTGCCTAAGAGTTCCTTTTTGCCATTGGCGCCAGCATTTCTAAAAAAGAGAGGTTCTGCCGCAAAGCGAAATGCTTGCACGAAAATAGTTACGAGCATGGCCAGTTTGTAATTGGCGCCATAAATACCAACTTGTAAATCGGCGTAAGTTTCGCCATGATTTCGCCCTAATATTTCTTTAAGGAAAATTCGATCAGCAGTTTCGTTCAATATGCCAAGCAATCCGATTACCGCAATGGTTCCTCCATATTTCCAAAATTTAGGCAATATGGTCCATTGCAACTTCAGTAAGTTACTTTTAATGGCTACCCAACTGGCGGCTATCAGTTTGATGATGGCTTGAGCTAAATTGGCTAAGAAGATGAGGAAAATTAGGGCGTTTTTGTCTTTAAAATACTCTGCAAATTTCCAATCAGGATTGTTTTCTGTGTAAGGAAACAACACCAAAATAATGAGGAGGTTTAAGCCAACATTAAAAACAATGCCTAAAATATTTATGAGCGCAAACTGTTTGGCTTTTTCGTATTGTCTTAATCGTGCTAAAGCCAATGCCGACATGCTATCGAAAACAAGAATCAGAGCAAATACTTTGATGTAGTGATCGAATTCGGCAAAGCCAATAGCTGCTGCAATTTCATTAGAAAAATAAAAGGCAAAGCCTAAAAAAGCCAATCCGGTAATGGCTAATGAAGCCCACAAACTACCAAATACGGTTCCTTCATCCTGATTTTGAATAAATCTGAAATACGTTGTTTCAGTACCGTATGATAATGCAATCATTAAAATAGATGCATAGGCATACATTACAGTAATGATACCGTAATAGCTAGGATCTACAAATATTAGGGTATGCAACGGCACCAATAAGTAGTTGAGAAAACGTCCTACAATATTGGGCAACCCATAAATAGCGGTTTGTCCGGCGAGTTTTTTTAATACACCTCCCGCCAAAATTTAAAAATTAGGCTTGCGTTTTTCCATGAATGCGGTTGTTCCTTCAACAAAGTCAGGAGTACCAAAGCAATTTCCAAATGCTTCTACTTCTGTGTCAAATCCATTCACGCCATCGGTATGACAGGCATTAACAGACAATATAGCTGCTTCTAAAGCTGTACGCGATTGACGGGCAATTTTTTCAGCTAGTTTGGTTGCATTGGCCATCAATTCAGCTTGTGGGTATACGTGATTTACAATACCCCATTGAAGACCTTCTTCGGCACTAATCATACCACCTGTAAAGATCATTTCAAAAGCTTTTCCTTTTCCAGCTAATAGCGATAAACGTTGTGTGCCACCATAACCTGGGATTAGTCCTAATCCAACTTCTGGAAGTCCAAGTTTTGCATTGTCACTAGCCAAACGAATATGAGCCGACATGGCCAATTCTAAACCGCCACCAAGTGCAAAACCGTTTACTGCAGCAATAACAGGCTTTGGAAAGTTTTCTATGTAATTGAATAATCGATTATGTCCTTCTTGACTCAATTCTTTTCCTTGATCAATATTGAACGAAGAAAATTCAGAGATATCAGCACCTGCAACAAAACTTTTTTCGCCAGATCCGGTAAGTATTATGGCTCTTGTGGCTTCATCGGCTTTAAGTTCTGCAAGTGCATTGTGCAAGTCTTCAATTGTGGCTTTGTTTAGCGCATTGAGTTTGCTTGGTCGGTTAATGGTAATGGTACTAACACCATTTGTAGTGCTTACTAATATATTATCAAATGTCATTTCAATTAATTTTCCATCGCTAAGAAACATAATTTAAAGCTAGCACCATATGTACTGTCTTCTAAAATTATGCTCCCATTGTTTTGTTTTACCAAAGTGCTTATCATATAAAGTCCAAGCCCCATGCCAGTCTTTTTTGTGCTAAAATTTGGTAAGAATATTTTCTCTCTATTTTCTGGAGATATTCCAGTTCCATTATCCTTAAACCTGATACAAATCTGATTTTCGGTAGTTTGAATGGTTATCTCTATTTGAACAGCTTTATCTGAATCTGTCGCCTCTATTGCATTGCTTATAAGATTGTTGAAAATTCGCGATAAGTGACTTTTATCTGCAGATAGTGAAGCATCTCCATGTATAGTGATGTTGTTTTGATGTGCTTGGTATGAAGGCAAATTGTGCAACACGTTTATTATCGACAGAATCTCTGGTTTAGGATCGTTGAAAGAAGCTAAATCCCCAAAATCATTAGCAACTCGGGTTAGGTTGTTAACCTGATCTTGCAACGAATCCAGAAATTTCTTGAATTTTTCTGGATTGAGATTACCATCTTCTAATTGGCGTTGAAAAAACTGGGCGTTCAGTTTAATTGGTGTTAGTGGGTTTTTAATTTCATGGGCTACTTGTCTAGCCATGCTGCGCCAAGTTTTTTCCCGTTCACTTTCAGTTAATTTTTCTACCGAATCTTCTAGCTCTTTTACTTTTTGGTTGTACGCCATGCTTAGTGCTTGCAACTCTCTTTCGGCCGGTACAGTTGCCGTAGTGTTTTTACCTTGAATAGATAATGATCGGATGTTATTGCTCAGTTTTAATAGAGGTTGACTGATGCTGTAACTTAAGAAAACGGAAAGGGTAGTAGCCAATAGAAAAACCAATAATAAGAGATTGATAAAGACTTCTGTTAGGTTTTCAATCCTGTTATTTAGCTCATCGTTTCTATTGAAAAAAGGCAAATGGATGTAATAATCTTTGGCATCTAAATTAACCGGAGCGTAAGCCGAAATAAACTTAATACCGTTGAGTTCCTCATGTGTAACCATGGGTCTATTGTTTTTAGCAAAGTGGTCTAAAGCCTGTGGATTTATTCTGTCAGACAACAATCCTGCTTGGTAAACTTGTGGCCTTGAACTAGCCAATAAGTTTCCATTGGTTTTGTATATGTTTATGTCGGTAAAGAAAACAGTAGAAAATTTTCTGAGCAATGGGTTCAGAAAAGCCGGGTTACTCATAGCCCCTGGCGTACTAGCAATTTTATGTTCCAGCTCTATTTGAAGCGATTGTGTTTTTTCAAGAATATTATTTTCAATGTTTTCAGTTTCGCTTTGGGTTAGATAATGATAACTAATGGCCGCCCAAATGCCCAATATACCTAAGCTGAAAAGCAATATAGCAGAACTTATATTGTTTCGAATGCTTTTTGTTCTCCATGAATTGTGGTAGAGATAACTGAAAGCATACAAGAGTAAAAAGATGAAAGTGGCTCTGCTTAACAACTTTATATAATCGATGCTTTGTAACGGAAGCAGTACCGTATATTGCTCAATATCGAACTGGCTGTAATTGATAAGAGCATTTTTTGGAAATGTTTTTTGAAATTGTCCAAGGGGCTGTTCTTCAACCAATTCTTTATCAATATAAAAGGCGTAGGAATCTGGTTGAAGCGCTGGTTTGTTTTGTTCGAAAACAGTGAAATAACCTAAACCGTATGGGGTGTATTTTTTGCTTACTCTAGCCGAATCTCCGTCAACAATTGAATATGCATAATAGCCGAGATATTCGTTTTGAAAGGCGGTTGCAAATAGCGATTCAAAATCCAAATCGTATACATTTTGTAAAAGTCGGGCTTCTTTAATGAGCTCAGGAAAATGATACGCTTGGAGTATATTTTCTCTATCTACAAGATTGTTTACAAATGCTGCTTGTTTCAACTTATAGTTTTCATTGAATTTAACTTCTGTAATAACCGAAGTAGCAATTGAAAATATGATGGCCAAGATCAAATAAGTTTTCTTGCGTTTGTAGCGCAACAATAGCCCAGCAACAATGAGTAGGAAATACACCATTGTACTTTGGAGTAAAAAGTAGGCAACTATAAATAGTGACGCCATCAGTATAAAGGCCCATTTAGAATCTAACTTTATGCGAACGGCATGATACAGTAAATGTGCAATAATGACGCATATAGAAACGAAATAAAATATCGATAACTCCTGTGTTAAACTGACGAGTTGTCCAGATGTTTCTTTTAAAAAAGCACAAAGTAGTAATGTGAGCAATACAACATAAACATTGCGTATGTAGTCTATAAACCTAACCGATATTAGGCTAAACAAAGCTTTGGTTGAGAAGAATAATCCAAGCAGTACGATCCCAAATTGTGGAAGGTTGCTAATGCCTAAAGCGTAAAATTGGAATAAAAAAACGGTATTGATGTACGGAGAAAGTAGAGGAGATAGTACCCAAAGCAAGGTCAATACAGGAAATAATATGATAAGACCAACATTATTAATGCCTTTGGTTTTGGAGTGAAATAGGCAAAAAAGAAACAAAATGCTGAACAAGAATAAAGACAGATACAATGGGGCATTAATGGTACCTTTTTTACCTATAAAGAGAATGTTATTCGCAAGTTGTAGCGAAATGCAATCTGTACAAGGGCTAATGTTTGCTGTGTAATTACTTGATGTATTTTGTGTAAATAAGTGACTTAAGTTAAGAGTCGTTACAAAAGTGGTATCCTTATTGTGAACGGTTTTTATGTAGTATAAAGACGGTTGATTTTGAATCAGAGTATCGCTACTAGAACAGTGTTGTATAGAAGGAATAAACGTGTTTTGGTCAAAATATTGGAGCTTGTTTTTTACAAAGACAAACTGTGCTCTATTCTCCGAATTCGGATCATTCAATTCACTAGCCAAAGTGTTTTCAATGGTCTTTTCTATCGGTTGTAGAAATAAGAAACCCTGCACAACCAACAGTATAAAAGCTATACTAGTAGCAAGATATAAAGTGATGTGTTTTTTTGACATAAAAAAAGGCGAAGGTTTTACGCTTCGCCTAATTTAAGTGTATTTACTGTACGATCTATTGCTTAATCAATTGACCACTGTAAACTGTATTATTTTCAGTAATTGTTATTACATAAGAACCTGCATTAAGGTGAGCAATGCTGATGTTGTTTTTATCTGAAGTAGAAAGTAAAGTTCTACCGCTTATGTCTGAAATAGTAACTACTGCTGCTTCAGAAGCTTTAACAGATATTACATCACTTGCAGGGTTAGGAAATACCATTGTACCTAAGTTTTTAACTTCATTGATGCTGTTCGGGAAAATGTCATCTAAAGTTACAGTAACTGTTCGCAAAGTATCTTCTGTTGCATTGTATGTAAGAGATGCATAAGGAAATTTGCTTTGTGCACCGTAATAAAGATATTCAACTTCTGTTTCAGGTTCGCTTGATTGTCCTGTAAACTGACTTGCATCTTGCCACTGACATGGGAACCCAGGAATAAGTTGGATACACACTTCAATGATATTAGTAGTGGTAACTTCTTGACGTTCTCTTATCACGTCAGAAAAGGTTCCATTCAATGTTTCTAAAGAACCAAATGCATCAACCAATGAAGCAACTTCAACAGTAAGATCTATTCGACCTGAATCGATTGTCATTCCACCGAAATCTTGACCGATATAGAAACTTTGTCTGAAGTGACCAGTATCTTTGAAAGAATCACCATATCCATAAGGAAAACGAAGAATACTAAGTGTGTTATCCCAGTGTATTGCTTCAGGAGCTCCTCCAGTTGGGTTTGCAAATTCAGTTCCAATAACTTCAACTCTATCGTTAGAAACAACAGCGAAAGATGGACCTGCACCAAATTCAAAAGCAATTGACGCTGTAGGGAATTCAGACGATGTCGTATAGTTAATAGGATCTTCGAACAATGTAGATTCTTCTAAATCTAGATCAACATCAGCGATAACAAATAGTTGGTGTTCGCTACTGGCAATACCGCCATCGATGTTCGCATTAGGAATTGTGTCAACGGCATCGTATGTAATGTCATTGATTGCTGGAGCGTTAGCACTTGTTATTTGATATTGAGCTGAAGCGCTAATACCTGTAATAAGGGCTATTGAGAGTATAACTTTTTTCATAGGAGTATTTATTGAGCGAAAATACTGAATATGCAATTAGCACACAACATTTTATGTGAACGGTAATTAGAATTTGTATAAAACGAAAAAACCTCGCAAAGCGAGGTTTTTTTAATTATGTATTGTGTTGTTGATTAACCGTTTAGGGCTTCAGCACCAGCACAAATTTCTAAGATTTCGTTTGTAATTGCTGCCTGACGTGCTTTGTTGTACGTTAACTTAAGTTCTTTAAGCATTTCGCTAGCATTATCAGTTGCTTTATGCATCGCTGTCATACGTGCTCCATGTTCAGAAGCTACTGAATCAAGGATGCCTTTATAAACTTGTAAGTGAATGCTCTTTGGCAATAACTCTTCAATAATTTCCTCTTTACTAGGATTGTATATATAATCCGTATTTGAGTCGTTGGTAACTGCTTGTTCAGCGCTTACAGACATTGGTAAAACCTGTTCGGTTCTAACAATTTGAGTAGCTGCATTTTTGAAAGAGTTATAAACAACCAATACTTTATCGTAGTCGCCAGCAACATATTTGGCCATTACTTCGGCACTAATTGCTTTGCTATTTTCAAAAGAAAGTTCGTCGAAGATGCCTGTATTTACAGTTGATTTAGAGATTATTTTACTTGTAAAGTCATGTGCTTTTTTACCAAGAAATAATACTTCAACACCACCAGTAATATTGGCATTTAGCTCTTTTACTTCTTTCGCAATGTTGTTGTTGAAACCACCACATAAACCACGGTTACCCGAAATAGCTATAATTAGTGTGTTCTTAACCTCACGTTGAATAGAGTAATCGCTTTCGTTGTCGCCCAAAGTAGAAGACACGTTGGAAATAATAGCACTCAATTTTTCAGCATACGGACGCATTTGAGTAATAGCATCTTGCGCGCGTTTTAATTTCGCGGCAGATACCATCTTCATGGCCGATGTAATTTGTCTTGTGCTCTGAACAGATGTTATTCTGCTTCTAACGTCCTTTAAATTTGGCATTATACAGTCGTATTAAGCTTTGTACTTAGAAGCAACTTCTGCAGCTGCTTTTTCTATTACAGATGTTAGTTCTTCAGTGTATTTTCCTGCTTTAAGCAAGTCTAAAGTGTCGCGGTGATTGCTTTCCATTAACGTTAAGAAATCAGCTTCGAATGCTTTAACCTTGTTTACAGGTACGCTGTTCAACAATCCTTTGGTACCACAGTATATGATAGCAATTTGGTGTTCAACAGATTGTGGACTACTTTGCTTTTGCTTCAATATTTCCACGTTACGCATACCTTTATCTAGTACAGATTTAGTAGCAGCATCTAGGTCAGAACCAAATTTAGCAAATGCTTCAAGTTCACGGTATTGAGCTTGATCAAGCTTCAAAGTACCAGCAACTTTTTTCATTGACTTAATTTGTGCGGCACCACCTACACGAGATACCGAAATACCTACGTTAATTGCTGGACGTACACCTGCTAAGAACAAGTTGTTTTCTAAGAATATCTGACCATCTGTAATAGAAATTACGTTGGTTGGGATATAAGCAGAAACGTCACCCGCTTGTGTTTCAATAATTGGAAGTGCTGTAAGAGATCCACCACCTTTAACTTTGTCTTTCAAAGAAGCAGGAAGGTCATTCATTTCAGCTGCAATGCTATCTACTTCGATCACTTTTGCTGCTCTTTCAAGTAGTCTAGAGTGTAAGTAAAATACATCACCTGGGTATGCTTCACGCCCTGGAGGTCTTCTCAATAGTAGAGAAACTTCACGGTAAGCTACCGCTTGTTTTGATAAATCATCAAATACGATCAAAGCTGGACGACCAGTATCACGGAAGTACTCACCAATAGCAGCACCAGTAAATGGAGCATAAACTTGCATTGGAGCAGTTTCTGATGCGTTAGCAGCTACAACAGTTGTGTAAGCCATTGCACCAGCATCTTCTAGTGTTTTAACAATGTTTGCTACTGTAGAACCTTTTTGTCCGATAGCAACATATATACAATAAACTGGGTTACCTGCATCGTAAAATTCTTTTTGGTTGATGATGGTATCCAACGCTACGGTTGTTTTACCAGTTTGACGGTCACCAATGATCAACTCACGTTGTCCACGACCAATTGGAATCATTGCATCAACGGCTTTAACACCAGTTTGCAATGGCTCAGCAACAGGCTGACGGAAAACAACACCAGGAGCTTTACGTTCCAAAGGCATTTCAAAAGTCTCACCTTGTATAGGACCTTTACCATCGATAGGATTACCAAGTGTATCAACTACACGACCAAGAATACCTTCACCAACTTGAAGAGATGCAATGGTATTGGTACGTTTTACGGTATCACCTTCTTTTAGATTGTTTGATTTACCTAATAATACGGCTCCTACGTTATCTTCTTCTAAGTTTAGCGCGATGCCTTGTAGGCCGTTGCCAAAGTCGATAAGTTCACCAGACTGTACGCCTGATAATCCGTGGATACGTGCTATACCATCTCCTACTTGAAGTATAGAACCTACTTCTTGTAAGTCTGCAGCGTTCTTAAAACCTGAAAGCTGTTCTCTTAGTATGTTTGATACCTCTGCTGGGTTAACTTCTGCCATTGTTTTGGTCTTTAGGTATTACTACTTTGATTGAAATTCTGTTTTTAATCTTTTTAATGAAGACAATATGCTACTGTCTATTTGGTTGTCGCCTATTCTGGCTACAAACCCACCGATTAGATCGGGGTTGATGCTTTCTTCAACTTCTATGGTAGCTCCTGCTGGGGCTAGTTTGGTTGAAATGGCATCGATATTTGTTTTGTCAAGCTTTACAGCGCTCTCAACATAAAGCTTAACAATGTTGTTGGCTTTTCTGTATGCATCTTCAAAGCTATTGGCAATAGCTAATAGAATGTTGGCTCTGTTTTTAACCGATACAAACGCTAAGAAATCGATAGTAATATCGTTTAACTTACCTGCAAATATGGTTTTTAGTATTTCCGCTTTTTTCTCACCAGTAATAACTGGACTAGACAAAAACATGTCCATTTCCTGGTTGCCTTCTATGCTAAGCTTTAAGCTTTTCATGTCGGCTAAAACAGCATCAGCAGCAGATTTCTCTGTTGCTAAATCCAATAATGAAATGGCGTAACGTACTGCGGCTTTACTGTTTTTCATCTTTGTTTTAGTTTAAAGATAATTCAGCTACCAATGTGTTAGCTAATTCTTTTTGCTTGCTATCAGCGCTCAATTCTTGTTTCAAAAGCTTTTCAGCAATTTCAATAGAAAGGGAAGCAACTTGAGTTTTGATTTCAGATACTGCTGCGTTTTTCTGTGCAATTATTTCTGCTTGAGCTTTAGCGATAATTTTATCTGCTTCTGCTTGTGCATTGCCTTTAGCTTCAGCTACAATAGCATCATGCGACTGTTTTGCAGTACGCAATAATTCGTCGCGTTGCTCATAAGCATCTTTAAGTAATTGCTCATTAGACGATTGCAATGAAGCCATTTCTTCTTTTGCTTTTTCAGCAGAGTTTAAGGCATTGTTGATGCTTTCTTCTCTACTTTTTACAGCGGTAAGAATTGGTGTCCAAGCAAACTTTTTTAGTAATACTAAAAGAATGAGGAAAACGACTAAGGTCCAAAATACTAGACCAATGGCTGGTTTAATTAATTCCATAATGAGTTTAAAATTACAAACAAAATAAAAGCTCCCTGGGCAATCCCCAAGGGAGCTCTAATTTTTCTTACCCGTTTACCAAGAAAGATACTACTACACCAAATAGTGCAGCACCTTCGATCAAGGCAGCGGCGATAATCATTGCAGTTTGGATTTTTGATGCTGCTTCTGGTTGGCGAGCTATCGCTTCCATTGCTGATCCACCTACTTTTCCAATACCGATTCCAGCCCCTATTACGGCTAAACCTGCTCCTACTGCTGCTAACGTTCCAGTCATGATTTTGTTTTTTTTGTTGTTTGTTATTTAACGTTGTGGTTTAGTGTGCGTGGTCGTGTTCTTCTACGGCCATTCCAATAAACAATGCTGATAATAATGTGAAAATATATGCTTGTAGTGCTGCTACCAATAATTCAAGTACGTTCATGAAAAGTGCAAACGGTACAGATAATCCTGCCCAAGCTGCGTTTTCAAAAATGAAGATCAAAGATATCAATGATAAGATAATAATGTGACCTGCTGTTATGTTGGCAAACAAACGAATCATCAAAGCGAATGGCTTAGACAATACACCTATGAATTCAACTACTGGCATCAATGGAATTGGATATTTCAACCACCATGGAACTCCTGGGGTATTGAAGATATGTTTCCAGTAATCTTTGTTACCATTTACATTGGTAATAACCATAGTAATAGCTGCCAATACCATAGTTAATGCTATGTTACCAGTAAGGTTGGCGCTACCAGGGAAAATTGGAATAAGACCTAAAAGGTTGTTGATCCAGATAAAGAAGAATACCGATAATAAGTAAGGTAAAAACTTAGCATATTTCTTTTCTCCAATGTTTGGACGTGCTATTTCATCGCGTACAAAAACAATAAGTGGTTCCATAAAAGAAGCTAATCCTTTAGGAGCTACATTACCTTCGCGTTTGTAGAATCGAGCTACAGATGTGAAGATCAACAACATCAATGATGCTGAGAATAATAATGCAAATACGTTTTTAGTAATAGAAAAATCTAATGGTTTGTCATTGGTTGCATGGTGCTCCTCATCGTAATTAAGTGTACCATCAGCATTGGCTAAGTAAATTTTATTGTGCTCCAACACGTAAGTGTTTTCGCCTTTTACTACAGCTTCTTCACCATGGTGAAATGCACTTGACATAAATACATCTACACCATTGTTTTCAGTGTAAAGTATAACTGGTAGTGGAATTGTAACAGAAGAATGTCCTTCGCCCCATAAATGAAAGCCGTGGCTATCTGAAATATGGTGAAGAATCATTTCGGCAGGATTGAAGGCCTTTTCTTCATGACTGCCATGCTCAGTTTCTGCAGAATGATCTTGTGCAGTAGCTACAGTTGTTGAAAATGCAGCTAACAAAAAGCTAAGCGTTATATACTTTTTTATCGTAGAAATCATTGGTCTAGGTCCTTTCCAAAAATCGTTGCAAAAGTAGGAATATTAATTGCAATTGGAAGCTTGTTTTTATTTTTTCGTTTTGAGTTGTAAAATATTGCCTACTACTATGTAGTAAATACCTAGGCTTAAGATGCTTATGAGAAGAATTTTTTTCTCTGGATTTTTTGTAACTATCGGTACCAGTATCAATCCCATGACCATAAAAAACCTCAATCCTGAGAACGCTAACTGTAACATAGTAGCAGTTCCTTCAGAAAAATTGATTTTTTTAAGGAGAAGGAATATGCTTAGCTCATAAATAGTGAACAGAAAAGTGCCTGCATACAAATAGGGTACTACTACAGCATATACGTCTAAAAATTGAAGCCCAAATGCAACGAGTAAAGGCAAAAGCAATAAAATGTAAAGTTTGGTCACTTTTGATTTTTTATTACGCTACGAAGAGTTGTATATAATGCTAAACCAACTCCTGTAAAACTGAATGAAAGTGTTCCGACTTTGTATTTGTTTGGGTAATAATCGTCTATAAGAGTACCTAAATAAGTAAACACTCCTATAATAACCAGCATTTTTACTGCTAAGCCACTGTATTTGGCAAAAGCATTGGCTGCTCCCGACGAATTACTTTGCTTTGGCAAGTGGTGCGTTATGATCTGCTTTAGCAGAAAGTAAGTCTTTTACTTTTGCGCCCATAGAACAGTTACCTGTAAATATTGCACCTGGCTCGATAGCTAACTTCTTAGTAAGTATGTCTCCATTAAGATGTGCTGATGCTTTAAGAGAAAGCAATTCAGTAACAGTTATTTTACCGTTCAATTGACCTTCGATATCTGCGTTTGCGCAAATAACTTCACCTTCTATAATACCATTTGGTCCAACAACCAATCGTCCTTTAGTAGTAGTATGACCTTTAACATGTCCGTCGATGCGGATGTTGCTCTCAGATTTTATTTCACCGTCAATTACGGTACCTTCTACTATTCTATTTAATTTTTCTGGAGTGCTTGATTCGTTACGGGCCATGGTGTTTTTGCGTTTCTTATTTATGGAATTAAACATACTATGTTGTGCAATTCGCTTGCAAAGGTAAATATTATGATTTTAATGGATTACAAATTATAGGCTTTCTTGAAGAAGTCTTTGTATGCATCCACGTTTTTATTCTTAAAAAGCGTTATAAAATTCTTTGTAGTGATTGGAAAGTGCGCTAATTTTTTGTTGCCTACTTGTTTTAAGGCCGACCTTTTTTGGTCTTCTATCGCATTGTAGTATTTGTTACCCTGATCCACATCTTTAAATGTTTTGATTAAGATGATTTGATTTTGATTGTCAATAAAACTGTGATTTACACTCAACTTTGTTCCTTTAAAATAGATGTCGTTGAACAAGGCAATTTCATTTTTGAATGTATTGATGTCGAGATTCAAGGATTTTGGGCAAATGATAAGATAGTATTGACTACCATCAACTTTAGATTCGAATAAACTCTCGCTGGTTGAATCTGAAGCATTGTTGGCTGATAAAGTATTCGACGTTGGAGCAGCTTTAATGTTGAGTAAAGCGTCCAATCTTTTTTTCATTTCCTGTGCTGGTGGATATACATCTTCATTTGGAAAATTGGTAATGATAGACCCTAAATCTGCTAATAAGCGAGTAGTGTCGCGCATATTAGCTGCCAATCGAGCGGATAAGAACAAAACTTTACTCGCAATAGGATCCTGCAATGTGGTTCCTAATATGGAGTCAAGAGTCACTCTATTGGTACTGTCGTCTTGGTTGCGGTAGTTGAAATAGAGCTTGTCGTATATGCTTGCATCGGCTAGCTCTGCAGCAGCTTTTTCTTTTAGATAATTCGGGTTTTTAATGAGTTGTGCAAACTCTGAGTCAGGGTATTCATTCAGTATTAAATCTTCGTAGTAAAAGGAGTTGGATTTAGTATCAAAAGAGAAAAATTCTTTTCCTGCCTGGTTTTCTTTTTGCTTGTATAAACGATACAGTTGGTAGTATATGTTGAGTTTCAAACTGGTAGTATCATAGCGCGCCAAAAGATTTTCGTAAGCTTCAATCGAGTTATCGTAATCGGCAAAATTTTCTTTGTAGACAATACCGCTTTGAAACAAAGACATCATGGTTTGCCCTTCGAGTTGGGCTACATCTTGGTCATTTGTTGGTAAATCTTTGCTTAATTCGGCAACAGTAGGAACTGTTACTTGTGGTAATCCAGCAGGATTGTTAGACACATTATTGTTAGCTAAACCATTGGATTCGAATTTCGATTTCAGTCGCCAGTTGTCAACATTTGGTCTATCGCCCCAAACTTTTTTAAATTCTTTTAAACCGAGATTTCTTGTATTGTCATTGTAAAAGTACCAACTGCCTTTGTTTTTAGGTGTTTTGCTTTTTTGGGTGGCTTTTTTATCGGCTAATACTTGGGCGTCTTGGGCTTTTTTGATTTTATCACGGCGTATTTTATCCTGAACTCGTTTTAATTTTTTATCCCGTTCTGTATCGGAAAGTTTGTAGATAGAAATAAGGCTGTCGTTGCGCTCTATAATGTCGAGTTCTACAACCAAAATATCTAAGTTCTTAAGCAGTTTTTCAAGATTGTCTTTGTTTTTTCCTGAAGGAATGTAGGCTAGGGTACTATCGTAATACGTTTTTGCGTTTTGATAATCTTTTTCTCCGTAGTGATAATCAGCAATTCTATTGTATGATTTTGATTTTTGTTTGTCGTTACCAACACTATTTTCTACAGAGGCATGCAAGTAATCTAAGCCTTGCTGAAAATTCAATTCAGTCCACTCAATTTCGGCAAGGGCATAGTAGATCTGATCTAAGAAGTCGATGTTTTTTTCATCCTTCAACATGGCCAATAAGCGTTTTTTAACCGCGTATCCATCCACCTTGTTTTCTACACTTTTAGCTTGCATCATTACAGCTGCAAAAGCCAATTCGTAGTTATTACTTTTTTTGCTTACCTCAGCCAAAATCGGAATGGCTTTGTCGCCATCGCCTGATAAATTGTACAGTTGAGCCAGTAAATATTTTAATCGAAGTTCTTCTTTTTTCTTTTTTTCAAGCGCAATAGCATCTTCAACATCTATAGCTGCTGCTTTATAATTTTCTTGATGAATAAAAAACTGAGCATTTGTTTTTTCTAAACTCAGCTGCTCTTTTCTTTTTAAATCTTCAAGTTTATTCAACTCAGCCAAATAAATACCTGCTTCTCGTACTCCTCCCGATTTTAACAAAGAACGAATCAACCAACTGTAGTGGTAAGCAATGCCTTTTCGTTTGGGGTATTTTTTTGTTGTGTACTTAAGTACTTCTATTGCCTTGTCGTAATCTTGTTTGTAATAATGAGCTCTCGCGACACAGAGGTAGTTTTCATCTACCCATTTGTTGAATTCTTCACCTCGAATTTCAATACTATGATCGACAATTACTTGCGTAGATTTTTCAATAGCCTTGTCCATTGCAGGATATAGACTCGAAGCATTGTCGTCAGTATTCAGAAAAATGCTCAATAAAGTGTCGTAATCTACTGTTTGGTTTGCAGCATATTCTTGAATGCTTTCTTTTATAGCTATCCTAGAATTGTAGTAGCCATTGTAGCGAGCGGTGGTATTATGATACGTTCGATTCAATAAAGCACTGTTCTTGTTAGAACAAGCTGCAAGGAGTAAAACCGATAAGACGATGTAAAATATTTGCTTCAAAATAACGCTGAAAAATGCCGTTGACTGCTATTAACCAACAAATAACCGAAATATTTTACAATGGCTTTGAATAAAATGCGAGTTCAAATGCTACTTTTGTTGTAATAAGTATGTTAAAGGTAAAATCAGAAAAAAGAAAACGATTAGTACATCGGCTAAAAAACCAGTATAGGTTAAGTATTTTGAACAGTGCTACCTATGAGGAAAAGTTGAACTATGAACTTACGCCTATCAATGTAATTGTTGCTTCTGTGGCTACCTTTATTACGCTTGGTTTCGCCTTCATTAGTCTGGTTGTATTTACTCCTTTGAAAGAATTTATTCCAGGATTTACCGATTCTGAAATTAGAGCCAGTGCATATCAAAATGCTCTATTGGTTGATAGTTTGGGGGAAGAATTAAGATTGAAGAGCAATTATGTAAATAGTTTGAGGGCTATTTTGCGAAACGAAAGCGAAAGCATTGACGATATTGAGGAGAACAGAGAAGAATCCAAGTATCAAGATATAGATCTTTCGATTAGTGAGGAAGATTCATTATTCCGATTACAATACGAAGAACAAGAGGCTTTTAATGTAGGCGAAGAAACACCCGCAGTTGCGACAGGTATGTCGGTCTTCGATTTGAACTTTTTTATTCCGGTAAAAGGTTACATAACCAGTCGATTTAGCTTAAAAGAAAAACATTTTGGTGTCGATATTGTTGCTCCAAGAAATGAAGTTGTAAAAGCCATAGCCAAAGGGACGGTTATTCAATCATCATGGACATCTGAAAGCGGAAATGTTTTAGGCATACAGCACAATAACAATTTGGTGAGTTTTTACAAGCACAATTCGGTTTTACTAAAAAAGGTAGGCGAAACGGTAGAAGCAGGCGAATCCATAGCTGTATTAGGTAATACTGGAGAAGAAACAACAGGGCCTCATGTGCATTTTGAACTGTGGCGAAATGGTATAGCCTTAGACCCTGAACAGTTTATTGTTTTTGAATAAAACTATGGGATTAAAAAAAATCGGAGCCAAGTTATTGTCCAAATTGGTTTACCCCAAGTTGTTGCAAGATAATATCCAAGCCGAAAAAAGTCAGCATAAAGTATTGATGAAACTTATCCAAGAGGCAAAGAATACGGCTTTTGGAAAAGATCATAAATTTCAAAATATTACCGATTCTAAATCATTTGCTGAACATGTTCCTGTTCGCGAATACGAGGCATTAAAACCTTATATCGAGAGAATAAAAGAAGGTGAGAGCGATGTCTTATGGAAAGGGAAGCCAATTTATTTTGCTAAAACTTCGGGTACTACATCTGGCGCTAAATACATTCCTTTAACTAAGGAGTCTATGCCGAGTCATATCAGTGCGGCAAAAAATGCCCTTTTAGCCTATATATACAACGGGGGTGATGCTTCTTTTGTAGATGGGAAAATGATTTTCTTACAAGGAAGTCCAATTATCGATACAAAGAATGGAATTGGTATCGGACGCTTAAGTGGAATTGTAGCGCATTATGTGCCCAAGTATTTGCAAACCAATAGAATGCCTTCTTGGGATGTAAATTGCATCGATGCATGGGAAGAGAAAGTCGAAGCCATTGCCAAAGAAACAAGTGGTGAAGATTTACGGTTAATATCGGGTATACCACCTTGGGTTAAAATGTATTTTGAAAAGTTATTGGAAATCAACAATACGGATCAAATCAAGAAGATATTCAAGAATTTTTCTTTGTTCGTATATGGCGGTGTAAATTTTGAGCCATACAGAAATACTATCGAAACACTCGTTGGGAAAAAAGTAGATAGTGTAGAATTGTTTCCAGCTTCTGAAGGATTTTTCGCCTTTCAAGATCAATTAAATTCTAGAGGAATGTTGCTGAATGTTAATTCAGGAATGTATTTTGAATTTATTCCGCAAAGCGATTGGCATAAGGAAAACCCGAAACGATTGACCATTGGGGAAGTCGAAGTTGGCGAAAATTATTCTCTAATTGTTAGTTCTAACGCCGGTTTGTGGGGTTATAGCATAGGCGATGTGGTTCAGTTTTTAGAGCTTAAGCCTTATAGAATCATTGTTTCAGGTCGTATAAAACATTATACAAGCGCATTTGGCGAGCATGTTATAGCTAGCGAAGTTGAAAAAGCAATGTCTGAAGCCCTAAAAGGAACCGATATTGAGATTGTCGATTTTACGGTTTCACCATTGGTGAGCGAGGTGAAAGGAGATTCTAGACATCAATGGTTTGTAGAGTTTCAAAATGCCCCAAAAGATTTGAAACTATTTTCAGAAAAATTACAAAATGGCATGCTTCAGCAAAATATTTATTATGCTGATTTGATAAAAGGAAAAGTTCTAACGGATTTGGAGGTTATTCCATTAAAAAAAGGAACGTTTAATGCCGTGATGAAAGCAGAAGGCAAATTGGGAGGTCAAAATAAAGGCCCGCGTTTGTCAAATAATTGCATCTTTTCGGAAAAACTATCAGAACAATCGAGAAAATAGATAATTTCGACAAAAAAGATTTTAACAAACTGACTTAATAATATATTTTCGTTTACTTACACGGCAGAACCTACCTGATTTCTACACTTTCTTTACATTATCAACAATAGTTGATAAATAAGCAAGTTTAATTTTTTAGGTTTGCACTGCAGTGCTTAAACGCATAAAGACACACCTATGTTTAGCTTATTTAAAAAAATAACATTTGTTTGGGCCTTAATAGGACTAGCATTTTCGGCTAATGCACAAAGCATTTACGCTGACCAACAAACCAACTCTTCGACAGCGCTTTGTCTGGCTTGTGCTGTTACTGATCCAGATTTTGCTGTGGACGGTGACGAGTCAACGGCTTCTAGTATTGCAACTACCCTTTCATTACTTGGAGGAACCATTGAGCAGACACTTATCTTTCCTGTAACAGGTAACGCTGGTGATACTGTGGAAATAATGCTTGAGAGTTCTGAAGCCTTGTTGGATATCAATTTATTGGGTAATGTTCAAGTTCAGTCATTTTTAGGCGCTACAGCCAATGGCGACGTTAAAGACGCTGGAATAACTTCTGTTTCTGTTTTAGGAGCAAGAAAGTTTTTGTTCACATTCAATCCTGGCGCTAGTTACGATAGAGTAAGTATTCAATTAAGTGGTGGTGTTGTTGGTCTTTTAGGATCATTGAATGTTTATTACGCTCGTATCTATCACGAAAATCCATTTACGGGTCTAACATCTTGTAACACACCAGATGCAGTTTCTTCTACAGTTAATTGTCCATTACTTGGTTTATTGCTTCCATTATGTGAGGTAGATAACCCACAGGCAATCATGACGCCAAACCCAAGCGATTATGCAACAATTAAATTGCAAGCTGATTTAACAGCAACGGGTGGTATAGGAGCTAGCTACAATACACCTGCATGTGCAACAGATTCTGTTTCTATAATTCTTGAAAGACCAGGTTCTTTAATAAACGCAAACCTTTTAGGAAGTTCTATAACTTTTTCTACATATTTAAACGGTACAGTTAATTCAACTGAACAATTGTTGGCTGAAAACTTATCAGTTGTTTCTGGTGCTAGTATTTACCAATACATGTTCAATCCAGGGGTTGAGTTTGATTCGGTATCGGTTGACATGAATGCAGGGTTATTAGGATTGTTAACTACACTTAGAGTTTACAATGTATGCTTGCTTCGTAAATTGCCACCAATGCCAGATCCAGTGTTAGGATCTTCTACACGTGCATGTTACGATGGCGATTTAACAATTAACTTCCAAGTTCCTGCAGGCGATAACATTCGTGTTTACTCTGAAAGAACAAGAACTACCGCTCCAATTTATTCTGGTCCAAGCCCATTTGTTGCAACCAATTTGTTGATGGATACCACTTTCTACGTGGAATCATTTAACCCAGGAATAGGATGTGCTTCTGAAGCTATCGATTCTATTTTCATAGATGTTTTAGATCCTGTACAACCTGCTATTGTTGAAGACTTAGTAGTTTGCTACAATACTTCAGCTCGTATAGCTCCATTACCAGGTGGTAGCATCTTTGCATTCCATGCAGATTCAAATGCAGCGGCAGTATTTACAGGTGGAGCTTTCATTACTGCTCCTATCAAAAACGATACAACTTTCTTCATTAAGAACACAATCGATAACTTCTGTTTTGAAGATTACTTCCATACTTTGAATGTTACATTACTTGAAGAACCACAAGTAGCAAGTACAGTAGATACTATTGGAATTTGCGAAGGTGGTACAGATCCAATACCAGTTTTTGTAACCAACGAATCGGTAACTGGTGTAACCATTACGTATTCTGTATACAATAGAGATACTGTATTGTTAACAACATTCAATTATCCTGATACGGCTTTCATTCCTCGTTCAGATATCAATGCAGTCATTGCTGGAGATATCGATACACTTATTGTAGATGCAACTTCAGGTACATGTCGTGAAAGTGCTAACAAGCAAACTTTAATAGTAAAAGTTGTTGACCCACTTTCTGTAGCAACTCCACAAGTGGATACAACTATAGTATGTAACACCGATTCTGCTGTTGTGAAAATAAATACAACTCTTAGAGGATTTACATACAATTGGTATACTGATTCTATTGGTGGAACAATTGCTTACTCTGGAGATTCAATTTTTGTGTCAGGACTTACAGATACACTTCGTTTGTATGTTGAATCAAGTTTTGGTGCTTGTCAATCTCAGTCTAGAGGCGAAGCTGTTATTATTCCTTTAAGTGCAACCAACAATAACTTTACTGCTTTAGATAGAAATATCTGTATCGGTGATAGTACATTGTTAATTGCAACAAATGATGCAGGGTTTGATGTAACATGGTACGATGCTGCTGTAGACGGTAATGTTATTGTTAATAATGATTCATTGCAAACAACGGTATTAACTTCAGATACAATTTTCTACATCGAAGCAAGCCCATTGAATTGTGCGAGCGCTAGTCGTTTCCCAGTTTCAGTTACTCGTTCTGCAAAGCCTACAATTTCAGTAGACAAAGATCAATACTATGTATGTAGTGGTGATGATGTTGCTTTAACAGCTATTCCAAGTGCTGGTAGTACTGTTTCTTGGTGGACATTATCTGCATCAGGAACAATGGTTTCTGTAGATAACCCATTCAACTTCGATGCGTCTGTACTTCCAGCAAATTCAAGCTTTACATTCTACGCTCAAGCTGACAACGATATGTGTCCTTCATTGGATCGCGCAGCTGTAGTTGTAAGCAATGTTGACGGAAGTGCTCAACCATTTATATCGGCTTCAACTCCTATATGTAAAGGTGAAAATGCCATGTTGGTTGCTTCATCTCCAAATGTTGTAGGTGTTCAATATTCTTGGTGGACTGCTTCAACAGGTGGTGTGCAATTAGCATTAAGTGATATTTACAATACAGGTGAAATTCAAATTGATCAAACCGTTTATGCTCAAATAGAGTTTGGTGATTCAGTTTGTATGAATGCTGGTCGTCGTGCTCAATTAATCGAAACACTTCCAGTATTGGATATGCCTGCAAATGTTAGATGTACAAATACAGAAGGAAACTCAGTTTCTTTTGCTTGGGATGCAGTAACAGGTGCCTTAGAATACGAATACGATTACACAATCGAAGACGGTGCTTCTGGGGTATTAAGAACTACAGCAACTTCAATCGATTTTACAGGATTGGCTGATGGAACTACTGTTACTATTTTAGTAAGAGCCATTGGTACTTTGCCATGTCAAACTAGTCAACCTGGTTATGCTAGCTGTACTGCTGGTTGTCCAATCAACAATTCACGTTTGAATCAATTCGAATATGTGATTTGCCAAAATGAGCAAGCTGAAATCATTATTGAATTAGACCAAACAATGGATCCGGTTGTATTGGCAAACTTCCAAATTGGAATTATTGGTCAAGCTGGAACTTCTCAAAAATTGAGATACATCTATCCAGATGATTTTGCAAACACACCAGATTTGTCAAATCCATTAGGAACTTCAGTAATTGATTCGATTCAATTCTACATTGCTTACCCTTCTGAAGAAGGATGTGATTCATTGGTAATTCCTACACGAGTTGTGATCAACACAATTCCTGATATAGATCCAGTTACAGCTATTACAGTTGTTGCATTGGTTCCTGCTACAGTTGGTCAAATAGTTGATGAATTCCAATTTAGCAGCAATGTACCAGGAGGTTTAGATTTGCTTTGGGACTTTGGTGATGGTACAACATCTACAGATATGAATCCGAAGCACAAATTTGCCGTAAGCGATAACCCTTACCGTGTAACATTAAGTGTAACTAATTCATTTGGATGTGCTTCAACCGTTGCATATTTCAGAGACATTATTGTTACTTCAGTGCCAGATGTATTTATTCCTAATACATTTACACCAAACGGAGATGGTAAAAACGACGGATTTAGAATATTCGGAGAAGGCATTACTTTAGATAAGTTAACCATATTCAATGTTTACGGAAATGTTGTTTTTGAATCTGAGGATATCTCGGAAGCATGGGATGGTGAGTACAACGGGAAACCAGTACAAGGTGGAACGTATTACTACACTGCTACCATCAAAGATTTCATAGGATTATCTTATGATAAGGAAGGTTCATTTACCGTAATAAGAAAGTAATAGATAACGCAAAAACTAAATTATGAAGCGTATTATAACAGCGATAGTAGTACTACTGTCGGTTTCAGTATTCGCACAAGACGCGCACTTTTCGCAATACTTCTCTTCTGCGTTATATACCAATCCAGCCCTTACTGGTCAAATAAATGGCAATTTTAGAGTAGGAGGTATATACCGTACACAGTGGAATGCAAATGGAGACGCTTATACATCGGCATCTGTTTCTGCAGATACACGATTGGATAACGGATTCGGTGTGGGTGTAGCTGTAACAGATTTGATTACAGGTGATATCAACTACAGCAATATCAATTTTGTATTGTCAGGTTCGTATGACTTAGCAGCTAAAACCAAAAGTACAAACCACTTAGTGTTTGGTCTTCAGTTAGGCTTTATCAATCGCTCTATCAACGATGGTAGCGTTACCGTTCCAGATCAATGGGTTCCAGGCTTTGGAGCAGTTAACCCTGTAAACGAAGACTTCGGAAGTTTAAACTCAACTACGCCAGATGCAAACTTTGGTGTATTATGGTTCAATGGTAAATCATCACTAAAATGGACACCATTTGTTGGAGCGTCTGTATTCCACTTGATTCCTGTGGATGATTCATTCAATCAAGACGAAAAATTACCAATGCGTTTCCAAGTACATGGTGGTGCACGTTATAGAACAAACTCTAACATCGACATAACTCCTCACGGTAGCATTATGTATCAAAAAGGTGCATACAATGGAATATTTGGAGCAAATGTTAGTTACGGTCTTATTGATACAAAACTTCGCTTAGAAGGTGGTTTAGCTTACCGTTTGAACGATGCTTTGGTTCCTTATGCAGGTGTTATTTATGAAGACTTCCAATTTGGTGTTACTTATGATGGTAACTTATCAGGATTGTCTGAAATCGGTAGAAGAAAGAGTGCTTTAGAATTCTCTTTGATTTATACCAATAGAAAAAATTCGTACCAACAAAAATACATCTGTCCTAGACTTTAAAAAATTGCAATGATGATCAAACCAAAATTTCCTCATTTTTTAATTGCTCTTTGTCTAATAGTTGGACAATTGGCAAGTGCTCAAAGCTTTAAAAGCAGCCTTGAAATAGCGGACGATGCTTATGGTATTGGAAACTATTACACAGCGCAAGAGTATTACTTAAAAGTATTTGAAGAACTAAAAGAGCCTGAAACTGTAGCATATCCTTATGGAACGCCAGCAGCGGTTAAAAAGAACGAAGAATTTGATACTTACAAGTACGTTATGCAACGTCTTGCATTAAGTTATTTCAAATACCGTGATTACCCAAATGCTGAAATTTGGTACGCTAAAATCAATTCACTACAAGAGTTTGTTGACATCGATAACATGATCAACTATGGAGTTTGTTTACGCGCCAATGAAAAATTCGATGCAGCGGTTTTAGAATTCAAAAAAGCTAAATCAAAACACAAAGCTCAATACGTTAAAACAGACGAAGGAAAATTAGTTGAAATGGAAGAAACAAAAGCTGTTTCTGAAATGATTGATTTTCATTTAAAATGTGCTGAATTTGCTATCAATGCAATGAAAGTAAGTTCTTCTGTTGTTCCAGAAATATTAGATACCATTGCTTTGAACACTAAAGATGCTTCAAACTATGCAGGTACATTAATGGACATGGAACGTATGATGTTTACTACAACACGTTATGTAAACAAAAACCCTACGTCTAAGAATAAAGGAGCTTGGCAAAACACGATCATGACATACAACCTTATCGATTCTTCAATGAAGAAAATCGAATTTGGTTTTGGTTTGGATCGTCAAGCAGCAGCTCCAAGTATTACAGCTAAAGGCGATATGTTGTTTATTACATCTTGGAGTACTGAAACAGAAACTCCTGTGTATGAAGTATTCATGTCTCGTCCATTGAACGATAGTATTTGGGAAGCACCAAAAAAATTGAATGATATCGTTAACCTACCTGGTACTAATGCAAAACATGGTTTTGTAACAAGAGATGGTTCAGGACTTTACTTTTCTAGTGATAGAAAAGAAGGTCTAGGTGGTTTTGATGTGTATTTCGTTCGATTGAATGAAGAAGGTCAACCATACGGAAGAGCCGTTAATTTAGGACCAAACATCAACTCTAAAGGTAATGATGAAGCTCCATTCTACGATCAATTAACTAAAACACTTTACTTCTCTACTGATGGTAGAATAGGTATGGGTGGATTGGATGTATTTACATCTGAAAGACAAGAAAGCAATTGGACTCCTGCAGCTAACATGGGTTACCCTGTAAACAGCAGTAAAGACGATAGTTACTTTGTTGTAACTGATAACGATAACATTGGTTACATGTCTTCTGATAGAGGCAATACTTGTTGCTACAAACTGTACACTTTCGAAGTAGCTTATTACTTTGCTGGTGGTACTGTATTGGATGCAGTTGACGATGCTTTGTTAGAAAATGTACGCGTTACATTATTGGATAGTACAGGTAAAAATGAAGTAGCTGTAGCTTATACAGATGATATGGGTTACTACGCATTGCCTATCGTTAAAGGTCAAGATTACAAAGTAGAATACAGCAAAGAAAACTTCTTAGACGATGAGCAAGTGTTTGCTGCTGTAAACCTTAGAGCAAATGATACGCTACCATTGCCTACTATAAGCTTAATTACAACAGAAATAGGTAGAGCTGTAAATCTTGAGAACGTATTTTATGACTTTGGTAAAGCAACTTTGCGTCCAGAATCTAAAGTGGTTATTTTGAAATTGGTTAAACAACTGAAAAAATACCCGTATTTGGTTATGGAAATTGGATCTCACACAGATAATGTTGGTAGCGATGCAGCCAACATTCGTTTGTCAAATGCACGTTCTCAATCGGTAGTTGATTTCATGATTTCTTCAGGTATTCCGGAAGACATGATTGTAGCTAGAGGATATGGTGAAAGCGTACCAAAAGTATCTAACGAAAATCCTGATGGATCTGATAACCCGGCTAACCGCCAAATTAACAGACGTACAGAATTCAAGGTTTTGGAGTATAGATTTGACAAAAAATAAAATTATATAACCCCTAATACGTTAAAGCCCTGATGATTCATCGGGGCTTTTTGTTTATGAGAATATTTCTTTTCCTTCTTCTCGCTGTACAAGTCTGTCAAGGTCAATTGCGCTTTGAAGAAAGAGTACATGATTTTGGCCTTATTCAAGGTGACGACAAACGCTATACCGACTTTGTTGCAGTGAACGATGGAAAAAAGCCTATCAACATTTTGCGGGTTGATAATTTTAGAGACAGAGAAGTTCAATCGCTTATTTCTAAAGTGTACCTACTCCCTGGTGAAAAAGCTTACATACGTGTTCAGATAAACCCTTTGAAAGAGGGGCGTTTCTCCAAAGATTTAGCTGTTTATACTACTTACAATAACAAAACCATAAAGCTTACGGTAAAAGGGAACACCAAAAACTTGGCAGATTTACAACGTCAGAGTTGCCCAGATTTCAATGACAACAGAAACAGCGCTCAAAAAGCTTCGTTTAAGAGCATTATACTTGTTGAAGACGCCATAACAGGTGAACCCATTAAAAAAGCCAAAGTCGAGCTTATACAAAGCAATTATGGGTTAGAAACAAAAGAGTTTACTTCCAGCAATGGAGAATGTACGGTGCAGCTTAATCCGGGATTGATACAAAGCCAAATATCTGCCGATGGATACGAGACGATAAACGCACCTATGGTGGTAAAACGTTCGGATGCATTTCATAGAATTAAACTGATGCCTTTGAACAGTAAATCGGCAGAAACTGAAAACACGTTCGCTCAGAATGTCTCAGGCAATCAAAATGAAACAATGCAAAATCCTTATGAAAATGAGGGCAAAAATGTAGATGACGATTACGAATCAAAAAAATCAGATGAAAGTAATGCGACTAATGTAGATGAACGTGACATACAATCAAAGTTTGATTCTGATACAAGTAATCCATACGATGAGGATAAAAAAACAGTTAGTAAGCTTCCAAAAGAAAACAAGCAAGAAGTTGTTAATGATGAAGTACATGCAAACCCTGTTGATGAAAATATAAGTACTTCTAAATTTGAAACCGATCCAATAAACCCTTACGATTTTGAAGAAAAATCGGTGGATGCTTTGCCAGTTGAAGAGATAGATACCAGTAAAACGATAGTTGAAAAAAGTGAAGACGAGCCTCAACTTCCAGATGTTGAAGAAAAGTCAATGCAAAATAAATTTGATTCAAATGTAATAGTAGAAGAATCTAACGAATCAAATAAAGAATCTGAAGCATTCAATCCTTATGACGATGAAGTTAAAACAGTTGCAAACATTGCTCCTCAACATGATACGATACCAAAGGTAGAGGTAGTTGAATCTGTAGCGACCAATAAATTTGATACTGAAATAACCGACGATGAAATTGTGGTTAGCGATGATGTTACCGAAAGTACTACGTCTAATGAATCCATTATCATTGAAGAAAAAACGTCTGAATCAAAATTTGATGCCGTTGATGAAACAGTAGAAACCGATAAATCTGAACCCGTTTTTGAAACGGAAGGTTTCGAAGAATCTAAATTCAAGGCCAATAATGTTGTATTTCTGATTGATAAATCCATTTCTATGCGAAATGAAGAAAAATTGGACATTACCAAAAAGGCGGTTATATATTTAATCAATCGATTTAGAAGCATTGACAATTTGGGTGTAGTGGTTTACGATACCGATGCTGAAGTGTTGATTCCTTCAGCATCAGGCGATGTAGTAAAAAATCAGATTAAAGACATTGAAAAACTAGAAGCTAGCGGAAAAACGTTCGGAGCTAAGGGTTTGCGTGAGGCTTATGAGATGGACTTGGCCAATTTTAAACCCAGCGGAGTTAACCAAATTTTCATAGTTACCGATGGAGGGTTTTCAGAAGATATTTCGAAGGTAGAGCGTGTTGCTAAACGTTGTGCCGCAAAAAACATCCGGTTGCATATTTTGGGTGTAAAGAACCAAAAATGGACAGAAAAAACATTTGAAGCGATGGCAGAAATATCTGGCGGGAGCTACATACATTTGTCGGATATTGCAAATGCAGAAGAATTGCTTTTCAACTTCATAAAATCGAATTCGAGTACAGAATGAGTGAAAAAAAAATTGGTGTTGCCATTTTAGGAAGCACAGGATCTATAGGTACGCAGGCACTTGATGTTATAAGATTGCATCCCGAGCAATATTCTGTTGAGCTTTTGGCCGCAGGCAAAAATTATAAACTATTGGCCGAACAAGCCATAGAGTTCAATGCTAACGCAGTTGTAATTGATTGCCCAATTGGCTTCGAAAAAATATCCGACGATTTATGGAACAAAGGCATCAAGTGTTACCAGGGCAGTAAAACCTTGGAAGATTTGGTAAGCATGACCGAT
>TARA_R110001592_G_scaffold80837_3_pt1 | contig 36730 bp, 29 predicted proteins | sample TARA_R110001592 | Tara Oceans TARA_R110001592 (sample SAMEA4398387) | marine metagenome | biome: Polar Biome; feature: [SRF] surface water layer (ENVO:00010504); material: water (ENVO:00002006), including particulate matter (ENVO:01000060) such as... | depth 5 m | reverse complement strand
TCAACGATAATAATGGCACCGTCTACGAGTAAGCCAAAATCTAATGCACCTAAGCTCATTAAGTTTGCACTAACTTTTGTTTGTACCATGCCAGTAATAGTCATTAACATGGCAAAAGGAATAACCGCAGCCGTAAGTAATGCAGCTCGCATATTACCTAATAAAAGGAACAGCACGACAATAACTAATAATGCGCCTTCTAAAAGATTCATTTTTACCGTATCTAAGGTTTTTTCAACTAACTTAGTACGATCATAAACAGCTGTGACAGTGATGCCTGAAGGTAAGCTGTTTTTTATTTCTTCGAGTCTTACGCCAACGGCTTTAGCAACCTTTTGGCTATTCTCTCCAATGAGCATAAAGACCGTACTCATCACCACCTCTCTACCGTTTTGTGTTGCTGCCCCTGTTCTTAACTCTTTTCCTTCTTGTACCTTGGCAACATCAGATAGTCGGATAACGCTACCGTTAGCTGTTTTAACCGGGATTGTCGCCAGATCATTTAACGTTTTTGCTTGTCCTGGTATACGAAGTAGCCATTGAGCGCCATTTTTTTCTATAAAGCCTGCGCCTTTATTGTCATTGTTATTTTCAATTGCTTGAATAACATCTTGCTGACTAACACCAAAAGCCAGTAATTTTTTAGGATCGAATGCAATAAGGATTTCACGTTTAAAACCACCAATAGGGTTCACTTCAACCACGCCTTGCACTTGCATTAACTGAGGTCGAATTATCCAATCATGTACGGTTCTTAAGTCAGTAGCTGTAATTGGCTCTCCTTTATCATTAACTGCATTAGGCTCTGTATCAACAGTGAACATGAATATCTCCCCCAACCCAGTAGCTATTGGACCAAGCTCAGGCTCTAAACCACTAGGTAAATCAGATTTAGCTGAAAGTAATCGTTCGTTGACAAGTTGCCTTGCAAAATAGACATCCGTTTCATCACTAAAAATTGCAGTAACTTGTGATAATCCATAACGCGATATTGATCTCGCACTCACTAAGTTAGGAATGCCAGCTAATGCAGTTTCCAAAGGGTAAGTTACCCGTTGCTCAACTTCAAGAGGTGTATAACCGGGTGCTTCAGTGTTAATCATTACCTGTACGTTAGTAATATCAGGCACTGCATCAATAGGAAGTTTGGTGAAATTCCAAATACCTAATCCTGCTAGCGCTAACACTGCTAACATGATGATTGTGCTTTTTTGAATTGAAAATCTAAGTAAATATTCGAGCATAATTAAACCTTAGTAACCCTTAATGATCGTGTGAAGCGCCAGATTTTTCAATATCGGCTTTGAGGATGTAACTATTTTCTGATACGTATTCTGTGCCTAAAGAAATACCACTTAATACTTCAATTTCTTCACCCACCGCTCGACCTAACTCAAGCATTCTCACTTCATATTCATCACCAACTTTGGCATAAACAACCGTAAAATCACGGAAGCTTTGTAACCCACTGCGCTTAACTGCCATAGCGACATCGTACGAACTAATTTCAATTGCTGCACTGACAAATGAGCCTTCTGAAAATAAAGAATCATGATTATTAACGACTACACGAAACAGCTTAGCCTGATCTTTTCTGACTTTAAGAATGCGACTATCAATTTTGCTGACTTGTTTTTCTTCAACCCCATTTATAGTTAATGTGGTTTTTGCGCCAATACTTACTGTAGACAAGTCCTTAGGGAAAACAGCTAGCTCAGCAATTAATGTTTTATCATTGGTAATTTGCAATAACGAGCGGCCTTTAGATTGTTCTCCTGAGGTCACGTTAACGTTAGTCACTATGCCACTATTAGCCGCATGTATTTTATATGACTGAAGGCTTTCATTGCTTTCTATGGTTAGAAGTAACTGACCTTTTTTGATAGGATCACCCAGTTTTACATATACTTTTTCAACTAGGCCATCAAAGCGAGCATATACATTGCTTGTCGCATCAGCGGGTAGAGTTAACTTGCCATAGACTTCAACAGTTTCATGAAATGTTGACGAACCAACAAAATCAGTAGCAATTTCCATGGCCTTAGCTACGTCATCAGTAATTTTTGTACGGCCTTCAAAATTGTCATATTGCCAGTTAAATGTTTTACCTTGGTATTTGGCTGACAGAGAAACCATAAAAGAATGAGGTTCATAGATGACCATGTCACCACGAAGATATTCGCCTTCTTGATAAAAGTTAATATCATCAATACCATCACCTAATCGAGTAAGCTTTACATTAAGATCTACCTTTGAAGGATCAACAGCTTTACCACCGTCAGTTGCCCAAACGCGAAACTCTGGCGGTACGCCCGTTTCGAAAATAGATAATTCAATAGCAAAATTACCATCACGTAACATCCGGCCTCTATTTGGCCCTTTTTCAGGCTCTGCCTCTGTAACTTTTGGCTCTGATACTGCATAGCTTGGGAAGCTTGTACTTAAACCTACGAAACAGAGTGTGCTCATTAAGGTGATTATTTGAAATATTGTTCTCATGATTATTTCTCGTTACTTTTATTGTTTAAGGAAGCACTAGCGGCTTGATTTATAGCGATAATAGAGGAGCCAGTTAAGCGCTCAATTTCGATGTTATTTAACTGAGCATTTTGATAAGCCGTTATCAAGTCAGACTGTGCATTAAGCAATGCTTGCTGAGTGTTCATCCAGTCGGTGTAACTATACATCCCAATGTTGTAAGCTTTTTCTGCTTCGTTAAATGCTTGCTCTAAAATAGGAATGATATTGTTGGTAACTGCGTAAATGACATGGTGACTGTGCTTCAACTGCTCAATAAGTATATATAACTGACTATTAAGCTTGTGAACTAAAGCAACGGACTCAGTTTCTAATTTATTTTGTGAAGCGGTTAACGCTTTTATTTTCCCTTGATTCTGATTTGTTTCACCAAAGGGGATAGATATCCCAGCTACCAAACCAAAATCATCGGTTGTTTCATATCTACGTAAACCTGCTGAAAATTGCCATAATGGTTTGGTTTCAATTCGGGCAAGCTCTATTTCCGATTGAGCAATGCGCTGCTTAGTGGCAAAAAGACTGACAGAAGGTACTTGTTTAAGTTTATTAAATAGAGCATTAAAATCAGTACTATTACTTAATGGTAAAGACAACAACGAACCAAATACGTCAATACTTTTATGTTGTTGATCATTGGCATTACTGCTGTTTTTTTGCATCCACTGCGCAAATAGTTGGTATTTACTGGCATCGACTTCGTGTGTTAAATCTTCAACCACTAACTCACGTTTAGCTACCTCAGCACTAGCTTTAAGCTTATCGACTATCGACGATTTACCTGCTTTAACTCGCTTGTCGATAGCAGCTAATGATTTATTTGCTTGCGATAAGCTAAATTTTGCTAAGGTCAACCTTTCTTTATTCACCAATACCTGAATAAAATACCGAGCTGTTTGTGCTGCTAAATCTAAAGCTTTCACCTCTTGTTCTATAGCGACAGTAGAGCCATAATTTTTAGCTGTTTGTACTTTTTGCTGCACCAACTCTCCATCTAATAACCAAGATATAGAAAGTGTTGATTGCGTACTTTTAAAACCGCTATGCTCTCCCGTACCTAATGCATCTTCAATAGAAAAACCTACTTGTGGTCTTGATTTAATTCCTGCCTGTTGAGCATAGCCAGAATACATTTGCGTTTGAATAGCAAAAGATTTGAGTTCAGGATGCAGGTTTAATGTTTGCGTAATAGCCTTTCTCAAATCAACAGCACTTAAAGTAGCATCTTGGGCAAATGTCATCGTTGATATAAAGGACACCAGCACTAACAATAGACTTTGACTAGTTACTACAAAAAACCGATTGCCGGTCGGTTTTTTGTAGATGCGTGTATTAAAATAAAGCTTCATTATTGGTACCTTAGAGTAAAATTTTAATTTAGTGTTTTAATGAGTGAACAAAGTTTCAATAGCGTGATGCAGGCTATCTACAGACGTTGTTGAAACTAGAACTAAGAGCAGTATGACGATCGAAACACCTCCTTTAGGAAATGGTTTAAACTTTTTATCATTGAGTAAATGTAGCACTCGCTGTTCAATAGAATGACGGCAAAAATGAACAAATAATTCACTTTTATATTGTGGATGAATGGAATAATTTGCAGCCAACTTAGTAAACTTTATTAGGGTGGTAGCAACATTCTGTGACTGCTGTTGGTTTTTAACAAAGAAAGAATCGGCATCTTGCTCCATAGATAGTGACATCATGGATATTAATAAACTCTTGACATTATTCGTAAAATAAGCAGATAAAAATGAAAACAACCATTTCTTCAATGGATCATAATTACGTACGTGAGCAATTTCATGCTGAATAATTATTTCTAATTCAGCAGCGCTTGTTTTTTCAATAAGGCCCGTAGAAATAAAGCATGATGGATTAAGTAACCCACCAGTGAATGCTGTTGGTATTGGTGATTCAATGATAGTTACTTGTTTGCTCTTTCTTATCCCAAATGCACGTAACACGCTGATTTGGTGGTGATTATGATAAAGAACAACCATTTTTTTTGTAAAGACATATAAACTAAAAGCAACGAAAACAAGCAAACTAAAGCTATGCCAACTAAGGAAATAAAAAATATCAGGGTGGTGCCAATGAGCTAAATCAGTTAGCCAAGAAAGTGCCGAAACATCCTGAAATAATGGGCTAAGAATCAGTGCCGCACTAAAAGCAATAAACCAAGGGGTAAGTACAAACAGCCACAACAATGATTTACGTGTAGATACTGCATAATCCGCTAATTTTCCTTTTATGGACCAAAATACAGTGGAGGAAAATATGCTCGCGACTACAAAGGCTAGTATTCCTATAGTCGATAAGTTATATGTTAATGCCCATTGGTCATAAATCATTTTTCAGAATTCTTCTGTAATTTTTGACGTTGTTGTTCAATCATTAATTCTAACTTATTCAATTGCTGCTCATCTAAATCAGATGAAATTGAAGAAAAAGCGGCAATAACACTATTTTCATCTTCAACAATAAAATCATTCGTTACGTCTTTAATTAACTGGCCTATTAGTTCATGACGTTTAACTTTAGGAAAATACTGAAAGGCATGCCCATTCTTAACTCTGCTGAGTAGATCCTTTTTAAATAAACGATCTAAAGTGCTTTGTATAGTATTTAAAGAGCCACCTCTGTTTTTTTCAAAATGACTATGCACCTGCTTAGCATCAGCAGGCTGGTGTTTCCATAAATATTCTAAAACTTGTTTTTCTAATTCACCGAGTAACATAAATTTCAATCACCATTTTTAAGTGTGCTGATAATGCCACACAAAAAACCGACCATCAATCGGTTTTTAATTGAGATACCTAAAATTTTTATTTTAAATTGCTTTTAAATATTGTGATTACTTGTTCCACTTCATCTTGGCGTTGTTCTGGTAAAATATCTTCAGCGCCTAAATGCCCCCCACTTTGGGGGAGGAAGCGTCTTATACCAAACGGATAAAATATAGGGTCTAATACATTATTATTTTGATAAAATTTAGGCATAAAAAAACCGACATAAGTCGGTTTTTTTATTTCACTTTTAAGCACTGCTTATTTGACTAAAAGTAAAATAATTAGTGGCATCCCTAAGGGGATTCGAACCCCTGTTACCGCCGTGAAAGGGCGGTGTCCTAGGCCTCTAGACGATAGGGACACTAAAACAAAATGATAATAGTTAAATTAACTATCTCATGTTTTGTATCTGATTGTTAAACATTAAAAACATTTATCAATCTAAGTTAATGGTGGCATCCCTAAGGGGATTCGAACCCCTGTTACCGCCGTGAAAGGGCGGTGTCCTAGGCCTCTAGACGATAGGGACACATTAATACCAAATGAAATACTTAATTATAAATTTATCGTAAAAAGCTCTAGCCTAGTGAACTTATGATAATTTCATATATTTCATAGTATGCGTCAAAAACACTTACCATTAACTTGTCTAACTAAAAATGAGTGGCATCCCTAAGGGGATTCGAACCCCTGTTACCGCCGTGAAAGGGCGGTGTCCTAGGCCTCTAGACGATAGGGACACATTATAAACTCGAAACACTTAGTATAATAAAACCGTATAAAGCTCTAGCCTAGTGAACTTATGGTTTAGATATATATTTCTTGTTTGTGTCAAAAACACGAACTCATTTTTTTTACTTCCGTAGAAGTCTTCCGAAGAAGTGGCATCCCTAAGGGGATTCGAACCCCTGTTACCGCCGTGAAAGGGCGGTGTCCTAGGCCTCTAGACGATAGGGACACTAAAACGATAAAACAAAGTATCTAACTTTATTTTTATAATTCGATAACTCAAGAGTTATCCAATTACAATTATCTTTTTATCTATCTTTTAATAATGTTAACACTATTAAATAAATATTGGTGGAGCTATGCGGGATCGAACCGCAGACCTCTTCGCTGCCAGCGAAGCGCTCTCCCAGCTGAGCTATAGCCCCACATAGAAATAAAATAAATGGCCTAATACTTATCTTAATCCTCTTTCTAAAAAGTAATCTAGTTACTCGTTGAAAGCGAGGCGCATTCTAAGCAGCGACCAAGAACCTGTCAACCCTTATTTTTGATAATTGGCTATTTTTTTAAAAGATCTCACTTAACTGATTACTTATAGAACAAGTTGGCTAAATTTTGACTTATCAACTGTTTAGATCATAAAAAAAGTTGATATTGAGCAAATATAAATCTAATGCCAATACCACAGAACTTAATTTAGCAAACATCATTGAATCGCTACTTTATCTAAGCTATTCAATTTAAAACTCTCCCCTACGGCTTTATTTATCGTATAATTAGCGTTATGGTTAAAATTCAATTGAAAAAAATAATTATTATATGCAGCTAAAAAAGCTCAATGTTGTTGCCATTGGTGGTGGGCACGGTCTAGGACGTGTACTTTCTACTCTCTCCTTTTTAGGAAACCAGCTTACCGGCATTGTCACTACTACAGATAACGGTGGCTCAACTGGTCGTTTAAGAAAGCGTAGTAGCTCTATCGCTTGGGGTGACTTACGTAATTGTTTAACTCAATTGGTTGATGAAAAGTCGGTTGGCAGCCAATTATTCGATTTTCGTTTCGATGGTAATGATGAGCTTGGTGGTCATAATCTTGGTAACTTAATTTTATATGGCTTAGGTGAAATACACTCCCGCCCGCTTGATTCTATAAAATTGGTTAGACGCTTATTAAGAGTGAAAACACCGGTACTGCCAATGTCTGAAACACCTACTGATCTGATGGCTTTTTATCCAGAAGGACGTTGTCGAGTCGGTGAGTTATCAGTTGATAAAATGTCGATGATGCCAAAAAGCTTAATGCTAGCGCCATTAGTTAAAGCATTACCTAGCAGTATCGATGCCATTTTAAATGCTGATTTAGTTATTTTAGGTCCGGGTAGCTTTTTAACCAGTGTGATTCCTCCTTTGCTGATACGTGACATTAGTAAAGCCTTAGAGCAAACAAGTGCGCATAGAGTCTTTATTGATAATATTACGGCTGAAAATAGCCCTGCTGCTGATCTGTCATTAGATCAAAAACTTGCTTGGATTGAAGAAAACATCGGTTGCTTGCCGATTGATAGTGCGATATGCCACGATAGCAATGTCACCTCAAAGCGTATCAGTGTTTGTCATCATGAGTTAAGCAGTGATACCGTCAGTCATTATCACAGTCGTGATAAATTAATTTCTGCCTTAAATATCTGTATTTCAAAAGCCAATAATAGCCTCGATGACACGCTTCCAACGGTGGTTAACTCTAACTAAGTTAACTTAGATTGGGTTGAACAAGCGGTAAGCGAAGTTCGAACTTGCATACACGTTAAAAACACAATTTATAAACCACAAAGCCAACATGATTATTGTTGGCTTTGTGGTCATTGACGATCACTAAGTTATTGCTTAAAAATTATTTATGATCTTCATCTTGACTGATACGGCTAGCAACCGCCCCCATCTGACCTTTATACTTAGCATTATCACGCTTGTTGTATGGTCTTACCGCACTTGATGACATAGTTTCAAAGTTAAGCGCCGCAATCGTCATTTTAGGTCTTAATGCTAATGGTAATTTACCGCTATTATAAAACTCTAAAACAATTTGTCCTGACCAGCCTGGATCAATTCTATGGGCAGTAACGTGCACCATTAGTCCTAAACGGGCCAATGATGAGCGACCATCTAACCAACCGACAATATTATCTGGCAAGGTTACAGACTCATAGGTTACAGCTAAAGCTAATTCACCAGGGTGAAGAAAAAACGCTTCGCCATCAGGAATATAAATTTCATCACTCATTACAGAGTTCATGGCTTTTTGCATTTCTTCTTTCGGGCCACTTAAATCAATGTAAGGCGCGGTATGATCTTGAAATACTCTAAATTCATTACCTAGACGGATATCAACACTGACCCCTGAAATCATGCTGCTATCAGGTGTTGGCGAGATTTCAATCTGCCCTTGGCGAATGCTTTCTTCTATATCTTTGTCACACAATCTCATGATTATTCTTCTTAGGCTTAGTTGTTATATCAAACGAATACTTTGATGCTCCGTTTAACATTATCTCGATGAACAGCCTAGTCGTTGCCGTTCATCGGTAAATTATTTGAGGTCTTATCACTCAACCACAATATTTGCTGTGGTTGGGCTACGCATATCTAATTGATAATACAATTGCGCAGCGACTTTGCGCGCTATATTACGATACAGCTGGGCTATTTCTCCAGTGCTATTTTCATTTATTATACAACGACCGGTATCCGCATCTTCTCGTATACGGATATCGAGTGGTAATTGGCCAAGTAACTGGGTATTAGCTTCATGGGCAATACGCTTACCGCCACCATCTCCAAATAAGTGTGAATGATGACCACAATTTTCACACTGGTGATAGCTCATGTTTTCAATAATACCCAGTACCGGTAGTTTTACTTGTTCAAACATCGCCATGCCCTTGATGGCATCGGCTAAAGCAATATCTTGCGGTGTGGTGATCACCAACGCACCGGCAACAGGTACCTGCTGAGCTAAAGTGAGTTGAATATCTCCAGTACCTGGTGGCATATCGACTATCAGATAGTCGAGTTCAGGCCAATCGGTTTCGTTCAGTAATTGTGAAAATGCACGACTCGCCATAGGACCACGCCATACGGTGGCATTAGCATCATCAACTAAAAAGCCAATTGACATCGCACTTAGGTGGTTAACTTCAAGTGGTGTGATCAATTTGCCGTCATTAGATGTTGGCTTTGCGCCTTTCAATCCCAACATAGTGGGGATTGACGGACCATAGATATCAGCATCTAAAATCCCAACATGACAGCCCTCCGCAATAAGACCATAGGCTAAGTTAACGGCAGTTGTTGATTTCCCGACACCGCCCTTACCTGACGATACCGCGATAATATTTTTTATACCCGGTATCTGATGTTGCCTAACGGCTGTAATATGATATTCAGCATCAAGGCTGACCGGTTGTTGCACTAACTCAGTTAATTGTTCAGCAATATCATGCAACTCGCCATCGCAAGGAAAAGGTAACGATAGCTTAATAATAAGGTTTTTTTTCGCCATTTCCATCGTCATAGCTTCGGCAACTACCAACAAGCCTTGGGGAAAAATATCAGAACGATAAGTATCAAGAAAACCTTGGATAGTCTGTTGGTTTTCAACACTCACTTCATTTTTAGAAAATAGTTTTTTAGATAAGAAATTTGATAACATTTTTAAAACGCACTTTTATCCGCTCTTTATGACATAAAGACGATAATTCTTAATGAAAAGTAATGACAAATTCTGTACCATTCCCTGCATAATTACCACCAATAATATGTAAACTTTATATGTCTTTATCAAAGTCATCTGTACCATCTACAGATAAGCGTAAAATTTTAGTTACCTGTGCTCTTCCATATGCCAATGGCTCTATTCATTTAGGCCATTTATTAGAGCATATCCAAACCGATATTTGGGTTCGTTTCCAACGAATGCGTGGTCATGAAACTTATTTTGTTTGTGCTGACGATGCCCACGGCACACCTATCATGCTTAAAGCACAAGAGCTTGGCGTAACACCAGAAGAAATGATCGCGGGTGTGCGTGAAGAGCATATGGCTGATTTTGCTGACTTTCATATAAGCTATGATAATTATCATTCAACGCACAGTGATGAAAATAAAGCTTTTGCTGAAGAAATTTATAATCGTTTACATGCGAAAGGTCACATCAAAACCCGCACAATTTCACAGTTGTACGATCCAGAAAAAGGCATGTTCTTACCTGATCGCTTTGTAAAGGGCACTTGCCCTAAATGTAAAAGCGAAGATCAAAATGGCGATAGCTGTGATAACTGTGGCGAAACCTACTCACCAACTGAAGTGCTAAACCCACGCTCAGTGGTTTCAGGTGCAACCCCCGTTTTACGTGATTCAGAACATTATTTCTTCGATTTGCCCGCTTTTGGCGATATGTTGCAAGAGTGGACACGCAGCGGCTCATTACAAGAAGAAATGGCTAACAAGCTCGCGGAATGGTTCGAGCAAGGTTTAAAACAATGGGATATCAGTCGTGATGCGCCTTATTTTGGTTTTGAAATTCCTAACGCACCCGGCAAATACTTCTACGTTTGGTTAGACGCACCTATCGGTTATATGGGTAGCTTTAAGAATTTATGTGATAGAAAAGGCATTGATTTTGACGCGTTTTGGCAATTAGATTCTAAAGCTGAGCTTTATCACTTTATCGGTAAAGACATTATCTATTTCCATAGTTTATTCTGGCCAGCGATGCTTGAAGGTGCGGGTTATAGAAAACCGACCTCTGTTTATGCTCATGGTTTTGTTACCGTTGATGGCGCTAAAATGTCTAAATCTAAAGGCACCTTTATTAAAGGTCGCACTTATTTAGATCATCTAAATCCAGAATATTTACGTTATTACTATGCAGCAAAACTGACCAATCGTATTGATGATTTAGATTTAAATCTTAAAGATTTTGCTCAACGAGTAAACTCGGATCTTGTTGGTAAAGTAGTGAATATAGCCTCACGTTGTGCAAGCTTTATCACTAAACGTTTTGACGGTATGCTTTCAGCGACCGTTGACAACCAAGCTTTAGCGGATGAAGTAATGGCCGCTGGCGATAGTATCGCAGCACATTACGAGTCGCGTGATTTTGGTCGTGGTATGCGTGAAATAATGGCATTAGCTGACAAAGTTAATGAATACATCGCGATTAAAGAACCTTGGCAGTTAGTTAAAGACGAAACAAAACAACAAGAAGTACAAGATATCTGTTCATTGGGTATTAATATGTTCCGTACCTTGATGATTTATTTAAAACCAGTACTGCCAGTGTTAGCCGATAGCACCGCTGAATTCTTAAATGACCCGTTAATATGGGAAGGCCACAAAACCTTATTAACGGATCATAAAATCAACAAATTTAAAGCCTTATTGCAGCGTGTCGATATGGACAAAGTCAACGCGATGACTGAAGCTTCAAAAGAAAATTTACTGGTTAAAGATGATGACGAAAAACCAACTAAAGCAAAAAAACAGGCTAAGCAGGAAAAAGTTGTTGATAACAGCGCCGCATTAAGTGACCCGTTAGGCAGCGATCCTATCAGCGAAGAAATTCAATTTGATGACTTTGCAAAAATAGATTTGCGTATCGCGAAAATTATCAACGCTGAACATGTTGAAAAAGCAGATAAGTTACTGAAGTTAACCTTAGCACTTGATAGCCAAGAAAATGGTGAAACTCGTCAGGTATTCGCCGGTATCAAGTCAGCTTATCAGCCAGAAGATCTTATTGGTAAAATGACCGTTATGGTCGCAAACTTAGCGCCACGTAAAATGCGCTTTGGTATGTCAGAAGGCATGGTATTAGCTGCAGGCCCAGGTGGTAAAGACTTATGGATACTTAATCCAGATGACGGAGCTCAACCCGGTATGCGCGTTAAATAACAAATACTCAGTTACTTAGTACACTATTAGGCAAACCTTTACATTAAGCAGGGTTTGCCTTTATGTACGGTATGCTGAGATCACATGGATGTGAAAAAGCAGCCATGTACAGGATGTAAGGTATGCTGCGATCACATGGATGTGAAATAGCAGCCATGTACAGGATGTATCTTTTATTCACTTTACTATAATCTGCAAAATAGTAACAACCTAACATTATTCTTATCTGGTATGACAATATTGAAACTTAGCCAAATCCCATTATCGACTCGTATTCTTATTGCTATGGCCATTGGGCTTATCGTTGGTAGTGTTAACGCGCCCTTATATTCGATGGTTAGTCATCTTGCTGATGCCTTTGTTATGCTATTACAAATGACGGCACTGCCTTATATTTCGTTATCGCTTATTGTCGGTATTGGCGGTTTATCTGCCAGTAAGGCAAAATTGGCACTTAAAAGTACCTTAGTGTTGATCATCTTGCTGATGACCTTAATGCTGTGTTTTATATTAATGGCACCGCTGTCCTTTCCCAATTGGCAAACCGCTGAATTTTATAGTGCCAACACCATTAAAGTTAGCCAAGAATTTAACTTAGTTGAATTATTTATTCCGTCAAACCCCTTTAATGCCTTCGCTAACGCCATTATCCCTTCAGTGGTGTTTTTTAGCGTATTTATTGGTATTGGCTTAATGCCAATTAAAAATAAACGTCAATCATTAGCGGTGTTAAATAATTTAAAACAATCCGTTAGCAATATTAGTAGCTTGGTGATGCGTTTTGCCCCTGTCGGTATATTTTGTATCGGTTGGCGAGCCGCATCAACACTTGATGCTTCACAACTTGATGGCTTAATGATCTATGTCGCCAGTTCACTGGTGTTAGTGCTGTTACTTTCTTTTGTTGTCTTTCCTGCCCTGCTAGCTACCATTACCCCTTTTGGTTATCGTGCGATTTTAAAAGCATCGCGCGAAGCGATGATCACCGCATTTGCAACCGGTAGCTTTTTTGTTGTTATTCCGATTATTGTGGAAAAAACTAAGCAACTTATTGCGACACAATATGCGCATATCGACAATGCCGATAAAGTCTCTGAGGTGATTGTACCTATTAGTTACAGCTTACCTGTTGGTGGTAAATTATTATCATTACTCTTTGTTTTATTTGCCGCTTGGTTCTCTGGCGCTTACATCAGTTTTGAAGATTATGTAAAACTTATTGTTATTGGTATTCCACAGTTATTTGGCACCAGTACATTGGCAATGCAAAATCTATTAGAGTTATTTAATGTTTCACACTCTATGTTCGATTTTTTTATTGTTTCTGAAAACTTAGTGGTGGGTCGTTTATCGGCATTGCTCTCGGTGACTTTCGCCAGTTGTTTACCCTTACTGGTTGCCACCAGTATGGCGAAAGCTTTTAGTCTAAAGAAAAAAGCACTGATAAAATATCTCCTGATCATTCCCGCTTTATCCGTATTTGCCTTTATGGCATTAAAGTTTGGTTTTAGTGCTATTAGTTATCAATATCAGGGCTACACTAAATTTATTGAGCGTGACTTTCTCATGGACGAAGTCAAAAGCCATTATTTAGATCAAGCCGCACAAAGTAGTGAAACCACTCAACCCTTTGTAGGTGTACTTACGCGCATTAAGCAACGTGGTTTTATTCGTGTCGGCTATTTTCGTGATGATTTGCCTTACTCATTCCACAACAATGACGGCAAGCTCGTGGGCTTTGATATTGAAATAATGAATCAACTGGCTATTGATTTAAATGTTGATATTGAGTTTGTAAGAATATTTCGTCATCAGGCTAAATCATTATTAGCGTCCGGTTATCTAGACATAACAACGGGTGTGCCGGTTATTCCAGACAATATGGCACAATTCACGCTAACCATGCCATACAGTACGCAAAGTATTGCCATAGTCGTTAAAGATAAACGCCGAGCAGAGTTTACCCAGTGGGATAACATCCTCCAGCGCGACGATCTTATCTTAGGTATCCCTGAAAGCTTTTATTATAAAAAAGCCATTGCTAAAACCTTTACTCATGGCAAGGCTTGGGAAATATCAACACCACGCTTATTTTTTAAAGCAGAGTATGCTCATATTGATGCCATGGTTTTTGGTGCAGCGGCATCATCAGCTTGGACACTACTCAATCCAAGCTATACCGTAGTGGTACCTAAGCCTGAATTAGCGCCGCTTTATATGGCTTTTCCTATTAATAAAAATGATCATGCTTTTGAACTATTTATGCGTAATTGGTTAACAATGAAGCAACAAAGTAAAACGATTGATGAATTATTCGATTATTGGATCAAGGGAAACACCCAACGGATTAACTAATTGTGTAAATTAGCACAGCATTAGTAATGCTTAGAACAAGCTAAACTAACAGTAATGGTAATAAAATAATGCATAAAACTTATAAAAAATCGCTGGTATTAAATAAACGTATAATTCAGCTTACTGTATTGATAACACTGGCAATAACTGGTTGCGCAAAAATAAACCATGTATCAACCAACCTAGACCGTGATAATTTCAAACATTACTTTTCGCCGACAAAAGTAAAAATGGTTGAAAAAGAGCAAGATCTAGCTGGAAAATATAAATTTCTTGGTTTAGTTGAGGGCGAGTCTTGCCAAGAAAAAGCTTATCATGCTGCACCTAATGAAATTGACGCCCGCACAGAAGCAAGACGCAAAGCTTATCAACTTGGTGCAAACGCTATTATTTTTAGCCAATGCGTGATGATAACAGACGATAAGGCTGCAAAATATTGTCTAGCATCAACCGTATGCTATGGCCGCGCATTTAAGGTTGAGCAAGAGAACAAATGATCGACAGTATTAAGGTAAATGTCATTGGCACTGTCGACTCGCCTTATAAAGAAAAGTTCGCTATTCCCCGCCAACCCGGCATTGTCACCGCAGCACAAGGGCAAATACGCCTAACAGGAACGGCCAATAATGCTGAATTGGTCAGAGGTTTAGCGCAGTTTAGCCATATTTGGCTAATATTTGTTTTTCATGGCACCCAAGCACAAGGTTGGAAACCCTTAGTACGCCCACCACGCTTAGGCGGTAATAAAAAGCTCGGCGTATTGGCAACACGCTCAACGTTTAGACCCAATCCTATTGGCATGTCGGTGGTAAAGCTCGACGAAATAGAGCTACAAGCCGAGCATCAAGGCTCGCAGGTTATTTTGCATATAAGTGAATTTGATTTACTTGATGGCACCCCGATAGTCGATATTAAGCCTTATGTTCCCTATGCCGATATTATTGCTGATGCCCAAGGCGGATATGCCCATCAGCAACCAACGAATGACCTTAGCATCATATTTACTGCAGCTGCAGTAACAGTTATTGATGAATATTCATCATCATACCCAAAACTACGTCAACTCATTGAGCAGGTACTAAGCCAAGACCCTCGCCCGGCTTATAAACAAAAACATGCTGACAATAAAATCTACGGTATGAGCTTGTATGAATTTAATATTCAGTGGCAATTCGATGGTAGCCATACCATTAGGGTCATCTCTGTTGAAATAAACAAGCCTTCACCTGTTTGATCTCCGCTGAGATTATTTATATCAATCGTCCGATTATCGCGAGTACAGATAACGTTAAACGCTAAACTGCTAGCAAAGCTCATCAATATCAGCATTCACAAGAGAAGCGATTGAATACCTTTAACCTTAAAAACTATAAAGCCACGATAGAATTACTACTGTTAGCGAGCATTTGGGGTGCTTCATTCATGTTTATGCGCATTGGCGCACCTGAATTTGGTCCGATATTGTTCACTACATTGCGTGCTAGCATTGGCGCTATATTCTTGTTTAGCTGCTTAGTTTTATTTAAACAAACCAAAGCACTCAATGGACGTTGGCGAAGGATATTTGTTGTCGGGGCATTAAATACCGCAATACCTTTTGCTCTTTTTGGTTATGCCACACTAACGTTAACCGCAGGAACAACTTCAGTATTGAACGCAACAACACCTATGTTTGGTGCTATCGTGGCATATTTCTGGTTAAAAGATAAATTAACACCAAGCGCGACATTAGGACTCTTTATTGGTTTTTTAGGGGTATATTTACTGGTATCTGAAAATGGGCACTTTGACAGTAATAACAGTGCATTTTTTAATGATAAGGATGTGGTATTGCCAACGTTAGCGGCAATGTTAGCTGCACTTTGTTACGGTATTTCAGCAAATTATACCAAAAAATATTTAACCGATATCAAGCCATTAGCTTTAGCTGCCGGCAGTCAAATTACGGCTAGTGCCATACTGTTACCAATGAGCTTATTTTTTATCCCTGAAACATTACCCAGTGCAAAAGCCATTGGCTCGGTGATACTTATTGGCGTTATTTGTACCGGTGTTGCCTATATTATATTTTTTCGTCTTATCGCTGAATTAGGCCCCGCAAAAGCTATATCTGTTACCTATTTAATTCCAGTTTTTGGCATTTTATGGGGAACATTATTTTTAGATGAAACAATCAGTTTAATGATGCTGTGCGGCGGTGCTGTGATCTTACTCGGAGTGGCATTAGCCACAGGTGTATTAGGCAGAAAATCAACGCCATTAAAGTAAATCCCCATATTCTGTACTTGAGTAAAAGCTAAAGAGTACGGGGAAATAATTTAAGGCTATTATCAACAGCCTTAAATTACACTTATCAAAAAAACTTTACTTATTTTAGCTATTTTTGCTTAACAACTTCCCCTGATTTCATCACAAAATCAACATCAAGTAGTTCATCAATATCGTTTAACGGGCTACCGTGCATAGCAATAACATCAGCTACTTTACCCACCTCTAGAGTGCCGACACTTTTTGTTCGGCCAATTAAGTCAGCGCCATTGATAGTAGCCGAGACTAAAATATCTTGTGGCGACATACCAGCAGCTAACATTAATTGTGCTTCTCTAGCATTATAACCATGCTTTGAAACACCGCTGTCGGTTCCGTAGGCTATTTTGACCCCTGCTTTATAGGCACGTTTAAAGCTTTCGATCATATCGCCCCCCACACGAATAGCTTTAGCGCTAATTGCAGGTGACATAAAATCAGAGGTTTTTGCCATATTAACCACGGTATCACCCGCCATTAAGGTGGGTACTAAATAAGCACCGCTTTTTTTGAATAATTTAATGCTTTCTTTATCGGCATAGCTACCATGCTCAATGCTATCAACTCCGGCGCGCAATGCGGCATTAATACCCGCTGCGGCATGGGCATGGCTCGCTACTTTACGACCAAGTGCATGGGCAGTATCAACAACTTCTTTAATTTCATCATCAGCCATTTGCTGACCAGTACCTGTATCAGTATCTGATAATACGCCACCGGTAGAGGTAATTTTGATCACATCAGCACCAAACTTAATAGCGTGTCGTGTTGCTCGTCGACAGTCATACGGTCCATCACAAACGGTTTTTGCGGTATGCAGTTCCATTAGGTCAGGCGCCATACCATCAACATCACCATGTCCGCCAGTAACCGCGACACTTGAACCGGCAGCAATAATCGTTGGTCCAGTTACCCAACCCCGTTTAACACCATCACGTAGGGCGAACACTTGCTCTGCACTACTGCCTAAATCGCGTACTGTGGTAAAACCCGCCATTAAGGTTTTTTTAGCAAAATAAGCGCTTTTCATTAACGTATCGGCATCAGATAAATTAACCATTTCACTATCATTATTTGGCCCTAATTCACCTTGCAAATGCACATGCATATCCATCAGCCCTGACATCACAAAACTCGATGACAAATCAATAAGTTTAGCGTCATCAGCAAATGTATTAGCGGCAATAAAGCCAGATTTAACCGCCGACACTTTACCATCAGTGATCACTAAGGTTTGATTTTTTAACGGCGCTTGACCCGCAATAACCAATAACTCTCCGGCATGAATAACTGAAGTTTCAGCCCATACTGATTGAGACAACACTGAACTTACGACTAACGCTATGGTGGTGACAGTTGACTTTAATGATGTAAACATATTATCGACCTTATTGTTATTTTAATGACCTAAATGTATAACTCACCATAACAGTACGATAAAGGAATAAGAAAGTGAATGCGATAAACAGAAAGTTTATTCAGCTAAACAACCATAAAAACAAATGAACTGAAAAGCATAAATCAACAAAAATCACTATTTTCTGGAGATAAAAAACCGGCATAGCGCCGGTTTAATAGAGAAAGTGCAATGACTTGCTTAGTGGTGATGACCACCAACACCGTGGGCGTGACCATGCTCAACTTCTTCTGCCGTTGCAGCACGTACATCAGTAACTTCGATATCAAAAGTTAAAACTTTACCGGCTAGTGGCGGGTTAATGTCAACGGTGATCATGAATTTACCGGCTTTAACAACAGTCACTTGACGTTGACCACCTTCAGTATTCACGACGGCAGTCATGCCTGCTTTCCATTTTGCGCTTGGTGTTGGCAAACCTTGTAAATGTTTTACTGGCACTCGCTGAATCGCATCTTCTTTGCGCTCACCGTAAGCATCTTCAGGTTGTAACGTCACCGAAAACTTTTCGCCAGTTTCTTTACCCGCTAAAGCGTTTTCTAAACCGACCAGCATATTTTTATAACCATGCAGGTAAGCTAGCGGATCGCCAGCATGTGAGTTTTCAAGCTCAACGCCTGCTTCATCTTTAAGTGTGTAGTGAAACTGAACAACGGTTTTATCGGTAATTTTCATTTTATTTCCATACTGTATTGGGTTACTCACCATAAAATGGCGAATATATTTTTTTGGAGTTTAGCAAAATACTGATACACCTACCACAGACAATTGAGGCCTAGTGCAAGTTCTGTATGAGGTCGTAACGCGAACGCCGCATTTATATCAGTGCTTAGTGCTAAACCTAAACCGGCGACTTGTGCAATATAAAATATTTGTAGTCAAATTAACTGACTAGCAATGATAAGTAAAATGGAGTGAGATCAATAACCCGCGGTTTTTCATCTTGGTAGATTGTTTTATATGCTCCATCTGCAAAGGATAAATAGGCAGCTAATTCCTGAAACACCATGTTAAACATTAACTCCCTTTCAATGTTGTTGCCTGCCTATAAGCTTGCGTATAATGCCCCCTATTCCGGCTGAATTTTTAGCCGCTAACTTGGATTTTAATAATGAAGAAACTCTCCGCTGTACAAATAAAGCAGCAAGCACTTGTACTTAATATTGCCAACAAACTAGAAGAACAAGGCCGCGCTGAACTTTCTGGTATGCTGCAATGCTGGTTTGACGTTGAATATCACTTATTTCCAAGTTCACTACTGCTGTGCTTTCAGTTCGAAAACGAGCAAGCTTTAGAGACTGCAAAACCAGATTTATTAAAATGGCAAAAACGCTTGAGCGGAGCAATGCTTAAAAAAGGCGTTATTTTAAAAAATATGCGCAAACATTTAGTGTTTACATTAGAAGCACCAGACGAATAAAGCATGAGGAGGAATTTCTGTTCTTACTGTGATTAACGTTTAGTACTAACGCTCACGCACCAATTAAGCTATGCACTTACAACCGCATATAGCATAGAAAGAAATGTAGTTTCTCTTCTATCCCCCCTCAACGATGTTCATAGTTTTTGCCTGAGCACTTATCTTCACTACATAAAAAAATACGCCTGATACGGCGTTGAATGCCTTGCTGATAAGGCGTATCTGCTAAACTGATTTATTGCTTTCTGGGTGTTGTCATCGCGTACCTAACATAAAAGAGAAAGGGAGCATTTGAGCTTAGTCCACTGACTAGGCTTGTTCAATTTAGGAAGGTCATGCTAATTTTAAAAGAAATAGGCTTTATGATTATAAAATAAACTTCATCTTTACGATAAACCAGCTCAAAGATAATGTTGTAAAGTTGATGATGAAATTAGCAGATAGTGAATTATATGATGCGATCATAAACAAGATATCAAAGTGTTTAAGTATTATTCGCCCAGACCAAAAGTTTGTGCAAAAAGGCCATAGAAGCGAGCAAAATAAGTATCTATTAAACGATAAACGGCCTTAAATTAATGGCATTGAGCCACTATTGCTGAAATTAATGAATTCCAAATAAGTTGGATTTTGAAATGAAAGAAGATAACGGGAAATAATCAGTAATAAATGAATCGAAAACGTCAATTTTACAGTTTTCCTGAAATATTTTTTACTGGCAAGTTCTTATGCCATTTTTTATAAATGGCATTTAATCTTCTGGTATTTTCCACTCTAAAATATCAAGTGGATAGCCACCAAACCATTTGGCTGTATCTAATACAAAGTGGCTGGTGATTTTTTCAATACCTAAAGTATCTTGCATCATATCATTACAAACGCGATTAAAATCTTCAATCGTAGAGGACATCATAAAAGCAATATAATCAATACCGCCGTTAACTTTCATACAATCAACCACTTCGATATATTTTTTAATACCTTTTTCAAATACGCTACAATGTTGATAAGTATTACTTTTTAACGTGAAATGCGCATAAGCTTTTACATTAACGCATAATTTATCTACATCGGTCACCATGGCATAGCTAATAATAAATCCAGCGTCCTCTAATGATTTCACACGTTGTAAGCAGGCACTGGGGGATAAGCCTATAATTTCAGATAAATCATTATTACTAATACGCGCATTGCTTTGCAGCTCAGTTAAAATACGTCGATTCATTCTGTCTAACTTAATATGCTTTTTTGCCATTTTGTACCAACCTGAGGTTTGTAAAACGATTTAAAATAAATAGAAAATTCTGTTTTAGTATCAGAGTACTAAATTATATTTGTTGTAGATACATCATAATATAACTTGAACTTCATTAAGCCTATTAACATTGGAATTATTATGAAATCTTATCCTAGCGTTTTAATTAAAACCACTTTAGGAAATATTACTGTTAAATTATTTTTAAAAGAAGCACCTATTACAGTGACTAACTTTTTACATTATGTAGATAATAATTTATTTGACGATAGTAGCATTTTCAGAATAGTTAATGATAAAAATGCAAACCAGGCTGAAGATGCTAATGCAGCAATAAACGTTGTTCAAGCAGGTTTACCTCCAGAGCACCTTAACTTGCTACCCGGTGTTGCACATGAAACGACAAAAGATACCGGTATTTTGCATGTAGACGGCACAATATCTATGGCTAGATTTGAACCCGGCAGCGCCGATGGAAGCTTCTTTTTCTGTATCAAGGATCAACCTGAACTCAATTTTGGCGGCAAACGCTATGATGACGGATTAGGCTTTGCTGCTTTTGGTCAAATCATTCAAGGTAGAGATGTACTTGAGCAAATTTTTCAAAAAGCTGAAAAACAAGAATACTTAGAAAACGAAATTTCTATCACGTCTATTACCCGTTGTTAGCAATAAATTATCATATAAAGTTGGTTATCATAGGTAAAGGTTAATCAACTCTTTTTAAAGCGTGCTAGTGGTAATATCACAATAAAGCATAAACTAAACAGCAGCGATCCCATTATAATTACATCAGTGTAGCCTACCCCTTTAACTAACGTTGAAGCTAAAATTGGCCCTAAAATATACCCCACGCCAACCACTGTTTGAGCCGCACTTATATATTTACCTGAATGGTCTACATCTGAAATAACCGCAAATAAGCGGGCACCTGCGATGCTCCAGAAGAAACTAAATATACACATAGCCACAAGGTATCGCATATCCGTTAATCCACTGTTTAATACCCATATTGATAAGGTCATCACGACTATTGAAATAAACAATAAACCAATATTTTTACCGATATCGCCTATTAACGCAAAAAACAACGCGCCTGCAAGCCCAGCGATCATAGCTAAAGACAGTGCTTGAGATACAAAAGATAATGTTAAGCCTGAACTTGTACCCATAATCGATACATAGGTCCATACTCCACCAATGCTCATATAAAAGAACAGTAAACTTAGCAAACCTAAATTGAGTAACTTGTTAGTTTGTTTAGATGGTTTAGATTGATCTGTAACCACACCTTGTGCCGATTTATAATCATCACTTTTACGTGGTAGCAGCTTTATAACGATAAGAGGAAAGATATAAAATACGGCCATAGCAACAAAAACGCCACTCAATGACATCGAGTCATAAATAATGGGGACAAGTACTAAGCCAATGGCCTGCACAACAACAATGGCTGCAGTATAAAAACCAAACCATCGATTAGGGTTACTGGTCATGCCAATAGCACTAATACCCACAGCAACAATTATTCCTTCGCCCAACCCCGTTAAACTTCGAATAATACAAAGTAATAAAAAGTCAGTTACTAAGGCTGAAATTAAATTGCCAAGTACGGTAATGACAACCCCAGCAATTAAGGCTTTTCTAAAGTTAACTCTTTTAATGAAGATAGAAAAAACGAAAGTAGCTATTACCAAACCGATTGAGTCTGTAGAAGCTAACCAACCGATTTGTTGCTCAGTTAACGCTAAACTAATGCCAACAACTTCTAAATACACAGGTAAAAATAATAAAACTAAGTAGCCAATAGGTGCAGTAGCTAAACCGCTGAGACCATATTTTAAATCTGAATTAGACGTTGTATGGTGCATTAAAAATCCTTTATTTTCTAAGTAAGTAGCTGATGATAAAAGTAAAATCAAATACCATATATCGATTGAGCATCGCGCTCAGAAATAAAGCCATTTTTTATATCGGCTAATACTTTCGCTTTAGGTCGCTTGTTTGGATTACCCCAGCCACCACCATTACCAGTAACTAACCTGATTAAATCACCTTTTTTCAAAGGATAACGACTTGTTCTACTAAAGCGAGTTTTTTCATTACCTTGGTCATCAAAAACTTGAACATAATTACATGAACCTTCTTCACCTTCATTAATGCCCCAAGGGTTTGTGATACCTCTACCAAAAAAACTAGAAATATCAGCATCGTCTGAAAGTATTCGATAATCAAGCACGACACCATTACCCCCTCTAAATTCACCCGCTCCGGCTGTATTATTACTAAAAGCATATTGCTCCACCATAACGCCGTATCGTGCCTCTGTAATTTCCACAGGTATATTGCTAGTTTCGCCATTACCAACACAAAATTGACCTGACTCACCATCTTTACCAACAGCCGCCCCCCAGCCACCAACTAATGGCTCAACCAACAAGTAATGCTCGCCTGTTTCAGGTATTTGACCAGATAAATTCATCGTACATACTGAGCCAAACTGCCCTGCAGTAACTACCCCCGGTAAAACAGGTGCTAATGCTTTGCGTACCACATCAGCAGCACAAACCATAGATTCAAAATAAGCAGATACGGGTGCAGGACGCTTTGCTGTTAATAATGTACCTTCGGGGCATATAACTTGTAATCGGCGAAAGCAGCCGTCAGTTGCTGGCGCATCAGGTTGAACAATACCCATAAAAACTTCTCTTGCCGCAGAAATTAATACTCCCATGGTGCAATTAATAGGTCCAGGCGCTTGGTCAGACGAGCCGGTATAATCTAGAACAAAAGCTTGATCGGTAATCGTAACTTTTACTTTGACTTTAAACGGCCCATTGCCCATGCCATCTTCATCAATAATATCTTCGGCTTCAAAAACCCCTTTAGGTAAGGTTTTAAATTTTTCTAACACCATTAAGTCGCCATGTTCGAGTAACTTGTCTATCGCTGTTAAGGTAACGTCTTTGCTGTATTTTTTTATCACAGACAAAAAGCGTTGTTCACCTACTTTTAAAGAAGCTGCACAGGCTTGTAAATCACCTAAAGTCATTTCTGGTAAGCGAACATTCACCTCGATTAAATCTAGTAGCGCTTGGTTCGCAATACCTTTTTCAAATACTTTAATACCAGGGAACTGCAAACCTTCTTGATAAATTTCAGTAGCATCAGCACTGTAACTGCCGGGATCTTTACCGCCAATTTCAGTCCAATGTGCTTTGTTAGCCGTCCAAGCGACAAGTTCTTCTTCAAAAAATACCGGACGGATCATACAAACATCAGACAAATGAGTGCCGCCCCCCGCATAAGGGTCATTTAAAATAAAAACATCATCTGGATAAATATTATCGCGGTCAAATTTAGCAATAATATTTTGCACGCCCGCATCCAATGTGCCAATAAAACCTGGGATGCCATTTCCTTGAGAAATCAGTAAACCCTTAGCATCTGTAACACCGATACCATAATCTAGTGACTCATAAATAATTGGGCTTTTACTGCTTCTTTTTAAAGCTAAAAACATTTCTTCGCCAATGGCTACTAAAGCATTTTTAATAATTTCTATAGTAAATATATCGACTTTTTTATTCATAATTTTTTACTCAACTTATTTAATTCATTCAATTTATTCAGATTAATATCAATTCATTAATCACGAAGATAAATATGAATGCCACCGAAATCATCAATCTCAACTCGATTCTCAGGTAAAACCACAGTAGTTGTAGTGCTCTCTTCAATAATCGCAGGCCCTTTAAATTTCATGCCTGGTTGTAATTTTTCACGATTATAAATAGCAGCAGTTACCAGAGTATCACTATCAAAATCCACAGTGCGCTTGCCGATTAAAGCTTCATCTGCACTCTCCGTTGTACTTGCTGGTAATTTCTCAAGCTTTGCTTTATCTAAAAGCCCAAAAGAAACTAAGTGAATATTAACAATTTCAATTGCGGAGCCGTCTAACCTAAAAGTATATTCTTGGTGATGGGTTTGATGAAAGCGCTCTGAAAGTTCACCAATAAATTCGATTTCTTCAAGCTCAGTACTAAGTACATGAATTTTAACCGTATGTTCTTGTCCGCTATAGCGAGCATCGACATACATCTCATGCTTAACTTTGCTTTGGTCAATACCATCATTTTTATAATCAAGTGCTGCTTTTTCAATAACATGCTCAAAAGCTGAAATTACGGCGTTTTTACTTTTATCCGTTAACGTAAATCTATGGGTTTGAATATAATCTCTGCGTAAGTCGATCATCAACATCCCCCAAGCGGAGAAAACGCCTGCAAATGGAGGAATAATAACTTTACGCGCATTTAACTCTTTACCTAAGGCGGTTGCATGTAGCGCTCCACCTCCGCCAAAGGCCATTAAAGAGAAATCACGCGGGTCGTAACCACGATTTACCGAGATCAATTTAAGTGCATTTACCATATTAGAGTTAGCAATGTTGAGGACACCATGTGCAACATCCATGGCGTTAACATTAAGCTGGTCAGCCAAGGTTTTAAAAGCAGCTTCTACCGCGTTAAGATCGGGTTGAATTTCTCCACCTGCAAAGTTTTCGCTGTTAATTCGACCGGTAATTAAATTAGCATCCGTTGTTGTTGGCGCACTGCCGCCTCGCCCATAAGCAACAGGACCAGGAGTAGAGCCCGCGCTTTGCGGACCAACATGTAAACTATTGGCTGCATCGATCCAAGCGATACTGCCACCACCATTACCAATTTCAACAATATCGATTACGGGTGTTTTTATTGGGTATCCAGCCTTTTTCGCCGTTTTTTCTAATACATATTCTGTGGTGATACGTGTTTCACCATTATGAATTAATGAACATTTAGCGGTTGTACCACCAATATCCAATGCCATAATATTGCCATCGCCAATAACTTCGCCGTAAGCCGCAGCCCCAAGAATACCGCCAACAGGGCCCGACTCAACTAATGTTATTGGGTTGTCACGTGCAGACTTTAAGGTGGCAATGCCGCCATTAGACTGCATAATAAATGGGTCGGTTTTTAAGCCATTCGCCAGTAATTTCTTTTTCAATTTATCTAAATACTGCTGCGCCGGAGGCAAAACATAGGCTGATAATACCGTAGTGCTCGTTCGTTCATATTCGCGCCATTCGGCTGATATTTCATGTGAAGAAATAACATTAATTTCTGGCCATAAATTTTTCAGTGCCGCCACCAGTTTAATTTCATGTTCTGGATTTAAGTAAGCATGCAAAAAACAAACACCAATAGCTTCAACCTGTTGCGATTTAAAGTAGGCGACTAACTCAGGTAAGTGTTCTAAGTTAATAGGTGTAACAACATTACCTTTGTAATCAAGACGTTCTTCTATTTCTAAACGTAAATGGCGCTCAACAAAAGGATTAGGTTTTTGATAAGTATTATTGAAAATATCAGGCGTATTACCTCGGGCAATTTCTAAAACATCACGAAAGCCTTTTGTAGTGATCAAACCCGTTTTAACACCTTTTCGCTCGGTAATAGCGTTGATAACAACAGTCGAGCCATGAGCAAAAAAATCTACATCTGACAAATTAATATCTGCTTTTATAGCTGCATTGACTACGCCCTGTTCAAAATTTGGCGGCGTTGTATCACTTTTAACAGCTTTAACATTACCTTCATCAATATATACAAGGTCGGTGAACGTTCCACCAACATCTGTTGCGACTCTTACTGTCATAATTTGCACCTTACTTAAAAAGGTTAATTGAAAAAAAGTTTAAATTAACCTTATCTAGTTCGATATTCATAACCGAACTAGACATATAAATTTAAAAGAAAAATAGTCAGTACTTGATAATGAAATTACCACCAAGCACCGTTTGAGTAGCTACCTAATATGTAAGCAGCTAAATCTGGAGAGCTTTGCTCTTTTAGAAGTTATAACGCGCCTGCACACCCACTTGTCGTGGCTGATTTCGCATACGAATTAACGGGTTAAATAAGAATACGGTTTCTGGAGAAGCTTCATCAGTTAAGTTAGATGCAAATAATGAAACAGACCACTGTTCATTTTCAACAGCAATATTGGCATTTAAATAGGTATGAGTATCTGATTCACCGGTATCTTCATTGAAAATATCGAATGAACGCGGGCCAAGCGTATTAAATGCAAGACGGGTTTTTAGCATATAATCACCAAATAACTCTCTAGAGTAATCGATAGAGCCATTAAGGTTAAAGTCTGACACATAAGGCATGGTGCCACCTTCGGTCGCCGCTAAATCTCTGCCAGAAAGAATGTCGACACCTCGGTTTTTGGTAATTTCGTTATCAATTAAACCTAGACCAAAATTAATGCTTAAATTGTCTGTAATGGCGGCCGACATTTCTAACTCAAAACCATCAATCGATACTTTATCAATGTTCAAATTTTCAAGCGTGAATGTCTCGGGGTTTAAGCGGGTAAATTGAGCATCTTGTTGTTCAATATGGAACAGCGCCATGTTTAACCAAACTTTGCCGTCAAGCCACGTTGTTTTAATGCCTAGCTCGACAGTGTCTGATACTTCTTGATCATAGTTTCTAATAACAGACGGAGAATACTCATTGAATCCGCCAGATCTAAAACCTTTCGAATACGTTGTATAAAGTAAGTGGTCTTCAGTCATTTGCCAAGCAATTGAAGCTTTAGGTTGTAATTGGCTGAAGGTTTCGTTCGCTTTAGAAGCGTTAGGGGCTCTTTCATCAAATGCATCTCGCTCTTCAGAGTCATAACGTAATGCTAATGTTAGTTCTAAGTCATCTTTAATGTCATAGTTTGTTTGACCGAAAATCGCATACGCAGTGCTTTCTTGAATAGTTTTTTCACCTTCAAAGACTAACGAAGGATCTTGAGCAATATTCTCTTTTACATCTTGGTAAGTTACTCGCTCTGTAGGTGTTAAATCCCATACTTGATCATAAGATACTTCTCTATCTTTGCTTTCATAGTATGCGCCAAGCGCCCAACGAAAACGTTCTTCACCTGAAGATGTAAAGCGAGTTTCAAAACTCGTAGAGTCTTCCTCTATTGGATTTATTTGGGTAATAGGAAAGAAAAAATTGTCTTCACTGGCATCTTGATGAGTAAAGTCACCATCAGAGAAAAACATAATGTCTGAATCATTCGCTGATGCAATAAATACCAAGTCACCATAATCAGTTTCATGCTCAACTTTAGCTGAGACAGACCAAAGTTCAGACTCATCAAGCCCTACAGCATTAGCACCCGGTTTGATTGAAAAATTTTCCAGCTCATCTTTCGTCACAAATGCCATGTAATTACTCCCTTGAGTTTTCTTAGAGTAATTGCCGTGTAAAGTCAGGGTGGTGTAATCAGTTAAATAAAATTCAAGCATGCCTTGTGTGCCAAAAGCATCATCAACATAATCAACTTCTTCATTCAAAAAAGAATTATCAATTAAACCGTCAAAATCTTGATAGTTTGCTGAAAACCTAAAATAGGCTTTATCTTCAACAATTGGTCCACTGACGGCGACATTCACTTTTCTGTCATTACCTTGGGCGATTGATGCTTGTACACTTCCTTCAATTTCATCAGATGCTTGTTTAGTCACAATATTTATTGCACCGCCAATAGCATTTTTACCATACAAGGCACCTTGTGGACCTCTTAGTACTTCAATTCTTTCAATGTCGTGTAAGCCTTGGTTAATGAACTCTAAATTTGGCACCGTAATGCCATCAACCACGTAAGCTATAGGGGCTTCACCAACTTGTGGTGTTATCAGGCCACGCACCGTAACAAAATTGAGGCCTGAGCGGAAATTTGTTGATACATTTAAATTTGGGGTTAGCGCCGAAAAATCTTTAATAGAGGTTATGCGCGCAGCCTTTATATCTTCGTCACTAAAAACGGTAACAGAGTCTGGAATTTGTTGAAGTGTTTCTGTGCGTCCTCGGGCAGTCACAACAATTCTTTCAACGTCTTCTACATTATTATTTGTACTCTGTGCTTCTTCAGCAAATACGCTAGTACTTCCCGATATGGCAATGAATACAGCTAAGGTAACTTTCTTTGGAATAAACTGCTTGAATAGTGACATATAACTTCCCTCAAAATTAAGTGTTGGGCACTTTTTTTATATTTTTATAAGTACCAGTTATGTTTAACACTTTTAATATTACGTAATGACAAAAATAAAATTGACTCTAAAACGCTCAAAAAACGCAATATCTTTTGTATTTACAATCTAAAACTGCATATTTAACACTAAGCATTGTAACTTATTGAAAAAGGCTATTGTCCTTCTGGAAATATGGCTTATGGATGTTAATTCTGATCAATTTCAAAAGTTAAAAATGAATCACAGTGCCTTCGTCGCCACTTCTAGCCAAGCGCTATTGGTAGCATTGTCTAATACAGAAATGTGGCTATAAACCATTTGGTGATAATTATTCGACCAGTCATGTCACAATCAATGAGCATTGCTTTATCAATTAATTTTCGATCGAAAAGAACAAAAATTAACATTTCAAACAGTACAATTTTTAGTGCTGAACAATATACAATGCACACGAAGAAACAACTAAACACACTACATCTATACCTGTATTCAATGAGGGGCTTAATTTATACAAGCATGAGAATAATGATATACCCATGAAAAACATCAGCTTAACCACAGAGTAAAAAATAGTTCTTGAAGCCCTACATGATGCCAGTTGTGATGGTCGTATCGAATTAAGGCGGTATAACTTGCTCCAAAGGCTGGCCAACAGCGATGATTACTCAAGCATGATGATTTCATGAAATGAGTATTGTTTGACATAGTGAAGATTTTGTAACTAAAGATAAGTTAGCCCAGGAAAATGGCGACTCCCGCTCTATTTGAGTCAGATACAACCAGATGAAGTAGTTGCTCATATTATGCTAAACACTTATCGCTATTGTTATGAAGTCATTGAGTACATATAGAAAACACATGAAATTCGTTCTTCTATATCAGGTTTGAATAAATGGCTGCATCAACACCACTTTGGCTACAAGTATCCCAAAGGTGTCCCACATAAGTTCAATGGGTTGTCATCACGTACCTGACCTAAAAGATTTGAGCTTAGCACACAGACTAAGCTTGAGCGGTTTAGAATGGGTGCCCTGTTAATTCACTGTTAATTCACTGTTAATTCATGATGAAATAAAAGTAAATATTAAACCTGAACGGCTTATCCAGCGTTCTAACACTTTAGACCGAAGCTTAAACAGAAATTTAAGCAATAATTAAAAAGATTCAAATCAAGGTGCCACTTTCTCTATAATGTTATCAAGCCCACACTAACAAAATTACGACACTGGCAACGATCAGCGCCATTCCTACATATTCGATAGCTGATATTTTCTCTTTGAAAATACGATAAGTGATAAACAAAGTAATAAAAAACTCTACCTGGCCTAATGCTTTAACATAAGCTGCGTTTTGAAAACTTGCCGCAGTAAACCAACCAATTGAGCCTAAAACACTTGTAACGCCAACAAACAAGCATAAGCGCCATTGTCTCAACATAACTTGTATTTGCTGTTTATCTTGCAAATAAACATAGACAACAGAAAATAGTGTTTGCACAGTGATCATAAAAGTTAACGTAACTGCAGCACTCAATAATAAATCGGTGTTAAGTGCTAAGCTCGACTGACGAATAAGCAATGTTGTTACCGCTAAACCTAAGCCAGCAGCTAAACCAAAACCAGCGCCTGGGTTTTGAAAAACATCTTTATAAGTAAACTTAACTTTAGAAACTAGCAAAACACCGACGACACCAATAACGACTGAAATCCAGCCTAAGGCAGTCAAACTCGCTGAAAAAAGCAAAGCGCCTAATACAGCCACTTGAATCGCTTCTGTTTTAGCTAAGCTGGTCGCCACTGCAAAATTTCGATATTTAAACGCGGCCACTAAACATACGGTACCAATAATTTGCATCACACAGGCAATCATTGCGTATTGTATGAATGTAGTATTAAGAGCCGGCATCGACAGCTGACGGTAATCTAACATCCACCATAAATATAGCCATGCAAAAGGCAGAGCATAAATGTAGCGAACGCCCGTGGTTGCCATGGCATTTAAATGTTGCGTTAGTTGCTTTTGCCCAGCGGTACGAATGGCTTGCATCAAAGCGGCAAGTAATGTGAAATAAATCCAAATTTCCACGTAAGATCCAAGTATCAATACATTTGTGGTCACGATTGTATGGCTTGGCATTTTTAAAAACCATAGATTAAATTATATATCTACTATCAACACTCCTAATGCTCTCTTTCTACCTATCAACTTTACCTCTCCACCTTCGACAGCTTAACCAAACTTTAGTCCAACTGAGAATACATCAAGCTTAAACATTAATAACTGGTCTAATCTGTTGAGCTTTCGGCAAGAACAAGGTAGCTTAAAGATCACATCATTACCTTAGTATTTTTTATGCTCAAATTACATAGCTTGAAAGGTTATATTCAGAACATTTATTTAGCCGAATACAACGATAAGTTTTTATTACTTGATGGCTGTTGCCGCGCTGACATTCCGCTTTTAGAGAACTTTATCGGCAATGAACTAAAACGCTCAATGTCTGAATTAGCCTTAATTGTTGTGACGCATATGCACCCGGATCACGCAGGTGCCGCACAAGCATTACGTAAAAAATATGGCTGTAAAATAGCCGCCGCCAATGTTGCCGGGCAATGGTATTCAGGAATTGACGGTAAGTTAATGCACTTAACCGATATGCTACTGACGTTGTGGGTGGCAAGTCGCAAGAAAAAGCCGAAGAAATTTATCTATTATTCAAGTGTATTAACGCCTGATTATTATCTTACTGATCAGCAGTTTTTACCCGGGTTTGATGATTGGCAGGTGCATTTTTCGCAAGGACATACTGACCGAGATATTTCTTTACATCATCTAGCCAGTGAACAAATTTATGTTGCCGATTTAATGGTAAAAGTCAGGGATGCCTTTATTCCGCCTTACCCCGTTTTTTATCCAAATCGCTATCATCAGTCACTGATAAATATTAAGGCTTTGAATGTAAAGTATATACTTTTAGCACATGGCGCTAAAGTGAAATTAACTGAAGTACAATGGCAACACTTGATAGCACTAGCACCAACCAAACCGGTTACGCATTGGCGTTCAGTAAAAACAAAACTGAAACGAGTGTTATTAAACAAATAATCTAAACTCGGGTTAAATAAGCTTAGGAAGGTAATGCAAGCTGCAAAGCATGCTGGTCATGCTTTGCAGGGGAGCATTTTAGCTCTGATAAATCCAAGCTAAAAATGACTTTGAATCATTTACGTTAATAAATTGGATAAATTTTGTGCCTTGCTGATCGGTCACTGAAACATTGTTTTTGTTAACAGAAATTGATCGAACTGGCGATGCGATCGAATAGATCGTACCTTGGTATGTATATGACATAATAAACTCTTTTAATGTGCGTAAAAACGCATGAACAAAAGCTATATTATTGTGTAGTGGAACTTTTTTATTTGAAAAATAACAACTTTTTACGAGATAACGCTCGAAAAATCAGACAATAATCTAAGCTTAATAAATTAAGTGATGACTAACTGTGAAAGGGAAAGGCAAACACGATTTTATAAATAATCGGCTAAATAAACTAGATGGGAATAATTAACGTCGCCACTATAGGGTTAATTTCATAGGAAGTAAACACTTAAATAGCAATTTAAGTGTTTATATTAATTTAGTTGAGTAAAACTTTTCCTGACAAGCACTCAAATTATGCTGTATTTTCATTATAATAACTTGCTGAGCGGTAACTAAGTTAGCGTTTTTAACCAAGCAATTGCATCGGTTTCATTATCAAATGTCTCACTTTTTTGTTCACCCCTAGAAGGGCTGTACATATTGATAATATCCAAGGTGATCATAGAGTTAATGACCATTGCTTTAGCAAGTAGATTCTGACTGTTTAGCCATTTATTATAATCTTCAAGCTCTTTATATGCTTCTGGAGTTCCACCCATCAACTCCAATAGATTGATTAAAATGGAAAAGTTTTGCCCATCAAGTTGAGTAATAATTTGTTTTATACCGTCGGTATATTCCTGGGCACCATACTCATTAAAAGCACCTTTAAGTTTTGCAATGATAATATTTTCATTCTGCAGGAAGATAGATACTTCCCCATGCGCGATTACCATATCTACTTCTCGTCTGACATCGGTATTTAAATTTAACCTTAGCATATTCCAAATTATTAACATAAAAATTTGATAGCGATAATTTACAGATTAAGCTCTAGGCTTAAATCAAACTATATCGAATAGTTGACGTATTGTTACTGAAAAAACGATATTAGTTACCACCAACGCATAAAGTTCAGGTATCGCGTGCCAAGCGAAGGTTAACATCCCTATAATACTATTACGTATTCTTCCCATTTTTGCTTAAGCTAGCTTCCCTCTTCCTCTTTTTACAGACAATTTTTAATTAGCATTAGCACTAAAGTGTTAATACTTTCTATTTAATACTTATTGTCGATTGTGAAACTTTACTTTATTAGCGATATTAACTACATAGGTCAAAAAACTATCTATAGATACCGATCAAAATAAAGGCGGATATGATTAATTCAGTCGCCTAGCTAAACTTAAAGCTAGCGTTGTTAACCACCATTTGGCTAGCTTGACTTTGCCTTTATTCTACGGCCTTGTGTAAACCATAGCTCTCACTGTCGGGGGTTGCTCATAAAGTGGCAAAATAATTATTATTCATCTTCTTATCAAGTAAATTTTGGAGTATTACTTATTAATATTTTCTCTAATTTTAGTATTAAGTTCCGATTAATCGCTATGTCGACTATTTTAGTCAGTATTGTGCTCATAGCTAAAGGAGCTTATGATTATAAAATGGTAAAGTCGTCCATATTAGCTGAAGCCAATAAAAGCATTTTTTTAGTGTCCGAAAGATTAAAACTGAACTTACCGGCTGCGATATGGATGGACTTATCAGAACAAATAATCAAAATAGGATCTTCTGAATTACAAAGCCCTTATGTTTACGGTATTGAAATTAAAACACTCGATGGTGAAGTTAAATATGCCAAACATACTCAAGGAATAAAGGGCGCAGAGATAAAGCACCCGCTGGTTTATAATGAATACGAAGAAGAAAGTATTGTCGGTGACATTGTCATTAGCATTGACCAACAAGAAATTAATACCAAAATGCAGGCAGCGTTAATACAAATAATTATCGGTGTAGTATTAGTAGACGTTTTACTTGTACTTATCTTGTTCATACTTACCCGTGTCATTGTCACAAATCCATTAAACAAAGTTATTCTCGCAGTAACCGATATTGCCCATGGAGATGGCGATTTAACAAAAAGGTTAGCCATACATACTCATGATGAGATGGGCACGTTAGCGGATCAAATTAATCATTTTTTTGATAAAACACAGGCCATGATTAAAACCATTATCACGACAACAGAAGTCATAAGTGATACTTCAAGTGCGGTAAAGTCAGACGTTAGTAAAGCTAATGCCTTGTTTGAACAGCAATATATTGAAATAGACATGCTGGCAACTGCGATTACTGAAATGGCAGCCAGTACCAAAGACATCTCTTTAACCTCTCAACAATCATCACAATCATCATTTGAGGCAAAAGAGCAGGCTAATGAAGTTGGCCTGGTAGTCAACAAATCGATGTCATCGGTTAATGAGCTTTCTTCTGATTTAGAAAATGCCAGTCAAGTGATCAGTGTGCTAGCTATAACCGTTGATAAAATGGTCAGTGTTATTGATGTTATTAAAGCTATCGCAGAGCAAACAAACTTATTAGCGTTGAATGCTGCTATTGAGGCGGCACGAGCTGGCGAGCAAGGGCGTGGCTTTGCGGTGGTTGCCGATGAAGTTAGAGCACTAGCAAGTCGAACTCAGCAAAGCACTGAAGAAATCAGCCAAATGATCGCTGAATTACAACAAGGCACTATATCGGCAGTACAAGTTGTACAAAACAGTAAAGGTAAAGGCGAAGAAACTACCGCAATGATGCTGCATTCAGTTGAATTTATTGCAAAGATCATTTCCGCAAGTGATGATATTAATAATACATCTTTACAGATTTCTACAAGCGTACAAGAGCAAAGCAATGTTACTGCTTCTTTAGACGTTAATATCAATGGTATTGTTAGTAATGGTCAAGAAAGCAATCAGCTGATAAATCAAATCAAAGTTAAAGCGAGTCAGTTAGATGACCATGTTAATAATCTACAAATGTTAACGAACCAATTTGAAGTGTAAATGCAATTAATTTAAGAAGCAGTGATATGTTTTTTAAAAATATCACTGCTTCTAATAAAGATTCCCCTTTAAACGCAATAAGAATAACTATTGCTTACACGTTAAGGGTTAGGTTAATTTTTTATGCAGAAAATAAGTTCAGCGATGCTATTTTTTATCCGCTCATGAAAAGGCTATACCCGTGAGGCATCAAAATGCAGTTTCATGGGTATATACTGTGAACTAACTCACCAAATACAACCTAGCGAACTATTTAGCATGATAACGATAACAGTCTGCTAATTCACTGACACCAAGACCGCTTTGTTTTTTAACTTCTATTTGTACATCAATACGTTTTTTCAAGGCATCAACATGACTGATCACGCCAATCATTTTGCCGCTAGCATTTAAAGAATCCAGCGCTGATAAGGCGGTTTCTAGGGTGTCGTTATCTAAAGTACCAAAACCTTCATCCAAAAATAGTGAATCGATACTGGTTTTCGCACTGACCAAATCAGATAACGCTAGAGCTAATGCTAAACTGACTAAAAAGCTTTCACCGCCTGATAAAGTTTTAGTATCTCGCACACTATCGGCTTGCCAAGTATCAAGTACTTCTAAGGCTAAATTATCTGACTGTTGACGCTGTAATTGATAGCGGCCATGTAAACGATTAAGTTGTTGGTTGGCCAGATAGACTAAATGTGACAACGTTAAGCCTTGGGCGAAGCGTCTAAACTTAGCTCCATCTTTAGCGCCAATTAAGCCATTAAGATGCGAAAGATCGTCTAGTTCGGCTTGTTGTTTAACAATGTCAGCTAGCACACTTTTTTGCTCTTCACGTTGCTGTTGATCTTGGCTTACTTGCTGACTTAACTGCCCTTGACGAACCTGTAACTGTTTTAATATTTGTGTGCAAATCGCGGCTTTATTATCAAAAGCGGTAATGTCTAGCTGATCATCTATCTCAACACGCTGTGTGAACAATAAATCTTTCAGTATTTCATCATGACTCTCGACGACATTGCTCTCATCACTTTGCAGTCCATCAACCAATTGATTGCTTTGTTCTTGTAACTGCGCTTTATCTTGCCCAAGTTGTAATAATTGTTGCTGCGCTTGCTGCAATTGCGCCTTGGCTTGTTGCACTTGCTGTTCAATCGTTTGTTGTATTTCTTTTAAAGCTTTACGTTGCTCTAAGGTTAATAACGCAGCTTTAAAGTCAGCTTCGGTTGCGAACTCACTGTCAGCGAGTTGCGTTTGCCAAACTTGATTAGCGGACTGTTGTTGTGGCGTTAGACGATTGATCGCATCAACATTGCCATGTAGTTTACCTGCGACATTTTGTTGTAAGCTTTTCTGCTCGTTAAGTACATTTTGATGCCCAAGCAATGTTTGTTCTTGCGCTTGTTGTTGTTGCTTTAATTGTTGACGCACTTGCTGAACATCTTGCTCGGCAAATAAGCTATGGCGTTTAACTTTTTCTTCATTAAGTTGCTGCTCTAACGCGCTCAACTCTGTTTTCAAGTTTTGTTCAGAGGCGTTTAACTGCTCAACTTTGTTATCGATTATTGCCCGTTGTTGCTGTAATTGCTGTAGTTGTTCATTATCAATGCTGACCGCACTTAATGCCGTTTGATAAGCACGACTTTGCTGCTCAAGCTCATTTATCCATGTTTGCT